>JACCEB011340796.1_pt1 | contig 25868 bp, 31 predicted proteins | sample 7454761 | NCBI WGS metagenome assembly JACCEB01 (sample SAMN15323454, study PRJNA562643) | freshwater metagenome | isolation source: river surface water | place: USA:Blue River Watershed | collected 2017-08-18
ACCCATTCAGCTGCGTAGTCAACAGCACCAGCAATCCAGAAAGCCTAAGACCGCTACTGGTGGAGCCGGTCGAGCGCCAGCCAAAAAAGCTCCAGCAAAGCGCTCTAGCCCACCCAAGAGAAGCTTCAGTCGGTAGAACTCCTTCGGATAAAATATTTTCATGACTCAAGATATTCAAGCTAATGAACCCCGTCTCACATCCCTCTCTCATGGTGGTGGCTGTGGCTGCAAGATTGCGCCTAGCGTTCTTTCTGAAATTCTTAAGAACGTTCCGCAACTGCCATTCCCTAAAGAATTACTGATTGGGATTGAAACCTCTGATGATGCAGCTGTTTATCAAATCAATGAGTCTCAAGCGATCGTAGCAACAACTGATTTCTTTATGCCGATTGTGGATGACCCATTTGATTTCGGCAAGATTGCTGCAACTAACGCAATCAGCGATATATATGCAATGGGTGGCACACCGTTGTTTGCTCTGGCCTTAGTTGGAATGCCCATTAAGGTTTTATCCAATAAAACAATTGCTCGTATTTTGGAGGGCGGTACTGAAGCCTGCCGTAGTGCGGGGATTCCGATTGCGGGAGGCCATACGATTGATTGTGTTGAACCGATTTATGGTTTAGTCGCCATTGGCTTGGTGGACCCAAAGCGCGTTAAGAGTAACGCGAGCGCAAAGCCTGGTGACGTGTTGATACTAGGTAAGCCACTTGGTGTAGGCATTCTGTCTGCCGCCCTGAAAAAAGATGTCCTGGGTCCAGATGGTTATCGCGAAATGATTTCTAACACTACTAAGCTCAATGCTGCTGGCCCCGACTTAGCAAAGCTTGCTGGCGTTCATGCCTTAACAGATGTCACTGGATTTGGGTTAGCAGGGCATACACTGGAACTCGCCAGAGGATCTAACTGCACTGCCCATATTGACTGGAGCCAAGTTCCCCTACTATCCAATGTTCAAGCACTAGCGGATGATGGCGTTATTACTGGCGCTTCAGATCGTAATTGGCAAAGCTATGGATCCGATGTTGGCATTCCGGCAAACTTCACACCAGCGCAACTGGCCTTATTAACTGATCCGCAAACGAGTGGTGGTCTTCTCGTTTCTTGTGCCCCTGAATGTGTTCAAGAAGTGCTTGATATCTTCAATCATCATCACTTCTTGGGTGCACGTGTCATTGGCCAGATGAGCAAACGACAAGATAAGCCTTTAGTAGTTTCTTGAGGCTAAATAGGTCACTCCAGTAGGCCCGTAGCTCTCTGAATGGGATTCTTCAAGCTCAAGCTCAAAGACATCTCCAGCAGAGTAGGTCTTGCAATTGCCTTGGATTGCAATCTCGATACTTCCATCAATCACTAAAGCTTTAACTGCGAATGGATGAGTGTGCTCACCTAGTGAGCCATTGGGAGTTTGCTTGACTTCAACAGGATCAGGATAGCCCTCCTGCTGCAAGATCTGAATAAATTCCGCCCTGTTCATTTCAGAACTATATCTTAGATATAAACTTCTCTTATGGATCACTAAAAGAGAATATATATGACAGCAAAAGTAATTGGGCTAATGGAATTGAAAGATCAAAAAGCCTTCGAACTATACCGCAGCAAAGTTGGCCAAACGGTTGAGCTTTATAAGGGCCGTATTCAAAACCGTGGCAGTGTTACCGAGATATTTTGGAATGAATTAAATTGCAGCAGATTTAACGCGTTCGTAGAGCTTACTTTTCCGAGCCAAGAAGATGCAAAAGCTTGGGTTCATAGTCCTGAGTATCAAGCTTTGGTTGCAATACGCAATGATGCAATGAAGTTGACACTCTTTGCGGTAGCGATTTGAAGCCAATAAGAAAAAAGCCTAGCTGATGAAGGCTAGGCTTGCGGATGAAGTTGCTTGAGAATTACTTCTTAGCTTCCATTGCCTCTTTTGTAGCAGTAATTTCTTTGCGACGCTCTTTGCATGCGCCGGCGATTTCTTGTAAGGCCTTACGAGCACGTGCTGCAGATGCCTTAATGCCTTTTTCAATGAATTTTTCGTTTTCAGCTTTGTATGTTTCAAAAGCAGCCAACAATGTATCGTGTTGTGACATCTTGTCTCCCGTTATCAAATAAATATTCCTACCTACAACGGAGTCAGTATATCCCCATAAAAACAGCGGGAAATGGCCTTTTTATCAGGGATAACGCCTAGAAACAGGGTTGCTTGCAATGCCGGTTTCACCCTCTTTTACAAGGGATGCCCAAACAAGCTCCTGACTATGCCTAAATGTGAGGACTTTTGAGTGTCATTTAGGCAGGAAGCACCATATTTGCTGCACTTGCAGCAAAAATAGCATCTGAAGACCATGCCCGGTCTCTTAGTGGGGTGCATTACTCTATTGCCTTTAGCGCCTACACGAATCTCACTTACGATATCACCAAAGACTTTTAAGAAATTGCAATTATTGATAGAGATACTTCCCTAATTAGCGACTTACATTAACCAAGAAAAGATATGAGTATTCCAACTAAAAATTATGCGTTTGTACGTAGCAAGCTCCTCAATAAAGAAGAGATTGCTTTTTTAGATGTGCGTGAGGAAGATCCTCATGCACAAGAACATCCTTTGTTTGCCGCTAATGTTCCCCTCTCCCGCATTGAGATTGATGCTTATGCCAAGCTACCTAGAAAGAATGTTCCTATTATTACTCTCGATGATGGCGAAGGTGATGCCACTCTTGCAGCACAGCGATTAATTGCTCTTGGCTATACCGATGTATCTGTGTTCGAAGGTGGAGTTCAGGGCTGGAAGGCTGCTGGCGGAGAATTATTCCGAGATGTCAATGTACCTAGCAAATCTTTTGGAGAGCTAGTAGAATCTAAGCGTCACACTCCCTCTCTATCAGCCCAAGAGGTTAAAAAACTCTTAGATGATCAAGAAGATGTTGTAGTGGTAGATGTGCGTCGCTTTGATGAATACAACACCATGAGCATCCCAAGTGGTATCAGCGTCCCAGGTGCCGAGTTGGTATTGCGCGTTCCTGAGCTAGCACCTAATCCAAAAACCAAGATCATTGTGAACTGCGCTGGCAGAACGCGTAGCATCATTGGCACACAGTCTTTGATTAATGCTGGTATTCCGAATGAGGTCAATGCACTGCGGAACGGTACCATTGGCTGGACTCTTGCTGGACAAGAATTAGACATAGGTCAGAGTCGTCAATTTAAGGAAGTGAGTGAGAGCACGGCAAGCGAGGCATCAGATCGGTCACGCAATGTTGCCGACAGAGCAAATGTAAAACGTACTAACCTTGCTGAAATTGAAAAATGGAAATCACAATCCGATCGCACAACGTATTTCTTTGATACGCGTACGCCTGAAGAATATGAAGTAGGTCATCTTCCAGGCTTTCGTTTTGTCCCAGGCGGTCAGCTTGTGCAAGAAACGGAGATGGTCGCTCCAGTGCGTGGCGCCCGTATTGTCTTAGCAGACCCGAGTAGTAGCGTCAGAGCCAATATGCCAGCCTCTTGGTTGGCACAGATGGGATGGGATGTTTATGTGGTTGATGGCATTAAGAGTTCTGATCTTACTGAGAAAGGAATTTGGAAAGCGCCTCTACCCACACTACCCCAGGTTCAATTTGTGGATTCTGGCACGGTCTCGCAGTGGCTTCAGTCTGATAGCAATACGATTGCGGTGGATTTCAGTACCCACGCTAATTATGTGAAGGGTCATATTCCAGGCAGCTGGTATGCATTGCGCTCACAATTAGCTGATGCAATCAAAAAGATTCCGCAAGTAGATCGCTATGTACTCACTAGCACCCCAACTGAATTAAGCATTTTTGTTGCACAAGAGTTTCAATCCCTTACTAATGCTGAAGTGTTGGTATTGGAGGGTGGCAATACTACCTGGACTGCTGCCGGTCTTGCCCTCGAGAAAGGACCTAGTCACTTAGCCTCTCCACCATTAGATCGCTATAAACGGCCTTATGAGGGTACTAGCGTTGATCCTGCAGCAATGCAGGCTTACTTAGATTGGGAGTTTGGTTTAGTGGAGCAACTGGGCAAGGATGGAACCCATCATTTCTGGGTTCTGTAGTCATTCGCTTCTGATGCGTGCTGGACGCAGATTCACAATATTGGCTATGCTAGGTATATGCATCTACAACTGATTCGACTTAGTATCCTGACTCTTGCCCTTCTCGGCTTAATGGCCTGCGAGCGTGAAACTTATACGAGCTGGAGTTGTAACTCAGCTACGGAGATGAAAATTTCTATGGTGCTTAGAAAAGCGCAGATGGAATTTCAGAATCTCAAGCTTGACTATTGCGGCAGCCTGGGTAACCAAAGCTACTTTGATGAAAAATGCCCACCAGTGATCCAAAATTCAAGTCATGTTTTTACTCCGTCCTCTGGTGAACTCATTACCAGAGAAGGGAACTATCAATGCAATGCTCTCTAAAACAGCCATGAATCCACTGAGCCCCAAGAAACTTTTACTGACTAAATGGACAGCAGTGAAACCGATTGCTAAACAGAAGCATTTCTTGGTAAGTAAAGTCATTCTTCCGGAGCCACCAAACGAAAAAATTGAGTTTGTTGAAATTGAGGCAGTCTATACAAAGAAGGTTTCGCTGATTGCCTGGCGCGACCTCACCAATAGCGAGCTATGGATACAGGGCTGGCAATAAAAAACCGCCCCAATATTTGAGGCGGTTTTGACTATGGATAAAGTACTGCGTTAGCTCATTAGTCAGACTTTTTCTTGGATCCCGAAGATTTCTTGACCATATCGTCAATATTCTTTTCAGCAGCGTCTGCAACTTCATTTACGATGCGGCGCCCTTCTTTGAACATCTTCTGTCCAGTGGTGGACATCTCATGAACCACTTTTGATAACTTATCTGCCTGTGCGGGCATTTTGTTTTCGGCGTCTTCAAGCCAGGTTACTAAAGAAGCGCGAACTTTCTCCAGATGCTTTTCTGTCTCATCTGCAGCGCTATCACCGAGATCCTTTAAAACAGATTTAACTTTCTTCTGATAAGTGGCTGCGCGTTTAGCAGCCTCTTTAGCAGCCTCTTCCTGCAAATCTTTTAGCTTTGCCAAATCATTCTTAGCAGCTGACTTTGCGCTCTCCAAGGCATTTTTCATACCCCACTCCATCTCTGCAAGATGATGCTCGCTAAGCTTCTTCGCAGCCTCTAATAGCGTATGTGAGTAATCAAACATTTCTTTAGCTTTTTCACGTTGCCATTTTTGCAATTCTTTTGCATCCATTTTTGAGCTCCTATCAATAAGGGTTTATGAAAGTCTTCACTTCAACTCTATACCGAAATTAGCAAACTGCCAATTTCCCCCTAATTTAAAGCATTAAAATGACAATATGACTGAAAGACAGACAATTTATGAGGCAATCGGTGGGATCGATCGAGTAGATGAGATCGTCGACCGCTTCTACGATTTAATGGCCCTAGAGCCTGAGTTTTCTGATTTGAGGGCTATGCACCCTCAAGATCTTTCCAGCTCTCGAGAAAAGCTGAAGTTCTTCCTAACCGGTTGGATGGGTGGCCCAGATGTTTATTCACCCAAATATGGCCACCCCATGCTGAGGGCCAGACATCTCCCCTTTAAGATCGGCTTAAATGAACGTAATCAGTGGCTAGCTTGCATGTATCAAGCACTTCAAGAATGTGGCATTGAGGGTAATGTCGCTAAGCAGTTAGAAGAAGCGCTCTTTAATACTGCTGAGTGGATGAGAAATCAGCCTTAATACTTTATAGGGCAAAAAGTGAATAAATCTTAGATCGCCTGGGCACAGACAAAACCACTGGCCCAAGCCCATTGAAAGTTATGACCACCCAAGTTACCAGTAACATCAACACACTCGCCGATAAAAAATAGCCCCGGATGTGCACGTGACATCATGGTCTGGCCATCTAGCTCTTTCGTATCTACACCACCTAACATAACCTCGGCCTTTTTCCAGCCCAAAGTCCCAGCAGGCTTCACAGACCAATTGGTGAGTAACTCCTTTAGGGCTTGACGATCTTTCTTGGATACCTCGGCCCATTTGCGACCACTGAGATTTCTTTGGTCAGCAAAGGCTTTGGCTAAGCGCTGCGGCAAAACAGAAGACAGTATGGTCTCAGCAAGTTTTAAACGATTGTCATCATCATTAAATAACGTATCACAATTAAATCCACCCTCCACCTCAACGGCACCGAGCCAGTCAATATGAATCGGCTCACCCTCAACCCAATAACTACTTGCCTGTAGAACTGCTGGACCCGATAAGCCCTTATGGGTCAAGAGCAAGTCTTCATTAAATCGGCAGGCGCCATAACGATGGCCTTTTGAACCCGAGGCAATTCTGACGGGAACACTTAGGCCAGCTAGATCATTAAGATTGCCGAAGTTATCTGCAGTAAACGATAGCGGCACCAATGCGGGCCGTGGGTCTACTACCGAAAGCCCAAATTGTTTTGCGATATCCAATGAGTAAGCAGTAGCGCCAATTGCCGGAACTGGCAAACCACCTGTAGCCATCACCACTGCCTTAGTTTTTTCAATTCCCACGTTGGTATGGACATTCCAGCCGGATGCATCGCGGGTAATAGACTCAACCGAAACAGGATTACGGATACTGACCCTACCCTTAGCGCACTCTGACATCAGCATCTCAATAATTTGCTTGGAAGAGTCATCACAAAAGAGTTGCCCCTGATGCTTCTCGTGATAAGCAATACCGTAGGTGCTCACTAGCTTGATAAACTCTTTTGATGGATATTTAGCAAGTGCACTTTTGACGAAATGGGGGTTCAAAGAAAGAAAATTTGCCGGACTACTGTGTACATTAGTAAAGTTACAGCGACCACCGCCACTAATGCGGATCTTCTCACCCAATACTGGAGCATGATCAAGAACTAATACTTTTTTTCCCAGTTGACCTGCAACCCCGGCACAAAATAAGCCGGCTGCTCCTCCGCCAATGATGACGGCATCCCATATCTTGGTCATATCCTATTTAAAACGATCAATGACTTCAGAAGAAATATTGAGTTTTTCCATGTGATGCTTGGTATAGGCTTGCCGAAAGTTTTTAGTCATGGAGATCATGACCGAGGCAGTCCAGGCAAAAGCAAACATACCAGAGAAGGCAATAATGACAGCTAACATTTTCCAGCCTTCAGGCAGGATATCTTCCATGAACCCCATAGCGGTATAAGTGCTACCGCTAAACAAAATACTTTGACCTAAGACCGGGACTAGCTTGAAAGCATATAGCGCAATACCCCAAATAATAATTTCAGCGATATGCGTTAAGAACAAACAAAAAATACTAATGTAGAAACTTAGACTAACTTCTGAATATTTCTTTTCAGCCAAATACAAAAAAGATTTAACTTCATATCGTTTGGCAATTTGCAGCAGTACAAGGCCATGAAAAATCATCACCAGCAATAGCATGACGGCACCCAGTAAGTAGCTGGGTAGATCTAGAGAGGAAGCGATGCTGGCGTCTTGTGGAGTCATGTTTAGGCTTTTACGTATTTTACAGGCGAAGCGATTGCCTGGTTAGACTCTATCAACTTAATTGATAGTGATTACTGATAATTCCCCAGGCCTCTTCTGCCGTCTCAGCAAAGTGGATCACCTTCATGTCGCCCTCATCAATCACGCCAAACTCAATCATCTCCTGAAAATGGACCATCTGATTCCAAAACTCTTTACCCATCAGAATGACTGGAAAGCGGGTTACCTTTTTAGTCTGCATTAAGGTGAGTACCTCAAAGAGCTCATCAAAGGAGCCAAATCCGCCAGGAAATGCAACGATTGCTCTTGCCCGCAGCATGAAATGCATCTTACGCAAAGCAAAATAGTGGAAACGAAAACTTAAACCTGGACTGATGTATGGATTAGGGTGCTGCTCTCGTGGCAAGCTAATGTTAAAGCCAATCGTTTTATCCCCCGCTTCAAATGCACCGCGATTAGCAGCCTCCATAATTCCGGGTCCGCCACCAGTACAAATATGTAATTTATTGGAGTCCTCAGTCTGGGCGTTGTTGTACTGGGCAACCATGGCACCAAACTCACGAGCAGATTCATAATAGCGAGAATGCAGTAAGGCTTTATTTGCTTTAGCCTTCTCATCAGCAGTCTGAGCGCCCTTTTCCATTTCCAAGGCTTTTTCATGACTCACAAAACGCGTTGAGCCAAAGACTGTGATGGTGTGATCAATGCCATGCTCGCTGAGTAGAATTTCTGGCTTTAACAACTCTAACTCGAAACGAATTCCAATCGTTTCTCTGCGCGCTAAAAATGCTTCGTCATCAAATGCAAACTTATAAGACTCTTCTGAACTCTCTTCAGAAATTTGATGAGGCTCCAGACTTAAAAAATCTGTAATGGTCTGAGCGTTATTAATGGGGAGCTTTGAACTCATATGCTTGCCTTAGGTATCGGTGTCATGCCCATCTTACCCCTTACATTTATGGCAATAAGACCTAATCATTCTGCCCAAAACTTAGTATTAATACCTAAATCAGCCTGATGTAGAGATCCTTAGGGCTAGTTGGGATTTACCCCGGCTCCAACAAGGGTTAATATTGGGCTAATTTCAACCAAACTGAAGGAAAAGCAATGAGCAACCGTGCAATCATCATCATGGTACTGGTATTAATTAGTGCCACCGCCTATTTACTCATCAAAGGCGACGGCGACATTGATATGGGCGGCGAAAAGCATGGCGCAGAAGCAGCTCACATGGAAGAAGCTAAGAAAGCAGCTGCACCAGCAGCTCCAGCAGCGGCTCCAGCAGCAGACGCTAAGAAGTAATTTTTTCTTCAGCTAAATCAAACCGCGGTCCGCCGCGGTTTTTTTATGTCAATCAATACAAGCAGGATCTGGTCATTAGCCTAACAAGGGTAGGTATGTAAGCGTTCAGGGATGATGACGTTTTTCCAGCCCAATTCATCTCGGATACATTCAGCAAATACCGAGGAAGACTCGGGCTCACCATGAACCACAAAGACTGATTTAGGCGGCAGCTCAAATCCCTTCAGCCAATCTAGCAAGCCAGCCTGATCCGCATGGGCAGATAATCCTCCGATGGTGTGGATGGATGCCTTCACGAGTACCTCCTCACCAAATAAGCGTACCTTCTTAGCTTTATCCACCAGGCGTCTACCCAAACTTCCATACGCTTGAAATCCCGTAATGATGATGGCATTTTGCTCACGCGGTAGATTACTGGCCAAATGATGAACAATGCGTCCAGCATCACACATGCCACTTGCCGAGATAATGATGGCGCCTCCTTTGATTTTATTGAGCGCTTTAGATTCCTCAACATCAGCGATAAATCGTAAATCGACAGATTCTGGATTGGCCTTGAACCATTCAAATGTTGCCTGAGACTGACTATCTAACTGTGAAAAGAAATGCTGAGTCAAATGGGTAGCAGCAGTTGCCATAGGTGAATCTACCCAAACACTTAAATGTGGCAGGCGGCCTCTTCTCACAAGATCAATCAATAGGAATAAAATTTCTTGTGTACGGCCAACTGCGAAAGCAGGCATCACAATATTGCCGTGTGCAGTCATTGTCGATGAAATCACCATCACTAATTCATCTTCAGTATCTTGCAAGCTACGGTGCTGGCGATCTCCATAAGTTGACTCAACAAGTAGCACATCAGCATTTGAAATGACGTCGGGGTCAGGCATCAGAACTTTGCCCTTCATCCCAATGTCTCCCGAAAAAACACAGCGCTTTTTCTGGGCATTATCTTCAGTGATATCTATGATGGCTATTGCCGACCCCAGAATATGCCCTGCATTGCGAAACTCTAATTGAATACCTGGGATCGCCTCAACTACTTGCCCATATTGCAAAACTGTAAATTGCGATAAAGCGAGATCCACCTCTTCACGAGAATATAAGGCGATGGGCATTTCCCCGCGCCACTTTCCAGCTTTCTGCTTGCGCTCTGCTCTATCAACATCAGCACGTTGTAAATACGCGCTATCCGGTAGCAAAATTTTTAACAACTCAAAAGTGGCGGATGTGCAATAAATAGGGCCGCTGAATCCCTGGGCGCACAAACGGGGCAATAAGCCGCTGTGATCAATGTGTGCGTGCGTCAGCACTATAAAATCAAGATCCTTGGGTGAGAATGGTAAGGGCTCTATATTTTTATTTGTAGCCTCTCGCCCACCCTGAAACATTCCATAGTCAACCATAAAGTGCCTCTGCCTCCCAGCAAGAGTGAGCTCTACAGAATGACGTGAACCAGTAACCTCACCAGCAGCACCAAGAAATTGGATCTTCATATTTTCAGCATACTCTCTCTTACAATGAGTTCAAACACCCCAATCAGGGTGATACTACTAATATGACCTCACCAACATCAAAACTGGACACTTTTGCATTAGCCAAGCGCTTAAAACGCGGTGCTAGTGAACATAAAGGCAATGCAGGTAAAGCTCTTTTAATAGGCGGCGCGCCAGGGATGGCAGGCGCCCTTTTACTTGCTGGCAATGCCTGCCTGCATCTAGGTGCTGGCTGGACCATTCTAGAAATGTTAGACTCTGCATCCGCAAAAGCATGCCCAGAGTCTCCTGAACTAATGATTCGATTGGCAAGTACACAGATTGATGATGTCTTAAGAATTACTAATCCTGATGTTATTGCGATTGGCCCAGGACTTGGTAAGTCTGCTCTTGCCTCTACATTACTCATTGGAGTACTTCAATACCCAAGCATTCCTTTAATGATTGATGCAGATGCACTCAATCTGATTGCAGAATCAAAAGATCTTTTATCGGCATTACAAAATCGTAATCAACAATTTCCTGATCAGGTTGTGCTGACACCGCATCCAGGCGAAGCAGCCAAACTACTCGGTATTGCTACAGAGAACGTTCAATCTGATCGCTTAGCCACTTTAGAACAATTAATTGCAATGACGCAATGTATTGTTGTCCTAAAGGGTCGGCACACTTTAATTGGCTCACCCAAACACCCTGCCCTGCAGTGCCGAGAAGGCAATCCAGGCATGGGCACCGGAGGCATGGGAGACGTTCTCACAGGAAGTATTGCTGCAATCGCAGCCCAGGGGGTTCGCCACCAACTTAACTTATGGGAATCTACGGGTATTGCTATACAACTGCATGCAGCGGCAGCTGACAGTCTAGTTCGTCAAGGTGTTGGCCCAATTGGTTTAACCCCCTCAGAAACCATCCTGGAGATGAGAAGCTTATTAAATAAGCTGCTATAAAGTCCTATGCAATCAGCAAGCGCAGCCTATCACCATCGCCGCTACCTCTATGGCATCTTGATGGCCGGATTTGGCTCCATGCTCTTCTCTGGAAAAGCCGTTCTCATCAAACTTGCTTTTGGCTATGGCGCTAATTCAGAAACGCTTTTAGCCTTACGAATGCTCATGGCACTCCCCATGTTCTGGATAATCTATTGGTGGGAGTCTCGCAGAAAAGCAATGAGTCCCCTTGCATGGTCCGATCGATTGAAGTTAGTTTTCTTGGGCTTTTTAGGTTACTTTCTATCGAGTTACTTAGATTTTCTTGGACTGCAATATATCTCTGTTGGTCTTGAGAGAATTGTGTTGTACCTCACACCAACGATCGTGCTTCTCATATCGTATTTTGTCTTGCATAAAACGATCTCTCGTTTGCAGTGGTATGCACTAGTAGTAGGCTACCTTGGTGTATTCATCGTCTTTATTCAGGATGCAAGCTCTACCGGCTTGAGCGCATGGCTCGGCATGATCTTAGTATTTGGAAGCGCCTGCGCCTATGCAACCTATATGATTGGCTCAGGTGAAATGGTTCAGCGCATTGGTAGCGTGCGCTTAGTAGTCTATGCGAGCACCGCTTCTGCATTTTTTAGCTTAATACAGTCATCGTTTTACAACCCAAGCGCGATTTTCGAGCAAACCCAAGCAATTTATTGGTTAAGTCTGTTAAATGCCGGTCTGTGTACAGTGATCCCGATGTTGCTAATTATGGTGGCCATAAACCGTATTGGCTCACCGCTAGTAGCGCAAGCCGGAATATTAGGTCCAGTATCAACTATCTTTATGGGTTATTTTATTTTGTCAGAACCCATCACCTGGATTCAAATTAGTGGAATGACTTTAGTGATTGCGGCAATGTGGTTGTTGGTTCGCAAAGACAGTCCAAGAAAAAAGTCACCGAACTCTAGTGAACCCGATGACCTTGATAAAACAGAGCCCCTAAATTGATAAAGGGGTAAATGATTACTAAGTGGCTGTGTCTGTAGCGGACTTCGATTTCTTCTTTGACTTCTTCTTTGATTTTTTCTCAGCTTTCTTTTCTTTCTTCACTTTTTTCTGAGCTTTATTTGCCGGAGCTTCTGTTGGAGCGGCTGCGGGTGTCGCTCCAGGAGCTGGATCAGCAGCCATCACTGAAATTGGAGAAATACCAATAGCTGCAGAAATAAGAGTGGCCAGATACAGGCGGACAATACGAGCAATCATGGAATTCTCCAGGATGGTTTATGGATAATTTGATAATACTCAAAAATTTGCTCTCAATACTTCAATTTTAGTCAAGCCACTCGCAATCCACTGGCCAGGTAAAAAAAGAAAAAGGCCATCATCAGATGGCCTTGATTGAACGCGGGAAGCTATTACGCAGGCTGAGCTTCTGCCTCGGTAATCTTCTCCAAGGCTGCTGAGAGATGGCCAAGCGTACGATCTACGTGAGCTAACTTCTCCAAGCCAAATAAGCCGATACGGAATGTACGGAAGTCTGGTCTTTCGTCGCACTGCAAAGGAACGCCTGCAGCAGTTTGTAAACCAAGCGCAATAAATTTCTTACCAGATTGAATATCTGGGTCCTTGGTATAGCTCACCACTACGCCAGGAGCTTGGAACCCTTTAGCAGAAACAGAGTGATAGCCTTTGGATACCAATAAATCTCGAACTTTAGTGCCCAACTCTACTTGCTTTGCCTTTAACGCTGCAAAGCCTAGTGACTGAGTTTCTTTCATGACGTTGCGTAAGATCTTGAGCGCATCGGTAGGCATCGTCGTGTGATACACATGACCACCCTTTTCATAGGCTTCCATAATCTGCATCCACTTTTTGAGATCCATCGAGAAGCTAGTACTTTGAGTAGCATCAATACGCTCGCGTGCTCTCTCACCAAGTGCGATCAATGCGCAGCATGGGGAGCTGCTCCAGCCTTTTTGCGGCGCTGTAATCACCACATCTACATTACAGGCCTTCATATCTACCCACATTGCACCTGAAGCGATGCAATCTAATACAAACAAACCATTTACAGAGCGGACAGCTTCACCAACTGCTTTGAGATAGTCATCTGGCAGGATGATGCCTGCGGAGGTTTCTACGTGCGGCGCAAAAACTACTGCTGGTTTTTCTTTCTTGATAAAAGCCACTACCTCTTCAATCGGTGCTGGTGCAAATACACCCTGAGTAGATGCTTCCAACTGACGACCTTTGATGACGGTAATGTCGTTCGTAATATTGGCTAGGTCAAAAATTTGTGTCCAACGGTAGCTAAACCAGCCATTACGTAGAACCAAACACTTTTGATTGTTGGCAAATTGACGGGCTACAGCCTCCATGCCGAATGTACCGCTACCAGGAACGATTACAGCAGAGCTCGCGTTATAAGCATCTTTGAGCACACTTGAAATATCAACCATCACACGTTTGAACTCTTCAGACATGTGATTTAAGGAGCGGTCGGTATAAACGACTGAGAACTCTAATAAACCGTCTGGATCAACGTTGGGGAGTAAACCTGGCATAGTAATTTCCTAGGAATTGTGTGATTAGCCCTAAATGATACTGATTTAGCGGCCTTTTTGGGCGATCCTCAAAAAACCGCATTAGGAAGGCCTTTTTGGAGCATTTACCGCTTTTTACTGCTGTTTTCTTCTCGAAGAAATGACAATCCCAATCACGATCAAGGCAAACGCCAGGCCATGAAAGAGCCTCGGTGGTTCACCCAGCATAGCGGCAGACAGGATTGCTGTGAATAAAGGAATGAAGTTGGCAAAGAAAGCGGCAACTGTAGGCCCTGCCCCATTCACACCTAATCCCCAGCAACGATAAGCAATTAGTGAGGGGCCAACTGCGACAAAAAGAATGAGAGAAGCAGTCCAGAGATTGAGCTCTAAATATGCCTGACCAGCGGCAATCTCAAAAACGTCAAAGAACCCCGTCCACAATAAGCCCACAAAAACCTGCGCCATTAAAAATTCGGCCCAAGGCCATTGGCGCTCAGTGCTCACACCAGGTCGACTTAACATCCAACTATAAAAAGCCCAGGTAATCGTCGCCAACATGATTAATAAGTCGCCGAGTACCATCTCCATTGAAAGTAAGGTCGATAAATCACCTCTCGTTAATACAATTGCCACACCAAGCAGCGAGACAACTGCACCAACTAACTGTAATAGTCCAGGTTTGGTTTGATAAAAAAGAGCACCAATCAGCAACATCCAGATGGGCATGCTGGCACCGATCAAGGTGACATTGATGGCTGTTGAAGTTTCTAGCGCAAGATATAAAAGTACGTTGTAACTTCCAACACCAAATAAGCCTAATAAGACAAAGCGCTTCTTGTTTTGCCATAAAGCACTACTAGGTGCAAACACTCTCCATCCTAATGGCAGCAACAGTAATGCCGCCAAACCCCAACGTACCAAACTGAGGGTAATCGGTGAAACAGCTGCGCTAGCCACCAAAACACGCCCAGCAATCGCATTACCAGCCCATAAAGCAGTGGCAATCAGTAAATAAGAGGTGGTTGCGAGATTCAGTTGAGGCATTAAGGGGGGTGGTAGTTAGGGATTTAGGGCCCCAATCGAGGGATACTCTAGCATTGTAGAAACAAATCCTTGGTATTGCTAAGATAGAGCTTAATTAGATAAATGTCTCTTATAAAAGGCATTCAACAGAAGGATACATTGTGGCAATCATTACCAATATAGAAGACTTGCGGATACTCCACAAAAAACGCACCCCCAAGATGTTCTATGACTATGCAGATTCAGGTTCTTGGACGGAATCTACCTATCGCGCTAATGAATCTGATTTTCAGAAGATCAAGTTACGTCAGCGCGTTGCCGTTGATATGACTAACCGCACAACCAAAACAACTATGGTTGGCCAAGAAGTCACGATGCCAGTAGCGCTTGCGCCAACTGGACTTACCGGGATGCAGCATGCTGATGGTGAAATTTTGGCTGCTAAAGCTGCAGAAAAATTTGGCGTTCCTTTTTGTTTATCCACGATGAGCATCTGCTCTATCGAAGATGTGGCAGAACGCACCTCTAAACCATTTTGGTTTCAGCTCTATGTAATGAAAGATCGTGGTTTTATTGAGCGCTTAATTGAGCGCGCAAAAGCTGCGAAGTGCTCAGCCCTAGTTTTGACTCTCGACCTCCAAATTTTGGGTCAGCGTCATAAAGATCTTAAGAATGGTCTCTCGGCCCCTCCCAAGCTGACGATCACGAATATGATCAATATGGCTACTAAACCACGCTGGTGTCTTGGAATGGCGATGACACCACGCAGAACTTTCCGCAATATTGTGGGGCACGCAACCGGCGTAGGAAATATGTCCTCCCTTTCTTCCTGGACTGCAGAACAATTTGATCCAGGATTAAGCTGGAGTGATGTGGAGTGGATTAAAAAACTCTGGGGCGGAAAACTCATCATCAAGGGAATCTTGGATGAGGACGATGCGCGCATGGCTGCAAACTCTGGGGCCGATGCCCTGATTGTCTCTAATCACGGTGGCCGTCAATTGGATGGCGCTGTCTCTAGCATTCAGGCTCTTCCAGGAATAGTGGAAGCTGTTGGCAAAGATATTGAAGTATGGATGGATGGCGGTATTCGATCTGGCCAAGATGTTCTAAAGGCATGGGCCTTAGGCGCTCGCGGTACTATGATCGGTCGTCCATTTTTGTATGGCTTAGGCGCCATGGGTGAAGCTGGCGTTACGAAGTGCCTAGAAATTATTAAGAATGAGTTGGATATCACTATGGCATTTACTGGCCATCGCGATATCCAGAATGTCACTAAAGATATTTTGTATCCAGGAACTTTTTAAATTAGCTCAATACTCAACAACCCTCTACTTGTTTTCGGAATTGCATTCCTAGTATTTGCATTTTGCGTTTGGTTTGGCAATACAATCCTCAGCCGCTATCGGACTAAAGATACTGAAACCTCTGAAGACCTGGGCATCATCCAAACAGCCACATTAACTTTATTAGCACTTCTGATTGGCTTTACCTTTTCCATGGCAATTGATCGACATGACCTAAGGGAGACCCTGGAGGAAAGTGAAGCAAATGCGATTGGCACGGAATATTTGCGAGCAGACCTACTTCCCCCGAAGGCAAGCCAGGTTACCAAAGATTTACTCATGCAATACTTAGATCAGCGTATTCTGTTCTATTCAAAACAAGAGCGCGAAAAAATCAAGGACATCCATCTAAAGACGGATCAACTACAGAATGATCTATGGAATGAGATTTTACCGACTGCTCGTAGCAACCAAACTGCAACGATTGCACTGGTGGTCTCAGGTATGAATGATGTTCTGAATTCACAAGGCTATGTGCAAGCTGCCTGGTGGAATCGCATTCCTAGCACCGCCTGGCTCCTCATGGCGGCTATCGCCGTTTGCGCCAACTTATTGGTTGGATTTGGAGCGCGTAACTTTCAGAAGAACATTGTCCTCTTCATGATTTTCCCTTTTGTTATTGCTGTCTCGTTTTTCTTGATTGCAGATATTGATAGTCCTCGAGGTGGCGTTATTCGGATTGAGCCACGAAACTTGATTACACTGAAGAACGTATTAAACACGCAGACTAAGACTGAAACCTCTTCCCCAGCCAGCAATTAAGCATCACCACAAAGGCGGTACATATGAAACGTGTAGTTGATGTCTTTAAGAACCGCGGTCGCGAGCTTGTCTGGACTTATGTAATCGACTTACAAAACGATGATCAATTTCATCCCGGCCAGCTCGACTTTGAAACTGAGGCTCTCAGGCTCTCCCAGGTCGATAAAAGAGGCGCCCTCAACGAACTCAGCGCTAAAGTTAGGCTGAACTAGTGGCGAGCTGTCCCACATTAATCCTACTGAAAACTACGGACTTTTTAGATGCCAAAAATAGCTTCACGACTTTATGGCAACATTACATCATCAAGAACGATTCACTTCCTTGCATGTTAAGGAAAGTTAAAGCGAATACTTAAGGGTTAATAGAATATGAAGCCGCTCTCTAAAAAAGCGAAGATGGCTGTTGGCTGGACAATTTTAATGACTGTTATAGGTACAGCAATGTTGCATCAATGGCAGTTCTTTGCCATGGGCTGCGCATCCATTGCTTTATTACTAGTTGCCAATCACTTCGATCTTCTGAAAGATCCTGAAGATAAAAAATAAACCCCACTTCTAACAGCGGGGTTTATTGCGTCAAATCGAATTGACTTAAAGTGCTGGATAGTCCGTATAGCCAGCTTCTTGACCACCATAGAAAGTAGCGCGGTTATATGGATTCAGAGGAGCATTCAATTTGAAGCGCTCTACTAAATCAGGATTGGCAATATAAATGCGGCCATAGGCAACCGCATCAGCCAAGCCCTCCTCAAGCACTTTTTCGCCCAGAGCCTGATCGTAACCACCTGCAGTAATAAATTTACCTTCATATATTGCGCGGAAGAGCTCTGATGTGACTGGCGCCCCATCATTCATCTTGTCTCCACCGCCAGCGCCAGTTGCTCTTGGCTCGATCATATGGACATAAGCCAAGTTGTAGCCATTTAATTTATTGATTGCGGCAGTAAACAGGGCAATCGGATCACTATCAGCAATATCATTAAAGCTGCCGTAAGGGGAAAGACGAACACCTACGCGATCACTCGAGAATACTTTGCTGACAGTCTCGATCACCTCACCCAAGAGTCGCAGGCGATTGTCTACGGAGCCGCCATATTGATCAGTACGTTGGTTAGTCTTGTCTTGCAAGAATTGATCTAATAAATAGCCATTGGCTGAGTGAATTTCGATGCCATCAAAACCGGCTGCTTTGGCATTTTGTGCAGCAGCCTCAAACTCATTGAGTAAACGAGCGATATCTTCAAGGCTCATTGCCTTAGGAGTCTCGTAGTCATGCAGCTTCCAATCGGCGCCATAAGTTTGTCCTGCAGCAGCAATCGCAGAGGGTGCTTCCGGAACACCTTGCTCTGGGTGTAATGAAGAATGAGAAATACGACCCACATGCCATAGTTGCGCAACAATCGCCCCACCCTTAGCATGAACCGCTTCAACAATCTCTTTCCAGGCTGCAGTTTGGGCTGGAGAATAAATACCTGGTGTTGCTGGATATCCCATGCCTAGCTGAGAAATTTGCGTTGCCTCAGTAATAATTAAGCCAGCACTTGCACGCTGGGCGTAATAGGTCTTTGCTAAAGGATTTGGGACATCGCCAGCGACTGCGCGCATCCGCGTCAATGGTGCCATTACAAGACGGTTTTTTAACTGAATTGCGCCAAGAGTAACCGGGGTGAACATGATTTCTTTACCTGACATCTGAAGCCTTTATGAATAAGTATGAGATCGATCACTCTAACAAGAATTGATGACTTTTGCTGAATTTAGCTAAATCACGCGTCTCAAGAAAAATATTCAGATTAAATTTAAAATTGAGGCCTGATATTAAGGAAATCAATATGAAAACTTGGCAATGTATCGTGTGTGGCTTTATTTATGATGAGGCTCAAGGCTTACCAAGCGAGGGTATTGCACCTGGCACCGCTTGGGCTGACGTCCCTGATAGCTGGGAGTGCCCAGATTGCGGCGTATCCAAGTCTGACTTTGAAATGGTTCAAGTAGGCTAAGATCAGTTGATACTGCACTTCTGATTCATCCTTTATCCGCCTGGAGCTTAGCTTTGACCCAAAATACATCTCAATCTTCCAGTATTGTCATTATTGGCAGTGGCTTGGCTGGATACAGCCTGATTCGTGAAATTCGTAAACTAGATAAAACAGCACCCATCACCTTAATTACCCGAGAGCCTGGTTATTTTTACTCCAAACCAATGCTCTCCACTGCTCTTGCAAGCAACAAAGAGGCTGCTCAACTCGTCTCTACGCCGGTCGAAGGCATGGCAACGCAATTGGAGGTAAATATTCTCGCTGAGACTGATGTCACCGCAATTGATGTCGCCACTCAAACATTGCAAACAAGCAAAGGCGCCCTCTCTTATGCCAAGCTTGTAATGGCCTTAGGTGCGGATCAAATTCAGCTACCGCTGGAAGGTAGCGCTGCCAATGAAGTTCTCACTGTCAATGACTTAGAGGATTACGCTAAATTCAGGAGTGTCATTACAAATAAAAAGAAGGTGGCAATTCTTGGGGCTGGCTTAATCGGCTGTGAGTTTGCCAATGATTTGGTATTGGGCGGCTATGAGGTTGATGTGATTGATTTGGCATCCCAAGCACTAGGCCGCTTATTGCCTGAAGCGGCAGCAAAAGAATTACAAAATAAACTCAGTACTGCGGGGGTGCGCTGGCACTTCTCCACCACCGCTCAAGCCATCAATCGCAATGGAAATGATATTGAAATTAGTCTTGCCAATGGCAACTCCATCTCATGTGATGTTGTACTGTCTGCGGTTGGCCTAAAACCGCGGATTGACTTAGCCAAAGCAGCAGGCATTAAGACAGGTCTAGGCATTCAGGTGAATCGCGAGCTAGAAACTAGCCAACAAAATATCTACTCACTTGGTGATTGTGCGGAGGTTGAAGGTTTGGTGCTCCCCTATGTTATGCCCATCATGCAGTCTGCAAGAGCCCTGGCACCAACACTACTTGGACAAGTGACAGCGCTTAGCTACCCAGCAATGCCCGTCATGGTAAAAACTCCTGCCCTACCAACAATAGTTTCACCACCGGCTAAAGGTACCCAGGGTCAATGGAAGACTACCGCGACAGAGGGCGGTGTCGAAGCCCGCTTCGAAGGTGACGACGGCAAGCTACTAGGCTTTGCCTTAATGGGTACGGCCACCTCGCAACGAGCAAGTCTCACCAAAGAGTTGCCACCATTGCTTCAGTAATTTGATGGCTGCGCTTTTGGAGTTGATGAAATAAAAAGGCCCGCAATGCGGGCCTTTTTATCAATAACAACGAAGTGATTAAGAAACGATCACAAACCAAGTTGTATTGTGTGACTGAGCAACCATCAAGAACAACATTGGTACTGAGAGTACTGTATTTAAACGGGAAGTCAACATTGCGACACGTGCAGATTTTGCCTTCACATCTGGTTCAACGGAAACAATACCAAGAGCACGTTTCTGATTTGGCCAAATAATGAACCAAACGTTGAATGCCATTACCAAGGCGATCCACATGCCCAAACCAATTGCGCGGAATGGGGCTTGTAATGTGAAGGCTTGATGTGCATAGCCATTAACGATTGCCACGATTACACCTGTAACAACGGTTAGAAGTGCTGCCCAACGGAACCAAAACAATGCAGTTGGAGCAATCACTTTGCCAATTGCTGGCTTTTGCTCGTCAGGAATTTTTGGCATTGAAGGAATTTGTACAAAGTTGAAGTACCAGAGCAAACCAATCCACATCACACCGAACATCACATGTAACCAGCGGAAGATGAATGGCAGTTCAGCAGAACTAAAGTTACCACCCAAAGCAAAGATAATAAGAATGAGAAGTACGAAACCAGCTAAAACAGTACGTCCCAAAGAGGTCAAAATTGAAGTCATATAATTTTCTCTATAGATCTCTTGGATTAAGCAAAATTCTTGCTAGCAAAATCCCAGTTAACCAGGTTCCAAAAGTTTTCCAAATATTTTGGGCGAGCATTGCGGGTATCGATGTAGTAAGCATGCTCCCAGACATCACAAGTCAACAAAGGTTTTGCATCAGTTGTCAAAGGAGTGGCGGCGTTGCTTGTTGAAACAAGATCCAGACTGCCATCTGACTTCTTAACCAACCAAGCCCAACCAGATCCAAAGGTGCCAACGGCACACTTTGTAAACTCTTCCTTAAATTTATCGAATGAGCCCCACTTAGCATTGATTGCGTCGGCCAATGCACCAGTAGGTGCTCCCCCTCCATTTGGCTTCATACCCATCCAGTAAAACGTATGATTCCAAACTTGAGCGGCATTATTAAATACACCACCCGCTGATTTCTTTACAATTTCCTCAAGGGTTGCAGCTTCAAACTCAGTCCCCTTAATCAAATTATTTAGATTAGTTACATAGGTCTGATGATGTTTTCCATAGTGATACTCCAAAGTTTCCTTAGAAATATAGGGCGCCAAAGCATCAAGAGCGTACGGCAACTGCGGTAGGGTGTGTTCCATTTGCGTTCCTTCTAATTAAATTAATCCATAAAAATACGGTATTTTGGAGTAACTATAGACTATTCTGACTTTTTTGTTTGGTCAGGCAAAATTTCAGAAATCATACTTAAAATAGAGGCTTAGCCCGCTTTGGGCATCAAATCTGCACCTCAATATGACCGGCACCCCATCCCCCCAAAACCCAAAACGAATCTTCATTCAAGAGGTAGTCACTCGGGATGGATTTCAGGCGGAAAGTCAGTTCGTCCCTACCGAGGAAAAGATTGCCCTGATCAATCGCTTAAGTCGTGCTGGATACGCCAAGATTGAAGTGACCTCCTTCACTAGCCCTAAAGCCATTCCAATGCTTGCTGACGCTGAGGCAGTCATGCGCGGCATTGATCGAGTCCCCGGTGTTGAATACACCGTCCTTATTCCGAATCTCAAGGGTGCCGAGCGTGCATTGAGCGTTGGTGTGGATGAATTCAATTTAGTGATGTCAGTGAGCGAAGCGCATAACCAATCTAACCTCAAAATGAGTCGTGAAGACTCGTTCAAAGGGCTGGCTTCTGTGATTGATTTAGCCCATGTGAACAATACTGCTACAAACATTTCTCTATCCACTAGTTTTGGTTGCCCCATGGCAGGCATCACTTCTTTACCAGAATTAATGCACTGGGTAGATCGTTTTGCTGCTGCTGGTGTACGCGGCATTACCGTCTGCGACACTACGGGCATGGCCAATCCTGCTCAGGTACAAGCCGTTTGCGAAGCAGTACAAACCAAATATCCAAATCTGCAATGGACGCTACATTTCCACAATACCCGTGGGATGGGGCTCGCCAATGCTCTTGCTGCTGTCAATAGCGGCATTGATCGCTTTGACTCTTCATTAGGTGGTTTAGGAGGCTGCCCTTACGCCCCAGGAGCCACCGGCAACATCTGTACTGAAGAGTTGGTGCACATGTTAGATCTCATGGGATTTAAGACCAATATGCAGATCGATACATTGTTAGCGTACTCAAAAGATTTGCAATCATTGTTTGGCCGCACATTACCAAGCCAACTATTAATGGCGGGTAAAGTAGATCGTATCTATGAGGCGCCCTGCCAAAGCTGAAGTCTAAAAACAAAATGCCAGCAAGATTGACATGCTGGCATTCATGGGTGAAGCATCTAGGTCTGCTTATTGCGCAGCCCAGCCACCATCCATATTCCAAGCTACCCCACGCACTTCAGATGCATCTGGACCGCAGAGGAATACTGCTAAAGCAGCCAATTGCTCTGGAGTCACAAACTCTCCAGATGGTTGCTTCTCAGAGACCAAAGCAGTCTTTGCCGCATCATTGGAAATGCCTTCTCGCTCGGCTCTTGCATCTACCTGCTTTTGAACCAAGGGAGTCAATACCCAGCCCGGGCAAATTGCATTACAGGTAATACCAGTTCGCGCATTCTCAAGAGCGGTGACTTTGGTCAAACCAATAATTCCATGCTTAGCTGCAACGTAAGCGGATTTTTGCGTAGAAGCTACCAAGCCATGTACAGAGGCAATATTAATAATGCGACCCCAGTTCCTTTTTTTCATACCCGGTAACGCATGATGGGTTGTATGAAATGCAGAGCTCAGGTTGATCGCAATAATGGCATCCCACTTGTCTGTTGGAAACTCTTCAACATTAGATGTATATTGAATACCAGCGTTATTGATCAAGATATCTAATGAACCAAAACGTTTTTCAGTTTGCTGAATCAGATCCGCGATCTCAGCGGGCTTGCTCATATCTGCACCGTGGTAATCTACCTCTACATCACAGGCTTTGATTTTGGCGATTGCCTCATCTTTCTCACCAAAACCATTCACCATGATGTTAACGCCCTGCTTAGCCAATGCAATTGCCATTCCTAAGCCAATACCGCTAGTAGATCCTGTTACCAGGGCTGTTTTACCTTTTAAAGAAGACATATCAATATTCTCAACGAGTGAAATAATAAAAACGTAGGATACAACGAATAGATTTAGATCAGATGCAACCAATGTCCCAATTGGTGCCAATAGCTATCTGGAACTAAGGTGAGTAGCCACGTCATAGTGAGGTAGCGGAGTAACTTACCAATAAACATATAAATTAGGCACGGAAACCAAGCTAAGCGGAGCCAACCAGCCGCAATACAAAGAGGATCCCCAAAACCGGGTAGCCAAGAAAGTAAAAGCATCTTAGGACCCCGCTCTTCAAGCCAAGATTGCATTTTGCTATGTGTAGGACCTTTTAGGGATTCAAAACTATTGCGAGAGATCAATCCAAGCCACCAATCAAACATTCCGCCTAGCGTATTGCCAATAGTTGCAACGAAGATTGCAAACCAGTACATATCGGGGTTAAGCGAGGTATACCCAAATAAAATAGGCTCGGAACCTACGGGGAGTAATGTTGCTGAAACAAAGGCACTGATGAATACGGCAGGCAATCCAACGGATGGCAAACCAAACCATCCGAAAAAATGCTGGAGCGCTTGATCCATTAAGCGAGAACCCCAGATTTTTTCAGGGTCGTAATTTGTTCTTCAGTGAGGCCAGCAGATTTAAGCACTTCATCAGTATGCTCTCCTAATGTAGGAGCGCGATAACGAATTGATCCGGGATTTTGAGAAAGCTTCGGAATAATTCCGGGAACCTGAACTTCTAAGCCATCAGCAGCCCGAACAGTCTCAATTACACCCCTAGCTTCATAATGCGGATCTTCAGCAATATCTTTGGCGGTATAAATCTTGCCAGAAGGCACTTCTGCTTCAAGCAGGCCTTTAAGCACTTCATCAAGAGTGAGAGTCTGGGTCCAGGCATTAATCGCCGCATCAATCTCAGCCACCCTTCTGGCGCGGCCATCATTAAATGCCAAGGTAGGATCCTCGCCCAAATCTGATCTACCAATTAAAGCCATCAAACGCTTGTATATCGAGTCTCCATTGCCGGCGATTAATACATACTGCCCATCAGCGCATCGATATGCATTAGAAGGTGCGATGCCTGGCAAAGCGCCGCCTGCAGGCTGACGTATGGCACCAAAAGCCGAGTACTCCGGTAGTAGGCTCTCAGTCAAATTAAATACCGCTTCATACAAAGCGACATCAATCATTTGGCCTTGGCCACCGCGAGCATCTCGCTCGTATAAGGCCAGTAATACCCCAAGTGCACCATGCAAACCCGCGATCGTATCGCCAAGTGATACGCCCGCTCTCACCGGCACCTCATTTGGATGGCCAGTGATATAACGCAAACCAGCCATCGCCTCTCCAATTGCAGCAAAACCCGGCTCATCACGTCTTGGGCCATCCTGACCGTAACCAGAGATGCGCAACATAATTAACTTTGGATTTGCTTGATGTAACTCTTCCCAGCCCAAACCCCACTTCTCTAGCGTACCTGGGCGAAAATTTTCAATCACAACATCTGCCTCAAGCGCTAACTTTCTGGCAATTGCCTGGCCTTCTTTTACACGCAGATCTAAGCAGATAGATTGCTTGTTGCGCGATTGCGTCTGCCACCAAACTGAGGTGCCCTCATGAAGCATGCGCCACTTACGCAAAGGGTCGCCAACGCCCGGTGACTCGACCTTGATGACCTCAGCTCCAAAATCAGCAAGCGTCTTTGAGGCAAAGGGTCCGGCAATAAGTTGACCCAACTCTAAAACTTTGACTCCAGCAAGGATTTGTTGGCGATTCTTTTGCATGTGAAAGTTCATGTCCCTTATTTAGCTATCTATACAGAATATTCAGTTCAGAATGAGGCTATTTTCGCCTGATTTTGATCATTCTCCAGGATTTTCAAATCTTGCTTAAACTAGTGCCTAAATCACAAAATAAACCATAAAAAGAGTCCTCCATGAATCACCCTATTCCTAAACCAGATCAATATCAGGATATGCGCGAGGCCTTACGAGACCTCTGCGGAACATTCGACTCAGCCTACTGGCAAAGGGTAGATCACGAGCGAGGCTATCCAGAAGCCTTTGTAAAAGCAATGACTGAAGCGGGCTGGTTGGCCGCGTTAATTCCAGAAGAGTATGGCGGCTCTGGATTAGGTTTAGCCGAAGCTTCTGTCATCATGGAAGAGATTAATTTCTCGGGCGGCAACTCTGGCTCATGTCATGGGCAGATGTACAACATGGGCACTTTGCTGCGTCATGGGTCTGATGCGCAGAAGAAAATGTACTTACCAAAAATCGCGAGTGGTGAATTACGTCTACAAAGTATGGCCGTTACCGAACCCACTACCGGCACCGACACTACTAAACTAAAAACTACGGCTGTCAAAAAGGGTGACAAATATGTTGTGAATGGTCAGAAAGTTTGGATTTCTCGTATTCAACATTCTGATCTCATGATTTTGCTCGCTCGTACCACTCCCATTAGTGAAGTGCAGCGTAAATCTGAAGGGATGTCGATCTTCATCGTCAATCTTGCAGATGCTATTGGTAAGGGCATGGAAGTCAGACCT
>JACCEB010213080.1_pt1 | contig 25861 bp, 25 predicted proteins | sample 7454761 | NCBI WGS metagenome assembly JACCEB01 (sample SAMN15323454, study PRJNA562643) | freshwater metagenome | isolation source: river surface water | place: USA:Blue River Watershed | collected 2017-08-18
AACTTAATTAAGAACCTTTTATAGGAAGGGCTTCTCTTAGGGGCCCTTTTCTTTATGCAAGAAATATTCTATCTCGCTCGCCATACACCTTTTTGGCCAGTTCCATTGATGGTTCTAGGAGCTGAGTTTGGATATTTGTATTGGTTAAAAAAGAAAAAACTCTCTGCTCTTTTTTGTCTTATGATTGCAGGTCTAGGTACCGTTTGCGTGGGCTTTTATATGTGGGCGGGCGGTCCTGAAAAGACTGTTAAAATAATAAAGAAATTTTATCTATATTATTTTACTTAAAACTCTCATTTTCTAAGTCATTTTAAATACGTCAAAATTCCATTTAACATCGTCTTACATTTGACACTTCTTTTTAAGTTGTTGTTTTTCAAGGCTAATTCCAAGGTCTAAAAATTGACACCGTGACTTTCACAATTGTAAATTGAGGTTCTCGGAGGAACTATGGACGATATCAATTTTCTACATCAAAGTTTTGATGGGTCAGAGGCGAGCAACTTCCCACCTATCATCATCGTTGAAGACGACAAGCTTTTGGGAATGAGTCTTAAAAAATATCTCGAACAATCCCTTAAATTGAATGTTCAGCTTTTTACAAGTTCTGAGGACCTTCTCATGAACTTTGCTAAGAACCATCCCAAAGACGATCCTTTCTGTTTAATAACGGATATTAGCCTCGAGCAAGGCTCAGATGGGCTTCTCTTAATCGATATCTTAAAAGATAAAGGTTTCGAATTTGTTTCCATTGTGATGACGGGATTTGCAAGTATTGAAACAGCTATCGCTGCCACTAAAAAGGGAGTTTTTCACTACCTCACAAAACCCTTTGAACTAGAAAATTTGAAAAAGTTAGTGATTCAGGCGCTTCAAACGAAACTCGCTACAATTTTACCAAGAGAAATTCTCTCTGAGGGCGAGGGCGTTTTTAATGAATCATCAAAATTAAGATCACTTTCAAAACTTAAAATTGATCGACCAAATGTTGAGGATCAATTTCAGGGAATGATTGGTCGCTCTAGAGCGATGAAAGAAGTTTTCGAGAGAATTGAGAAGGTCGCGAAAACGGATTCTACGATTCTTATTATGGGGCCTTCTGGAACTGGAAAAGAGTTAGTTGCTTCAGCGATTCACAAACTATCTTCTCGCTCAACGAATAATCGTATTTCTGTGAACTGCGGAGCTATTCCAAGTGAGCTCTTAGAGAGTGAGCTATTTGGGCATATTAAAGGTGCTTTCACTGGTGCTATCTCGAATAGAAAGGGACGTTTTGAGCTTGCTCAAAATGGAACGATCTTCTTAGATGAAATTGGTGATATGCCTCAGCTTCTCCAAGTGAAACTCCTTCGTGTCCTTCAGGAACGAGTAATCGAGGCAGTTGGTTCTTCTGAGGTTTTACCTATAGATGTGAGAGTGATTGCGGCGACTCACCGTGATTTAGAAAAAGCTGTTGGAGAAGGGAAATTTCGCGAGGATTTATTTTATCGCTTAAATGTTATTCCTATAAAAATGCCGGCATTAAAAGAGAGAAGAGAAGATATTCCTCTTCTTATTTCTCATTTCTTAGATCGATTCGTTTCAGCGGATAGATCAAATGAAATCAGTTTTGCTTCATTAACGATGGATCTCTTAATGGGCTACGACTGGCCAGGAAATGTGCGTGAACTTGAAAATGTGATCGAGAGACTCGTTATTTTACGCGGAGGAAACGAAATACTTCCTGAAGATCTACCTGCGAAGATTTTCCGCTCAAATCCACTGGCGACGAATCACTACAAAACTTTATTTGAACTTCCTGAGCCTGGAGTTGACCTTAAGCAGATCCTTTCTGACATTGAGGATTCACTTATTAGGCAGGCCATGAATCGAACTGGTGGCAATAAGAACCAGGCCTCAAAGTTGTTAGCTCTTAATAGGACGACTTTGATTGAGAAAATGAAAAAGAAAAATCTAGAAATGTAATCGAGGGCCCCTTTCTAGGGGCCTTTTTTTATCAAAAATCTAACTTTTTAAAGTTTTGTGAGTGTCAAAAAGCACCTTTGACGTAGAACTTCTTCTTCTTTAAGTTAAAAAGATGGAGAGATGTATATGAACTCTGTGCTTTGGGTAAGCTTTCTCATGCTCACTCTTTTAGTTTTAGGACTAAAATTTTTTAATTAATCTTCCTGAGGCTTTCTAGCTTCAGACTTCTTGATTGATTCTCTTATAAAATATTTAATGGTTTTATTTCTTTGGGCACCTCCCAAAACTGATCTCATGTCGTCGTGAACACTTTCATCATAAATGAGAGAGTGCATTGTTCCTGGGCCATTTTCCACTTGATTAAGAACTCTATCCAAGGATGAGGAAGCTCGATTGAGATTTTGAACGACTTCACCAAGCTGTGCTCTTTTAAGTTCTGTCGTAATATGCTCCATATGAGAAGCTGATTTATTCATTGAGTTGAATGTCTCAATTATTTTTTGGCCATCACCAATTTGAATCAAAATATTGTCTAGTTTATAAAGAACATTTTCAGTGAGCTTCGCAATCGCATCACCTTGATTCATGATTTTTCTTAAATCAGTTATTTCCTCTGAGACTAAAAGATCTTTGTCTGGATCGAATTGGCCTGCATCTTTGGAGCCCTTGTAGATTTCAACGTATTTATCTCCCACAAGACCAGCATTTGAAATAGTGATCTTGGAATCTTTTTTGATCCAGCGTAGTTCTTTACTAAGAATTTTCATGGATATTTCAACTTCATCATCAGTTGCAATGAAAATATCTGTAACAGTACCAATTCTAATGCCTTTCAGTTCAACATAGGAGCCTACTTTTAAGTTTGAGACGTTGGGTACTCTTGCCTTAATCGTAAGCTTAGAATCAAACAACGAACTCTCTTTTCCGATACTCGCAACGATAATCATCACGATGATGGTAAGAACGGATATAAAGATTCCAACTTTGATAAAATTTTTTTGATCTCTTTCTCTCGTTCGCATGTCTTTCCTTATCGATCACTTAAAAATGTCTGAACATATGAATCGGTACTTTGCTCAAACTCTAGAACAGTACCGTTGAAAGCTATTTTACCAGATTTTAGGATGAGTATCCTATCGCATATTTTTTTGGCAGTTGGGATATCATGTGTGACGAAAATACCTGAAATCCCCTTTGTTTTAAACTTTTTGATAACCTCAACGACTGTTTCTATATTAGATGGATCAAGTCCCGCCGTTGGTTCATCATAAAGAAGAATCTCTGGGTTTAAAACCATCGCCCTCGCAAGTCCCACACGCTTCTGCATACCACCTGAGAGATCAGAGGGCATCAGGTGCATGGCATTTTCAAGATTAACGATTTTTAAACTTTCTAAAACCTTTAATTCAATTTCTTTTTCAGATAGCTTTGTGTGCTCAAAAAGGGGATAAGCGATATTTTCAAAAACTGATTCTGAATCAAATAAGGCCCCATTTTGAAAAGAATACGAAATTTTTGTTCTAATTTGATATAATTCCTCTTCAGAGAGATGATCGATTCTTTTCCCAAAAAAGTGAATTTCTCCCTCATCAATCTCCTCTAGTCCAATAATGGATCTGAGTAAAACAGATTTCCCGGCCCCTGAAGGACCAAGAAGTCCTATTGTTTCACCAGATTTTAAGTCCAAAGAAAGCTGACTATGGATTTCTTTATCTTTAAACCTTTTAACTAAATTTTTTATTTCTAAAATTTTATTCATAAGCTTAATCAAACAATAAAATAAGGAGTTTACTTAAAAAGAAGTCAGAAATAAGGATAACAATAGAGGCCCTGACCACGACCCATTTAGCAGAAGATCCCACACCTCTTGTTCCTTCACGAGTTTTGAAACCTCTGTAGCAGGCAAGAAGAGAAATAATAATTCCAAAAAAGACACACTTTAACATGGATCCAAAAACATCGCTAATCGTGATGGTGGAGAGAACCTTATTTAAGTAAAAGCCAGCTGGTATATTAAATTCTACATAAGCGATGAGAAGACCACCAAGAATTCCCATAAAAGCTGAAAGGGTCGCAAGAAGGGGAAGGGAAATCATACTTGCGACAAGTCTTGGTACGACGAGGACTCTAATCGGATTCGTTCCTAGGGCCCTAATAGCATCAATTTGTTGAGTGACATTCATGGCACCGATCTCTGCACTTATTCCTGATCCGATTCGACCAGCAATAAGAAGAGAGGTAAATATTGGAGCAAGTTCTCGCATGATAGATAAAGAAACAATGGCAGGTACGTAGAGAGTTCCGCCAAATTTTTCAAGGCCATAACCAAATTGAAGAGTCATCACTAGGCCTGTAACCAAACCGATAACGATCGTAATGGAAAGTGACTCTACTCCTAAATGTACGATTTGCTCCCAGAGACGTCCTGTATAGAAAGGTCTAGAAAAAATACAGCGGACAGAATCATTAAAGAGAATCATTATTTCACCAATGACTTTAAAATCATTTTTAAGTGACGTCAGAGTCATTTAAACTCCACACTACTAAGAAAATCTTCAAAAGATTGAACTTCTGTTACGGATTTTGAGGGGGTAATAGAGAGAAAATCAAAATAACAATTGTCTCTTCTGGTGTTCATGAGTATCAAATTCACTTTAACTCCATCAACGAGACCGTGTCCTTCACCTTTAAAGGCCTCTCTTCCTTTAAAAGTGATAAATTGAGAACGAGTCATTTTAAAATTTTGAATATTTTTAAAAATTTTTCGCGCGAGTTTATCTAGGCTTTGTTCTTGGAATTCGTCACAAAAACTATTTGATAAAAAAATCCGAGCATCTTTTCTATTTTCAAAAATGTAATCAGATTTATCATCCTTTTTTTCAAACCAGTCAGCATTCTTATAATGAATGATGTATCTCGTATTTTTAGCGGTACGTGGTTGATCGGGTTCACTTATAAAAAGTGAGCAGCCGGTAAGTAGTAAAATAACAGGCCAGAACTTCATAATAAACCAATTTTAACAGGTAATATCTCATTTCTATTTTAAGTTATTGTTATGATTATGGGTATAAAGAAAGTGTCAAACCTTCGACTGGAATTTTTTGCCGATAGGTAAATTTGTTCTTTTCCAAATCAAAAAGTAAGTTAAACTGTTTTAAGTAGGAAAATTTGACCTCATGATGAGTTCATTCCTACTTTTAATAAGTGAAAACAGGAAGTCTTCACGAATGATAAAGTTCGCAACTAGTTCTTTCATCCTTGCTTTGTATTGTGCCCTTTTTGCACAAGTCTCGCTAGCTGACATAATCAGTCAGGAAAATCTCAAAACTCATCTAAGATGGAATTTATCAGTACCTAGAGATCAGTTTTTCATAGTTAAAAAGGATCAATCCTTATTTATTGAGACAGTTAATTTAGAGATGTTTGAAGCTCTTTCTGCTGAAATTGGTAAATTGAGTCTTAATAGTCAATATATCGACGGAGTCAATTACTCAAAAGATAATTTTCCGGCAAGGCCTGCCACTATCTCAGTAAAACTGAAGGACCCTTCAGTTGAGCTTTTTTCTTTTTATAGGGATGGGGATAAAAAATATATTCTAGATTTCTGGATTAATACGGATCTCATTACTGAAAAAACATCCGCTCTTCAAAAGCCCCTACCAATACCGGTTGAAGAAAAAAAACCTCAACTTATTTCCAAGAAGCCTCTCTCTAAGGCACCAATTGCTTTGGTTCAAAAAAGTAAAATCCTACCGGCCGTAGTTGCGTCTCAAGAAGCAGCGACAGAAAAACAAGTCAATCCTGAGTTTCGAGACTTTAGGTACGGAGCGAGCTTTATTTGGGATTACGGACCTATGATTCCTCAATTAGAAAGAGATATTAACCTTAATGCCAAGATTCCCGATTCTTTGTATCCAATTAAGGATCGAGACAATTTAGATGATGCGAAAGAAGCTCATATGCAGTTGTCGATTAACTTTTATCGAGAGGAAAAATGGGGACTTATGAATAAGTCCATTTCTCTTTACGATAAAAAGTACGGCAGAGATTCAAATTTTACGACGAATGAATTTTTAAAAGTAAATGCTCTCTTGAAGGGAAATATAGCGAAGCCTAATAAAGGTTTAACTCAATCTGCGATGGTCATGCTCGGAAACATTAAAGATATGACCAAGGATTATGAATTAAAGTCATCTATATTAAGATACCTCATTCAATACCATGTTGATCTTAAGGATAATCTTAGAACGTTGGAACTTGCAAAAGAGTTGTATGTGGAAGCAAGAGGTGAATTTGACCAAGCCCTCACCATTCAATCTGCACTGACAATTCTTCATTGCCTAGCAGAGCTTAGGCAAGTGGATAGAATAGAGAGCTTTTTAAAAGAGAATAAGAAAATTGAGAACATACTTCCGCCTCAGATGAGTATGGCGTATATGAGTTTTGCTATGCTTTCTCGAGGTGATACCAAAGAACTTGTAAAACGATACAAGGCGGTTGAAAAGTCTCTCGCTAAACCTGTTCATCCGACTCTACTTTACAACGTGGGAGAAAGTTTATTTCGATTAGCAGACTATGAGTCCGCTTCAAAAATCTATGATGAATTTTTATCCTCCTATTCCTACCTTCTTTATGCTCCTCATGCTCGTTTAAGACTAGCACTCTCTTATGAACTCTTAGATAAACTGGCCTCTGAAAATTTACTACTTTATAAGAACGCCATTGATCGCTCCACTTCTCCAGAAATCAGATATGAAGCAAAACTTCGTTATGTTGCGATGAGAGTAAATAGAAAGTTTAAGCCTGGCCCGGAGGATAAAGAGGTCGAAATTTTCTTAGAGCAGTCTCCTGATGAAACAAAGGCGATGAATCAAGATCTTAAAAAACTTTTATGGCTTGTCCGCCTAAGGCTTCTTATTTCAACCAAAAATTACGATGCGGCCCTAACTTATCTAACGTCACTTCCTCAGGACTCTTTGAAGCCGGCTGAGAGAAGAGTGTTTGATGGAGATGGAGCTGAAGTCATCTATGGAATGATTCAGGACTCGTATCTTAAAGAAGACTATTCAAAAGTCGTTAAAATTTGGGAAGTCTACAAAGATAAGTATGAAACGAAAGTGGCCAAGAATCTTTACATGAATTTTGTTGTTTGCGATTCATTCCTAAAAATTGGTCTCTATAAAAGTTTCGATCGTGCTCTTGCCAGTTTTAAATCTGTTCAAGATCAAGAAGAAAGAACCTTTCCAGTATGGGTAGATAGGATTAAGAAAACAGATCTATCTCAAATGATAGAAGAGTTAAGTCTTCTTAGAATGGTGTCAGATTCAAATTGGTCTGAGGCCGAAGCCAAGTTGGCCTCATATCCAGTGTCACTTAGGGACTCACTTAACTACCCTTACTACCAGGGATTGGTGCATTTTCATCAAAAAAGATACTCCGATGCGATTGGGGAATTTGAAAAAGTCTTGATTAAACAAAATCCAAAAAATCAATTAACTCCCAGACAAACAGCTGATCTTTTAATGGGTTACGTAGAGTCTTTGTATCAATTGAAAGACCAAGAAAGATTTAAAACTGTGGTGAGGGCCCTGAATAATGACATCGTTCAGTCGAAGTCGGCACCGATCTTGAATATTTCCGAGCGAATCAATTACCTCCTCATAGAAGCCTATGCGGGTGAAGGTAATCCAGAATGGAAGGAGCTTGAAAATATGACAAAAGCTTTCAGGGAAAAATTTCAAAAATCTCCTTACAGCTCACGTATTAGTTACCTTTATGGATTATCATTAATAAAGAATTCCAAAGTGCCAGAAGGGCGTGAGGTATTCAACGTTTTAACGAACGATAAAGATGTTCCTTCTCATATAAAAGAAATGTGTAGAAGTGAATTAGCGACACTAGAATTGGTAGAAAAAAAATTATAATTGAAAACCCAACTAACAACGGACAGGAGGTCTAATGTTATCTCAAGGTTTAGTACTCGTAGGCAATCACCCAAAATTTAACATCGCTCTTGAGACAGCTCGTAATGTTGCTGTTACAAAGACTCCGGTTCTTATCTCAGGAGAAGCTGGTTCTGGAAAAAAAGCACTAGGTGCTTACATCCATAACAACTCTGTTAGAAAGAATGCACGAATTGAAATCGTTGACTGCACGAACGATTCTCAAATGGTCGAGAAGATGGTTCTTGGCTTCAGAGACGATCAATCTGGAAAATTCAATCGTGGGGTTCTAGAACTTGCCAATGGCGGTACGGTAATTTTTGCCAACATTGACGCACTGGATGAAAATTTTCAAAAACGACTCTATACTATCCTCCAAGAGCTACCGGATTACGAGTTAGACGTTCGCATTCTTGCTACAACTTCAAAAAATCTTTCGAAGCTTGTAGGTGCAGGAAAGTTCTCTCGCGCCCTTTATACTTACTTCAGCGGAGCGCAGATCGATATGATCGCTCTTCGTGAAAGAGGAACAGACGTGGAGTTAATTGCTCGTCACTTTATTGAAGAGTATGCCGCAGAAAATGAGGCCGGAGATATTGCTCTTTGCTCAGAAGCTGCACGCAAGCTCACTGATTACAACTGGAACAACAATCTTCACGAACTAAGAACATTTATTCGTAAAACGCTCAACAACATGGATGGGAAAACTCTTGATGTTCAAGCGATTGAGAAGGGTGAGCGTAAAGTTGAATTCACTTCTTCTGAAGCTGATGAAGATGGTTTTAAGCTCATGTCTCTAAAAGATGCAGAGAAACTTCTTATTAAAAAAGCTCTTGTTTATACATCTGAAAATAGAACACAAGCTGCAAAAATCTTGGGTGTTTCTATCCGTACATTAAGAAATAAAATTAATGAGTACAGATCAGAGGGTGCTAGTTATTTCGTAAATTTACGATAGTAAAGAACTAACTATTGAGGCCATCACAATGGAAGTGAGTGACAAAACATTAAAAGCATTAACGACGGCGTTGAATTTCCGTGAAATGAGACAAGAGCTCATTTCTACCAACGTCGCCAATGCCAACACTCCTGGCTTTAAGGCCAAGAAGATGGATTTCGAAGAAGCGTTGGCACGTGCTTTGGATGTTGATGGTCAGATGCAGATGGGTGTCACGGATGAGCGACACCATAATGTAGGGAATGGTGGCTTCAATAATTTAGAACCAGAAATTTATGACGACCCAAATGGTGTTGTTTCTGAAAATGGAAACACAGTGGACGTCGAAGCTGAGATGGCAAAGATGGCAGAGAACAAGTTGATGTACGATACACTTGTTCAGTTAATTAACAAGAAGATGGGGTTAATGAAATACGCCATCAACTCTGAGAAGTAAGGGGTCATTGAATGGATTTACTTTCATCTCTTAGAATTTCTTCCAGTGGGTTAGCAGCGCAAAGAAAAAGAATGGAAGCTCATTCTTCAAATATTGCAAATGCTCAAACGACTCGGACTGCCGAAGGTGGCCCTTATCGTCGTAAAGAAGTTGTCTTTGGATCAGAACCGGCCAGAGAAACTTTTTCGGAAATTTTAGAGGGTGAATTAGAAGAAAACGCTCAGACCGTGCATGCAACAGAGGTTGTTCATTCTGATAAGGTTGTTTATAAGCACGATCCGACTCATCCTGATGCCAATGCAGAGGGATATGTGGCGATGCCAGATATTAACCCGATGGTGGAAATGGCCAACATGATTGAAGCTCAAAGAGCTTATGAATCGAATGTAACGGCCATAAATACGACCAAACAAATGGCGATGAAAACACTTGAAATCGGAAGAGGTAACTAATGGCCATTAAAGACATAGGTAGTTTCCAGCAAACTCTTGGTAACGCTGATGCCAAGGGATGGAGCCGTAAAGTTGATAATGATATGTCCTCTGGCTTTGACATTAAAAGTCCAGGGCTCGAAGGGACGTCTGAAACAGGACAGTCGTTTGGAGAATTTTTACAAGAATCAATAAGTAAAGTGAACTCTCTTCAGCAAGAGGCCAATGTTTCGATGGAAAAATTAGCAAGTGGCGAAAGCCAGAACTTGCATGAAACACTTCTTGCTGTAGAGAAGGCAGAAATATCTTTCAAGATGATGAATCAGATACGAACAAAAGTATTAGATGCTTATCGTGAAATTATGAAGATGCAGATCTGATCATTAGGATGATGATCAAATCAGAATCAGGAGGATTCCTTGAATAGTTTTTTTACACAAACACTTCAGAACTTTGTAGATTTCTTCAAGTCTCTGGATATGACCAGAAGAATTGGACTTGTGGTCGTTGCTGGTCTTCTCGTGGCCACAATGGCAGGAATCGTGATTTGGTCTGGTAAAACAGACTATAAAGTTCTCTACACTGACCTCACTAAAGATGATTCTGCAGTGATCGCAAGAATGCTTGAAGAGGGAAAAATCAATTATCAAGTTAAAGATGATGGGAAAACGATCTTGGTTCCTGAGGATCAAGTTGAAATCTGGCGTCTAGAAATTGCGAAAAAAGGTGTGAACTTCACAGGAACTGTTGGTTACGAAGTCTTTGATAAACAAGCTTTCGGGACAACTTCGTTTGTTCAAAAAATCAATAAGCAAAGAGCTCTTGAGGGTGAACTTGTTAAAACGATCATGCACATTAAGGGTGTGACTCGTGCTCGAATTCACCTTTCAATCCCGGAATCATCTCCATTCGTGTCAGAAAGAAAACCTCCAAGTGCTTCTGTCGTTCTAGATGTTGAGCGCGGAGTGACCATGACTGGTGACGAGATCAAGGGAATACAATCTCTTGTTAGTTCTTCAGTGGATGGCATGAGATCGCATAATGTTGTTGTCATTGATTCTCGAGGTAAAAAGCTATCAGAAAACGATGGCGATTCAATGTCGACTGAAACAGCTAATCGGATCGCTCTAGAAACCAAATTAAATTCTCAATACGAAAAGAAAGTTGAAGAAATCCTATCAAGAGTGATTGGGGAAGGGAAAGTCATCGCAAAAGTTGCGATCAAAATGGACTTCACTGAAAAGATTGAAACTCAAACCTCATATGATTCGGAAAACGCTGCAGTTGTTTCAGAAGTTAGAAATGAGCAGAAGATGGTAGGTGTTCGTCCATCACCTCAAGGAATTCCGGGAGCAAGGTCAAATCTTCCAGGAGAAACACCACAGCCAGGTGTTCCTGAAACTCGAAACGACGTTGATAAATCTCTTGTCACCCGCAATATGGCCGTGCCAACGGTCGTAACGAAGTCAAAAAAACCAACGGCGGAAATATCAAACATCTCAGTGGCTGTGATGGTGGATGGTAAAAAGGTCCCTGTTCTTGGAAAAGACGGTGCCCCTACTCTTAACGAGGAAGGTATCCCAGTTTCAAAATATCAGGCATGGACTCAGGAAGAACTGAATAATTTTACTCAAATTGTGGGTTCTGCCCTGGGTATCAATCAAACTCGAGGCGACAAACTCGTTATAAAGAACATGGAATTTGCTAAAGAAGATCTTTCAGAAATGGAGGCCATCATGAGAGCGCGTGAAAATCGTGAACTCATGAAAAACATCACAAAATACTTGATGATTGGTGCTATAATTTCCTTATTCTTCTTCCTTGTGGTCCGTCCATTTATCCAGTGGCTTACGGAGAATTCGGTTGAATCCATTGAGGACTTCTTACCAAAGACGATTGAGGAATTAGAAAAAATTCAGGCGAACCAGCGCCTGCCAGGACTTGAGGATGTGCTTCCGTCACTAGAAGACAAACTTAATCCTGAAAAAATTGAAGGTAACATGTTAAGAGAGAGAATTATTTCTTTAATTGAAGCAAACCCAGGTAAAGCTGCCCAGGTTGTTCATGAAATGATTCACGCATCTGATGCTCATAAAGAGATTGCTTAAGTAGGAGTCAAAAGTGGCTGAAGAAAAAAAAGCTTTAGAACCTGATGTTCAGTATGCTCTACTGTCTGGTCAGGAAAAGGCCGCTATCCTTCTTTCGGCCCTTGGACCAACAACGACGAAACTTGTTTTTAAGCATATGAAGGACAATGATGTTAAACGCATGATTAACACCATGTCGAGTCTTTCAAAATCTCCTATTTGGATGGTCAAAAAAGTACTTGAAGAATTCTATTCTTCCCTGAATGAAGATAACGATCTTCTCTTCTCTGAAAACAAGGGACGAGATTTTATCTTAGGAACACTCGGTGAAGACCGAGCTAAGCAGCTTTTGGGACAAATCGTAGACGTAGGAAGCTCAAATACTTTAGAGTCTCTTGAACTCGTTGATACAAGAACTTTAGCGAACTTTCTCATTAATGAGCACCCTCAAACGATCGCTCTTATTTGTGCTCATCTTCCGGTTGAGAAAAAAGTGGATGTGCTGCGAAAGCTTCCTGAGGGACTTCAGGCAGAGGTTGTTCTCAGAGTTGCAAATCTGGATTTCGTTTCTCCTGAGCTAATTGCACAATTAGATGACGTTCTTAAAACAGAATTATCGACTCTTGGATCAATTGATACTCAGCAACTCGGAGGAGTTGAGCCTATCGCAGATATGCTCAATCTTATGGATAAAAACTCTGAGAAAAATATTATGGCAAGAGTGGAAGAAAAAGATCCAGAACTTGCCGAAGAAATTAGAAAACTTATGTTTGTCTTTGAAGATCTTATTTTCGTTGATGACCGTGGTATACAAGAGCTTCTTAAGATTGTGGATAATACAAAACTTGTTATCGCTCTTAAAACGGCTCCTGAGGATGTTCGTACGAAGCTCTTTAAGAACATGTCTAATCGGGCGGCAACACTTCTTAAAGAAGACCTGGACGCGATGGGGCCAACGAAGATTTCCGATGTGGAAAAGGCCCAGCAAGATATTGTTCAGCAGCTTAAGGATCTTGAATCTAAAGGCAAAGCACTCATCTCTCGTGGTGGAGATGGCGATGCATTTGTTTAATAGGGGACTGACTCAATGGAAAAATTTCGTAATACAGAAATTAAACCTTTTCAGTTTTCAGATCTTCAAAGTAGTCATGTCGTTGAGCAAAATCAATTCAAGTCTTTTGAGTTCAAAACTCTTGAGGGTCAGTCTCTCTCAGATGTAAATATATCTGATGAAGATATTCGTTCTGAAAGAAAGTTTGCCCAGAAAAATAATTTCAAGATTGATGATATCGTTCGAGATTACAGAGGTCTCTCTCGTCAAGAGCAAAATGATCTTGAAAAGCGCATCCAAGAAGAGGTTAAGCGCCGATTAGATGCTGCCTTCGAAGAAGCTTATCAAGAGGGGTTAAAGCAAGGTAAAAATGAGGGAAGAGATTCTGCTGAAGTTGATTTTCAATCGAGTCTTGCGAAAAAAATTGAGGATCTTGAGCAAGTCATCACTCAAGTTCATTCTCAGTCCGATAAAATTCTAGAAAATAATAAGCAAGAAGTTTACGAGTTTATTAAAAGATTCACCAAATGGATTGTTCTAAAAGAGATTAATGAAAAAACTTATCTCGAGGGGCTTCTTGAAAAATTAATTCTCGAACTTAATGCAAGAAAAAATCTCATCGTGAAAGTTGGGAAAGCGAATTTTTCACAAATGCCAGAAGTGATTCAACTCGTAGAATCTCGTCTCGGGCAATTGTCTAATATTAGAGTCGAAATTGTTCCTGAAATTAATCATCCTGGAATTATCCTGGAAAGTGAAAATGGCTTGATCGATGGATCACTGGAAGGTGTTTTCCAAAACATCGACAAGATCTTTGAGCAGGTTATTTCACATGAATAACCTTGGTCTATCTCAAATTTTAAAACATATCGAAACGAAAATTCCCTATGAGAAGATTGGAAAAATAATCGGTTCTCGAGGTATGGTTTACGAAGCTTCAGTTCCCAAAGCGATTTTGGGTTCAAACGTAGAATTTGTTGCAGAAAATGGAGAAAGATCACTCGGTGAAGTCGTTGCCATTCAAGGTCAGAACTGTATGGTCATGCCCTATAATGAGATTTCTGGGATAAATTCCGAAACAAAAATTCATTTGAAAGACATTGTCACTGAAATTAATATTTCTTCCAATATGCTTGGAAGAGTGATTGATTTTCAGGGAAATCCGCTTGATGGCAAAGGCCCCATTGGTGGTAATTTTGAGAAAAGATCTATTTTTGGAGTGCCTCTTAATCCCCTTGATCGTCCACCAATTCGCGAAGCCTTAGACACTGGTATCAATTCAATCAATTGTTTTATCACCGCTGGCAAAGGTCAGAGGCTTGCTATTATGGCGGGCTCTGGTGTGGGGAAGTCCGTTCTTATGGGTATGATTGCACGAAATACGAATGCAGACATAAATGTCATTGCTCTTATCGGAGAGCGTGGCCGTGAGGTTTTAGAGTTTATTCAGTCAGATTTAGGTGAAGAGGGTCTCAAGAGATCAGTCGTTGTTGTTGCGACTTCTGATACATCGGCCCTTATTCGCGCTAAGGCCGCTTATACGGCAACAACGATTGCCGAATACTTTCGCGATCAGGGACAAGATATTTTACTTATGATGGATTCCATTACTCGTTTTGCGATGGCGAATCGAGAGATTGCACTATCAACGGGTGAGCCACCTGGACAAAAAGGTTATACTCCTTCAGTTTTTGCAAAACTTCCAAAATTAATGGAAAGGGCGGGGACGAAAAAAGGGGCAGGATCTATCACAGGAATTTATACCGTTCTCGTGGAAGGCGGCGATATGGATGAACCGATTGCAGATGCTGTTCGAGGTATTTCGGACGGTCACATTGTGTTGTCGAGACAGCTTGCAGCTAGAAACCATTATCCGGCGATAGATGTTCTCGCTTCGATTTCAAGGGTTATGCCTAAAGTCGCCACTAAAGAGCATAAAATTGTCGCCTCACACTTACGTGACCTACTGGCCGCTTATAAAGAATCAGAGGACCTCATTACAGTTGGCGCCTATGCCAGAGGATCAAATCCAAAGGTTGATAAGGCGATCGTTATTTATGATGACCTCATTAATCTTTTGAGGCAGCAAGTAGAGGAAGCCTTTACCATAGAAGAACTCTTTGATCGCATGCTTGAAGTCGCCCGTAAGGCAGAAAAAGCTGTTGATCCAAGTTTTAGATAATTATGAAAAAATATGCTTTTAGGCTCGATGCCGTTCTAAAACTCAGAAAGTTAAAAGAAGAAAATTGCCGAATGGAGCTGGGGCAAATGATCCTTTATTTGAACAAAATTGAGGATCAAATCAATCACGAAAAAAATGAAATCAATAAATATTTTGAAATCCAGCAAGATGCCCTTCAAAATGGTGCCCGGGGTGGACAGATAAATGCTTTTCCCGGACTCATCAGAGCAAAAGATCAAAATATTTCTCTCCTTGAGCGCGATAAAATAAAACAAGAGAATTTGATTGCAGAAAAGAAACTTGAATTAGCGCAATTAAGAGGCGATCTTAAGGTTATGGAAAACCTTAAGGATAAAGATTATCAGGAATACAAAAAAGCTCTGAATAAAGAAATTGATCAGAAGGTTGAAGAGCAAACGCAAAATTGGCTACAATTCAAAGATAATAAGGTTTAGTGATGAAATCCTACATAACATTATTTTCACTTTTAATCTCTTCATCTGCGTTTACAAAAACGTACACAGAAGAAGAGTTTATTAAAAAAGTAAATGAAGAAGTGAAAAAAAAAGTGGAAACGATTAAGAACAAATCAGTTTCTGAGTTAACGAAAGAACTTTTGGATAAAGAAGAAAAATTAAAAATTAAAGAGATCGAAATTCAAAAGCAACAAGATGCGATTAAAGTTTCTGAGAATGAAGTTGCCAAAAAATATGCGGATCTCTCCGAAAAGCAAAAAAGCTTTATAGGTTGCATCGAGAGAAACGATGATGAATCGAAGGGCAGAATTGGGCAGCTAGTGGAGATGGTTTCGAATATGAAGCCCGATAAAGCTTCGGAAGTCCTGACGGTTCAAGATCCAGAAATTGCAGTAAAAATTCTTCAGGTTCTAGATCCTAAAAAAGCATCTAAAATATTCAACTTTATGGACAAAGAAACATCTGCCAAATTGCAGAAACAGTATTTGTTAATGAAAAAGTAAATAATCCCTTTCCTTTCTTACGGCAAATTTTGCCGCTCTCAAAAAAGTTCTAAAGTTTTTTTGGAAAGTATTGCCCAGCTTCAAAATCATGCTCGAAATATGAAATAATAGTGGTAGGACCACTTACTATAAAGTGAAAGGAACAAATGATTCAAGCACCACAACCCAAACCAGTCGAGACACCGAAGGCTGCGCAACCAAAAGTTGCACGCTCTGAAGTTCAATCGAATGGTCAGTCGCCCAAGACGAAAGGGGCCAAGGGTTCGAAGGAAGCTGAAGAGTTTGCTACGGAGCTAGAGTCGAAGCTCAATGGAGCTGAGGCGAATGTAAGGCCTGTTGAAATTTCACTTGAGCAGATGATGGAACTTCCATCTTCGTTAGTTCAACCTAACGGTGCTGCAGAAACAATTTCTCCAAAAGTTTTTGATCCCGCTCTCACGAAAGGTGTAGAGAAACTCGTGGGCCCAAAAACAGGTGAAGTTGTTGCTCAGCCTTTGACAGATGCTCAGGTTTTAGAATTAGCAACGGCCAACACAGATGCGACTGGTGAACTTCAAGCCCAAATCGAACAGGCCATGCTTAAGACTCCTCAGATTGATGAGGCAGGGCTTAAGTCAACACAAGTTGATGCTGCAACTTTAAAATCACTTAAAGGTGAGAAGAATGCAAAATCAACATTAGCTAAAGTTGACCCAGAACTTCTGAAGTCAGCGAAGGCAAATCCAGAGATTCTTAAAGCTGCTGCTTTAGGAACTGCTCCGGTTGTGATGATGAAGTCGATGAACGCTGATCAAACGATCATGAAGTCAGATGCCTTCACAAACATCAACCAACTTCAAGGCAGAAATCCAGCGATTGATCTTGCGAAGTCAGAAATTGATCCACAATTAATGACGAACGAAGATTTTGTTGCTCACAAAAATCTTGCCGTGAAGAAGAACTTTTCTAATGCTTATGGAATGAAATCAGTTCCAACTCAGCATCAGAAGATGTCTCTTGAAACAGGACTAAGCGAAACTCAAGTCGTTAAAGATACTGCTTCAAAAGATGGTTCACCGATGAATTCTCAGCAATTCATTCTTGGACTTCAATCAAATGAGGCTAAGCTTCAGCAAAGTTCTGAAACCCAAGCTCCAACAAAAGTCTTTGATATGAATCATATCAAATCTTCGGACTCGAGTGAGATCATGGGACAAATTACTGATTACGTCGTTCAGGCGAAGGCAGCAAAAGAGCCAACTGTTAACATGCGTGTGAATCATGAGGATCTAGGAATGATTGACATCACAGTTAGTAAGTCTGGAATCAATCAAGAGGCTGTAGCGATTAATATCGGCACTCACTCAGTGGATGGGCAAAACTTCTTCCAGCATAACTCGAAGGATCTTTTCTCCCATTTAACGACAGCAGGAATTAACGTTTCTGACCTGAAAGTGGATACTCCATCACAATCAGCGAAGAACGATTCTGATTTCGGATCCCAGTCTGGAAGAAACCAACAAGGTTCTGAAAGACAGTTTGGCTCTGAACAGAACCAGCGTCGTCATGAGCAAGATCGCCGTCAGGAACTTTGGAAACTTCTTAACCAGGAAGCAGCCTAATGCCTGAAATCGGACGCCCAGTTTCACAACAAGAGATGCAGTACCGTCAAGTAACGATGGGACCTAAGTCTTTGGGTCGTGAAAGAACAGATGCTCAAATCAATGAAGCGATCATTAATCAGGCCACTGGTTACAAGCCTAAAAATGAACTCTTCAAAGAGGGTGAGCATAATAAAATGGGTAAGGATGAGTTTTTGAAGCTTCTTACATATCAGCTTCAACATCAAGATCCTATGAACCCAATGGATCAGAGTAAAATGACTGGTGAGTTGGCGCAGTTCTCTCAATTAGAGCAACTTACTAACCTCAACAAAAAATTCGACGATGTGAATAGAACAAAAAACATTGAAGATAAATTTTACGCTGCTTCGTTTGTTGGTAAAAAAGTTGTGACAGGTGGATCTTCGATTAATCTTAAGAATTCCGGTGATCCAGGTGAAGTTCTTTTTAAACTAGATGGAGATTCATCCAAAGTGATGGTTCGAATTCTAGATGAAAAAAATAACATCGTTGGTGAAATGTGGAAGGATGGGATGTCTCAAGGTTCGCACCAAGTAACTTGGGATGGTGTTGCACTTGATGGTTCTCCAGCAGCGAAAGGAACATACAGAGCTCAGGTCAAAGCTTGGGATCAGTTAGGTAACGAAGTGCTGGCGAAAACAGAGGCCACAGGTATCGTACAGTCTGTTAACTTTGAAGAAGGTGAACCTGTATTAACAGTAAGTGGTCAAAAAGTTTTCCTTCGTGATGTTCAAAGTTTTCATACACCAGATGCTCCGACACATTCAGCAAAAAATGCCGTGTTGCAGGGGCAGAATGGTTCGATACAATTAAATGATAACGCAGTAAATGCGAAGAGTGTTCCAACACAACAAGCAATGAATGCTTATAGTGAGAACACAGGAATTTACGATTAGTATGAGCAAAGTGAATTCATTTTTGATTCCTAACGTTTCTTCTCTTCCTTCTGATGTTCAGAAGGCCGAGCAAACGAACGCGCTTAAAAAGGGTCAAACAAGTGAGTTCAAAGGATTGATGGACCGGGAGTTACTTCAGCCCCAGGTCACTAAAAAAGACATCGGTCCGGAAGTTAACGTTTCAACTCATGCAGTGAAAAGATTGCAAGAGAGAAATATTGAGCTTGATGGAAATGAGTACATGAAGCTTAAAGAAGCGATGGGTAAGTTACGTGCTAAAGGCGGTCATGATTCACTCGTAATTACCAACAAGGCAGCTTATGTTGTCGATGTTGATAAGAACACCGTAGTAACGGCAGTGGATAAAAATAACATGAACGAAAACGTATTTACGAAAATCGATTCGACGATTTTTATGATGTAAATCTGCTTTGGAGTGGCAGAGGAACATAGTGGTTCTAATATTAATTTTGGTTGAGGTGGCTGGTCCTTTTCTGGAAGCCATGGATGAAAGCCTGTAGTGCTTAAATCCCCTCGCCAGCGTCTAGGAGGGACAGATGAGTATTCTTTCTTCGTTTAACATTGGGGTTACCGGTCTAAATGCAGCTGGTCAGTCCATGGCGGTTATCGGTGATAACATCGCCAACGCAGGAACTTTCGGATTCAAAAGCTCTCGAGCTGAATTCCAAGACATGCTTGCAAACTCTCTAAAAGGTATTGATGGTGGTGACCAAGTTGGTTCGGGTACAAAACTTGCTCACGTAAAGTCAATGTTCACTCAAGGTACAGTTGCTAGAACTCAAAGTATTACCGATCTTGCGATCAATGGTAACGGCTTCTTCTGTATCAATGCTCCTCCAGGAAAAGGTTATACTCGTGATGGATCTTTCCACTTCAATAAAGAAGGCTTCCTTGTTAACAGTGATGGCTATGAAGTGAATGGATTCCTTCCTGGTGAAGATGGTAAATTAACAAATAAAATTGGAGAAATTAAGCTCGGAAACACAACAATTCCTGCTACTCCAACTTCTGAAGTTAAGCTTTCAATGAACCTAGATTCACGTGAAATGCCAAAAACGTTTGATCCGAAAAATCCGGATAAAACATCTAACTTCAATAATTCAATCACTGTTTACGATTCTGTTGGTAAGGCCCGTTTAATTACTCTTTACTTCAATAGATCTCCTGATGCAGGAACATGGGAATACCATGCGATGGTTGATGGACAAGAAGCTGCTAACGGTAAGCCAGGTGAAATGGTTGAGATGGCCACTGGAAAACTTAAGTTTGACCAGAAGGGAGTTCTAATAGAAGAAATTCCAGGAAACAATGCCTTCAACTTCAACCAAGGTGCGATGGTTGGTCAGAAAATCGATTTTGATTTTGGTAAATCTCTTAAAGACGGTGGTAACGGGCTAGATGCAATCACTCAGTACGGATCAGATTCGTCAGTGTCTCGTCACACCCAGAACGGCTCATCAGCTGCAACTCTATCTTCAATGTCATTCAATGATGATGGTGTTCTTACAGCAGTTTACGATAACGGTGTTCAGCGCGAACTTGGTCAAGTGGCGATTGCTAAATTTGAAAACAACGAGGGTTTATTTAAGACAGGTAAAAACGTCTTTAAAGAAACTCGTAAATCAGGTCAGGCAGCTCTTGGTAAGCCAGGCTCAGATGGACGCGGTGAAGTTCTTGCAAAATCTCTTGAGCAGTCAAACGTAGATATCGCCAATGAGTTTATTAACCTCATGGCCGCTCAACGTAACTTCCAAGCGAACACGAAGACCATCACAACATCTGACCAGATGTTACAAGAAGTTCTTCAAATTAAGAGGTAATAGCTAACTAGTCTCTCTTAACTCCTAGATTCTAAACTCCAGAGAGGGCAGCCGAAAGGTTGCCCTTTTTTTAACCATTATTTCCAATCGCTTCGACTGGACATGCGGCAAGAGCATTTTCAGCTTCCTTGATTTCCTCGGGTGTTTGAGGCTGAAGCTTCACGAAGGCGTGACCTTCGTTATCATTCATCGCAAAGAATTTGGGCGCTTCTACACAACAAGCATCACAGGCGATACAAGAATCATCCACGTAATATTTGCCGTTAACGTTTTCTTTGAATTTTGAGTTTTTATTGGCCATAAAAAAAGCTCCCTTTCGGGAGCTATTTTTACATCAAACTTGAGTTGGTGACAATCTTTGCTTTGTTATTTAGGGCCTTGATTAACTCTTCTCTAACTTTTCTTGAGTAAAGCTGATTTTGATTACTCATTTCTGCTTTAAGTTCATCAGGTGTCTTTTCTGGTGCGGTTTTCTTTCCTAGGACTTTCAGAAGAAAAATAGTTCCAGGATTACCGAAATTTAGAATGCTATTCGTCTCAGCTTTAAAAATCTGTTCTGCTTCTTGTGGGGCCAAAGATGTCGAAGAAAGAGATTGATCGTATTGATTGACATCGATATTTTTAAAAATCTGACCATCAACTTTCTTAGATAAGGACTCAATACTATTCATGTCGTTTTTGACGAGTAGATTTTGGATTTCTTCACCGGTTGACTTCAGTAAGTTATCTAAATCCTGGGCCTTCGTTTTTTGAATCTCAATTTTAGCAAGTTCCGTTTTTACAGACTCAAGAGGCTTTGTTTCTGCGGCCTTTTTATCTTCCACAAGAATAATATGATAGCCGAATTGGGTTTTAACTGGTTCTGAGATTTCGCCCTTTTTTAATCCAAAGGCCACCTTCTCAAACTCTGGAACCATACGTCCACTTGCAAACCAACCAAGATCTCCCCCATTGGACTTTCCAGATGGGTCTTGAGTCTCTTTTTTTGCCATGTCAGAGAAATTTTTCGTATTAATCTTGGAGCGAATCTCTTTAATTTTCTCAAGGGATTTTGCATCGTCTCCCGTGATGAGAATATGTCGTGCCTTCACTTCTTCAGGTTTATTGTACTTTGAGAAGTTATCTGCGTAGGCGGTCTCAAGGGACTTTTGGTTCTCTGGCTTAGAGATAAAGTTCTGGATTTCTTGTTCTGAAATAGAAACGAGGGGGGAGAGTGACTGTCGTCCGATTTTAACACCTTGAACAGTGACTTGATTATTTTTGAACTGAGAAACATCCTTCACATAATTTTCTGAGATTAGAGTTGAATTAAATAAATCATCCAGCTTTTTTTGCTTTAAGTCATTTCCGACGAGCTCTTCGAACTGTGAAGGTGTATAGCCATTGCCCTGCAGCATATTGCGATAAAGATTGACGTCAAACTGACCATTAGTTTTGAAATAAGACATGTTTTTAATTTCATTCTTGATTTCATCCAATGACACAACGATTCCCATTTGATCGGCCGTGTTCAAAATCAGTTTTTGTTGAATGAGTCCATTAAGGACAGACTGTTTAATTCCCATCTGTTCCAATTGTTTTTGAGTCATTCCCTGTCCACCCATCATCTGATTGTAGAATTCAACCTGGCGATTAAGCGCAACGGAATATTCTTTAACAGAGACTGGAGTTCCATCAACTGTGGCGACCTGCTGCCCTGAGCCCATTGAAAAGTTGTCAAAATTACTAAAAAGAAAGCTCGCAGTAATAATGAGAAAGATGAAAGTAAGAATGAAATACGAAATCTTATTCGCAAATGCGTTTTTCATGAAATCCCTTTGAAGAAATAAATGCGAAGTCATTTTATCGGGGAAGGGAGGCCCCGGTCAAAGAATTTATCTTGAAACTTGATTGGCATCGGGCACGAATTTCTATTAATCTTAAGGGATAAGTAAAATAAGGGTCTGCCATTGAAACTAATCCAAGAGTCTTCAAAGACTAAAATTGTCAATAATCTCATTGTGGGAATGCTTGCTGTTTATGGCATCTCCCAAAAGCAATTTAACCTTAGTGAACCTTCGCTTTTTCACCAAGTTGTGACTGAGGTGATTTCTCCCGTTCAAGAGGGTCTTGCAAACTCTAAGAAAAGCCTCTCTTCACTCTGGGATAATTACCTTTCTATCGTCAACACGAGTAAAGAAAATAATGTGCTAAGAAAGCAGATCTCTCGCCTTGAGAGTGATCTCACTTCAATGGAAGAGATGAGAAAAGAAAATCTCCGATTAAAGAGACTTCTCACTTTTACAGATGAGCAGCCCTATAACAAAATCATGGCACAGGTTGTTGGATGGGATTCCTCTAACGAGTTCAAGGTGATTCGTCTCAATAAAGGAACGAAGCACGGAATTAGAACCATGGCCCCTGTGGTTACGGATCATGGTCTTGTGGGTTATGTTTATCGTGCGACAGAAAATTACTCTGATGTATTAACGATCTTAGATCAGAACAATCGTGTGGATATTGTTGTTGAAAGAACAAGAACTCACGGAATTGTTGAAGGTGTTTTTAATTTTAAATGTGCACTTAAATACATCACAAGAAATGAGCCAGTTGAGGTTGGAGATAAACTGATTACAGCTGGAGTGGGTGGAATTTATCCGAAGGGTCTAAAAGTTGGAATGATTACCGACATTACAAAAGAAAACTTTGGAATGACGTTATCTATCGAAGTGGTTCCAAGTGTTGACTTTGATAAACTTGAAGAAGTTCTGGTTTTAACTCCCTTAGATAGTGGAAAAAGTGCGAGTATCCTGCCCACTCAATCGCCGGTAATTGAGGAGAAAAAAATATGAAGATGCGCTTATCTCAATTACTTGGATCATTTGCGATTACTCTCGCACTCTTGACTGTTTTGGAAGTCGTCACAGCAACAGTTCTTCCAGCTTTAGGTTGGTATGAATACCGACTAACCTTTAATGTTTTGATCATCATTTTTTTGGCGATTCGTTTGGATTCTCCGATTGTGCCTTGGATGGTGATGAGCTTACAAGTTGTGCATTCATTGTTTTCAGTGGAGGGATGGGCCCTCGGGACCTTTGCGGGTCTTATCGTGATGACTTCTGCGAATTATTTGAAGGAAGTTCTTCACCTGACCTCTGCCCTTATAACGATGCTCACTGTGCAGCTGTTTCAACTGATATGGTATGTGACTGTCACCATGATTATTTGTCTTAAAATTTCAAATTTCGATAAATTTGGAATGATCATTTGGAGTTTCATCCCAGGGAGTATTCTTTTGTCGATGATTTCACCTCTTCTCTTTTGGACGATGGAGAAGATTTGGAGAGTTCCATCTGAAGGTGGACCTAGGGGAGTTGAAATTTAATGTTCGGCGAAGAAGAACTGGTCAAAATTCATAAAGAACGAGCGACCATTTTATCCTACATCATCACAGCAGCTTTTGGACTTATTCTGTCCCGGCTTTGGTATTTGCAAGTTTATAAAGGTGAAACTCTTCACAATTATTCGATTCAAAACCGACTTCGTAAGGAAGTTGTGTGGGCACCAAGAGGTTTAATTTTTTCTCGTGATGATCAGTTACTGGTGGATAATATCCCGCGTTTTGATGCCATATTAACGCCACAATTTTTAATAGAAGCTGATAAAACCCTAGGGAAATTGGCAAAAATATTAAGTACAGATGTAAGTTCAATTAAACAAATTCTAAAGAAAAACTCAAACCAAGCAAAATATCGACCCATTATTGTTAAAAAGAATATTTCATTTGGCGAACTTGCTCAGATTGAAACTCAAAACGCAGAACTTCCAGGAGTCAGTGTTGATACTTTCATTTCTCGAGAGTACAGGGACAAAGAAATAGGTGCTCACTTATTGGGGTATATTTCTGAAATTTCTCAAATCCAATTACCGAAGTTAAGGCAACGAGACAAAATGGATTATCGTCTTGGTGACTTCATTGGACAATTTGGGATTGAAGAACAGCTTGATCGTTACCTTCGTGGTGAAAACGGACACGAGTTTGTTGAAGTAGACGCCAGAGGAAGAAGAAAGCGCTATATCAATACAGATAACCTTTTTAAGGGAATTGAGGACGAAAAACCACTCTCTGGAATGAATGTTAAATTAACAATTGATCGCGATATGCAACTTGCTGCTTTTAATTCTCTTGAAGGTAAAGTGGGTGGAGTGATCGCCATTGCGATTGATTCGGGAGAAGTTCTTACGATGGTCTCAAGACCTTCTTTTGATCCTTCCCAATTCTCGCGTGGTTTAACTCCTGAGTACTGGCGAAGTCTTGTGGGAAATAAAGAGCACCCACTCCGCGATAGAAATATTCAGGAACACTTTTCACCCGGATCCACATTTAAAGCAATCACTGGTATTGCAGCTTTTGAGAAGGGCGAGATTGACGAAAATACTGAGGTGAACTGTGGTGGTTCATTCAGATTAGGTCGAAAAGTCTATCACTGTTGGAAGAAAGAAGGGCATGGGCCAACAAATCTTGTTAAGGCCATCAGGGAGTCCTGTAACGTCTATTTTCAAAAAGCAGCGAATAGAATGGATATTGATGACCTCTCTTTCTATGCCAAGCATTTTGGAATGGGAACTAGAACAGGAATTTCACTACCGAGAGAAGTTTCGGGTCTTATTCCTTCAAAAGAGTGGAAGAAAAAAAGATACGGTCAGGAATGGCAACCCGGTGAGACTCTGTCTTGTGCCATTGGACAATCTTATGTTCTCGCATCGACGATTCAAATGGCGATCTCCTATGCAGCGATTGCTAATGGTGGAAAAATCTATCGGCCTTATGTTGTAAAAGATATTTATGGAACTGATGGGGAACTGATTAAAACGTTTACTCCAGAACTTCTCTCAGAAATTAAACTTAAAAATCCAAAGACATTAAAATATGTGCGTGAAGGCCTTTTTCAAGTTGTGAATAACCCAAAGGGAACAGCCTTTGCTCGTAGAGGGCAGGGAATTTTAATGGCCGGTAAAACGGGAACATCCCAGGTGAAAAGTGCCAGTGCTGATAAGGTTTATCAGAAGTGTGAACTTATGGATTATGAATCCAGGCACCACGGTTTATTCGTAGGTTTTGCACCTTATGATAACCCTAAAATCGCTGCTGCTGCCATCGTTGAGCATGGCTGTCATGGTTCGAGTGCGGCAACTCCAGTTGTTGAGGCCGTGATTACACAATACATGAAAAAATATCACCCTGAGATTTATCTACAGAATTTAGAAAAAGATAAATCAATAAGGGATAGTTGGGTTAAGTCACTGAGAGCTGCGGCCCAACCAGTGGCGGCCCCCGCGCCAGAACCGGGTGATGAATAATTTAGACGGAGTTAGTTTTGAACCAAACCATTCTTCAGTTTTTAAAGCGATTTGATTTTAGCTTCATAGGAAGTATGTCGGCGATTTTTTTAGTAGGGGTTTTAAATCTCTATTCGGCAACTCACTCTCAA
>JACCEB011471344.1_pt1 | contig 25843 bp, 35 predicted proteins | sample 7454761 | NCBI WGS metagenome assembly JACCEB01 (sample SAMN15323454, study PRJNA562643) | freshwater metagenome | isolation source: river surface water | place: USA:Blue River Watershed | collected 2017-08-18
AAACGCTTCTTTATAGTCAGGGTGTTGCCAGCGATATTCTCTACGGTTTACATAATCCCACAATTCGACGGCATAGACAAATTGATCCTCGCTGTCAAACAGAGCACTGATACTATATTGATCTTCTTTGTAGGAATCTAAATAGCGGGCATTAGGGCCGTAGCAATTCCACCCGTAGTTAGATCCTTCGGTGATTTTAAATTGAATAGCTTCGAGATACTCTTGAAGTGTAATCATTGCAAATTCCTTTTATTGTCCTCGCCGAATGAGCGAGCAAGTTGTTCCAAAACTTCATCGGGAAGGTCTTCATAGTCTTCGTCGTCTAACGGACGACTCATTTCCGCAAGTTCTTCTGGAGTTTTGCCTTTAAACATTTTTTGTATTTCCGCCACTAGTTCGACAAGTTCTTCTTGACTACCTTCAAAGTTATCAAAACATCCTGGCGCAAATTCAATTTTCATTTCTTTTTTGGTCATAGCTCTAAGCCATCCTTTCTTGCCTGTTCTTCGTAACGAGCTTGACGCTCTGCTTCGTGTACATCACACAATGTACGTACCCAACCGCCGCCTCTAGTTTTACCCAGGCCACCGCATTCTTCGCACAGTTGCCCAGTCATACTTTCAGCAAGCCAAACTGCACCGCTGATAAACTCGTCGCCACCTTGATAATAAAAACGAAGAGTACCAAATTTTTCTTTAACCTGTTCTACGATAACTTGAGAACATTCACCCTTACGTTGGTCAATGTGATTTTGAATTACACTAGACAATGTTTCGATTATAGGATACCACCCCTTGCCAACAGCAAAGCCGCCATATTTGCCTCCATACATTTTTGGAAAACGTTCTTCCATACGTTTGGCAAATACTTCGTACTCCTGATTCTCGTTCATGTTTAACCCCAAATTGATTGATAAACGCCATATAGAAACACACCCACGGCTGTAAAAAACAGAAATGGTTGTATAATGAAGAATATCAAAAATGCTTCAATAAATTTTGGGTCTAGATACTTTTTCATTGTGCCGCCTTTACATAATTTAACCGTGTTACAGGATTGTGAAACTTCCAGTGTTCGTGATGGCCTTTGACCTTTGCCTTAACAATAACTGCTGGCCCTAGTTCAAGCTCTTTATTGCTTACCCAAGAGGCCATTTTATTATTGATTATAGCATCAACATTAAATCCTTCAAAGTTTTTTGAACGTTGGCACGATAAAATTTCGCAGTCCAAATCCATTAAACTTTCACCAACTTCTGCCAAGTAGCCTTCGTCAATTTGTCTAATTCTTTTTTCAACTTGGTTTCTACCAAAATCTCTTTTGAAGACGCTGGGCAAGCAGGCAATGAAACCAAACTTGTTTAACGGAACAGTTTCTGAATTGAGCAATGAATTAATTTCGGTTAAGAACTCATTTTCGCCATCGATAGCTGCAAACATTAGTCTACGATAGTATTTTTTAATTTCGTCAGCAAGTTCTTTATCTTCTTGATTTGTGCATAGCAAAGAAGGTTTAAGCCCTTCTTCTGAGGTTTGCACTTTTGTTGGATCTAGTGTTGTTATCATCAACAGTTTATTATCCCATTTATATGCCATCAACTTATTATCGTCGGAATAAACGGGCTGTGTGAACTTGATGTAATCTTTGTTGGTGCGTTGAGCGGCACAAGCCAGCTCTAAAACAGTTTGGAGTGGGTAGTCCATTTCGCTCTCTGAAATTGTTTAACTGTTTTAATTTTACTGGAAAATGTAATCTGTGTCAATCTTTTTCAAACGAACATAAACTTTTTTGGCTAGTCTTCTTAAAATTGGACTTACTGGACGTTCAAAATGACTAACATACGCATTTAGATTTGGGCTAACGAATTCGCCGTTTATTTTCATTCTTGACAAGGTAGTGAATTTTGGCATGTATCGTAAGGCCCTGTGTTTGCCCAAACTTCTACATAATTCAATCGCTATACTCAAAGAGTAGGCATCTAGCTCGTCGGGGTCTTGTAGATATTCTCTGTAATGGTAGCCACCGTCGTGGTGGCTCCAAAATTGTTCGTAATTTCTTTTTTTACTTTGACGTTGGTGTTTCTTTTCATGTACAACAGCATCATACACCTGTACAAGGAAACCTTTTACTTGCCTTAAATCCCAAATTTGACTTTTGTCAAAGTTATTGTTAATTACTACTTCTATGGCAATGTCTAGATTTTTATCATCATACGCATCGTAATAAGCATGAACATAGAACTCAGCAGGGTCTAACGATTTGTCTTTGCGACTACGTATTCTTAATTCAATTTCGTGGATTTTAAATTCTTTGCGTAGACTTTTTAAAACTAACGGAAACGTCGAACCGGTCATATTATTTGCCTGTACTTTATTACATATCAAGCAAATAGGTTCCATTACCGAGTTCATGTTATAACCTATAAGTTACTCTACCTTTTGTAAGGTCGTATGGACTAACTTCCAATTTAACCTTATCTCCTAAGATTATTCTAATCTTGTGTTGCTTTAGTTTTCCGCCCATGTAACAAAGTATAATCTGATTTAAATTATCAACTCGTACTCTAAACATGTTTCCGGGTAATACTTCCTCAACTGCGCCTGTAAGTTCTATAATGTCGTCTTTAGCCATGTTTTGTTACTACGATTTTTCCGTCCTCTAATTTAATGTCCAATGTATCGCCTTCTTTCCAGCCTGTTAATTTTAATACTTCCGGGGGAAATTTCATGAGACAGTTTTCTGGATCACCGGGGATCTCTTGAAAAATGTCTTCAGCTGTGAAAATGAATTTTTCTTTGTCTTCCATCATATATTTACTTTAAAGTTAATCATCTTCCCATGGTACAGGAAACCACCCAATTCTGTCAAGATCTGTGGCTATCTCGTCTGTGATAGTTCCTTCGGGTACAAAATTCATTCGGGCCATATATTCTTCGCCCTCTTTTAAATCGTAAGTAGCAACGCCGCCCATACCACTACAATAATAGTCCATATAGTCTTCACCGTTATTTCGGATGTCAGCTACAATTCCGCCTGCGCCTCGCCAACTGGCCGACCATAAATCCTTGTCTGGATCTTGTCGAAGTGTAGGCCAAAGCTCTTTTGGACACCAGCGCATATTACACCATGCCGCATATAAATTTTGGGCGTAGTCATCACGTGTGCGGATCTTGTTTAAAATCTCCGCATCCTTGTAAATGTCTTCTACTAAGTCTCTCAATGAAATGCACCTCTAAAACAATGCAAAACTTCGTGTCCAAGATTATGAATACTAGCCATTTTAGGAGTCATAACTATACATTCTTTACCTTCCCAAAAAGAACAAGCCTGCACTTCAAATTTGAAAACTTTGCCGCCGCGCTTTTTCTGTTCGGCATTACAAGCAGCATTAATATCTTTGACAACGACCCACCGCAACTTTACGTCCATGGTTTCATTTTTACTAGCGTCGAATCTGGAATCAGGATCTTGCCAATTCCAAGCAAATGCCGGGGTTGCCATAAACAACAAAATCAAAATTGCCTTTTTCATATATGCCTCTGTGTGTAGTTAAAAATGGTGTAGACGGTAGGATTCGAACCTACAAAGCCGCCATATTGGCTGGGCCCAGGCCCCCTGTGGCCGTTCGTTACACCACAGGGGAGGTCTACCAATTCCACTCACGTCTACTTGCATAGTATATATTCAATTATGGGTAAAGTCAACTTATTTTGGTACCCGTATAAACTACTGTTAAATACTCCTGATGAGCTTTAACCAAATACCATTTGAGCAAATTGTCCGTTTTGGACAACAAACTATGCTAGATCGACCGTTATTTTCCGTTAGTTGGATACTTGGTCGGTTTTGTAATTATAACTGTAGTTACTGCTGGCCGTATGCAAGATCGGACAAAGTCGATCATTTGCCTTTGGAAGTCTATAAAAATACAATAGACGAAATAAAACGGCAGGCAAGACAAAACGGATTCAATGAATTCCATTGGAGTTTTAGTGGAGGAGAGCCTACTGCTTACAAACAACTACCAGAACTGATTAAACATTTGGACGAAACAAAAAGTTCTTATCAAAGTATTCATATGACAACTAATTTGAGCCCAGGTAGCAAGTGGTGGAAAAGTTGGTGCGATTCTACAGCATTGTTACAGCGTAGGAGTATTACAGCATCTTTCCACGATGAATTTGCTCGAGAACAGGAATTTGGAGACAAGTGTTTGCAGCTGATGTACGAGTTGGTTCATGTTACTATTAATCAAGTAATGGTTCCTGAAAAATTTTACGAGCTATATGAGCGAATGGAAAGGTTTCATAAAAGAGGAATTAATGTAACTTTAAAACCTCAAAGTAACGAAACAGCCAGCAGCGTTGTAGATGGCTATACAGAAGAAATGATACATTTGATGCGTACAGGTTTCCCTCAAAAATCCCGCGGCGAAGATTTTTACCAAATTAGACTTAATGACGGAATTAAAGATTATTACTTTGATCAAGCCGAACGATTTAATGCATTTGGTTTTAATAAATTTAAAGATTGGACTTGCAATAGCGGTTATCAAAGTGTTATAATAAGAGGCAACGAAGTTAAACGTAGTTATAGTTGCAAGGATCAATCGCTGGGTACATTGACTACAGGTTTTGAGTTATTTGATAAACCTAGAGTTTGTATTACAGATTCCTGTGTAAGCTCAGCAGATTCAAAGATCCCAAAGGTAAAGTAATGATTAACGGCATAGATTATAAAAACTTTGAATCTAAATTTTTACAAACAGAAATAGGTCAACAGATTATAAAAGACTTTGACCATGTGACCTGCACGGCTAGTAATATGCCCAGCATTATTTTTATGAGACAAAAGTGTGGAGTTACCTGTAGGGAGTTGCTGGGTAGTAATGATATAGAAGTTAAGAAACCAATGACTATGGTTTCGATTGTTACATTCTACTATCTACAATTTTTACAAGAAATTAATCCTACTAAGATTTATGATATAGGCTGTGGGTGGAATCTTTGGAAAAGATATATTCCTAATATCCACGGTGTTGATTGTAATGGACCGTATGCTGACGAAATTGCTTATTATAATAAAGACTGGGTTTCTGCACACGAACGTCAACTTGAAGCAGCATTCACTGTAAACATGGATGTTGGTTTAAAAGACAATGTTCCTTCGACATTCGCTAATCTGCCTGACCATATTATGGAATTTTCAAAGTTAATTAAACCTGGTGGTCGAGGTTATATTAGTTTAGCTGCATGGGGATTGTTGAGATATACAGATTGGAATTGGTATAAAGAAAATGATTGTAATCCTTATGATCCAGAAAGCATTAAACAAAAAACAAAAGAAATGATACAAGCATTGCCTTTAAAAATCATTTGTTTAGATTGCGAGTTTGACATTTTTAGAAATGTGCCTGCACACGATGGCGAAATGCGTTTAGTATTTGAGATTGAATAATGACTTGGCAGTTTGATAAAACAATAGCAGACATTTACTTGGATCATGTAAGATGTCACATTCCAGACTTTGAAACTGTAATAAACAAAACAGTCGAATGTTGTTCAAGCTATTGTGATACTAAAGATGCAATTCTAGATTTTGGATGCGCTACAGGTTATACACTACAAAAATTACACAACGCAGGATTTAGAAACTTACACGGCGTTGACGCTAGTCAAGACATGTTAAACAAATGTAGTGTGCCTGCTGAATATTATTGCAGTACCGATATTCCTAAAGTACAGTATAAAACAATAATTGCCAATTGGGTGTTGCATTTTAATTTGAATAAAGAACAATTAATAGAAAACATATACAATCAACTAGACGACAATGGGTTTGTAATTATAAGCGATAAATTATCTCAAACTAATTTTATTCAAGATAGGTACTATAATTGGAAACACTCTATGGGAGTATCTTTTGATGATATTCTGCGTAAAGAAAAATCATTAGTCGGTGTTATGAATTTACACTCTTTAGACTTCTACTACAACACACTAGTGTCGGTTGGATTTAAGTCTGTTGAAGTTATCCACGGTGGGTGGGGATTTATTAGTTTAATGGCGAAAAAATAATGTCTAAGGCAAAAGAATATATTAAAACAATTGAAATTAAAACAGGAAGCAAAACTTTCTGTGCTTTGCCATGGATACATGTAGCCACCCGCCCCAATGGCGATGCTAGACTGTGTTGTGGTAGTAATGCTAGTCAAGCTACAAAAGGAATATTAGATGCAGGTTTAGTCAAAACAGAAAACGGCGAGCCAGCAAATTTTGGAAGAGATTCTTTGCTCAGTGCTATTAACAACGAATACATGCGAGATGTTCGCAGGACAATGCTAGAAGGAAAAATTCCACAAAGTTGTTCAAAATGTTTTGAGGAAGAAGAAAACGGAATAATCAGCAAACGAGTATGGGAATTATATTACTGGGAAAATGAAGGTTTAGATTTACAAGAACTAATCAATAACACTGACGAGAACGGTGCTATACCTCCTGTAATAAAATACTTGGATCTCAGACTAGGACATACTTGTAACCTTAAGTGTGTTATGTGTACGCCTCACGACAGCAGTCGATGGGTACAGGATCATAAAGAAATCACTAAGTCTGTTAAAAGTCCTATAATACTCAAACAAATTATGTGGGACGCTGACAAGTTTGACAACTACTGGTACGAAAAGCCAGAGTTGTGGAAAGAAATTTTTGAACAAATTCCAAATATTCGTCAGCTATACTTTGCTGGTGGTGAACCATTAATGATTAAAGAGCATAAACGGTTCCTTGAAGAAATTGTTAAAAGAGGGTATGCTCCAAACATTACAGTCAGATATAATAGTAACGGACTTTTTGTTGATGACTATATCATCGACCTTTGGAGTAAATTTAAAGAAGTTAGATTTGCCTTTAGTATAGATGCAGTTGGCGAACGAAATCACTACATTAGGTATCCAGCTGATTGGGATACAACTGTAAAAAATTTACACAGGCTAGACAATACTCCAGACAATATTAAAATAGGTATTGCCTGTGCAGTTCAAATTTTTAATATTAAACATATTATAGATTTTGCTAAATGGAAGATACAACAAAACTTTAAGAAAATAAATTTGTTTAAAGTGAATGAAGTGGTAGCCGGCGGCGGGATTATCAATATGCACATGTTATACATACCCACATTCTTAAGTGCAAGGATGCTACCTAAAGAAGATAAAGATCAGTTAGTTAAGGATTTTGCAGAATTTAAAGATTGGTTGTGGAACAACTACACACAAGACGATGACTTCTGGGTACATAACCCTAATGGGTGGAAACGTTGGGAAGGGATACTTAGTTTCGTTTTAGCAGAAGATCATAGCAACCTACTGCCAGATTTTAAAGAATACGTCAGTAACCTAGATACGATTAGGGGACTTGATGCGATATCTATTTTTCCAGAATTAAAGAATATTTTATGAATATTGATACAGAACATTTACATCACTGGATGCGAGCTATTCGCAATAGTAAAGATCCAATGCGTACCATGGACGCTTTTTGGCGAGGGCAGATAGCCAGCAAAGAATGGTTAATTAATGAACTTAATAGGGTAAGAGCATACACAGTAGATCACCCTAGTGTAGACATCCATGGAGGGTGGGTTGGTGTACTAGCCAGTATGTTATTTCAAACTAACCTTTATTTGAAAAATATACGCAGCGTAGATATTGATCCTGAATGCGAATCTATTGCCAATGATATGAATCAAATAGAATTAGAACAAGGAAGATTTCGTGCAGTCACTGCCGACATGTGTACACTAAGGAGTGATGCAGACATTGTTATCAATACCAGTTGCGAACATATTACGCAAGATCAGTATGATCTTTGGTTAGCAGGATTGCCTCAAAATAGTCTTATAATTTTGCAAAGTAATAACTATAAAATACCCGAGCATGTTAGGACTGCTGACACAATAGAGGGTTTTAAAACTCAATCAAGTTTGTCGCATATTTTATATGCCGGAGAGTTAGAGTTGCCCTTATACAAAAGATTTATGATTATTGGTCACAAATAATGTTTAAGTTCGAAGATTTAAAAACTGTTCATTTGGAAATTAGCACACGGTGCCAAGCATCTTGCCCTATGTGTCCTCGTAATTATCACGGCGGCTTGGAAAATCCTAATTTAAAAATAGCAGACTGGACTTACTCTGATTTCGTAAAAATATTTAATCATGAAGCATTAACGCAACTAACGGGCATTTACTTTTGTGGAAACTTTGGCGACCCAATAATGAACGATGATTTAATATTGATGTGTCAGTACCTTAAAGAAAATGCTCCAGACATTGATTTGCGTATTCATACCAATGGTGGCGCAAGAAGTACAAGATGGTGGCAAGCACTTAGACATGCGCTACCTGAAAAACATGTAGTCATTTTTGCTCTTGATGGTTTAGAAGATACACATCATTTATATCGCGTTGGTACAAAATACGAAGCTGTTGTTCGCAATGCTTCAACTTTTATCAGCGAAGGCGGAATAGCAGAATGGGTTTTTATTAAATTCAAACATAACGAACATCAAGTTGAAGAAGCCGAACGCCGTAGCAAGGAACTGGGCTTTGCTAGATTTGCTGTAAAGAATACCATACGCTTTATTGGGGAGCCTAAGTTTAGTGTGCTAGACAAAGACGGCAATCACAAATACTATCTTGAACCTCCAGAAAACAATCAAGTTGTTTTAATAGACAAACAGGCAGTAGAAAACTTTAAAACATGGTACAAAGAAACTGAGATAGAATGTTATGCTCAGGCCAACAAAGAAATTTATATTGATGCACATAAGAATTTATTCCCTTGCTGTTTTTTAGCCAGTGCTCCTTATAATCACAGTTATTCGCAACCAATGCTGACTGATATTAGAAATCAGATAGTAGAACAGTATCATGACTTAATTGATAGCATTGGCGGAATCAACAGATTAAGTTTAGACCAGTACACAATAAAAGATATAATTGATAGTAATATATGGCAAACAGTTTGGGAAGAATATTGGACAAATAAGAAACTTATAACTTGTGCAAGGACCTGCGGTAAAACAACGATGTCTAAGCCCAAGGATCAGTTTGTTAAGAGAACAAATAATGAATAAGTTCTTTGCTATACAACCAGTTAACCAAGATCCTTTTATGATAACATGGGATCTAGGACGCAGATGCAACTATGATTGTAGTTACTGTCCTGCACACAGGCACGACAACTTTAGTCCCCATGCAAGTATAGATAACTTAAAAAATACTACAGAGTTTTTGTTTGAATACATTTCAGTAATAGCAGAACATCGAATCAACAAAGACTTTCATATAAGTTTTACAGGAGGTGAGCCAACTGTAAATCCAAACTTTGTTGAGTTTGTAAAGTATGTTAAAGACAAGCGAGAACAGTACGCAGACAAGTTTACAGTAAAACTTGATTTAACAACCAACGGCGCAATGAGCGAAAAGATGGCCAGTGCTGTTATTGAGAACTTTGATTTTGTAACGGTAAGTTATCACGCCGAAGCAGTACAAAAGTTAAAAAATCAAGTAGTTGAACGGATCAAACAATTACACACAGGCGGCATCAATTTAAAAGTTAATGTAATGTTTCACGCACAACACTTTACAGAGTGTAAAGAATTGTGTGATATTTTAGCATTAGAAAAAATTAGATATATTCCCCGACTGATAGGTGACGACCCAGATAGCAAATCAAGTCAAGCACATTTATATACTGAAGATCAAAAGTCTTGGCTAACAGAGTTTTGGGGTATTGATTTTACTCCTAAAGGAAGGCCTTGTTGCGGAGGAAGAAAGTTTGGAGTATGTAGTTCAGAAGGTATTGAACAGACTAGCTACGTTAACTTTCGAGAATTTAAAGATTGGCATTGTAGTGTAAACTGGTACTTCTTACATATAGAACAACAAACAGATTTAGTTTATCACCACCAAACTTGTCAGGCACGATTAGACGGAGTACGTGGACCAATAGGACATATTAGCAGTTGGCAAACTATCATAGGTGATTTAAAAAACAAGTTGTCACAGAAAGAAATGCCAATAGTTGTTTGCCCTAACAAACTATGCGGTTGTGGATTGTGTACACCTAAAAGTGAAAACAGGCAAGATCTATTAAAAACCTTGCCTGCCGTCATTAAAGATATTTCTATTTTTAATTAACTAAGATCGACCCATTCAGGAGTTACACCACCTGTGTTCTGGTATCCTTGGAATGTGTTAGTAGTAGTATTGTAAATCATCTGTCCATATGCAGGTGTCAAAGCATTTCTTTGTGTAGTTGTATAACTAGCGATTTGGAAAACTTTGTTTGCTTGTACACCATCGCCACTGACAGCAAAAGATGATTGAAGTACACCAGCACTATCGGCAGCACGGAAAACCCACGCTGAAGGAGCAACACCGGCACTGACTGCTCCGTTAGCAAGACAGACAAGCGCACCGGCTGGAGTATATGCACTTCCAGTATATGCTGCAGCTGCAATATTTAAAATTTGATCGTTTGTTTGGATCGTAGTTGGTGAAACTGTAGTTCCTCTACTACGGGCAAATGTTACGTTTGTAACTGCTGCATTAGAACCTTGATTTTGTAAGAACGAAATCCAAGGGTTTGAAGCATTATAACTTTGAGTTACAAATGCGTTGCTTGAAGTTTGCACAACTAATTGATTACCAGTAACATAGCCGCCGCCAGTGTTAAAAGCAATTGAGCTAATTGTTAATGCTTTTGAAGTTCCGTTGATTACTGTTGAAGAATCAGATGCTAGTAAATTACCTGTAAATGAAGTTCCTGTTAATGTACCCGTGATATTGATATTCCCAGTTCCAGTAATATTGTGACTGTTTAAAGTTAAGTCTCCGCCTAGTGAAGGACTGGTATCATCTTGAACATTCAAAATGCCAATACCGTCTAGTGTTACAGTAGCATTAATTTTTTGATCAACATCGTCGTATTGAAATTCGATGTTAGTATGGCTACCTGTGGTAAACAAACTGGCCGCTGCATCTTGGGCAAGCGTTGGGCTAAAATACTTCCTATTTGCGTTTGTACCTTGTTCAACATCATCTGTGGTTAAACCTGAAACTTCTAATACTTGATCTTCAGCATTATATATTAATCCGTATCCGGCAACATTGGCTCCTACGACAGGAACACCGCCAGGAGTACCAACTAAATCACCAACCCACAGTTGCTGGCCGTCTGTAGTCCATACTATTTCGCCGGATTCAAATACTTTTCCTTGACGTTGGGCGTCTGTACCTCTTCTAATTTTAAGCGCCATTATGCTATCCTCGTTATTCTAGGGCTGAATGCCATATAATGTATTTATTAAAGATGCGTCCAATGATCTTTATTGATTTTTGGAATTTCTAGAGTTTTTCGTAGCCCTTTTGGGTCGTACCACACGCAGAACTGAAAACAGTCTTTACACTTGGACGGACAACATTGATAAAGCCAATCATCGTATTCTAGGGTATATCCTGTAGTTTTTTCTAAAAATTTACAGAATTTTACAAACTTCTTATAGCTAACTTCAGGGTTATCATACTGTACTCCACGTGAAATAAACAGTACATCTTTGCCCCATTGTTCATAGTTATCCAGTGCATATTTTATATTTTTGCTAGTGATTTCTAGTCCTTGTCCTAGGTTTCTAAAATAAGGAGTTATATATGCCCTGTTGCAGATTCTTGACACATTGCTAGGCCAACGCCCGTTATTGTAAACTCCGTGAAATGCAGCAGGTTGCCCGTCTCTAATATTAACTATCATTGCTTCATAATCTGCTAAGTTAATTTTTTGATAATTTTCCCAAAGCCCGTGGGATTTATCCGCCTGGGCAATGGCATAGATTTCCTCCCATTCGGCAGTAGAATCGTGTAAAGTTTGGTAAGTATCTCTCATGATTTTTTTAGCAGCTGTTTATACTGAGCTATCATGCTCATATGACGCTGGGCGTAGTTGTTAACGTTGACTTCATTAAATTTAGTTTTCTGCAAAGATTCTATAGAGTCTAATTGATAACTTAACATAGCGAATAGTACCCAACTTGAAAAGCAGTTGTTTGGCAGTGAATAACTGTTATATCGATCCGAAGCTGCCTTTGCATCGCTGGATGTCATTATCTCATTTCGCCAAGTTCTTCTTTCTTTGTCTTCTATTACGTATCCGTATTTTTCATAATTGATTGCAATATCACTTTTGTACCTAGCATCTACACTAATAGTCAACGGTGTCCATGCTGAATTGATTCCTGCTGACTTTACCCACTCAAACGTTCTATCAGTACTTGCAATATCTTCAAACGGCAACCCAACTATGAAAGTACATAGCATTGATATGTCGTCCTTCCATATATTGTTTTTTAATTCTAAAATAAAATCTTTTACTTTTTCAGGATCCATGCCCTTTCCAATAAACCTTGCAGTTCTTTCGTTCAAGGACTCAATGCCAAAAAACGCACTTTTTAATCCCATGTCCTTGAGTAAGGCTAATTGTTCTCTATGGGCGTGTAGTAAATCCAATCTAAGATATGTTGTAAAGTTTATTTTAAAAGGCAACTTTGATATTTCGTTGTGCAGCTGTTCAAGTTTGTAAGTGCTGTCGTTGAATGTGTCGTCTGCAAAAAAATAATTTGTTATTTTATATTTCTCATAGTTGTCGTACAATTCTTCTGCAATAAACTTAGGATCTCGGAGATAATCAAATTTGTTTTTTCCGTTTAACGGATACGCACAAAACTTACATTTAAATATACAACCTCTACTAATTTCAATAGGCAATGTCTCGCCAGGTAGAACACAGTCGTTAGCAGTCCACTTATGATCGAGCGTTTCTATGTCAAACTTTCTTTCATCTCCGTTCACTATACTTTTGTTTCCTATTTTTGGATAAATGGTTTTTGTAGTCAAATACTCTAAAAATACATCCTCTGCATAGCCATGAACAACAGCGTCAAAAAGATCATCGTTTAAGAAGTTATTACTTTTGCCGCCACCAACAACTAGTTTAACGTGAGGGTTTGTTTGTTTAATCTTTTCAATAGAGTTGCGTATGTTTGTAGGAAGTCTGCCTATGTTTCCTCTTTTATAGTCAAGCGCATCGTTTGCTTCTTCTTGGTAGAATGTAGAACTTACACCAACAACTCGTGTGTTAGACCCAACAAATTTTTCAAGAAGGCCAACAAGCTCTTCTTCTGTAAAGTAGTCAGTAAAGTCAATAACCTGAACAGTAAAATTATGTTTTCTTAAATGAGAAGCCAGTTGGTAAGGACCGATAGGACGTTGCCATACCTTACCAGACAAACATGTTAATAGTATAACATCGTACTTCATTTTGCTTCCGTTATTACTAGATGAATCCTTGGCTCCCACCCGCCGTTATAAACAAAATGACTTTGTGTTGTGTCTACTTTATAAAAGTGACCGTCAGCGGGTATATGATAACAACTAGCCACTTGCGGATCGTTGCCTGTATAGTGACCAAACAAGGCATAAGGATTTGTGTCTAATACAAAGTGATAACGTTGTTCGCTATCTGCATGTATGCTTAATCCAGACTTAGGCATTAATCTCATGTACCGAATCCTGCCAAACTTTACTCCTTCTACCTTAGATAAATTTTCTAAAATAGATTTAGTATATTCAGGGAGATGAGGATTATATTCTGTAAAGTCAGATTCTTTGCCCAACACTTCGCCTGTTTCTCTATTAATTAAACTTCCTTGCCCATCGGTCCATATGTCTTCTGCCAGTTGACGATGTTTAATTCCTAATTGGTTGCCAGATGTTTTTTTAACAAAGTCTTCGCTGGGCCAGGTTCTAATGCTTAACAGATATTCTAAATCGTTAAACATTTGTTTATGGTCTGCTGTGTAATTTAGTTTTGTTATAAAGCTCATACTAATTTCTTAAATGCCCATTGTCTTTCTTCGCACCACCAGCATTTACCGCAATGCCCGGTTGATGTTCCTATATGCTCGCAACTTCTTGTCAAAGGAAATAAACTATCTATTATTTTGTTTTCTACGTATAGCTCTGAAATAGTTTGTTTGTTAATTTTAAAAAATGGCTTTAGTTCTAGAAACTCACAGTTTTCTTGTACAAAGTATCTCACTGTTTCTTTATCAACAGACTCTCCACGCTTTGCTTCTACATCTTCTAAAACACCATACAAAAATGTTTCTTGTACGTGTCTCGGAGGATTAGTAGTTATTCCAGAGAACAACATGTCAACTATGCCATTTTTAAAATGATCATAATTTTTTATATGAAATTGTTCTGCCAGTTCTTTATTAGACCAAGTAACATTTTCCGGAGGATGATAAACCAAATGGGATTCAAATACATCCTTGCAATCTAAAAGACGTTCTATTTCCTCTCGCACTTTAACAGCAATATACGCGAATGGACGCTTAAAGTCAATAGTCAAAAGAACGAGTTTGCAATTAAGGTTATCTTCTTTGATCTTTTTGGCCAGCATATAACACAGTAAAGAACTATCAGCGCCGCCGGACATCCATACACCTATTTTCTTTATTTGTTTACCTAACGGTGTTTGCTTGGGTATTTCAATATTAACCATGACTTATAGGAATGACCTTTTTAACTTTGCCTGGTAGTTGGTCGTTGTCTAACGTCCAATCGAATTTACTAAACTCAACAGGCCCTGTCCAATTATTTTTCCAATAGTTAAAATCAGAACCAGTCATGGGCCTATATTGATAACGCACAGGTATGGTATCTAACATAGGCATATTCATATTGATAAACGCATCTCTTGTTATTACTTGATGTACAAAGTTACTGATAGGTCCTTCGTAAAATTGACACCATGGACCTGTTGCTAGTTCTTCTAAGTCTATATTTGTAACATCGGGCCACTGAATAAGTCGCAATATAATTCCGTTCCAGTTGAGCATGACATGGTAAGGATTATCATCGCCTGAGTATGGCACAACTTCATCCCCTAGCAACTCTTTAATTTTTTTAATAAGTATGCTTAGGTAACTGCGTTGCTTGTCACTACTGCGCCCAATAAAACTTCCGCATCGTATTCTAAAATGCGTTATTTGCTTATGGGCAAGCGTCTTGATTTCATTTAGAATAAACGGAAGATGATCATAGCTTTCAATAGTGTATCCAACATATCCTATGTCGTAGCCAACATCTATCATATTCTGTAAACCACGTAACTGTTTATTATGCACAGTTTCGCCTTGATAGCTAGGATGATTAAGTCCCAAGCACATAGTTTTTAAGCCTGCGTCAAACGCACTTTTAGCAAAATCTTTGTTGTCAAACCTAACACCGTTTGACAACAGTTCAATTTGTTTAAACCCAAGTGTACTAATTGCCTGACAAAATTCTACAAAGTCTGGCCTTAGAGTTGGCTCTGCACCTGCAATCATTGGTTTACAATCTTTAGGAAATTCTTGCAGCTGACTTATAATTTGATCTATTGGTTTATCCTGTGTTTTATTATCCGGCAAGTGATAACAGTGAGGACAGTTTAATTGGCATCGATCTGATGCTTCAAACAACACTTGGTCAAAATGTTCTACGTCTCTATCATGTTGTAAACTATAATAAAATTCTGTATCTACTTCAACTGTGCTTATCATTTCGCCGTGTTCTTCACAACGTTTAGCCATGAGTATTTGCCCGTTGTCTTCGTAAACAACGGCTGGTATATGTCTGTAACACTTGTCACACAAGCTGACTGTTTTGTGAATGAATAGCATTTTCTAATTTTATCCTACGATGTTTAATTACATCTGTTTCGTATTCTGTTTTGTCTTCCACACCGCCAAGTATTTTAAATGCGTCCCAACGTTGTTGACAATTAAAACAACGTCCGCAATGTTTACCAACTCTTGTTAAACTATCGTGGATACAAGAACTTGTTCCGTAAAGTATATCTAAAATACCTAGCTGTCTGTAAAAATCAACAACTTCGCATTTGTTAAGATTTTCAAAGGGACTTTTTATAAAACTAGAAGTTCCGCGTAACAGAGGATATACTTCGGCAGGTATGTCAATGTCTAATAAGTGGTCAGTGTAGGTGTCGGTTGGAAGATGAAATTCTTCAATAGTAGATTTAAATTTCTCTGTATCGGCATAGGCTATTTCTTTAACCCTATCCACAGTCATGCCGTTTTGTTTAAAATCTTCTACTTCAAAAAATAATTTGGTAAAACCAAACATTACAAAGTCTACTGAATATTCTTCCTTTAATGATTGCATTTTGTTTTCAATTGACTGTTTTCTATTTGTAACGTGGGTAGTGTAATCAAATTCAAGATATGTAGGAGTTATGTTTAAAAGTTGAGCAGCACGGGATACATTGGTGTTTATATGTGTGTTGATATCACTGTTGTTACAAGAAAAAATATCGTCCGAGTAAAAAAATAAAACACGATCTTTTCCATACAAGTTTATTGCAATATAGCTGATCAAACAAGACTCCATTCCGCCAGACAAGAATACGCCCATTCTTCGATTTGTAGGAAGTTTTGGAAAATGTTGGTCTATGACAAATGTAAAATTATTTGGTTTTAGCGTATAAACTGTATTCATAATGTATATATCTGCGTTTAAGGGGTGTATAAATAGATCGTGAAACAATTAACCAATGGATTATTATGGAAAGAATAGTAGAACCCGAACTAATGACCGATGCTGTGCAAGCCAGGTCTTATCACCAAAATGATAGGACTCAGATTAAACATTTATTTAAAATAGCTTACCAAACGGTTAAAAAACAAGCACCAGCAACTTTAGTTGATCTTGGCTGCGGGCCTGGCGACTTAACATATGAAATGGCAGAGCTATATCCTAATACCAAAGTTATTGGTATAGATAACAGCAGTGAAATGCTGTCTCTTGCAAAAACACGAGATAATTTAGAATTTAAACAAATGCCAATAAATGAAATAAATGACAAGTACGACAGAGTTATTTCTTCATTAACACTACATCATTTTCATAACCCTTTAGATTTTTGGAACGCAATCAAAAGAATTGCTCCACGGGACGTTTTCATACTCGATTTCCTTCGACCAGAAAGCGAAGAAAAACTTCAAGAAGCTATTGTACATCGCGATTATTTAGATGAGCATTTTAAACAAGATTTTGAAAACAGCTTACGAGCATGTTTTACTGTAGATGAAATTAAGCAACAACTAGCAGAGTGTAATCTTAATTTAAAAGTCGTTGAAGTTGATCAGTTTCATCTTAAGGCTGGAGTTGTTATAATTGCAGGAATGTTATGCGAGTAATAGTTACTGGACATTCCAAGGGACTTGGAAAAGCTATTGCAGAGTATTTTCAAAATCAAGGACACGAGGTTGTTGGTTTTAGCAGGTCCAATGGGTTTGATATCTCTACAGAAGAAGTTAGGAATTTGATAGTTGAAGAACTAAAGTCCTGCGATGTTTTTATAAACAATGCATACGCACCAGTTGCTCAGAAAGATTTATTAGTTAAAGCAATTGAGCTGTGGAAGAATAGTCCAAAAACTATTGTTAACATTAACAGTAAATCTACCTTAATGCCTTACTGTCCAGACGACTTAAAAGAATATGTTGAAGATAAACGTCAGCAACAGAAAATAATAAAAGATAGAATCTTTAAAGCAAGGCCTTACATAATGAGCATTGCACCCGGTTTAGTTGATACGGAAATGGCTGATAGATTTAAATCTAAGAAACTTGACCCTAATCAAGTTGCTAAATTAATTTATACTTTGTTAGGATTTAAAGATAGCATAGCAGTACAAGAAGTCTTAATAGAAGTTGCTGACCTTGATTGGAACGACATTGTGAGAATATAATGTGGAATAATGTAGAAGAGTTTGCTAAATGGTACGAAGATGAAGGTTTCCCACTTCGTCCTCCCCAACTTAATTCTATTTTTAGAACTAATAATGCCAGCGCACTAGTATTGTACAGAGAAGGCCAATTTCAAGTAGAGCTTTATATTGCCGACAACGGAGGATTTACTCCCGAACATAGCCACCCAGGTGTTGAAAGCATAATTATGTACTTGAGTGGAAAAGGGAATACAACTATAAACAATAACACAGTTGCTGATCCTACTGTGTATTTTGATAAAATAAACCCCGACGGTACCAGTGTGTTGTTTAAACAAAAACTAAGACTTAACCCGTTAGATTCACACGGGTTGATTACATATGATACTGGTTTTGCTTTTTTAAGCATTGAACACTGGCCCGATGGAGTAGCACCTTCTAGTGTAACTACACATTGGGAGGGCGAAACTACGGGTAGTATACACGACGAAACAATACGCAAAACTAAACAAAATAAATAACTGTATGAGCGAAATTGTTTTTCACAGACCCGATTTAAACATGTCATTTTTTCCATCGGTAAATCCCCACAAAGATTTACCAATTCCAGATACTTGGGCGAATGTTAAAGAATTTGCCGACTGGTGGATGCACACCGGGATGCCTATTATATTTCCTAGTAATCCTGAAGTGTTTGTGTCTGACGATGCAACAGCAGTTTCATTGTTTAGAAAAGGTAGGTTTCAAGTAGAAATGTACTTGATACACCCGCACCCTAAAGTTCCAGAGCACGAGCACCCAGATGTTGAAGTTATCAAAATGCGACTAGGTAATACAAAGACACCCATCATGAGCGGTGTACTACACAACGGTGAAGCTCACGGCGCTGGTATGCGTATGGAAGCAGAAAAGTTAGGATTCCCGTTAATTGCTTTTCAACATTGGTTAACTCGAGAGCCTACAACAATAGCATCGATGTGGAAAGGTCCAACTGTTGGACCGTTACAAGAAGCATTAATCAAACGTTTTAATCCAGATGCGTATGTAGTCGAGGGTTATGCAGACATTACTAGAACGAGCAATGAATGAATACGTTAGATCTGTTTGCTGTAAAAATTTACAAAACTTGTTACCCTGAAGTAGAAACAATACGTAATCAACTTTTTCCTAAGTTAGTTGAGCTGTTTGAGCAGACTAAAAACAATAACGTAGAGTCAATGTATAACGGTACCTTGTGTACATACAACACTAATGCCTTACTGCAAACATATCCTGAAACTAAAGAACTTATAGAATTCTCAGAGCTTCATGCAAGAAAGTACTGGGAAGAATTAAAATACTCCCCGTTGCTTGAGCCCAAAGTCATACAAGTGTGGGCAAACGAAACTCCTCACAGCGGATGGGTAAGAAGTCACTTACACGGATCTATGCCTCTTACAGCAGTTTTATATGTAAGTGCTGGCCCAGGAATGGGTAACTTGGTAATTGAAAATCCACTAGATGCAATACTAACATCACAACCAATGGATTACAAGGCACAGGAATTATTACATCACGAAGTTGAAGTTACTACAGGAGACTTTGTAATGTTCCCTGGTTGGATTAGACACCATGTTAAACCTAATACAACAAACGAGAAGCGTTTAATTTTAGGAATTAATTTTGGATCTAAAGGAAACTATCTTACTGGCCAGTGGGTTTCGGCATAAAGTGCTGCCAGTAACCAAAATTAAATCCAAACACATATCTGTTTTCTTTGCTTAGGTTGCTGCGTGTGTGATGACGTAGGTATCCTGGAAACATCACTAACTTACCAGACGTGACCTTAATTGTTTCCGTGTACAGATAAGGCTTGTGTAAAAAGTCCCTGGGCATTCTGCCCTGCACCATTTCCAAAGGATCTTCCAAATATAAATTTCCTTTTTCAGGATTTGCATCAATATAAAATGCGCCAGCAACAGGAACTGGATTGTGGTTATGTGCAGGTGTGAAACCTCCTGGGGGTACACGGTTTGCCCAAAGTTGAAGTATGTAAGGTTCTACCCTAGAAGTTAAATCACTTTGTCTCCAATACTCGCGACCATGATATTCTATAAAATCAACTACTGATTTAAAAGCAGGGTCTTTATGCAATTCATTCCCTGTTCTTATAATCATTGGTTCGCCGTCGCTAAAAATATAGTCATTGCCGTCGGCAAGATTCTTTGATTCAAAGTGAGGAATCATTGCTGATATAATTTCATCGCGGATTGTTTCAAAATTTGGAAACTCCGCTTCATAAATTTTAATAGGAAAAATGTCTTTAGATTGTCCTGGAGCAAAAATTTCTGCCATATTAAACTCTCACTAAATATATCAACTATTTAACACTACAGACCATGCATGGAATAATTTTAACTGGTGTTCCTTTGACACCAAATTATGGACCTCAATTTAAACGAACCGGCGGCGCACATCGCATTGCCACATACCTTAGGGATAGGGGCTGGGACATAGAGGTTTTAGATTTTGTAATGGCATGGAGTCTTGACCAGTTAAAAGAATTTACAAGATCAAGAGTGAACAGCAAAACAACCTTTGTTGGTTTTGGTGGTACCTTTCCAATTTGGTCAGATGTCTTAGAAAAATATTTTACTTGGTTTCGTCAAGAGTATCCTGATATAAAAATTATTGCTGGCGGACAAATAAGCAACATTTACAAAATTGAAGCAGATTGGTATGTTGACGGGTTTGGCGAACGTGCATTGGAAGCCTTGTTAAAACATATTACAGGAACCGGTTCAGAAAAACTAAAGTATCAATTGGGTATAAACGGAAGAAAAGTTGTAAAAGGAAACTTAGATTATCAAAGTTATCCAATGCCAGATCTTCATATACGATATGAAGACAGAGATTTTATCATGCCCGACGAAACACTAGTTACAGAACTAGGGCGTGGGTGTATCTTCAATTGCTCGTTCTGTAACTTTCCTGTGTTAGGAGTTAAAGAGGATCATTCTAGATCTGCTGAAAACTTTAGGATGGAACTGCAAGATACTTATGATAGATTTGGTGTAACAAAGTATGTTATAGCTGACGAAACAGTAAACGACTATACTGAAAAGTTATCGAAGTTTGCCAGTGCAACTAGGGAACTGACATTCCGCCCTAGACTATTTGGTTTTGCAAGAGGCGACTTACTTGTTTCTAGAAAACAAGACTGGGATATAATGTTAGAGTTAGGATTTACTGGGCATCACTACGGCATAGAATCAACAAATCCAGCAAGTCTTAAAGTTATTGGCAAAGGCATGCACCCAGATAAGTTGTTACCCGGGTTACTCGAAGCAAGAAGTTACTTTAAAAAGCATGGAATGTATAAAGGACAGGTTAGTTTAATTGCAGGGCTTCCTTATGAAACTAAAGAAAGTCTAAACAAAACATTAACTTGGTTTAGAGAAAACTGGAGAACAGAAAACCTTCAACTATTTCCAATGTACATACCCAAGGCCGACGGAACAGATAACGCTTCTAAACTAACTACTGATTGGAAGAAGTATGGTTTTAGAGAAACACAAGTTGATTTTTATCCTATGGTCAGAAGTTTATTTAGAGCCATACCCACTCAGTATGGTGTTGGAGACGTTTTAATTGATCACACCGGCATAAGTTGGGAAACAGATGAATGGAACGTTGTTGACGTCTGTAGGATAGTTGCTGAGTTTTACAAAAACGATTATCCCAAATACTTTGGTCCAATTATTTGGAACTACGGTGAATTAGAATCTGTGTTTAACAAACCGTTTGATTTCTTCAATGACAAGACTATGCTAGAGATTCTACAAAGCACAGGACATAGTGATTTCAGATATTTCTACGATGAGCCTCGTCATCGCATTAACGATTATATTACTAAAAAATTAAACTGGTTGCCTGCTTAATTTTTAACCCAAATGGCTCTCCAACCGGAAACTGAAGAACCTTCTGGTGGTGCCATGTTATCAACATGTTTAGGAAGTCGTTTGTCAAACGGTTGAAGAACCGGAGTACTTTTCATAATCTCAGATATTTCGCCTAGCACGTCTTTGTGCTCTAATGCTCGTATATCCATGACCAGTTTACCACCTTTCTTTAAACTGTTGTAGGCCTTGTCCCAATATGTTTCAACAGGATAATGCCACCCCCAGGATAGATACGAAGTAACACAATCTACATCTTCGGGGAAGTTGCTTTGTTCATTTAAGAATGTAAATCTGTTGGTGTCAATTCCAGTAGTCCTTAGTCCGTCTAAAACAGGACTCCAGTTATGGTACATGGGATAATTCTCATCGTAGTAAATTCCTGGTTTAAATGCAAACCCTTCTTTGTCTACTAACCAAAATTGACTGTTTGGTATGTATGAAGCCAGCAATAAATCTATTACCGCAACTCCAGATCCAATATCTATAATTTTAGCACCCTCTGGAAGATTAAACACACCCTGCTCGTAACGTTGATTCCAAAAATGCTGATACCATCGTGGAAAATATTCAAAAAATAACTGTAAAGACGATGGTTGATTCTGCAGGTATAGCCCTGCCTGCATATTTGACCACTTGGCTAGTTCGTTAACATCCTTCCATTTAACTGATAAATCGCCCTTGTCAGTAGTTATTTTAAGGGTATAAGTTGTCCATTCATTAATATATTCTTGCATTTAGGGTTCCTCGTGATGATATTTATAGAGTTATATTTTAGATAAATAAGATTGTGATGCACTAAAGGGCAAAAAAAAATGGATTTTTCATTTATAACAGATGTAATTACTAATTCAGAAGAAACAGTTCTTTTTGAACGTTTGAAAGACAGGTACGATTATTGGAACAGAGATAACCGTATTAAAGGTTTCTATAATAACTTACCTCACAGAGAAGTATCAGATTTCGCTACAGAAAAATTTGATGACGGATTTATAGTTGTTACAGAAAGTTCAATCTCTTACGATAATTTAGAAACAGGCGATTGTCATGTTCTAGAACAACGTTGGAACGATGTTAAACACGGATTATTTGTTCAGTTATCCACAAACTCTAAGACAGTAAGAACAGAGCGTGTTGGGGAAAGAAAGGTTGTTAGCATCAGTGGCAGAGATTGGATGTATACAAAATATGTAGCACCCAACGGTGAGTACGGCGACTCTATTATGTTATCGCCAATGGATACTGAGGGATTGATTGCAGGCATAACTAATTTTATAGATAATGCTGCAAATTTAATTAACGAAGTTAAGACAGTATCAGAATACTCAGCTCCTGCTCGTATGCTTAATCCATCTAACTGGTATAAAGATAGTGTTGGATTCTTCATGGCAAATCTTTATGATTGGTCTTCAGATCTAGAAACAGAAAAAGCAACTGGACTAGTACTAGTGAAAATGCATTTAGATGCGTGTGTGGCTGCATCTAGACTTACTGCTGAACAGGCAAATGACTTGCTATCCTATACAAGATTAAAATGGAAATAATATGAAAGAATTTTACACATTAGAAATTTATAAAGATTCTCATCTTGTACATACACAAGAAGCACATTATTCTGTTATTAATAGATTGCTATTCCAATGGTACTATCCTGGTTCTCCATACGTAGTCAAAGTTTCAGACACTGTTGGAAAAACTATGGATATTAATCAAGTGCCTTCTTTACTTGCAGAAAGCAATAAGTTATAAGCACTAGGAAGAACACTTAAGAAAAATTGATAAATTGATCCGTTTGCACTAGCATCGTGTACTAGACTAGTATCAATAATATAAATTCTTCCCGACTCAATAGGCTCTATATCAATAGGGCCTTTTTTATCATAAAAATTTATAACAGTATTTTCAGCATCTGTAGTTCCCCAAAGCCTTATCCAAGGTGTTGGTAAAATACAATCGACATGAGGCATGAATTTCGCACTCGTTTCCCATTTTAAAATATTAGAACGGCACCAGTGTTGATCAAATATCCTTAATGGATTTAAAGATTCTAGATTAAAAACTTTTGTTGGAGCACGGCAATCAGTTTCTATTAACGGTTTGTTTCTATTATTTTTATTCCATTCATAAAGTGATCCATTAATTGGATCATTGTCTTTTAATAGTCCGTCTTGATTAACTAACGCTATACCATAACGTGGAAGCTCTTGAAACTCCGTACCCCATTGTTTAAAATTTTTATCGTAAGTTTTTATTTCATTTAGAAATTGTTTACAATCAATTTTAATATTAAGCGGTGTAAGAGGTTTAGTATGTAATCTGTAGTAGTCTTCTTTACTAATTGAAGGAAGAGTAGACAATTTTTCACTAGCGTTTTCAAACACCAAAGATGTGTCGTTTATAATCTTATCTATATCAATCACAAACATACTTTCCTATCTTAGATAGAACTTGTTCAAATGTTTCATTTACAATAGAAACTTTAAACATAATTCTTTCATGCTCGTTGTTTGTCACTGAATGCGGTTTTGTTGTGTCTATTAATGCAGATTCATAAAAGTAATCTACACCCTGATAAGTTATTGGGCTTGCATTATCTGTTAGAATAAAATTCAAACCGCAACGGGTTTCATTATCAATGTGTTCTGGAATATTAGCAAAAGGTTGTAGCCAATAAAATCTAGTCTTACCTTCTACACCAAAATCTTTAAGAATGTTATCAATATAAGGACTAGTGCAATAAGCAAATAACCAATTGTTCATTTTCATACCTGGATACCTGCTGTCAGTATAGCCTACTGCCAGATGCTTTAATCGCGATGCTTCTTCCAATAAATGTTCTTTATCTATTTTATAATTAAGGTGGACTAATGGTTGCATTACATACTTATTCGTATAGATAAACTAGTCAAAAAAATAGAGCCCGTAGGCTCTATTTTTATTTTGGAAACGGCCACGCAGTACCGTTTGTGAAGTTAGGAACATATCGGTAACGTTCTTGATTACCTTCCATGCGATCCCGGTTACCTTTTTCGTAACCTTCACGATAGTCAATGCGTTCTTTACCGTAGTGATCATCGGTAGCATTATAAATGCCTTGGAAGCCAGCAGTATAGCCTTTATAAAAAGCACTAGTTCCTGTCTTCATTGGACGGGCAGTATTGGTGTTGCTTTGAACAGAGCGAGTAAACGCTTGCTCTGGGCTAACTTCCAACTCGCCAACAACTTCATAACGGCAAGCACGGCCCTTAGTAGCATTGTAATCACTTGGAATGCTTACAACGTCACGTGGGTTAATCTTAACGATAACAGTACGTTCACCGCCGAAATTATTCAAGTAATCCTTGCTACAGAAGTGAAGTCCTGTAGAACAAGTATTGTCCTTGTTGTCGTCAACGTTGTAGCGTTCCATTTCAACAACTTGTCCAACACTATTATCCATAGTGCCACTGTGAACGTCCATGTAGTTAGCACGAACTTTCTTGTAAGCCAAGAAGTGACCGTCTGGAGTGATAGGCAAGTTACCTTTTTCCAAGAAGCCATACAGCTCATCGACTGCTCGCTTACTTGGGTTTTGGTACAAATTGTCCATAAACATAACCATAGGCTCAATTGGAAAGCCTTCACGCAACATGGAAATCATTTTGACTGCCAATGTAGTGTGTAGTTCCACGCCCTTCCAAAACAATGTTTCTCCTTGGATAGAAACATTGCCCTTACCGTAGTTAAGAACAATTTTCTTAGGCTCGATTGCATCCTTTACGGCGTCCCAATCACCTGCCTTAATAGCATCAACTACCTTAGAGTAGGTAATGTGTGTTTTATTGATAGTGTGCGGTTTGTTGTCGATAACAACCACAACATTATCGCCTTGAATCAAAAACGGATAGCTCATTTTAAATACCTTTCTGTGTGTCAATCACATTAATATAATCTGCCAACTCAATGCTTGGAACACTACGCAGGTATTGCAACAGCGGATAGCGAGCATTTACCTGACGGCATTCTTCTACATACTTCTGAACTTGTGCTTCTGGGCTAAAAGTTACGCCAG
>JACCEB011310679.1_pt1 | contig 25842 bp, 21 predicted proteins | sample 7454761 | NCBI WGS metagenome assembly JACCEB01 (sample SAMN15323454, study PRJNA562643) | freshwater metagenome | isolation source: river surface water | place: USA:Blue River Watershed | collected 2017-08-18
AGCCGTTCGTGGGCCTCGACGAGGCGCTCGCCTACACGGTCCCGGGAATGATCGCCCACCAGTCCGCGCTGAAGGGCGGCCAGAGCCTGAAGATTCCGGTCATCACCGGCTGAGGCGATTTCGCCCGGCAGCTCCCTCGCCCACGTGCGCCCTTGCCCACGTGCCCCCGTGTCACCGTGCCCCCGTGCCCCCGTGTCACCGTGTCACCGTGTCACCTTGCCCCCTGGATCAAGGCATCTCCGCGCCACGGGCCGCGGTGACGAGGTGATACCACTCCTCGCGGGTCAGTTCGAGGTCGGCCGCGGCGGCCAGCTGCTTGATCTGCTCGGGCTGGGTGGTGCCGATGATGGGGACGATCTTGGCCGGGTGCTTCAGGATCCAAGCCAGCGCGACGAGTTCGCAGGCGACGCCACGCTCCTGGGCGATGCGGTCGAGGACGGCCAATACGGCGGTCGGGTTATAATGTCGCTGCCCAGGCAGGAGATCCACGCCGCCCGAACCGAGCAGGCCGGCTCCGAGCGGGCTCCAGGCCAGCGGGGTGACCTTCTTCTCCTGACATTGATCGAGCGTGCCGTCGTGCAGGGCGTAGAGCTGCAGGAGACTGACTTCGACCTGATTGGTGACCAACGGGAAGGAGAGCGCATTCTGCAGGAGCGAGAACTGCGAGGGGCTGAAATTACTGACGCCGAACTCGCGCACTTTGCCGGACCGGCGCAGTTCCGTGAAGACGCCGGCGACCTCGGCCGCATCCATGAGGTAATCCGGACGATGGAGATGCAGGAGGTCGATGGTCTCGACGCCGAGCTGCTTGAGCGAGAGTTCGCACTGGGCGAGCAGATGGGCGCGGGAGAAGTCATAGCGCACAGGGGCGCCGACGGGGCGGTTCTTGAAACGGATGCCGCCCTTGGTCGCGATGGTCATCTTGGCGCGCAGGCCGGGGTTCTCCTTCAGGATGCGACCGAAGACGCGCTCGGCCTCGCCGTCGCAATAGATGTCGGCGTGGTCGAAGAGCGTGTAACCCGCGTCGACCGCCGCGAAGACCGCCGCCTTGGCCGTCGCATAATCCGCGTCAGCCTCGCCCTTGGTGGCGATACGCCAGCAGCCATAGGCGAGGCGGCTGGAGGTGAGCGGGCTCTGGCCGAGGGTGACGGTCTTCATACGCCCTGTAGCAAGCAAAAGGCCCCGCCCTGCCGCAAGCCTATCCCCAAGGTCGACAGCCTGAGCTAGGTTGCTAAGGTCTGGCCATGGACTTCTCCCAGCTGCTGCAACAGGGCACCGCCCATGCCTGGCTCTACATCCCTGTCGCCATCCTGCTCGGCGCCCTGCACGGCCTCGAACCCGGCCACTCGAAGACGATGATGGCGGCCTTCATCATCGCGATCCGTGGCACGGCCTGGCAGGCCGCCCTGCTCGGCTTCTGCGCCGCCCTCTCCCACACGCTCATCATCTGGGTCCTCGCCGGCCTGGCGCTGAACTACGGCTCGAACTGGAACGTCGAACAGACCGAACCCTACTTCCTCCTCATCAGCGGCCTCATCGTCGTCGGCATGGCGGTCTGGACGATCATGCGCCTGCGCGAAGAACACGGCCATCATCACCACGGCGAAGGTGACCATGCGCACGGCCATGACCACTCCCATGACGACCTCGACGCGGAGGACGCCCACGCCCGCGCCCATGCGGCGGAGATCGAGAAGCGTTTCGCCGGCCGTCACGTCACGACCGGACAGATCGTCATCTTCGGGCTCACCGGCGGACTCATGCCCTGCCCGGCCGCGGTCTCGATCCTCATCGTATGCCTCCAGCTCAAGGAATTCTCCCTGGGCTTCGGTATCGTGGCGGCCTTCAGCCTGGGTCTCGCCCTGACGATGATCTCCGTCGGCGTGCTCGCCTCCTGGGGCTTCAAGAAGCTCGCCGAGAAGTCCGGCTGGTTCAGCCGCGTCGCCGCCCGCGCCCCTTACGTGTCGTCCTACCTCCTCATCGCCCTCGGTCTGGCCTTCGCCATCCGCGGCCTGATGATGATGAAGTAAGGCCTACCAAGGCGTGAACCGGAGGCCGAAGAGCGCGAACACGGCCGCGGCGAGCAAACCAAGCGCCGGCAGGAAAAGCGGGTCGAAATAATCGGCGGTCAGCGGCTTCTTCTCGAGGACGACGACCTTCTTCATCTCGTCGATCCGCTTGAAGACGGAGTTGAGCGCTTCCGGAGTGACCGCGTTGAAGGCCTCGCCGCCTGTCGAGCGGGCGATGCCGATGAGCGCCGGATCGACGGGGATATCCGTCAGGAGTACGGCGAAGACGATGACGCCTTTATCCCGGAGGTCGGCGATGATGGGCACGTCCTTGGGCGACTTGATGTCGGGGCTCTCGCCGTCGGTAAGGAGGATGATCATGCGGTCGCCGGCCGGCCGCTGGGCAAGATGGGCCGAAGCACCGGTGAGGGCGTTGCCGATGAACGTGCCGCCCCAGAGCTCATCGGGCAGGACGTTGGGCTCGATGAACGGACGCGAGAGCATGATGGTCTCGGTGTCGAGCGTCAGCGGGACCCAGTGGATGAAGTTGCGAGAGAAGATGGTCAGCCCAAACGCGTCCCCCTTCCGGTGGTGCAGGAACTTCTCCAGCGACTCCATAGCCGAGTCGAAACGGCTGTGACGGGCTTTCCCTTGGTCGCCATGTGACCCCCGCATGCTGCCCGAAGTGTCGAGGACGACCTGGATGTTCGTGAGCTGACGCTCGACTTCGGGCGGCTGGAAGGTGACGGGGTGCGCCAGGAACAGGATCGCCACGGCGAGCAGGCCGGCCGGCAGGCAGTTGGCGACGAGCACGAGACAACGGAGGAACCACCCGCGACGGCCCTGGACGCCATCGTAAGGCATCGCGAGGGGCTGACCCGGGCGGACCCACTCCCAGAAGGCCAGGATGACCGGGAGGGCGAGCAGGGCCAGCCACTGGGGATGCAGGAAGGTCATGGGTGGACGGCCTCCGGGGCCGGCAGGTGCTGCCGGATGATGCCGGCGATCTCGGTGTCGGCCACGCCCGAGCCGGGACGATGGAGCCAGCGCTGCAGACGGCCTAAGGCTTCTCCCGTCCGCTCACCGCGGGCGATGGCAGCCAAGACCTCGGCCATCGGAGCATCAGCCGGGACGAGGCCTTCGCGCCAAGAACGCAGGAGGAGCATCTCCAATCGGGCTTTCTGTTCGGCGGTGAGGGCGCCCTGTTCGAGTTCGGCAAGCAGCTGTCGCAATTGTTCGGCAGAAGTGAGCGGCCGCTGCGCGATTACGGCGACCGGCTTCTTCGGGCGACGCCAGAAGATGAGCAACAGCAGCCAGCCAATCCAGAAGGCGCCGAGCCCCCAGAGGGTCGCCCGATAATGACCCCACACCTGGATGCCGATGTCCTCGGTCTCCTTCACGCGGGCTTCGAGTTCCTTGGAAAGCTTCGGATCACCCTGGATCTTGAACGACGGCAGGCCGCTCAACGGCGCACCATCATCCGCCATCAGGTATTCGGTCAGGTCGTGCACGCCTTCGCGGTTCACGAGGTAACGGACGTCATACACCTTCAAGTCGTCCTGCCCGGTCACCTGCGCGATGCGTACGTTCACGGCGACGCCATAGCGGAACGGCTTCACGACGAGCGTAGGGCCGCCGTAAGTGATGATGGCCGCCTGTTCGACCCCGAGCGGGACCTTCAGGCTGTCGTCCTCCTGCAGGAACCACCACGCGGCGACGAGGGCCACGACAGCGGCCAAGCCCCAGAGGAGCCATCGGCGGAAGGAGGACGGCGCGGAGGTCATGCTCAACGGGCCGCACGGCTGGCGAAGCCACGGTTCTTCAGGAAATAGGTCAGCCGGCCGAGGATCGGCTCGTCGGTGCGCAGTCGGAGGTAGTCGATGCCGAAGCGGCTGAGCTCGGCCTGCCAGCCGGAGGAATCGACCTGCCGACGTCCGCCGAAACCAACGAACCCGCGCCCGGACTCGGCTTCGACGCCGCGGATGAGGCCGGCGCCACGCAGGCCCTGCTCTGCTGGGTCCTCGAGATGGAGCACGACGCAGTCATGTCGCTGGGCCAGTACCTGCAGCGCCGCGATGGCGTCAGGATCATGTAGGTCGCTCAGGACGATGACCGTCGTTCGCTTCAACAAGGACGGAGCGAGCTCGCGGGCGCGCACGGCGAGCGAGGTCTTCTCGGTGAAGTCATGCTGCCGTAGTTGATGAGCCCATTCCATGACGACATTGCGCGAAAGGGTCGGACGGACATGCAGTTCGCGGGCACCGCAACCGAGCAAACCGACGGGCGTCACGGACGACTGGGCGGCGAGACCGATGCCGGTCGCGATGCGCACGGCCCAGGCATACTTGCTCAGGGGCTGCGACGTGACGCACATCGAAGCGGAGGTATCGAGCAGGAGGTAAAGCGGGATCTGCTTGGTCTCGCGGAACTCCTTGACGTACAGCTTGCCCAGGCGGGCCGAGACCTTCCAGTCGATGAACTTCACGGCGTCGCCGGCGACATACGGGCGCGACTGGACGAACTCCAGGCCGGCGCCGTGGAACACGGAATCACGCTGGCCGAAGTCCAGGCTGTTCGCGAGGCGCCGGACGGCGACTTCGAACTGCCGGCTGTCGACCGGATCGTGAGGTAATGTCCGCGGACGAAGCATGCGTTCAGCCCAAGCCGGCGAGGATTCCTTCCAGCACCTTGGCGCCGGTCTGACCGGCGGCCGCGGCTTCGTAGCTGACGCGGATACGGTGCAGGACGACGTCCTCGGCGAGTTCGAAGAGATCCTCCGGGGTGACGTAATCCCGACCACGGATGACCGCGCGGGCGCGGGCGGCATTGACGAGGGCCAGGCCGGCGCGCGGACTGCAGCCGAAGTCGAGGTCCTTGGATTCGCGCGTGCGGCGGACGAGTTCGACGGAGTGGCGGAGGAAGACTTCGCTCACGTGGACGCCTTGGACGGCCTCCATCGCGGCGACGAGGTCGGCCTTGGTGCCCACTGGCGAATCATCGATCATGTCGAAGGCCGTCTTCGGGACCGCCCCGCCCTCTTCCTTGCGGAGGCCCATGCCCAGCTGGCGCTGAAGGATGTCCTGCTCTTCGTCGCGACCCGGATAGCCCAGGCGATGGAGAAGCATGAAACGGTCGAGCTGTGCCTCGGGCAACTCGAAGGTGCCGGACTGCTCGACGGGATTCTGCGTCGCGATGACGAGGAACGGCGTCGGCAGGCGCATCGTCTGGCCGCCGAGGGTGACCTTGCGCTCCTGCATCGCCTCGAGCATCGCGCCCTGCACCTTCGGCGCGGCGCGATTGATTTCGTCCGCGAGGAGCAAGTTCGTGAAGACGGGACCGCGGTGGATACGGAATTCGCCGGTCTTCTGGTCGACGACCTCCGAGCCGACGATGTCGGACGGCAGCATGTCGACCGTGAACTGGATGCGCCGGAAGTCCAAGGCGATGGCCTTCGCGACGGTGTTCACGAGGAGGGTCTTCGCCAGACCGGGCATGCCCTGCAGGAGCAGGTGGCCGCCAGTGAGGAGCGCGATCATGACGCGCTCGACGACGACGTCCTGACCGACGACGACCTTGCCGACGCGCGTGCGGACGTCGGCGACGAACTGATGGGCGGCCTGCACGGCCGCGGGATTAGGATGTTGGCTCATGTCTTAAGGGGTAGGGTTAGGGGTTGGTCCGTCTTCCTCAGCGGAGTTGGCGGAGCCATTTCTCGGCGAGAGTCCTGAGGTCGGCTTCGGAGAGCGTGGACGCGCCACCGAAGCAGCCGGTCTCGACGCGTTCGATGTCCGCCTTGAGTTCAGTTTGCTGGGCGGAGCTGAACTTCACCAGCGGGCTGGCGGCCAGCTTACGGAGCAAGGCCACGACCGCGAAGCCGTCGATGGAGGCGGGCAGTTTGAAGACGTCACGGGCCCGCGGCGGACGCGGACCGGTGTTCCGAGGACGGAAGACGAGCCACCCGACGAAAGCGGCGGCCACGGCGAGACCGACGTAGAGGTAGGTCAGGTCATCCTCGGGCACCGGCGCGACGTAGCCCGCCCCGGCCGCGACCTTGACCCGGTCAAGGAGGACGGAGTTCTTCGTCAGGATGACGGGGTCGATGTCCTGATAGGTCCGCCAGACGGTGGTCGCGTTCGCGGCCTTGATCGTCGGGAACGGCAGGTCGGTCGCCTTGTCGGCGGCGCGGATGGCGTCACCGTCGAGCGTCACCGACCAGCGTCGCTCCGTACGCGGCGCCACCTGGTCGCCCCAGGTGTTGAGTTCCTTGACCATGAGCGGGTCGATGACCGTGACCTGACGCACCTTGGCCATGGCGGCCAGCGGGGCGAGGTCCAGGAGGTCGTCGAGTTCGGGCACGGTGCCCGCGGCGGTCGCGGCGACTTCGAGGCTCAGGGAGCCGTTGATCGCGAACTGGCGCGTATCGAGCGTCTGGGTGACCTCGATCTTGTCGGCCGGACGCGGGCTGGCCTTGCCACCGGCGACCTTGAGCAGGGTCTCGGCGGAAGTCGCGGGGACGGTGACCGGTCCGCTCAGGTCGATGAAGCGGAGCTCCATCTGCACCGGCGGGATCTTGTCGACGCTGGCGTCCTTGGCCCGCACGAGCACGTAGGCGAGCGTCGTCTCCTCCCAGCCCGGCCGGGCGGCCGGCCGCGGCTTCACGTCGGGCGCGGCGAAGGTGACCGAGCGGATCTCGAAGAACGGCGAGAGGCCGTCGGTGAGTTTCTTTTCGAACTCATCGCGCGGACCCAGCGCGTCGGCCGAACGCAGCGCCTGCGGACCCCGTCGCTTATTGGCCGCGGCGGTCGCCGACGGGTCGTTGCTGAGGTATTGTCCGAAACGGGCGACGCGGCCCATGGCCTCGGTGTGCACGACGCTCACGATGATGCCGAAGTCCTGCCCTGCCCCGACCGTGTTCGGTCCGTCAACGCGGGTCTGGATGCGGATCTCACCGAGGAGCTCGTCGAGGTAGTCCGCACGCTTCTTGAGTCCGAGCGAGAACGGGTCGTCCTTCGTGACCACGAGCGTGGCGGCGAGGTAGCGATACTTCAGGTCCTCGTGCAGCGGGTTATTCTGGTCGTTGAGTCGGGCGTTGAGCGTCTTCGCCAGCTGCCCCATGTGCGTACCCGCGAGCCGGCCCGGCAGCGCCTGGATGGCGGCACGGATGCGGCCGAGGGCCGCGCGATTGAGCGGCTTGCCGAGATTGACCTGATTATTGCCTCCGACGCCGAGCACGGCGTTGAACCAGCTCAGGTAAGGGTCGATGGACTGCTCATTAGGCTGCAGTCGGACGGCCTGACGGCCGTAGGCCTCGGCGGCACGCTGGAAGTAGTCCTGCGAACGCAGCGTCCGCTCTTTGGCGAGGACGAGGCGCTTGGCGGGCTCGGTCGGGGCGAGGTCCTGGAAGCTCTCGAAATCGGCCCAGTCGTTCAGGACGACGGCGCCCAGCAGCAGCGCCTTGTAGGCGTCGGGGCGGTTGGCCTGCCATTCGTCGATGAGCTTCAGCAGCGAGGCATAGCCGTCCGCCGCCATGGCATAGGTCTGGGCCTCGTTGCGGCGGGTCAGTCCGCTGCGCTGGACGTCGGCGCGGCGCCAGCGGTCGCCGAGGTTGGCATGCATCTTCTGGGCGAGCAGGAAGAACACCTGTTCGTCCATCTTGGCGGTCGGTCCGAACACGCGTTCGATGTGCGTGTCGCGGTAGGCCTCGGCGTTGCTGTAGGCCAGGTCGAAGGCGGTGACGACCTTGCTCTGATCGCGCGGTGCGACGCCGGCCTGACGGAAGAGCGCCATCATGCGGGCGAGGCTGTCGATGTTCCGCTCCATCATCACCGGGGTCACGGGGATGCGGGCGTCCTCGGGCAGGCCATAACGGGCGCGCAGCTCCGAGGGCAGCTGGGGATTATGGGCCTGACCCCAGGCGAGCAGGAAATCTTCGGCCAAGGCGACGCCCGCGGCCGGATGACGACGCGCGAGCTCGGTGATGCGGTCCGCGGCGAGTTCGAAATTCGCGCTGACGATGACCGCCCGGGCGAGGGTCGCGTCGAAGCGGGCGCGCAGGTCGGGCGACAAGGAGGCGAGCCACTTGCCGGCGGGCGCCAGCTGAAGCATCTCCTCCGGATCGATATCATTGGAGCCGTTGCGGTTGCTGGCGCGACGGGCGCCGCCGGACTGACGGCCGTACGACTGCTCGACTTCGGTCATCCAGGATTCCGCCATCAGGCCGAGGACCTGTCGCCAGTCGCCGCCGGCGTCGTCGACGTGCTCAGCGATGAGGTTGGCCAGCACCGTCTGGGCGCGGAGATTGTCAGTCCGCTGGGCGGCGGACGCGCCGCTCTCGTTCTGGATCTTACGCGAGAGACCGCCGACCACCTTGAGCGCGGCGTCGGGTTGCGACTTCATGAGTTCGGCGAAAGTGCCGCCGAGCACGGCCGGCGAGACCTGCGTGAGCACGCGAAGCATCTCGCCCGCGGCCTTGCTGCGCTCCCAGTCGCTGGTCTTCTTCTCCGAACGAAGGATCGCGACGTTGTCGCTCCAGATGCGCGAGATCTGGTCGCGCTGGGCGATCTCGGTGGCTTGTTCCGCCGCCAGGAAGGCCGCGATCTCCTGTCGGAGGCCCTCGTCGGCGATCTGGTCCAGGTCGGCGCCGGCGGGCAGATACTGGCGGGCGAGGTCACGGAAACCACCGGCGAGCAGGACGCGGCCGGCCGCGAGGCGGCGGGCAGGATCCTTGCCGCCGAGCTTCTCGGTGCCGCGCGTCAGGCGTTCGGCGACCCAGAAGCTTTCGTTGGGCGCGACGATCTGGCCGAGCATCTGGCCGAGTTTGCGGAGTTCGAGGTCGGTCAGGTCGCCGGGGCCGGCGTCGGCGAGGGCGAAGACATCCTCGAGCCGTACGCCGTTCTTCGGGCGTTCGGCGAGGTCGTTCAGCATCTTATCGTAGATGCCACGGCCGAGTTCGGGCGGCAGCGCGGCGAGCTCCGCACGGACCTGCGCCCAATCTCCGAGGCGGAAGGCCGAGAGGAAGCGGGCGTCGGCGCCGGCGCGGGCGTCGGGCCGGGCGGACTTCTCCATCGCCGCGAAGACCTCGCTGAGGTCGCGCGAGTAACGATGGCGGAGCAGGCGTTCATATTGCTGCTGGGTCTTGGCGTCGAGCGGCGCGGCCTGCTGGGCGGGAAGCGTCGCCACGCACGCGAGCGCGGCGCAGAGGAACGGACGGAGGAGTCTCATGGGGATGCTTGGAAAGGATTCAGGAACCATTGTCGGGGATCTTGCGGGCTTCTTCGAAGACCTTGCGGTCGTCGGCCTTGGTGGGCTTGCCCTTCGGTTCGGGACCGGCGAGGAGCGCGGCGGCGGCCTTGGCCTTCTTCGGCCCGGGCTTGCCGGCGGCTTCGACCTGCAGGGCGGCTTCGAGATTCTGCTGCTTGCCGGCGCCGATGCCGGTGACGCCCTCGACGGGCTTGATGCCGCCGGCGGCGGGCTTCACGCCTTCGGGCGGCTTCACTCCCTTGACGCCGGCGAGGCCCTTGGCGGGCGGAGGCGGCGGCGTGGCCTTCGTCCCGGCGCCCTTGACGGACTCCGGAGGCTTCACGCCCTTGACGGCTTCGACTCCCTTCGGAGCGGGCGGCGGAGGGGTGCCTTTGGTGCCGGCGCCTTTGACGCCTTCGGGCGGCTTCACGCCCTCGGTGCCGACGAGTCCTTTCGTCGAAGGTGGCGGAGGCGTCGCCTTCGTGCCCGGTCCGTCGACGGGCTTGGCTCCTTCGGTCACGGAGGCGGGCGGCGGAGCCTGCTTCACGGGCTTGGCGCCGCCGGGGGTTTTGACGCCGTCGACTTTCTCGACGCCTTGGACGGTGGTCGGCGCGACGTTCTTAGCGGCGGGGTCGATCTCCTTCACCTTGCCGGAGCCCTCCTGGCGGACGCCGCGCACGCCTTCGACGGCGGCCGGAGCCGGAGTTTCCTGGGCGAAGGCGCTGGCGCCGCAGAGACAGAGCAGGAGGAACGTCTTCATAGGGATTGCTGGCCAAGGGAGCGGGCGAACTCGGCTTCGACGCGTCGCTCGTAATCGGCGAGGGCCGCAGGATCCTGGTGCTCGGCGAGATAACGGAACACCTGACGGGTGCGTTCGGCGTAAGGACGCCACTCTTCCTCGGTCGCGCCGTTGGCCTTCAGGAGGGAAGTCGCATAGAAGTAGGCCTTGCCCAAGGTCTCGCGGACCGCACGCGTGGTCGCGCCGTCCTCGCCGTCGACCGCGGCGGATTCTTTCAGCAACTGGGACAGGTCGGTGATCGCGCCGGCGACGTCGAGCATCTCGACCTTCGCCTTGGCCTTCGCCAGTCGGACCTGATGACGCACCGTCGGGCGTTCGCTGGGCGGCAGCTCCGCCGCGAGCTTATCATACTCCTCGACGATGGCGGGCCAGTCCGGTTCCTTGGCGCGCTCGAGTTCGCGGATGCGCGTGAGATGATCACTGGCCTGCTCGCGGGCCAACTGGGCCTGGCCTTCGTTGAAGTGATAGTAAACCACTCCGACGGGGAACAGCAGCCAGAGCAACGTGAAGAACTTCCTCATCGGACGTCGCCCTCCCCGGCGGCTTCATCACGATGGACGACCTTCCACCCAGACCCGAAGTATTGCAGCGCCACCGGCAGCAGCGCGAGCACCGCCGACCCCAGCAGCATGGCCAGAACCGCGAGCTGCGCGAGATCAAGGCCCGACTTCGGCGGCGCCGTCCGACGGACGAGGTCGCCCAAGGCGTCGGTCGGCAGATGCTTCTCGTTCACGTCGTAATAAGTACCGCGCAAGGCCCGCGCCACGCTCGCCAGCACTTCGGCGTCCTGCCGCGACTGGTGCCCGGCGATGAAGGTGCCTTTGCGCGGATCGCCGACGCCGAGGACGAGCACGTCCTTGACGGACTTAGGACGCGGCAGGATGGGCTGCAGGGGGACCGTGTCGCCGTCGGTGAAGATGACCAGGCGCACCGTCTTCTCCGGCAACGGGGCGACGACCTTGACCGCGGCATTGATCGCCGCGCCGAGGTCGGTCGAGCCGGGCTTCATCACGTATTGGACCGGCAGGCCGTCGAAGACATTGCGCACGAGTTCCGGGTCGCGCGCGTCCATGACCACGGAACGGGCCTCGGTGTAGAAACCGACGACGCCGTAACGGAGGTCGCCGCCCACGCGCATGAGCACGGCTTCGACTTCCTCGCGCATGCGCTGCTGACGCGTGACCTTCCCTTCCGGCCCCGCGTCCTTGAGATACATGCTCGGCGAAAGGTCGGCGACGAAGACCAGCCGGGTCGGCTCCGCGGTTTCGGCCGGCTTGCCGTCCTTGGCCGCCTGATGCAGCTGCCACGTCACGGCCAGACCCCAGGCGAAAGCGGCGAGCGACAGGCAGCGTAAGAAAGGCGCCACGATCGTCCAACCCCTCGCCCGCCCCTCCGGTCCGAAAGCCAGCCGGGCGGCGACCCGCACCCGACGGGCATGCAGAGCCTCCGCCAATGCGGAGAGCAGCAACACCAGGAGGGCGGCGTAAACGGGGTTCATGGGGGCGGCGGGGTAGCCGTCTACGGGGGAATAAGTCACCCCACCGAAGCGAGGCAAACCGCAATGCGTCCGATGCCCCTTTATCCTCTGACTGGGAGGCAATGAGGCGTGAACAAACCAAGAAATGCCGTCCTGAAGGGGACGAGTCAGGGGCCGCCTCAGGCGCCGACCATCCGCAGCCAGGCGCTGAGGTTATAATAGTTCGAAACGCGAGCCACCTTGCCGTCCTTGATCTCGAAGAAAGCCCCTACTCGGAGGTGATACTTCTGGCCCGTGGCGGGCGGGAGGCCCTCGTCCGTCTTGAGGTATTCGCCGCGGATATAGAACTCGGCGGCGGCGCGGGAGGCATCCGGGCCGGCGAAGACCACGAGGTCCTCCACCTGCTCGCGGTAAGAACGGTCCATGCGACCGAGGAAGGCCCGGAAAGCCGGGATACCGACCTCGACGCCGCCCTCGTTGATCTCGTGGACGATATCGGGGTGCAGAAGGGCGAGCAGGGCTTCGCGGTCACCGGAATTGAAGGCCTGATAATACTGAAGAATGAGCGGGTGCATGGGGTTCAGGAAAGGAGGCGGAGCGGACGGGAGCCGAGCTTGGACGGGTCGGTCTCACCCGGCGTGGCGCGGTGGCGACGCAGCAGCGCCAGGTCGACGTCGACGGTGAGGGCGTGGTCGCCTTCGGCGCAGACCGGCGTGGCGAGGTGCCGAGGTTCGTCGCGGAAAGCGGCCTGCGAGGGCGCGAAGGCGGCGGCGCGGCCGACGTTCTCGTCGATGAGCACGGAGTTCGTCCGGCCGACGAGGTGGCATACGCCGACGTGGCAGCCGAGCTCGACGGAGCGCGCATCGGCGCAACGCCCTACCCTTTCGACGCCGAGGATCGTCTCGGTCGCGCTGGGCACGAGCATGAGTTCGACGCCCTGACCGCGCAGGACGGCGGCCAGCTCGGGGATCTCGACGTCGAGGCAGATCACGACGACGCAACGGACGCCGCGGAAGGACCAGAGGCCGACGCCGTCGCCGCCGACGAAGGCGGATTCCCACGGCGTGAGATGCAGTTTATCCTGATGGCGGAAAGCGACGCCGTCCCAGATCGGCGCACGGTTGCGAAGCTGGCCGTCCGCGCCGAGGAACGGCACGGTGCCGAGCACGACGCCCTTGTCGGCCTGCGCCAGCCGCGGAGCGAGCCGCGGCCAGAGATCGGTCCAGAAGAGCTGCGCGACGCCGCGGAGCTTGTCTTCACCTGCGACGAAAGGCTCGAGACCCATCCAGAGGAATTCCGGCAGCACCACGAGGTCCGCGCCGTCATCCCAGGCTTCCCTCACCTGCGCGCAGACCCGATCGGCAAAAGCGTCAGGCGAGGCCGCGGGGACGCCGACGTCGAAGGTCAGCAAGGCGAGGGTCAGGCGGTCCATGTCTTCGTCCAGAAGGTGAGGGTCTTAGGAGATTCCTGCTCTTCGCCGACTTCCTTCCAAGGGAAAACCGCCTGCAGTTCGGGACGCCGACGATAGCCTTGGCGCGTCCAGAAGGCGTCCAGCGGCCGATGACCCGCGGGCCGGGCCGGATGATCGGCGGGTCGGTCGACGGCGCAGAAGGCCGTCGTGCGTAGGCCGAGCCGGCGCGCATGGGCTTCGCGTCGGGCGAAGAACTCTCCGCCGAGGCCGCCGCCGCGATACTCGGGCAGCACGATGCTCTCACCCAGATACAGGACGTCATCCGTCGGCACCCCGGCGCGTTCGAACGGACCACGGAAGCCTTCGCTCTCCTCCGCCATCGGCATGCAGGTCGTCGCCCCGATCGTGCGACCGGAGTCGTCCTGAGCGAAGACCACGAGGCTGCGTGGACAGGCGAGGTAGATGCGGAGATATTCCCGCTCATGCGCGAGGTCGCCTTCGTAGAGATAAGGGAACTCGCGGAAGACGGCGATCCGCAGTCCGCCCAGCGTATCGATCCAAGGCTCCAGTTCAGGCCCGCGGACTTCGATGAACTGGAACGCGGACGCCATGACGAGGCTCAGAGCCGGATGCGCAGGCGAGGCGAGATCGGCGTGCCGGCGTCGCGGCGCGGCGCCTTCGGCCCCTTGCCCGGAGTCTCGTCATCCTCGGCGGCCAGGGCTTCCGTGAACTCATCGGGCATCGGTGCGACGGCCTTGAACTCGACCTTGGCTCCCTGCCAGTCGAACGAAAGCTGCGTGGACTCGGCGTGCAGGAAGAGCCGTTTGAAACCGCGGGCCGTGCCGACGGCCTTGTTGAATTCGAAGTCGCCGTAGGTGCGGTCGCCGAGGATCGGGTGGCCGTGCGCGGCGGTCTGGACGCGCAGCTGGTGCGTGCGGCCGGTGCGCGGCTCGAGACGGATGAGCGAAAGCGGAAGCGTACCGCCGGCGGCGCGTTGCCACTGGTAGACCGTCACCGCCGGGGCGCCCGCGCCCGTCTCGGAACGCACGCCGCCGCCGGGTCCCTTGGATTTCGACAGCTGGTCCTGCCAGGTGCCGCGCGGGGTGCGCAGGCCGCGGCCGCGGATGAGGGCCACGTATTGCTTCGAGACCTGCGAACGCGCGAACATCTTACGGACGACGTCAGCCACGCCGACGTCGAGCGAGAGCAGCAGCACGCCGCTGGTCGGGGAGTCGAGACGGTTGAGCAGGTAGACGCGGCGGATGCCGCCCTGGCCGTCACGCACATGGAACGCCTCTTCCTCGAGGGAGTAGTTGCCGGCGATGAGGATGGTGCCCTTCTCCGCGACCTCGCCGGGATTGGGATGGGAGAGGATGCCGTCCGGCTTCGCGACCGCGATCAGCCCGCAGGGATGGGTGGCGACCGCGCGTACGCCGCGTCCGAAGGGGATCCAATCTGTCGGGAGCGTCATCAGCGGTAATAGAAGTTGATCGTGACGATGTCGCTCTCGCCATACAAGGCGACCATATCCGCACGCCAGGCGTCGTAAGGCGCCGGAGCCATCACGGCGTCCTTGCAGGCCAGCGACATCACGCGGGTGACCTCGTTGCTCAGGATCGTGGCATCGGTGACCGTCCCGTCACGATGCAGGCGGAAACGCACGGTCACGCGACCGCGGTTGACGCCTTCGAACTGGGAGCGCTCGATGATGCTCCACCAGCTCGACTGGATGGCCTCGAGCATGCGCTGGGTGTAGTCGCCGTATTGGCTGAAACGGGCGTCGATGGCGACCGCGCCGGCCCGGTTCACGCCCACGGAGTTACGCAGAAGGAGCCCGGCGGTGCCGGAAGGAATCGAAGCGCGAGGACGGTCCGGGTTAGCCGGAGTGGGCGCCGGCGCAGCCTTCGGGACGGGACGGACGGCGGCCTTGCCGGGACCGGGCGGCGGCGCGGTCTTCGGACCCGCCATGGAGATCGCCGGGGCTGGCGTCGGCTGGGCCTGCGACTGGTCGATCGAACGAGGCTTACCCTGGGCGAGGCGGATTTCGGGCGACGTGCCGGCGGACTTCGGCAAGGCGGAGTTGGAGGGCATCTTCTCGGGCACCGGCTGGGCCGCGGTCTGATTGCGCGAGGAAGTGAACGGCGCCGTCTTCGGCACGGCCTGATTGGCCACCGGATTGGTCTCGGCGAATCGCAACTTCGCCGGCAGCCGGGCCTCGTCGATCTTCACCGGGGCGGTCAGGACTTCGACCGGGCGGACGATCGCGGCGACCTGACGGAAGGTGTCCGGCAGGAGCCAGAGCAGGAGGAGGTGCAGGCCGAGCGACACGATCGCCGCGAAGGCCGCGGCGCGCAGGTCGATGGGATCATCGGGACGCACGCCCCGAAGTTAGGGACGACCCGGACGACTTCAAGCGTAGGACGGCGGGATTATCGGCCGCCGAACTCCTGCGTCAGCGCAGCGAGCGTCCGCCGGCAGTCCTCACGCGTGCCGATGACCACGTAGAGCTGGTAGCCGTAGTCGCCGGGCTTGATGCCGCCAGGCGAGCGAAGGCGGAAGACGCAGTTCCACTTCACGACCTTGTCATGCTCGAACTTGAAGCGCCCATACCCGACGGCGGGCTGACCGGCCGGCGGACGATAGGGAGTAAAGACGCCCATGGCATGGGAACCAGAAGGGGTCGAGAGGACCACCGGATCGGATTGCTCGCCGTTCTGGCGCGACAGAGGGACGAGCGTCGAAGTCTTGGCGTCGAAACGGAGTTCCTCGCTGAACGACCAAGGCATGTAACCGGTCAGACCCTCGATCTGCAGATACTTATGAGGCCGGTCGCCGGGGACGGTGAACTTCACCCGGTAATCGAGCACGTGGTCCATCTGCGGTCGGCCGATGCGCACCAGCTTGGTCAGGACGTGATCGGAAAGCAGTCGGTCGTTCAACGCGACGTGTCCGCCGGACTTCATGCCCGGAGCCAGCCAGAAGGCCATGCGCGTGCGGGTGGCGAGCAGTCCGTCCTTGGTGAGCGTAAGCTGCTCGAGGCGGCTGGTCGACTTCGGCCCTAGCGCGTCGACGACCGAACCAGCTTCGGTCGGATTGTAGCATTCGACGTGATAGACTCCACCGATGTCGGCGTTGATCGCCGACTGCAACTGGCGACCGTGGTCATGCGAGTCGATGAACTCGACGCCATCCCACTTCACCGAATCGATGGCGCCGGCGAGGCGGGTCGTCGTACGGATGACGAGCGGCTTTCCTCCGATAAGGCCGGTCAGCTCGGCGTCCCCGCTGACGACGGGCGTCTGCGCGCCGGCCGCCGCGGCTAGGAATAAGAGCCAGGTTTTCATGCGGTGAGCCTTTCGAGGATACCCAGCTCGGCGAGGCGGGCCTTCACGAATTCGACCGGCAAGCCCATGATCGTGGAGATCGGCCGCTGATAGTCGTCGATGATGATCTCCCTGCCCTGCTGGATACCATAGGCGCCGGCCTTGTCCAAAGTATTCACCAGGCCTTGATAGCGGGTGATATCGTCGTCGGTGAGCGGACGAAAACGCACCCATGCGGTCACGTCGTGCGCTTCGTCGATCCCGAGCGCCGGGCAGAGCAAGCAGACGCCGGTATGCACGGTGTGCTCGCGGCCCGACAGGCTGCGCAGCATCGCGCGGGATTCCGCAAGGTCGGCCGGCTTGTTCAACGCACGGTCGCCGAGGGCCACCGTGGTATCCGAGCCCAGCACCAAGGCTTCGGGATGCAGACGAGAGACCGCCGCGGCCTTCAGCCGGGCGTTATGCAGCACCATGTGGGCGGGGTCGGTCGAAGGATCCTCGTGCTCGGTCACCGCGGCCACGACGACGCGGTGCGGCAGGCCGGCTTCACGCAGAAGCTCGGTGCGACGAGGCGAAGCGGAAGCGAGGATGAACGGAAGCGGAGAAGGCACCTGACCAAGCTGACGGATCAACCCACAGAAGACAACCGCAACAGCCGATGCCGTGCTTCAGAAGCGTTCTTCCTCTTTCCGTCATTTACTCCCCCACCCCTAACCCTATCCCTACCCCTACCCCGAATTCGCCATGCGCCCCACCCTGCTCCTCCTCGCGCTCCTGGCCATGCTGCCTCGCCTCACGGCCGACGACAGCGCGCGACGCTACTTGGGCAAAGCCGACGCTTGGTTCGCCTCCGCGGAAGCCAAGAAGGTCGCCGACATCATCCTTAGCTATCAGGCCGACGCCGGCGGCTGGCCGAAGAATACCGACACGGTGAGCCAGCCTTACTCGGGTGACCGATCCAAGCTCCAGCCGACGTTCGACAACAAAGGGACCGTCGACGAACTCCGCTTCATGGCGCGCATGGTCAACGCGACGAAGGCCGATGCTTATCGCAAATCCTTCGACCGCGGCTTGGCCTACGTGCTCAAGGCCCAATACGCGAACGGTGGCTGGCCGCAGTTCTTCCCTCTGCGCAAGGGCTACTACGACCGCATCACCTTCAATGATGGCGCCATGGTACGAGTCCTGGAATTCGTCCGCGAAGTCGGCCGCGATGAGCGCTACGCCTTCCTCGAGGCCAAGACGCGCGAAGCCTGCCGCCAAGCATTTGACCGCGGCATCGCCTGCATCCTGAAGTGCCAGATCATCGTCGAGGGCCAGCCGACCGTCTGGTGCGCCCAGCACGACGAAAAGACCTTTGCGCCGGCCAAAGCCCGTTCCTACGAACTCCCCTCCTTCAGCGGCAGCGAGTCCGTCGGCATCGTGCGACTGCTCATGAGCCTCGAGAACCCGTCGGCCGAGATCCGCGCCTCCATCGAAGGCGCCGTCACCTGGTTCGAAGCCCATCGTATCAAAGGCCAGCGGCTTGAGACCACCAAGACGCTGCTCGGCGGCAAAGACTTGGTGATGGTGCCTGATCCGGCCGCACCCGACCTGTGGGCGCGCTTCTACGACCTCAAGACTGGCGCCCCCTACGTGTGCGACCGAGACGGCGTCCCCAAGCCCCGCCTGGCCGATATCGGCCACGAGCGCCGCAATGGGTACAGCTGGTTCGGCGAATACGCCCGGGACCTGCTGGCCAAGGACTACCCGGCTTGGAAAAAGCGGGTGAAGTGATCGCCCTAGGGACCTGAGGGGAACCTTCGGCCACGGCTTGCAGTCTCAATCGAAAGCCCTCATAAAGAGGGTCCCCACCGATGTCTTTGCGACTGCTCAGCCTGTCTGCCTGCCTATTGGCCTCGTCCGGCGCCGCCCTCTCGGCCGCTTCCGACGACCTGGCAGAGAAGGCCGTGACCCTCCTGGACGAGCGTTGCTTCAAGTGCCACAGCCACTCCGCCGGCAAGAACAAGGGCGGCCTGGTCATGGACAGCCTCGCCGGCCTGACCACGGGCGGTGACGCCGGCGCGGCCCTCGTCCCGGGCGACCCCGACGCCAGCCTTTTCATCAAGAACATCCTTTCGACCGATCCCGATGTGATGATGCCCCCGAAGGGCGATCGTCTGACCAAGGAGGAAGTCTCCCTGCTGCAGACCTGGGTGAAGTCCGGCGCCGCCTGGCCGAAGAGCCGCACCAAGGCGCCCGTCGCCGGCCGCTACCTGCCCGGCACCATCGGTGCGAAGGAAAAAGCCTGGTGGGCCTATCAGCCGATCAAGCGCGCCGAACTCCCGGCCGGCGCCGCCGCGCACCCGATCGATCGTTTCATCGACGCACGCCTCGCCAAGGAAGGCCTCACGCCCTCCGGCGAAGCCGAACGCGCCGTGCTCATCCGTCGCGTGACCTTCGACCTGACCGGACTCCCGCCCTCACCCGAAGAGGTCACGGCGTTCGTCCAAGACCAGGACCCCAAGGCCTACGAAAAGCTCGTCGACCGCCTGCTGACCTCCCCTGCCTACGGTCAGCGCATGGCCCGCGCGTGGCTCGACCTCGTGCGCTACGCCGACAGCGACGGCTTCCGCATCGACGACTTCCGTCCGACCGCCTGGCGCTACCGCGATTACGTCATCAAGGCCTATAACGACAACAAGCCCTACGACCGCTTCGTGCAGGAGCAGATCGCCGGCGACGAACTCTTCCCCGGCGACCCCGACGCGCTCACGGCCCTCGGCTACCTCCGCCACTGGATCTACGAATACAACAACCGCGACGCCCGCGGCCAGTGGGAGAACATCCTCAACGACATCACCGACACCACCGGCGACGTCTTCCTTGGCGCCGGCATGCAGTGCGCGCGCTGCCACGACCACAAGTTCGACCCGATCCTGCAACGCGACTACTACGCCCTCCGCAGCTTCTTCAACAACACCGTGCCCGTCGAAGACCGCATCGCCTGGACCGAAGCCCAGGCCGCCGAGCACGCCCGCCAGCGGGCGAAGTGGGAAGCGGAGACCAAAGCCATCCGCGACGAGATCGCCGCGCTCGAAATGAAATACCGCGAGACGGCCACCCGCAAGGCCATCGAGATGTTCCCGGATGACGTCCAGGCGATGATCAACAAGCCTGAGGCGCAGCGCACCCCTTACGAACAGCAGGTCGCCGCCCTCGCCTGGCGTCAGGTCGATTACGAATACAACCGCCTCGACCGCTCCATCAAAGGCGAGGCCAGCGTCAAGCACGCCGACCTGAAGCGTAAGCTCGCCGAACACGACAAGCTCAAGCCCATCGAACCGCCTTACGTGCTGGCCGTGCGCGAGACCGGCAACCAAGGCTTCGACGCCGTCATCCCGAAGAAAAACACCGTCGTCCCGCCGGCCTTCCTCACCGTCCTCAGCTCTCAATACCCTGCCCCGCCCGCCGCGATCACGCCCGTCGCCGACGGCAGCTCCACCGGCCGCCGCGCCACCCTCGCCCGCTGGCTGACCGACAAGTCCAACCCCTTCACCGCGCGCCTGGCGATGAACCGCCTCTGGCAGCTCTGCTTCCGTCGCGGCCTCACGCCCTACGCCAGCGACTTCGGCAACCTCGGCGAACCGCCCACGCACCCCGAGCTCCTCGACTGGCTCGCCGATGAGTTCATGGCCAAGGGCTGGGACCAGAAGGCGATGACGCGCCTGCTCGTGACCAGCGCCGCCTACCGCCGCTCGAGCCAGCACGCCGACGTCGCGCGCGGCCAGCTGAAGGACCCGCAGAACACCCTTCTCTGGCGCTTCCAGCCTCAGCGTCTCGAAGCCGAGCAGATCCGCGACGCCCTTTACGCCGCCTGCGGTGAACTCAAGGGCGAGAAGCAGGCCGGCCCCAGCGTGATCTACGGCGAGCCCGTGCGCAGCATCTTCACGCGCATCATGCGCAACAACCGCGATCCGCTGGCCGATATCTTCGACGCGCCGCAGTGGTTCAGCAGCGCGTCCTCACGCGACGTGACCACCACGCCCATCCAGTCGCTCCTGTTGCTCAACAGCCCGTTCATGCTGAAGCGCAGCGAGACCCTCGCCCGCCGCGTGACCGCCGACGCCCCGGGCGACGAGGCCGCGCAGGTTCGCCGCCTCTACCAGCTCCTCTACGCCCGCGCGCCTTCCGCCGCCGAAGCCAAGCGCGCCGACGCTTTCCTCCAGGAAGTCCGCGCCCAGCGCACCAACTCCGTCGTCACGGCGGCCATCGCCCGCGACTTCCAGCCGGAGAAGGTCCCCTTCCGCGACGGCCAGGGCGCGCAGTTCGCCGCCGGCCACCGCCGCCCCTTCCTGGCCCCGGGCGCCAAGGAGGCCGACCTCGCGGCCGGCTTCACCATCGAAGCGGTGATCGTGCCGCGTTCGATCAGCGACAGCGGCTCCGTCCGCGTGATCGCCGCCCAGATGGGCAAAGGCAAGAGCGATGGCTACTGGCAATTCGGCGTCACGGGCCAGAAATCCCGCCGTGCCCCGAAAGTGCTCGTCCTCCAGGCCCATGGACCGCTCCTCGGCGGGACCTTCGGCGAAGCCGTCGCCTTCTCCAACCTGCGGGTCGACCTGAACAAGCCTTACTACGTCGCCGCCTCCGTCCGCTACGCCACGCCGGAACGTCCGGGCGAAGTCGCCTTCACCCTCAAGGATCTGGCCAACGACGACGAGCCCCTGCTCCACGACAGCGTGAAATACAGCCTCACCGGCGTGAAGACCGCGACGGCGCCCCTGCAGCTGGGCGGCAAGAACGCCGACACCGACGGATCCTTCCACGGCGTCGTCGACGAAGTGCGCTTCAGCTCCGGCGCCCTCCCCGAAGACCAGCTCCTCTACTCGACCGAAGAAGTCCGCCCCTCCACGCTGGGCTTCTGGCGCTTCGAAGCCAAGACCGGCACGATGAGCGACTCATCCGGCCGCGGTCGCGAACTTTCCGTCGGCGCCGTCATGGCGGAAGCCGCGCCCAAGGCCGAGCACGTGCCGATGGCCGCGCTCTGCCACGCCCTCCTCAACTCCTCCGAATTCCTATACGTCGAATGAACGACCCACGCTGCCATCGCATCGAAGCCTCGTCGTCGCGCCGCGACTTCCTCTTCAACGCCGGCCTCGGCCTGGGCGCCATGGCCTTCAGCGACCTGCTCGCCAAGGAGATCGTCGTCCCCGCCCCCGGCACGCCCCTGCAGCCCGGCGTCGGCCAGATCAAGCCCCGCGCGAAGAGCGTCATCTTCCTCTTCATGGAAGGCGGTCCGTCGCAGATGGACCTACTCGACCCTAAGCCGCTCCTGAACAAGCTGGCCGGCCAACGCCTGCCCGACAGCTTCGGCACGGTCATCACCGCGATGGGCGAAGCCAAGGCACCGCTCCTCGCCTCGAAGCGCGAGTGGAAGCAGCACGGCCAGTCCGGCCAATGGTTCTCCGACTGGATCCCGCACATCGCCTCCTGCGCCGACGACCTCGCGGTCATCCGTTCCTGCAAGGCGGACGGCATCAACCACTCCGCCGGCGTCTGCCAGATGAACACCGGCTCGATCCTGGCGGGCAAGCCGTCGCTGGGTTCGTGGATCAACTACGGCATCGGTTCTGAGAACCACAACCTGCCCGCGTTCATCGTGATGCAGGACAATCAGAACACGGTCATCAACGGTCCGCGCAACTGGGGCGCCGGCTTCATGCCCGCGGGCTACCAGGGCGTGCGCATCCAAGGCGGCTCCGAACCGATCCCGAATCTCAACACGCCCGAAGCGGTCGCGGCCGACCTGCAGGCCAGCAAGCTCCGCCTGATCAACAGCGTGAACAAGGACTTCGCCGCCCGCTACCCGGACCGCTCCGAACTCGGCGCCCGTCTGGCCGGCTACGAGATGGCGGCCCGCATGCAGGCCGAAGCGCCCGGCGTCGTCGACCTCACCGGCGAGACCGAAGCCACCCGCAAACTCTACGGCCTCGACGACAAGAACACCGAGAGCATGGGCCGCCTCTGCCTCCTCTCTCGCCGCATGGTCGAACGCGGCGTGCGCTTCGTCCAGATCTACCACGGCGCCGGTTCGAAGTGGGACGCCCACACGAAGATCGAAAGCAACCACGCCGGTCTCTGCGCCGCGATGGACAAGCCTGTCGCGGGCCTGCTCAAGGACCTGAAGTCCCGCGGCCTGCTCGAGGACACCCTCGTCGTCTGGGGCGGCGAATTCGGCCGCACCCCGATGTCCGAGAAGGGCGACGGGCGTGACCACAACCCGACCGGCTTCTCGATGTGGATGGCCGGAGGCGGCGTCAAAGGCGGCCAGACCATCGGCAGCACCGACGAACTCGGCCTGCGCGCCGCGGAGACCCCTCTCCACGTCCACGATCTGCACGCGACCATCCTCTGGCTGCTCGGCATCGACAACATGGGCCTGACCTATCGCTACAAAGGCCGCCCGGAACGCCCGACGCAGAACGAAGGCGAGCCGTATAAGAAGATCGTCGGTTAAAGGTAGGGCGGCCATTACCATGGCCGCCGTTCGCTGAGGTGGCTGCGTCGCGCCAGGCAGAGTCTTCGATCGCACCTAAGTCCGTCCGCCCACGGACGTGATGGCAATCAGTCCCTACCTAAGACGGCGACTCAAAGGGAGACCGGAAACCGGATGATTGGCTGGGGTACCCATTTTCAGGTCTCGGGTCTCCGTGATCAGGAGCCAGGTTCGGGTGATCAGGTTCAGGTTCGGGTTCAGGAAATCCGCCCTCTGTCATCGATTCAGCCCTGCTTTCATTTCGGGTGGCGGGTGGCAGCCTCGGGTGGCAGGTGGCGGGACTTTTCCATTCAGCCCTCCACGCAGTCCTCAACGCAGCCCTCAATTAAGTCCTCCCATTTTGCCACTGTCATCCGTCATCTGTCATCGATTCAGCCATCCACGCTGCCCCCTACCCCAATGCAATCACTCCCCCGATACTCGATACGCTCGGCACTCCACCCAACCGCCAACCGCTAACCGCCAACCGCTTCCACCTACCTTTTAATCCGTCCCAACTTCTCCCCGGCCGCCCTCAGGGTCTCTTCCTTCTTGGCGAAGTGGAAACGGACGTAGCGATGCTCGGGCTCGCGGAAGAACGAAGAGCCGGGCACGCCGGCGACGCCGATTTCCTTGATGAGCCATTCGGCGGCTTCGGTGTCGGTCTTGAAACCAAGCGGGGAGACGTCGAGCAACGAGTAATAAGCGCCCTGCGGCTCGGTGAACTTCAGTCCGGTCGTGGCGAGGATCGACGTGAACAGCGTGCGCTTGGCGGCGTAGAGCTCACAGAGGCCGGCGTAATATGAGTCAGGCAGCTCAAGGCCCGCGACGGCGGCTTCCTGCAACGGCGCGGCGGCGCCGACGGTCAGGAAGTCGTGCACCTTACGGGCCTGGGCGATGACGTGCGGGGCGGCCTGCACGTAACCGAGACGCCAGCCGGTGATGGAATACGTCTTAGACAGCGAATTGCAGGTGATCGTGCGCTCGAACGCGCCGGGCAGCGCGGCGAAATAGACATGCTCGTGCGGGGCGTAGACGATGTGCTCATAGGGTTCGTCGGTGATGACGAATGCGTCATGCTCTTCGGCGAGACGCAGGATGGTCATGAGCTCAGCGCGCGTGAAGACCTTGCCGCAAGGGTTCGACGGATTGCACACGATGATCGCCTTGGGCTTCTGCGCGAAGGCCCTGGCGAGTTCATCGGGATCGAAGGCGAAGTCCGGCGCGCGGAGCGGCACGTAGATCGGTTCGGCTCCGGAGAGGATCGCGTCCGCGGCGTAGTTCTCGTAGAAGGGTGAGAAGACGATCACCTTGTCGCCCGGATTACAGGCGGTCATCATCGCGACCATCATCGCTTCGGTGCTACCGCAAGTGACGACGAGGTGCTGGTCGGGGTCGATGGCCAGGCCGCTGAAGCGGTTGATCTTCTTAGCCAACGCTTGGCGGAAGCGCGGGGCGCCCCAGGTGACGGCGTATTGGTGATGCGGCCCCCGGGTGGCGCGCTCCAATGCGGCGAGTAGCTCTTCGGGCGGGGAGAAGTCCGGAAAGCCCTGCGAGAGGTTGATAGCCCCATGCTGGTTCGCCAGGCGGGTCATCCCGCGGATGACGGACTCGGTGAAACCGGCGAGGCGGCGGGCAGTCGAAGGCATGGCCAGACCTTAGGCTCTCGGGACAGCCTCAGGCAATCCCGAGAGGAATCGGACAGGAAACCGGACCTAAAAGGATACTGCCGGACGGTTGACCGATGACCCTGATTCGACTCATTCTGGACATCGGGCGGAACCCCCTTCGCCCCTCCCCTGTCCCCTCTTTCAGATGCGTCGTCTTCTGCCCTTTTTCCTGAGCCTCACCGCCCTCGCCGCCGCTGAGACGGTCCCGGCTTGGACCTTCGACGGCCAGCCCGGCCCGGAACTCTCCGCCGTCGGCAACGTGCGCCTCAAACAGGCCGGTCCGCGTCGCCCGGATTATCCCCGCTTCGACACCCAGAACATCGCGCCGACCTTCGACGGCCAAGGTGCCCGTCTGGTGATCAAGGACCCGGGCGCGGACAGTGTCTTCGATTTCAAGAACGGCGATCCTTTCACGCTCGAGGCCTGGGTTCGCCTGGACGGCCTGCGTAAGGGCGAAAACGCCACGATCATCGGCAAGGGCCGTACGGACCCGAAGGCGCCCAACCCGAGCAATCAGAACTGGGCCGTGCGTCTGCGCGTCCTCTACGATACCGCCTGCCTCAACTTCCTCTTCGCCTCGCCCGCCGACAAAGGCGTGAAGTGGCACCGCTGGACGACCCCGACGGGTTTCCCCAACGACGGCCGCTGGCATCACGTCGCGGTCCGCTACGAATTCGGCAAGCCGGAGAGCATCCGCGGCTGGATCGACGGCAGGGAGATCAAAGGCTCCTGGGACATGGACGGCGCGACCACCGACGCCCCGATCGTCGACGACGCGCCCGTGTGGATCGGGTCGTCGCAGGGTGGCCTGCCTAACAGCAGCTTCCGCGGCGCGATCGATGAGATCCGCCTGCATCGGACGCTCGTACCCTCCCAGGAGATCGCCGACCGCTTCGCCACCACGCTGCCGCCGGTCGCCAAGACCGAACTCGCCCAGGTCGGTCCGAGCCCCAACGCCGGTAACGACAGCGCCAGCGGCGTGAAGGCCGCCAAGGCGCCGGAAGTCGTCCGCAAGGCCCCTAAGATCGACTGGACCACCGTCACGAACGGACAGGTGCGCGTCGAACTCTGCGAAGCCTGGAAGCCGACCGCCAACGTCTGGCCGGAGAAGGCTCCGGAGGTCACCGACAGCTACGTCGCGCCGGCCTTCGGCTTCGCCCGCGTGCCCGAGAAATACGTCGACACCGGCGTGCGCGCCGAACGCGGCCACCCCTACCTGCTCCGCGCCCTCGGCGTCGTGAAACTCCCCGCCGGCAAGCATCGCCTGCTCCTTCGCGGACGCGGCGCTTCCGCGCTCTTCATCGACGGCAAGCTCCAGCTTCAGACCCCGTTCCCTCCGCCTGGCACCGACAACAAGCCGGTCAAGGACCAGGACAAGTATCTCGACCTCGGCGGCGACT
>JACCEB011747047.1_pt1 | contig 25833 bp, 38 predicted proteins | sample 7454761 | NCBI WGS metagenome assembly JACCEB01 (sample SAMN15323454, study PRJNA562643) | freshwater metagenome | isolation source: river surface water | place: USA:Blue River Watershed | collected 2017-08-18
CAGCACCCATCGAGGCTCCGACTTCAGATCATGGCGACTTTTGCTCTTTAGCTTTCAAGCTGTGGGCGGATCCCTTTGTCGGAAAGCTTGTTTTCTTCCGAGTTTACTCAGGAAAACTCTCAAAAGGGGACACGGTGTATAACCCGCGAACAAATAAGCGGGAGCGAGTCAGTCGGATCATTCAGATTAATGCGGACAAGCGGGAGGATATTGAGACGTGCTATTCTGGTGACATCGCAGCGATTGTTGGAATCAAGAACATCACGACGGGCGACACTCTCTGCACGGAAGACCGTCCGATTCTCTTGGAACCGCCATCATTCCCTGATCCAGTCATCTCGATGGCTATCGAGCCAAAGACAAAGCAAGATCAGGAGAAGATGGCCAACGCTCTGCAGCGGTTGGCTGAAGAAGACCCCACATTCCGAGTTTTCACTAACGAGGATACCGGCCAGACTATCATTGCCGGAATGGGTGAACTTCACCTCGAAATTATCAGAGATCGTTTATTCCGCGAGTTCAAGGTGGACGCAAATGCGGGCAAGCCTCAGATTGCATACCGCGAGACCATTACCACATCATCTACGGGTGAGGGTAAGTTGATTAAGCAGTCGGGTGGACGGGGGCAGTACGGTCATGTGATTGTCACCGTGGCTCCCAACGAGCGCGGCAAGGGACTCACGATCGAAAATAAGGTTGTTGGAGGTACGATTCCGAAAGATTACATACCCGCTGTGAAGAAAGGTTTAGAGGAAGCTGTTTTGAACGGTGTTGTAGGCGGGTTCCCAGTGATTGATGTTCATGTGGACATCATCGACGGCTCCTACCACGATGTGGATTCAAACGAGTTGGCCTTTAAGATGGCGGCTATTTTTGCCCTGAAGGACGGGATGAAAAAAGCGAAGCCGATTCTACTGGAACCAATCATGAAAGTCGAAAACTCCACTCCAGAGGAGTATCAAGGAGACATCATGGGTGATTTGAACCGTCGTCGCGGGCGGATTAGTTCGATTGAAAACAAAGGAGGCTTGTCGGTCGTTACCGCAGAGGTGCCACTCGCTGAAATGTTCGGTTATGCGACTGCGATTCGTTCCTTATCTAAGGGTCGTTCTTCCTATTCAATGACCCCATCTCACTTCGAGCAAGTTCCCGAGCAAGTTAAGGCAGCAGTTTTAGATCAAAAGGGAAACTAATTTATGAATGGTTCTGAAATACGGATTCGTCTAAAAGCCTTCGATTCGAGGACTCTCGACGTAAGTGCTGGAGAGATTGTGGAAACGGCCAAACGGACAGGTGCACAAGTCTTTGGGCCCATACCGTTGCCTGTGCGGACGGAACGATTCACTGTCAATCGCTCCCCCCATGTAGACAAAAAGTCCATGGACCAGTACGAGATACGAACGCACAAGAGGCTATTGTACATTAAGGAGCCCACAGCGAAGACAATCGAGGAACTGAAGAAGCTGAACCTCCCAGCGGGGGTCGATATCGCAATCAAAATCTGACAAGCTTGATACCTAAAAACATGAAAGTTGGACTTTTGGGAAAAAAACTCGGGATGACTCGAGTTTATGATGATAAGGGAAGGGCAACTGCAGTGACGGTTGTCTTGGCCGGTGGTAACGTTGTGATTCAGCGCAAAACGGGTGGGAAAGATGGGTACGAAGCTGTCAAAGTGGGATTTGACAATCAAAAGCCTCAGCGTTTGCCGAAGGCCCAGTTAGGACAGTTTTTGAAGGCGTCGGTGGAACCAAAAAAGCTTCAGAAGGAGTTTCGGGTAGACCCGTCAGCGGAGGTTCTCTCACTAAATGTTTCCCAATTTTCCGTGGGTGACGTGGTGGATGTGGTTGGGAGATCAAAAGGAAAAGGCTTTCAAGGGATCGTTCGCAAGCACCATGCTGCGGGGCAGCCTCAATCTCACGGATCGATGATGCACAGACGGCCGGGCGCCATCGGCATGCGCTCAACCCCAGGAAGAATTTGGAAAAATCAATCGATGCCAGGCCACATGGGCGACCAGAGGGTAACAGTGCAGAACTTGGTCATTGTTCAGGTGAGAGAGGAAGAGGGTGTTGTATTGATCGCTGGCGCAGTGCCAGGTGCGAATGGATCATACGTGGTTATTCGTCCCGCAAAAAAATCTTTAACGACGAAGTAAGGTATGTCTGGTTCTGAATTGTCCTTAGATAGAGCAAAAAGCCTTGGCTTCAAGGTTATAGAGGATGGGAAGTATTCCCAAGTTCTTCACGATGTTGTCGTAGCGTACCAAGCGGCTCGGAGGAGCGGGTCTGCAAATACTAAAACCAAAGCCGAGGTGAACCTCTCTGGCTCCAAACCCTGGAGACAGAAAGGCACCGGGCGTGCAAGGGCTGGTTACAAGTCTTCTCCGGTCTGGGTTGGTGGCGGAGTTGTATTTGGTCCGAAGCCGCGTGATTACTCTAAGAATGTTACTAAAGCAGAGAAAAAAATCGCTCTGCGGAAAGCGTTGTCTCTACGCCTAGTCGCCTCTGAGGTTCTCTCGGTCGAGTCGGTAGAAGTCAAAGTCCCTAAGACTCGCGAGTTCCTGTCTTTGCTGCCAGAGAAATGTGCTGGGTCCTCTTTGCTTGTGGTTTCTGTGGGGTTCACCGATTCAACCTATCTGGCAGCACGAAACTTGCAGAATGTCCATTTGAAAACTGCCTCTGAGGTGAACGCTGAGGATCTCATGAAGTACAAGTTCGTGGCGATGTCGGATGATGCACTCGTGGAGCTGTCTAAACGAACCAACTAACTCAATGAATGCTTCGTCTGTTATAAAAACAATTCGGCTCACAGAGAAGAGTTCTCGCCAGTCTGAGTCCTCAAGCAAGTATGTTTTCGAGGTCGCAGTCACGGCAAATAAGACTCAAGTCCGAAGGGCAGTTGAGTCTTTCTTTGGAAAAAAGGTGGTGAGCGTGAACACCAGTAATCATTTTGGTAAAACCAAAAGGTCCCGAACTGCGGCGGCTGGAAAAGCAAACGACTGGAAAAAGGCAGTCGTGACTTTGGCGCAGGGCGAAACAATTGAGCTAGCGTAATATGGCAATCAAAACATTTAGGCCGCTGACTCCGACCTCGCGATTCAAGGCTCTTCCTGCTTTCGAGGAGGTTACCAAATCGAAGCCCGAGAAGTCGCTGGTGGTGACGCGGAAAAAGACCGGTGGGCGGAACAACAACGGCAGGATGACTTGTCGTCACGTTGGTGGTGGTCACAAGCAAAAACTTCGTCTGATTGATTTTAGGCGGAGAGGTAAAGCGCCTGCTGTCGTCGCTGCGATTGAATATGATCCGGTGCGGACTGCTAGAATTGCCCTGCTGTCTCATACCGATGGGACAAAGTCCTACATTTTGGCTCCAGTGGGTTTGCTTGTTGGGGCGTCTGTTGCGAGCGGCGATGTTGCGCCCGACTTGGGAAACGCTCTTCCCCTTTCGAAGATTCCGCTCGGATCGCAGGTGCACAATGTGGAGATTGTGCCCGGAAAAGGGGGGCAGATTGCTAGAGGTGCTGGTCAGGCTGCCGTTCTTTCGAACAGGGAGTCTGGTTACGCGCTGGTTAAGTTGCCCTCCGGCGAGATTCGGAAAATCCATGAAAGCTGCTATGCAACGATGGGACAGGTTGGCAACGTTGATCACATGAATGTTTCCAGTGGTAAGGCAGGGCGCTCGCGTTGGCAGGGAGTGAGGCCCACTGTTCGTGGAATGGTGATGAACCCAGTTGACCACCCTATGGGAGGGGGACAAGGCAAGTCCAAGGGGGGCGGTGGCAGACATCATCCGATGAGTCCGTGGGGCCAACTTGCGAAAGGTTTCAAGACACGCAGGAAGCATAACCCTTCTGACAGATTTATTGTGGAGCGTCGGAAACGTAAGTAGGTTTTATGGGTCGTTCATTAAAAAAAGGTCCGTTTGTTGAGCAGCATCTTCTAGAAAAAATCGACAAGATGTCTGATTCAGGTGTTAAAAAACCAATCAAGACGTGGTCGAGGCGTTCGACAATCATTCCTGATTTCGTTGGGCATACATTCTTGGTTCACAACGGTAAGGTCTTCAGTTCGGTGTTTGTAACCGAGAATATGGTGGGCCATAAGCTTGGTGAGTTTTCTCCTACGAGAATTTTCAAAAAGCACGGTTCGCATACGGCGAAGGTTTCCAAGTAGTACTGTAGTCTTATGAGAGCAAATGCTATTTTGAAAAGCGCTCGAATCTCGGCGTTTAAGTGCCGCGAGGTGACGCGGGAGATTCAAGGTTTAAGCGTCGCCAATGCGTTTGATGTGTTGGATTCCACCCCAAGAAAGGCGGCACGGCTGGTATCGAAGGTATTGAAGAGTGCCGTGGCTAACGCGGAGCACAATTCTTCACTTCGAGCAGAGTCTTTGGTGGTTGAGTTGGCTGTGGTTGGCGAGGGGCCTACCATCAAGCGGTTTAGGCCGAAGGCGCGAGGGAGTGCCGGTCCTATTTTGAAACGTACGAGTCACATTTCCGTCACAGTGGCGGATCTTAATAAAGGAGAGTAGTTATGGGTCAGAAAGTTAATCCGATTAGTTATAGGCTTGCGGTCAATAAAGACTGGCGGTCTAAGTGGTTCGCTTCAGACCGGGATTTTCCTGAGTTTCTTCATGGTGATTTGCGAGTGCGTAAGTACGTTAAGGATAAGCTTAAGCAGGCAGCTGTTTCTAAAATCGTAATTGAGCGAGCGTGGAACAGTCTGCGTGTAACGATTCATACTGCCCGGCCCGGCGTGGTCATTGGGAGGAAAGGATCGGCAATTGAGGAGATGACTGATGAGATTTCTCGGATGGTCGGAGGTAAGTCCGTAAAGATTGACATAACGGAGATTAAGACGCCTGAAATCGACGCACAGTTAGTGTCTGAGAACGTCGCTTTGCAGATGGAGCGTCGGATTTCGTTCCGGCGGGCGATGAAAAAGAGCATTCAAACCGCTATGGATTTGGGTGCACTTGGTATCAAGATTCGTTGCGCGGGTCGTCTTGGCGGAGCGGAGATTTCGAGGGCTGAATGGTACAGAGAGGGGAAAATCCCCCTACATACGTTACGTACTCCGATTGACTATGGATTCGCGGAGGCTGCCACGGTTTATGGGATCATCGGAGTGAAGGTGTGGGTCTGTAAGCCAATCGAATCAAACACTCAACAGAAATAATTTATGCCATTGATGCCAAAGAGGGTGAAGTATAGGAAGACCCAGCGGGGTTCACGCGCCGGGAAGGCTTCGCGGAACATCAGCATTGACTTCGGGTCCTTTGCTCTTCAGACGCTCGAGCGGGCCTGGATTACTAACACTCAGATTGAGGCTGCGCGTGTGGCGTTAACTCGGAATATGAAAAGAAAGGGCAAGCTGTGGATTAGGATGTTCCCAGACAAGTCCGTGACTGCGAGGCCACCTGAGACTCGTATGGGCAAGGGGAAGGGGGCCCCTGAGTATTGGGTTGCTACGGTGAAGCCAGGAAATGTGCTGTTTGAGCTTGATGGCATCCCTGAGTCGCTTGCGAGAGATTCCCTTAGGCTAGCCGCGGACAAACTCCCTGTGAGAACAAAGTTCATCACCCGTTCCTTGTAATATGAGCGATTCTTTTAGAGACAAATCCAAAGAAGAGATCGAGTTAAGCTTGGTGAGTCTTCGAGGCGAAGCGTTGAAGTTGAGGATTCAGAAAGTGACTGGTCAGTTAATCAATACAGCGAGTATTACCAAGAATCGCCGCCAGGTGGCGAGGGCACTGTTTGAACTAGGACAGCGTCGATAGTTTTATGACGACAGAATCAGTTAAAAAGCAGCGATTAGGGGAAGTCGTCTCGGCGAAGAGTCCCAAGACGATAGTTGTTCAGACATCAACTCGCGTTCCTCATTCCAAATTTGGGAAAATCGTGAAGGTGAACCGCAAGTTTCACGTTCACGACGAGCTCTCTGTTGCAAAGCTCGGGGATTTCGTTCGGATCCAGGAATGCAGACCGATGTCTGCGTTAAAACGATGGGAGTTAGTCGAAATCGTTAGAAAATAGTTATATGTTGCAAGTTCGGTCAAGGTTGGATGTTGCTGACAATACCGGTGCCAAGCAGGCGAAGATGATTGGCGTAATCGGTAAACCTACACTCATTGCTTCTATCGGGGATATTATCACCGCTCACATACGCGAGGCAAGTCCGGGAGGCTCAGTGAAAAAAGGTGATGTAGTTAGGGCTGTGGTTGTTCGTACGAGAGATGCGATACGGCGTGACGACGGAGGTTACTTAAGGTTTGATCGAAATGCGATTGTGATCATCGACAAAGACTCAAACCCCAAAGGTACGCGTATTTTCGGTCCCGTTGCTCGTGAGTTGCGCGAAAAAAACTTCATGAAAATCGTATCTTTAGCGCCAGAGGTTTTGTAATATGGCTTCTCGAATTAAAAAAGGTGATGAAGTGTCGGTCATGACGGGCGACAGCAGAGGTTCGCGCGGGAGGGTACTTTTAGTTGATATTTCTAAGGGTCGAGCCGTGGTAGAAGGAGTCAATGTTGGAGTCAGGCATTCGAAGGCATCAGGGGCATCGGAAGGCGGGCGTTTGCAGCGCGAGTTTTCGATCCATCTGTCTAATTTAGCAAAGGTTTAAGGTATGGAAGCTCTTGAGAAGTTTTACAAGAACGCGGTGGTCTCTTCATTGGCAGAGAAGCGCGGTTACAAAAACCCCCATCAAATACCGAAGGTGGTCAAGGTGGTTGTGAATACGTGCATCGGAAGTCAAAGCGACACCAAGCAGGCGTTGGAAGATGCGAAGTCGGAGTTAACTACAATCACTGGGCAGAAGCCTGCCGAGACTCGGGCAAAGAAAAGCATTGCAAATTTTAAACTGAGGAAAGATCAAGCAATCGGCGCGAGAGTTACTTTGAGGGGGCGCAGGATGTATGAGTTTCTAGAGAGGCTTATCCGAATGGCGTTGCCACGGATTAGGGATTTTCGCGGTGTGAGTCCTAAATCCTTTGACGGGTCCGGGAACTACAGCCTCGGTGTTGGCGATTTGGCGATTTTCCCTGAGATTGAGTTGGATAAAATTAAACGGAACGTTGGGTTCGATGTGACGATAGTGACATCGACTAGGAGCGATTCGGAGGCAAAGGCCCTGCTAAGCGAGCTTGGGATGCCGTTCGCCGATAAAAAGACAAGCGGAAAGAATTAGTATGAGCCAAATTTCTGATCCAATCGGTGATTTTTTAACGAGAGTTCGCAACTCAACTAGGGCTGGTTCTTTATATTTTCGGGCACCTCATTCGAAGATGAAGGAGGAGATAGCGAAGATTCTCAAAGAAGAGGGATTCATTGAGGGCTTCTCAGTCAGCGAAGACGGTGTCAAGCGTGTTATTAGTGTTGTGAATAAGTTTGTTGGTCGGCGGTCAGTCGTGACGGACTTGAAGCGGGTGAGCCGTCCAGGGTTACGGCGTTATGTAGGTGCGGATGAGATTCCGAAAGTTTTGGGGGGTATCGGTGTTGCCATTGTTTCCACTTCAAGCGGTGTGATGAGCTCGCGTGAGGCGCGTCGCCGTAACGTGGGAGGTGAGTTGCTAGCATTTGTTTGGTAATTGTATGTCAAGGATTGGAAAAAAACCTATCAACATTCCTAAGTCGGTTGCGATCACATCGAGCCGCGAAGGTGTTATTTCGGTGAAGGGGTCTAAGGGCGAGCTGAGTTGGACATTGCCTTCCTGCGTGAATTTGACGGTAGGGGAAGATGTGGCGACTTTGGTTAGGCAGGATGATTCGCGGGAGTCGCGTGCGAAACATGGTTTGTCTCGGGCGATTGTGGCAAATATGGTCAGGGGTGTTGACACGGGCTTTGTCAAAGATTTGGAGATACAGGGAGTGGGGTTCAAGGCCCTGCTCCAGGGAGAAGTGTTAAATCTTTCTCTCGGTTTTTCTCATCCAATTCTTTTTAAAGTCCCCGCGGGAATCAAGGTGTCTGTCGCTGACAATACAAAAGTGAAGATTGAGGGAATCGATCGTCAACTCGTTGGACAAGTGGCTTCTGACATCCGCTCCTATTACCCACCGGAACCCTACAAAGGCAAAGGTATCCGCTACGCCGGCGAGGTTGTGAAACGTAAGGAAGGAAAGACGGTACAGTAGAAGTATGTTAAAAAAATCTAATTTAAATCCAGTTAAGCTGAGGCACCTTCGGTTGCGGAAAAAGCTATCCGGTACGGCGTCCCGTCCTAGATTGTGCGTTCACTTTTCCGGGAGGAACATCTACGCCCAAGTGATTGACGACAGTAAAGGTTTGACTGTTGCGAGCGTCTGCACGACGGAGGCGGGTTTAGCGCAGGGGGCAAGAGCAAATATACCTACGGCAGTGAAAGTGGGTACGGAGTTGGCAGCGAGAGCTTTGGCTAAGAATGTCGTGTCAGTTGTTTTTGACCGGGGCGGCTGGCAGTTTCACGGCAAAGTCAAGGCGTTGGCTGATGCTGCGAGACAGGGCGGCTTAATTTTTTAACTGTATGGCATTTGAAAATAGAAAAGGGCCGCGGAGGCGTCAACAAGACAAACCAAAAGAGGAGAGCAATCTTCTGGAGAAAGTGGTGTTCATTAACCGCTGTGCTAAAGTCGTGAAGGGTGGGCGTCGGTTTTCTTTTAGTGCTTTGATAGTAGTGGGTGACAAGACCGGAAGTGTCGGTTTTGGATTTGGTAAGGCGAATGAGGTTAGCGAGGCCATTCGTAAATCGGGCGAAAACGCGAAAAAGCAGCTTAGTTTGGTGGCATTGAGAGGGAACACTATCCCTCATGAGGTCATTGGTGAGTTTGGCGGTGGTCGTGTTCTTCTGAAGCCGGCGAGTCCAGGGACTGGCTTGATTGCCGGCGGTGGCGTTCGGGCTGTCCTTGAAGCTGCTGGTGTGAAAGATGTTCTGGCCAAATCCCTTGGGAGTAGTAATCATGCGAATGTGGTGCGCGCTACTCTTGATGCGCTTTTCCAGTTGCGTTCGAGAGAAGATCGTTTGAAGGATAGAGGTTTGTGTTAAAGTTTATTGTGTATGAATCTTAGCAATCTTAAACCAAGGCCAAAGTCTAAGCATAGGGTGAAGCGACTTGGATGCGGCGAGAGTAGTGGCCACGGCAAAACTTCGGGTAAGGGTCACAAGGGGCAGAAGGCGCGATCCGGCGGCTCTATTCGTTTGGGGTTTGAAGGGGGGCAGATGCCGTTGATGCGGCGCATCCCCAAACGAGGGTTCAATCAAACCATGTTCCGAGACGCGGTAAGCGTTGTTGGTTTGGGGGATTTGCAGAGTCTCGGGGATGTTGAAGTGACACCTAAGGCGTTAGCTGCGGCAGGCCTCATCCGCAATGAGCGTTCGAAGGTCAAGATTTTGTGTAATGGGTCGTTAAGTAGGCTTGTGTCTGTTAGTGGCTGTGCCGTGAGTGAGTCAGCCAAAGCGGTCATTTTGGGGTTGGGTGGGCGAGTGGAGTAATGTTTTTGACGAGGCAACAATGATCACGGCTTTCAGCAACGCCATAAAGGTTCCGGAACTGAGGCAGCGTATCTTTTTCACGCTCGCCGTGCTCATTGTTGTCAGACTTGGAGCTTCGGTTACGTGTCCAGGCGTGAACGCTGCTGTTCTCCAAGCTTGGTTTGATTCGCAACTTGGAAGCGATGGTGGCGGCGGCGTTGCCGCTCTGCTGAACATTTTCAGCGGCGGTGCTCTCGAGAACTGTGCTGTTTTCTCTTTGGGTGTGATGCCGTACATCAGCGCGTCAATCATGTTGCAGCTCTTGACTGCAGTCGTGCCTAGGCTCGGTAAAATGGCGAGGGAAGAGGGTGGTCGGCAGAAGATAATGCAACTTACTCGGTATGCGACGATTCTGCTTTGCGTGTTCCAAGGTTATCTCCTGGCTCTGTCTTTTGAGACCCCGGAGAGCAGTTTCTTTCTCAGGGGGATTGACGCTACAATCTCAAAGATGGGCGGAGTCCCCTTGGTTTCCGACAAGGGTTTCGCTTTTCGTTTTTCGGTAATTGTATCTTTGACCGCTGGGTCAATGTTCCTGATGTGGCTTGGGGACCGCATCACGGAGAGTGGGATCGGCAATGGGATGTCCGTCGTGATTAGCGTAGGAATCCTCGCGAGATTGCCTGCGGGGCTCGTTCAGGCTTGGAAGACTTTTGTGCCGTCGGCTGGGGCGACTGCGGTGAGTCCTCTGGTCTTGGTTGTCCTGATAGTGTTTTTGCTTGCTGTAATTGCCGCGGTGATATGCATCACGCAGGGCCAGCGTAGGATAAGTGTGCAGTACGCAAAGCGTGTGGTTGGCCGAAAAGTGTTTGGGGGACAGTCCCAGTTCATGCCATTGAAAGTTAACTATGCTGGGGTGATGCCAATCATTTTCGCACAAGCGCTTCTCATTTTCCCGTCCACTATAGCCAGCATGGCCTTTAAGGAGTCCAGCACAGTACAACGAATCACCCAAAGCTTAGCGCAGGGACCGCTTCACTACCTATTTTACACGGGTCTGATATTTTTCTTCAGTTACTTCTGGGTTGCGACGCAGTTTCAACCCCAGCAGATTGCCGATGACTTAAAAAAGTATGGCGGTTATGTTCCAGGTGTGCGGCCTGGTTCTGACACTGCGCGTTTCCTGGACGTGGTCATGACACGTCTCACCTTCGCGGGTGCGGTCTTTTTGGCGATCGTAGCCGTCCTGCCGCAGCTTTTGAGCCGTCAGATGAACGTGCCTGATGTGACTGCGCAGTTTTTTGGTGGTACGAGCTTGCTGATCGTGGTAGGCGTCGTTCTGGATACGATGAGGCAGGTCGAGACTCACTTGATTCAGAAAAACTACGATGGCTTCTTGAGGAAGGCGAAGGGTGGTCCGAATGAAAGAAATCCAGTGGCAGTTGCGATGGCTTCGCAGCAGCGCGCAGGGGTTTTGTCGATAGTCGCAGTGTGTTTGGTCATCTTGGCGGCCGTTTGTATTTTGGTAGCTTCTCGTTTGCGGTGAGGATATGGGTATTACTTTGAAGCGAGGTGAAGACGCCGAGGGCATGAGGTTGGCGGGTCGCGCTGCTGCATGGGTGCTGGATGCTCTGAGGAGTTGTATAGCCCCAGGGATTTCGACCTTTGAAATCAACCGTCGGGCAGGTGAACTGATTAAAGATTCTGGTGCGTCGAGCGCTTTCCTTGGATACCGTGGTTTCCCGGGGAATGTCTGTGTGTCCGTCAATGAGGAAGTGATACACGGTATCGGGCGTGACAGATGCTTATCTGTGGGGGATTTGGTGAAGATTGATGTCGGCGTTAAAAAGGGAGGGTGGATTGGCGACACCGCTCTGACCGTGTGCGCGGGGCCGGTCAGTGATTTGTCTGGAAGGTTGCTTCTTGCTACGGAGGCTGCTCTTTTTGAAGGTATTAAATTTGCAAAAGAGGGTTGCTACGTTGGAGATATTTCGGCGGCGGTGGAGGCTGAGGTCACGAGGCACGGCTTTTCTGTTGTGCGGGATTTCGTGGGCCATGGCGTTGGGAGGAAGCTTCATGAGGATCCCCAAGTTCCAAACTTTGGGGTAAGAGGAAGCGGTGTAAAACTCAGAGCCGGCATGACTTTGGCAATCGAGCCAATGGTTAATGCTGGTGGCTACCAAGTGAAAATGTTGAGAGATGGTTGGACAGTGGTTACCCAAGATGGTAGTTTATCTGCACACTTCGAGCACACTGTTCTTGTTACCGACGGCGAACCCGAGATTTTGACATGGCGCGGAACGATGTAATAGAAGTGGATGGCAAGGTTGTTGAGTGTTTGCCGAACACTATGTTTCGTGTTGAGTTATCGAATGGGCATCGGATTTTGGCACATATCTCAGGTAAAATGAGATTGCACTTTATTCGGATTCTTCCCGGTGACAAGGTGACACTTGAAATGAGCCCTTACGATTTGTCAAAGGGAAGAATCACTTTTAGACAACGGTAAATAGAATTATGAAAGTACGAGCATCGGTTAAGCGGTTATGTGAAAGTTGCCGCATCGTTAAGAGACAAAATGTGATTCGAGTCATTTGCAAGGAAGCTCGCCACAAACAGCGCCAAGGTTAATTTTATGCCACGTTTATTAGGAGTCGATATCCCAGGAGATAAAAGAATTGAGGCGTCGTTGCCTTACATTTACGGAATTGGGCCAACAACCGCAAAGCGGGTTTTGGAACAGGCCGCAATCAATCCCGACGTTCGGGCGAAGGATTTATCTTCGGATGATCTAAACAAAATCATCAAGGCAATCACTGAGAGTAAGCTCCCCATCGAGGGCGACCTGCGGCGTGAGATTCAAGGGAATCTGAAGCGTTTGCAGGCGATTAACTGCTACCGCGGCATTCGCCATCGGAGAGGTTTGCCTGTGAGAGGGCAGCGCACATCCACAAATGCTAGAACGCGGAAGGGACCGAGAAAGACGGTCGGTGTGCAGCGGGCGAAAGATTCCAAATAGAGTAAGCACTGTTGAGGATTAATGTATGAGCGAGAATGAAGTAACGGAATCGGCCAATCAAGTGCCAGTGCCAGCGAGCAGTGCTACGGAGGTTGCTCCTGTGGTCAAGCCTGAGCCGACAGCGAAGGTCGAGCAGAAGGCTAAGTCTTCCAGAAAGTCTGATAAAAAGGAGGTGTCTAGCGAGGAGAAGAAGGTGGAGAATCTTTCTCTGGACCCTAATTCGGTGATTGAGCCGATTAAAGTCATCAAGGCCAAGGGTAGTAAGAATGTCTCCAGTGGAGTGGCCCATGTGTTGGCTACGTTCAATAATACGATCGTGTCTATCACTGATCCAAATGGTGGGGTTCTCGGTTGGTCGAGTGCTGGTAAGATGGGTTTCAAGGGCTCTCGCAAAAGCACAGCTTACGCCGCCCAGATGGTTGCTCAAGACGCTTGCCGGCAGGCGATGGGACACGGTTTGCGGGAGGTTGAAGTTAGAGTCAAGGGCCCTGGGGCCGGCAGGGAGTCGGCGGTGCGCGCTATTCAGGCGGTGGGGTTAGAGATTTCGGTGATTCGAGATGTTACTCCGATTCCGCACAATGGTTGTCGCCCTCCGAAGCAGAGGAGGGTTTGATTTTCTGTTGAAGCTTTAGAAAAACAACGATTATGGCACGTTACACAGGCGCAAAAGACAAAATCAGTCGTCGTTTCGGTATCCCACTTTTTGGTACCACCAAGACTTTGGAGACGAAAGCTTATCCACCGGGGATGCACGGGCAGAAAGGTGGCAAGAAAAAGAAGTCTGATTATGCGATTGCTTTGGCGGAAAAGCAGAAACTTCGGTATCAGTATGGTTTGATGGAGCGGCAGTTTCGGCGGTATTTTGAGATGGCGACGCGAAAGCGTGGGGTTACGGGCGAGATTTTGCTGCAGCTTCTTGAAACGCGCCTTGATAACGTGGTGTTCCGTTTGGGGTTGGCGACGTCCCGCGCTGCATCTAGGCAGTTCGTGTCACATGGCCATGTGTGTGTGAACGGGAGGAAGGTGAACATTTCGTCGTTCAGCGTCAAACCCGGTGACTTGGTTTCGGTAAAGGATGCAGCTCGCTCGAAGTCGTTAGCGAATGACAGTTTGGAGAAGAGTCAGGTGTCCCAAGTTCCAGAGTGGCTAATTTTGGATCGTGACAACTTAGGTGGACGAGTCGATCGTGTCCCGACCCGTGAGGAGATCAACCCGATTGTGAACGAGCAGTTAATCGTCGAGCTCTACTCTCGTTAGGTTCATTTTTGGTGACTAGTTTAAACCGCCTTTCGAGGCGGTTTTTTTTTGCTCTTTTGGGTGGTGTGTTTTTCGGGTTTCTTTGAGAAGACGCAGTGTCCTTCAACGCTCTCATGGCAAGAAAGTTTCGTGGTGCAGCAGTTCGGTCGGGTCGCGATCGCTCATTGAGTGGACAGTTCGATGGTGGGACTGGTGTGGCATCAGGTTGGGGAGAGCTTAGGCGCGGGCGCATACCTGTCAGATGGATAGGGTGGTTGATGCTTGGGCCGGTGTGTTTTCTCGGTTCGGTATTAAGCCTAGCTTTTTACCGAACATTTTCGCGGGTTCTTGTCCCGGAGATTCAGGAGCGTGGGCAAAATCTACTATGGGTGTCGTTTGGGGTGATTTCTTGGTTGATGATTTTGTGTCTTGGTAAGATTTTACTTGGCCGAGTTGTTGGTCTGCGGGTGTACGTCCTTGCACATGAGTTGACGCATTTAGTTTGGACCTTTTTGTCTGGCGGAAGGGGGCGATTGGAGCGGGTGGGAAGTGATGGGGGGGCGATGGTCACAGATCGGACTAATCTGATGATTGTTTTATCGCCGTATTTTTATCCTCTTCTAACGGTTTTGGTGGTTGCGATAGCGCCTGTGGTGGGATGGGCTGGCGATTTCTACGTAATCGGTGCGAGTTGGCAGGCGCGGTTCGATGGATTGCTGTACGGGTTGGTGGGATTTACGCTCTCTCATCATTATACGTTTACTTTATATGTTTTACCGGCAGGACAGGGTGATTTTAAATATTACGGTTGTGTATTCTCGTTGGCGGTCATTTGGGTGATGAACGTCGTGGTGCTGACTGTGTTTCTTTTGATGTTACCTCGGGCGGCGCCGTTTGAGACCTATTGGAATGAGCTTTCCGAGAGCTTTGGCTTAATCGCCGATTTGCTTGTGCCGTTGCTGAAAAAGTTTTTTGGGTTTTTGGGCTCTATCTTTTCCAGGGTGATTGATGGGTTTGATGGCGGGGTTTCTGCTCGTTCTGCGATATGACTTTGATTCGTCATGATAGTCGACTGAGGCTTTTTTGGGGTTTGGCGCTGATTCCTGGAAACCTGATTTTTGGGACTGTTTTGTCCTATCATATCTTGTTTGGGATGACTCACACTGACTGGTTCTACTGGTTGATGCAGGTTGTCATGTGGGCGGATCTCGGAATGGATTTTGTGACGACGCGTAAGCATCGACGTGTGGTTTTAACCGATTTTAAGTCGGTTGCACTGTGTTACATGAAGGGCTGGATGGTGGTGGATTTGTTGGCGGCGGTTCCGTTTGAGTATATCGCGGAGAGGACGGGTATGACTGAGGGATGGTTTACGATCTTCCGGGTCCTTCCGCTCCTAAAAACGTTTAAGGTGTCGACCGTCCTTTCGGATTTACAGGATCATTTGCACTTGAATCCGGCAATGATGCGCCTGACCTCGTTCGGGTATTGGGTGATGCAGGGCCTGCACGCCATTTCGCTGGGTTGGGTGTGGGTCGGTGGTTCTCCCGGTGAGATCGACGAGACACCTAGCAAGACGGTTTGGGTGATTCGTGAGGGCAGGGTTGAACAGGAGACCACTCCTGCAGTCACAAGGAAGTTCACTAGTTTTGAGGTTTATCTTCGAGCGGCATACTGGACGGTGACGACGGTTGGAACAATTGGGTACGGTGATTACAGCCCGTCAAAGGATAACAATCTCCAGATTACTTACGCGATGTTGGTCGAGTTAGTGGGTGTGTCGGTTTATGGTTTTGTGGTCGGTAACATTCCGGGGTTGATTGCAAACCGCGATGCGGCCAAGGCGGCGTTTGTCCGCCATACGGGTGAGGTGAACGAGTTTATGCGATTGAAGTCCCTGCCGCTGGAAATCCAGCAGCGCGTGAGGGAGTATTACGATTACCTCTGGGAGACTCGGCACAACATTTCGGACACGAAAGTGCTCGGGGATTTGCCGAACAGTTTATCGCTGGACGTTTTGATCTTTTTGAATCGGGAGATTCTGCAGAAAGTGGAGTTCTTCAAGAACGCGAATGAGATTTTCATTCGTGAGATAGTGAAGATGTTTACAACTGAAGTGTTTCTCCCGGGGGATTTTATTATTCGGCAGGGAGAGTTTGGTGATTGTATGTACTTCCTTTCGAATGGGAACGCAGAGGTGCTTGTGGGGGACCATAAGGTAGCGACTTTGGGCGCTGGGTCCCCGTTTGGAGAGATGGCTTTGATTTCGGGGGACAAGCGAACGGCGAGCATTCGTGCTGTGACGTACTGTGATGTTTATTGCCTTCAGCGGGGGGCATTCGAGCGATTGCGGAGTCGGTACCCCGAGTTCGATGCCCGCGTTGTTCAAATCATGGAGGAGCGCGCGAACTCGAATAAGAAGGGGTAGCCGCGAAGGGCATTTTGTGTGCATGTCCGACGGGGGGGGCATTTTGAGTTCTGGGTAACGACGTTGGAAGGAGATGCCTGACCGAGTTGTGCTCAGCTATTTATGCTGGGGTGCATCGGCATGCGATTTGCGGTTGGGCGGGCATGCGGCTTTTGAGCGGGTTTTGGTTGGCTGTTCTATGTCTGGCATTGCGGACGAGCGTCAATGCAGCTGAGCCCGAGGCCGAGTTTTTCGAGAATCGGATCCGCCCCCTTTTTGTTGAGCACTGCATCGCGTGCCATGGACCGAAAAAGCAGAAAGGTGGGTTGCGCTTGGACTCGAGGGAGGGATGGGAACGTGGTGGCGAGGGGGGCGCTGTGGTTGTGAGGGGGCACCCAGAGTCGAGCCGTTTGATGGCTGCGGTTCGTCGTGGCGATGCTGACACGGCAATGCCCCCCAAGAAGATTCTGACAGCACGGCAGGTTGAGGATTTGGAGCGTTGGATTTCGATGGGAGCTCCTGACCCGCGGGCGGCTGTGGTTGGGACACGTTTGGCCATGCGGGCTTCCGAGGCGAGGGGCGTATGGCCCTACTTGCCATTGAAGAGAGAGTTTTCTGCCAGGCAGAGTGGTGAGCACATTGATCGATGGATTGATTTAGGGCTGGAGAAAGCAGGGTTGCAGGGTTTGCCGTCCGCGGATTGGCGCACATTGGCGCGTCGGGTCGCGTACGGATTGACGGGATTGCCTCCAATGTTACTTGAGGTTGAGAACTTGGTTCGGGTGGGGACTGAGGAAGCGTATTTTGAGTTTGTGGAGCGGTTGCTGGAATCGCCCGCGTACGGTGAACACATGGCGCGCAAGTGGATGGACCTCTCGCGGTTTTCAGACACGAAGGGTTACGTGTACGCGCGTGAGGAAAAGCGGTACGTGCACGCTGCTGCTTACCGGCGCTGGTTGATTGACGCATTCAATCAGGACATGCCTTACGACCAGTTTGTTCGCCTTCAACTTGCAGCGGACCAGTACTGCGAGGAGGGGGATCCAAAGTTGGCGGCGATGGGATTCTTAACCTTGGGGCGCCGGTTTCTTGGGGTGACTCCGGACATTATTGACGACCGTATAGACGTGACGACTCGGACCTTGCTCGGGCTGACCGGCGCGTGTGCGCGGTGTCATGACCATAAGTTTGATCCTTTCAGTACGAAGGACTATTACGCGCTTTATGCAATGTTTCGGAGTTCACGCGAGTCGTTAGAACCGCTGGAGGTTCCGGTGACAGGGAATACGGCTGATGTCCGTGCTGAGATTACCGCGAAGAATGAGGCGCTCCGTGTTGCGATGGCGAGGCGCCGAGAGGAGCAAATGTCTCGGGTACGGGCGTCGATCGATCGTCATCTTTTGGCGCAGCGTGAGTTGGAAAAGTATCCGGACGAACTGTTTGGCCAGTTGTTGGATGGGAAAGATTTGAATCCCGTTTTTGTTCGTGCGTGGCAGCATTTTTTGGCGGACTCCGCACCGGACAGTCGGCGGGTGAGTGTTATTTGGAATGCTTACGCTGCGTTAGGTTCGGATGGGTTTGGGCGTGGCGCTGCGGAGGTTCATGGGCGGCTGCGGGCGATGGGAGCCGAAGAGATTTCGCCGTTATTAAGCGCTGCTTTTCAGGAAGTTCCTGAATCGATTCAGGAAGTTGCCGCGCGGTATCAGCAGGTCTTTACGGAGGTTGAGCGTCGTTGCAAGGATGCCCTGAGCGAGAACCGGAACTTGGTTGTTCATCCGGATCGGGAGGTTGAGTTGCTGAGGCGTGTCCTTTTCGATTCTCACGGTCCATGTGGGATTCCCGACGAACATATTTCGAATATTGAGAACTTCTTCACGAATGCAGCGGTGACTGAACTTTGGAAAGCGCAGGGAGATTTGGATCGCGCGATTTTGAAGGCAGGGATGGGAGATGCGTATGCGACGGTTTTGAGGGATCGAGAGTGTCCCACGGACGGTTGGGTATTTAAGCGTGGAAATCCGACGCAGCGTGGAGAGTTGGTGGCGCGGAGGTTACCTGAGATTTTTGGCGGGTCGGGTGTAAAGACGGGAAGTGGACGGCGCGAGTTGGCGGAGATGATTGCTTCGCCGGATAATCCGTTAACCGCTCGAGTGATGGTGAACCGACTATGGGCCCACCATTTTGGCCGCGGAATTGTACCGACTCCGAGTGATTTTGGCATTCAGGGAGGAGCCCCCTCACATCCTGAACTGTTGGATTTTCTCGCGGGGATGTTGATTGATCGCGGGTGGAGTTTGAAGGAGGTGCACCGACAGATTGTTCGATCGCGTGTGTATCGACGCGCTACGACTGGCGCCGACGCGGTGGTTCGGTCGGGAAAGGAGGCTGATCCGGATAATCGGTGGTTGTGGCGTGGGCCGACGCGGCGGCTCAGCTTTGAGGAGTTGCGTGACTCTTGGCTTGTGGTCGCGGGGCAACTATCAGGACGCGGTTCGGGTGGGGATCCGGTTTCCCCGGCAAACCTGCGGCGATCGGTATACTCCCACATCGATCGCGACCGAGTTCCGGCTGCTATGGGGCTTTGGGATTTTGCGAATCCGGATTTACCGGTACCGCTTCGTCTCGAGACGACCGTGCCGCTCCAAGGATTGTTCGGACTGAACCATCCGATGGTTCTTGCTCGTGCGCGGGATCTGGAGCGTCGTGCGGAGCGGGAGTCCGGTGGCGTCTTGGTGGCGAGGGTGCGTGCGGTTTTCCGGCACGTGTATCAGCGAGAGGCGAGGGATGAGGAGTTGGATATGGCTTTAGCTTTTTTAAACGGCGCCGTTGGGTCATCGGTTGGCCCCAGTGGAGGTGGTCGGCTTGAGCAGTTGATTCAAATGTTATTGGTTTCCAATGAGTTTCTCTTTCTCGAATGACGGGACGGCCAAGGCGGGATTAGTTCATCGACGCGAGTTCATCTCGCGGGCGGGCTTGGGGCTCGGGGGTGTTGCGCTTGGGGAGTTGTTGGGGGCGAGTGAGTCGAATGATTCCGTGTCACATTTTCGTCCTCGGGCTCGGCGAGTGATTCACTTTTTCCTGAATGGCGGTCCTTCGCATGTTGATACGTTTGACCCGAAACCGGCGCTGGTGCGGTACGCTGGGCAACCGTTGCCGGAATCGGTGGCGCGAATCACGGAGCGCAAGACGGGAGCTGCGATGCCATCGCCGTTTGCGTTCCGGCGTTACGGCAAAAGTGGATTGGAGGTCAGCGAGTTATTCGACCGGACGGCGCGTGAGCATGCGGATGATATTGCGGTGATTCGTTCGATGCGGGCTCAGGTACCGAACCATGAGCCTTCGCTGATGTTGATGAACTGTGGGGATGGTTTGCAGGCGCGACCGAGTGTAGGCGCTTGGTTGATGTATGGTCTGGGGGTTGAGAACCGGAGTTTGCCCGGATTCATCGCCATGTGTCCGGGCGGCTTGCCGATTAAAGGCAGTGAGAACTGGCAATCGGGGTTTCTTCCTGGAGCGTATCAGGGCACGTATCTTAATACGCGGGAGTCGGATGTGGAGCGCTTGTTGGAGAATATTCGAAATGGAACGGTGCCACTGCGTGATCAGCGGCGGCAAGTGGATTTTCTTCGTGCCATGAATGGGCGGTTTGGAGTCGGTCGAGAGGGGGATTTGCGATTAGCGGCGCGGATGGAGTCTTTCGAGTTGGCATTTCGGATGCAGACGGAAGCGACGGATGCATTTGATATTTCGACGGAGCCACCATCGGTTCGAGCCATGTACGGGGACACGGTGCACGGTCGGCAGACATTGATGGCGCGGCGTCTTTTGGAGCGAGGGGTTCGGTATGTGCAGCTTTGGCATGGGGCCGGTCAACCGTGGGATAACCACGACCAGATTGAGGCGAATCATCGTCGTTTGGCGTCCGAGATCGACGGGCCGATGTCGGCGTTGATGACGGATTTGAAGCGGTTGGGAATGTTCGAAGACACGTTGATTTTGTGGGGGGGCGAGTTTGGGCGGACGCCTTCGGTTGAAATGGCGGGTTCTAAGTCGAAGTTGGGGCGAGACCATAATCACTATGGTTTCAGTGTTTGGATGGCAGGGGGAGGAGTGCGCGGAGGGCAGGCTTACGGGGCGACGGACGAGTTTGGATTTGCGGCGATGGAGCGACCGGTGAGTGTTCACGATCTGCATGCGACCATTTTGCATCTCATGGGTTTAGACCATGAGCGTTTGACTTTCCGTCACTCGGGGCGCGACTTTCGTTTAACGGATGTGCATGGCAACGTTTTGCGAGAGTTGCTTGCTTAGCGGATGCGGAACTTGAGGTCCCGGACGACGGTTTTACCGAAGCGCTCTTGGAGGTTTCTGAGGATGCGCGCTTTGCAGTTCCGTTCGAGTTCGAAGAGGACGGTGGTTTGAGTGACGCGGATGTGGAGCACTCCATTTTGGATTCGGTCGGGCGCGGAGTGATTCGCGATGAAGTCGCCCACGACTTCGCGCCAAGCAGCCGAGATGACTTGCTCATCGAGTTGGCTGACCATTCCCACTTTTGCGAGGAACTTGCGCACTGCGTCGCCGACATGAGCGCCGAGTTTGGGAGTCAGCGGAGTCTCGGCGTAACCACGCCATTCTTCAATGACACGCTCGCGGGTGGATTTTGCCATGGGGTGTACGCGAAACCTCTCGAGTGAATACGAAATATACTCTTTCGGAGGCGTTTTTGCAGAGGCTTGAGCGCCGAGGTTAGCGGTTCTCTATTTTGAGAAACGATTTCTCAGAGCGGAGGGGCGGTCGCTGATTTTTGGTTCATCACTCATCGAACTTGCGCTCCGAGGGGTCCTTTCGTCTCTTGCGGCGCCTTGGATGGCGAGGCCGCCTGAGGGCTGTCGGAGGAGGCGTGGCTTGGATTTTTTGATGGCGGAGTAGGGGGCCTGGCCGAAGCCTGAGCCGTCGATATTTATCTGGCTAAGGGCGTAGGTATCGTCACCGGCGAGATGAAAGACGTAGAGGTTGTTACCCTGATCAAGTTCGATTTGAGGTTCGAACCCGCTGCTCATGCGGCCTAGGGGGTAGGTTCCGATGAGGGTTCCTTCCTCTTTCGACTCTAGGCGTGCATAGAGGAACAGGCCCTCTGGGCGGAGGAAGTGGTACACGGAGAAGGTCCGTGTCTTGAGCGTGGATGAATCGTTGGGAAGCCCAACGGTGCGAGTCCAGCGTTCGGTGCCGCTTTCGATGTCGAAGCGAAGGTTATTGGTGACGAAGACGCGATTGGATTCTGGGTAGGAGACGCGAGCGGAGACGGAGTATTTTCCCGGTCCGGGGAAATCGGCAATGGCGTTGATGTCGAGGGCATGTTTGGCGACCTCGTTTGACGCCACAAGCAGAGGTTGGTTTCTGGGAATCGCGGACCTAGTGGGGATGTCTCGTCCTTTATCGGATTTAACCGAGATTTCGATCCACGGTTTTGCAGGGGTATCCTCAAAGAGGAGTTCGCGACCGGACGAGTTTGCGATGATGACGGACACTTGCGTTGGTTCGTCGAAGAAGAAGCTTCGGCGCGCCATTTTTAAATCGAGATTGATTTGCGCAAGAGCGTGGGGAGAGCAGGCGAGGAGGGCGGCGCAAGCGAGAGCCCGGCGGAGGATCGATGGGAGGGCTTTCATGATGAGGGGATTAAATCGGAAACTGGACTCTCCTGCGATGCGAAGATTCTGCGGAGACGGGCGGTGGCGACTGGGGTGACCGGATGCTCAACCTAACTCGGCGGATCATCTCGGGTTGCGGATGGCTCGCTCTGGTTGCTTGATGGGTTGGGAGGTGACTTGCGGGATCGATTTTCATCAGGTGGCGTTGAGGCGTTCTCTGGAGACTCCTCAGTCACGGCTGACTCAGTGGGCCCCCACGATTTCAGTTTTTTGTCGTAGCGAAGGCGAACTTTCCAGCGTGTTGGTTTTTCGCCAGACCGATCGACGCGCGTTCCCTCGAGGAGGACTTCTGCAGAATCCTCGAGGAGAGATTGGATCATCGCGGGGGAGAAGGGGGTAAAGTTCACAAGGGCTGCGCCACGGACCGATTCCCTGGTGATTCCTCGGGCGCGCCAGTAGACGGCGATGGGAGTGTGTTCGACTTGTCGTTCCTCTTTCCAGCCGCGACGGATGGTTGGGCCGGCGAGGCATGCGGCTGCGAGGAAGGTTGCGGTGGTTGCGACAATAATCTGGCGCCACTTTCGGCGGGCGGGTGACGTGGGAGTGGATGGGTCGAGAAGGATTTCGACCGGCTGCCACTGATCCATTCCCTCGCACCAGAACATGGCATCTTTGGGGGCGAGTCCTGAGTTGACGAGGTGACAGATTTGCCGGGACGTGTAGGGGCCGCGCTGATTGCCGTTGACGTGGATGAAGTAGACCTCTTGCTGGATCACCGGAGCGGAATGGTTGCGGGGTGTGCTGCGGATTCTCAGTGAAGCGTGGTGAGGGGGCCATCATTTTCGCCCGACCGTGAGATGGAGGGTTGCGATGGGAGGGGTATGAGGAATGAGATGCTGGTTGTGCATGCGGTGGACGGGGCGGACGAGCGGTTGGCGCGGCAGGGAGCCGAGGTGTTGACGGACGCGGAGTTGGTGGGGTTTTTATTGCGTCCGATTGGCAAGGGGATGGATGGGGTGGAGGTTGGGCGGCGCCTTCTGGATGAGCATGGTTCTTTGGTGGCGTTGAGTCGCATGGGGGCGGTTGTTCTTGCTCAGGCTGCGGGGGTAACCGTTGCGCGGGCCGGTCGCTTGGCGGTTGCGTTTGAGTTAGCGGTCCGCTTGGGACGGGAATCCGTTTTGCGTCAGGCGATTAGTTCACCAGAGGCGGTCTTTCGGCTTTTGGGGGCGGAAATGCGGATGCTGAGCAAGGAATCGCTCCGCGTGGTGCTGTTGGACGCGCGTCATCAGCTGATGCGGGTGCAGCAGATTTCGCTCGGGTCACTGAACCACAGCATTGCGCATCCGAGGGACGTTTTGGAGCCGGTGATTCGCCATGCTGCATACGGCTTCATTCTTGTTCACAACCATCCGTCGGGGGATCCTTCGCCCAGCGAAAGTGACCGTATGACGACCCAGCGGATTCGGGAGGCAGCCGGCATTTTGCAGGTTAGCTTTCTCGATCACGTTATTCTTGGGGAGGCAGGGCCGAGTCGGAGCGGTTGGTTTTCGTTTCGAGAGAGCGGTTGGATGTGACTCGAGGCGGATGAGTTCGCTTAGAGCCAATCGCTTAATGGAAACGCGGACTTTCGGTTCCTTCGACGCAATCTACACCGCCGATTAGGGCTTTTTGGGGAGGGTTTTGAAGGCGCGTGAATGCTGTGCATGCGGCATCTGGATTTCAAAACGTGAACCATCGGTACTGACCTCACATTTGATGAAGTGGGCCGCGCAAGTATCGCCGAGGTCACCCTGATTTGCGATGTGTTCGAGGGGGGCATTGTTCTCGCGGTCTGCCCGAACGTTTTCATGGACCTGATACATCGCTTGAAGATTTGGGGATGAGCGAAGGGCCGACATTGCAATCGAGCTGGTGCCTTTGCGCGGTCCGTTGTTCATCACTGATACCGTTGGGGATAAGGCCTTCACGAGTTTGGGATGATTGCTGACATCGAGTCCGTGGTGGTTCACTTGATAGAGATCAACGGTTCCGATGAGGTTGGTCGGGCAGACGAGTTTTTCCTCCATTTCCATGGTTAGATCACCGCCGTTGAAAAAACGGAAGTCACCGAGTTGGAGGAGGAGGACGACACTGGCTGCGTTGTCGGTGGGGTCTGTTTTTGTTGTGATGCTCGTGGAGTCGCAATCGGGGGTGGACTGGGTTCTGGTCGGTGGCGCGATGCGGTCTCGGTTGGCTGCGATGCACGTCAAGGAGAGGGGTGTTTCACCCTGTTTGAGGGGGACAGAGTCTCCGGGCTTTAAGGTGATACGGCGCCCAACTTTGGCCTCTCGGTAAGGGGCGCTGTTCACCGCCCATAGCTTCACGTTTGCGCCGGCGTCCGGTGGGGTTGCAGGATTGGGAAGGCCTTTGTCATAGAGATTTCCGATGGGCATGAGTGCCGCGAGATCCGCTACTCCGCCAAAGTGATCGATGTGGAAGTGGGTGACGATGAGGTGATCAATCTGTTTGAGGCCTGCGATGGAGGTCGCGACTTTGTGGATGCGGCCGGCGTCGCGTTGTCCCGGATTTCCAGCATCAATGAGGATGGATTCTCCACTCGGAGTGACGAGAAGCGTCGACCCGCCGCCCTCCGAGTCGATCCAATAGATTTCGAGGCCTTTGGCGGCGCTGATCGACGGGATGAGTAAAGTTCCGAAGAGTGCCGCGACGAGGAGGGACAAGCGTGTGGTCATCCACTCACGGGAAGCGTAGCGCGTACCCCCGAGCCCCTTTTTTTTGGCCCCCTACCGTCGGTTGCTCAGAACTTTGATCCTTAAAGCAGGGTTTGGAAGTGATGGATGGCCTTCAGGTAAACTTGATGACGGTGGGATGCGGCGAGCTCTTCGCTGGCGAGGCGGACGGGGTTCTCGGGGATGGCTGGGTACTCGGCTCGGTGGGCGCGGCCTGCCAAGTCGGTCCAAGAGGCGTTGATGAACGGATGATTTTGTCTCGCGCAGAAACGGTGTTCCTGACGGTTGAAGGTGGTCAGAGTGACTTCTGAGAGCGGCAGGCCCGATCCACTGACGAAGGTGATTCGTACGGGGCGATTGTCGGTTTCAAAAATGGCAGTTGTGCCGCCGGTGGAGCGAAGCTTCCAGCCCATTTGCGCTGCGAGCCATGACGCGAGAAGAAGGGCTGTGGATCTGTGCTCGAGACCGTGGTGGATGGTGACTTCCTCCAAGTCCCAGAGAAGTGGCGTAGAGGCGGGTTCGTCGAAGGTAAAGGCAAGTGCACGTCGAAATCCGAGGCACCGGACCCAGTTCAGATCGCTGACATTGATGCGAGTGCCGGCGCGGTCGATGATGCGTTGAAGGCGCTGAAGTTGTTGGCGTGGGTCAATCCAATCGCGGCTGTCGAAGATGAGTTTGTCGACCCACGGCCAGATTTGGGCGTGGGCGGTTGGCGGGAAATCTTCGTGCCACCAAAGGTACAGGGGGAGGTCGTAGTCGAGGTGGGAAAGAACGATGCCCGCGGCGGCGTCTAGAGAAAGTCCTCGGGTGACGAGTGTTACTTGCTCGCAGCACACTTGACGTGCGCCGGCTTTGGGGAGGTGGCAGTGCGCGTTAATCCACGAGGTCACCGGTTTCTCGTCGCCCGTTGCGGGTTGTTCCGTGTGGGCGACCAAGAATGCGCGGCAGGCGTGTTCGCGGACGATTTCCGAGATTTGATGGGTGACGGGTTCCATCCCCGCGGGTGAGCCGCAGAAGACCACGAGGTTTACGAGCGACGCGCGGGTGCGGGAGGCGTCGAGTTTCCAGAGCTTTTTGAGTTCAGGAGCAATCGCCGCTGGATCAACCGAGGATCCGAGGATGTCGAGAGGGAGCGACATGAAGAATAAGGTCTCTCCGGTTACAGTCTGCGCCAGGCGCGTCCGTCACGTGCCAGCAGGTCATCCGCTTCCGTGGGGCCCCACGACCCTGCGGGGTAGGTGCAAAGTGGAACGCTGGAATCCTCGGCGTGCCACGCATGTTCGATGCTGTCGATGAAGGACCAAGCCGCATCAACTTCATCTCGGCGCGCGAAGAGCGTGGCGTCACCGA
>JACCEB010921420.1_pt1 | contig 25788 bp, 23 predicted proteins | sample 7454761 | NCBI WGS metagenome assembly JACCEB01 (sample SAMN15323454, study PRJNA562643) | freshwater metagenome | isolation source: river surface water | place: USA:Blue River Watershed | collected 2017-08-18
CAGGGTGCGCAGTCAATTGCCGTTTTTGCTCTACAGGTCATCAAGGCTTCTCGCGCAACCTCACTTCCGGTGAAATCATTGGACAACTCTGGTTTGCAGAGCATCTATTGCGCAATGATCCAGAAGCTGTCCGTAGAATTGAAAAATATCCAACCCCGGGCTGGGAGCACACTGGTCGCGTCATCTCGAATGTGGTCATGATGGGAATGGGCGAGCCCTTACTCAACTATGACAATGTAGTCTCAGCATTGCGTTTAATGCTGGATGACAGAGCCTATGGTTTATCGCGTCGACGCGTCACCGTTTCTACATCGGGTGTAGTGCCAATGATTGATCGACTCGCACAAGATTGTCCAGTTGCATTGGCAGTGTCATTGCATGCGCCCAACGACCAGTTGCGTGATCAGCTGGTACCGCTGAATCAAAAGTACCCATTACATGAATTACTCGATGCCTGTGAGCGTTACTTGCCATTTGCGCCAAGAGACTTTCTCACTTTTGAATACTGCATGCTCGATGGCGTGAACGATTCCGATATTCAAGCAAAAGAATTGGTTCGCTTACTGAAGAACATTAAGTGCAAAATTAACCTGATTCCATTTAATCCGTTTCCAGAGTCTGGTCTGAAGCGCTCGTCAGCTCAGCGGGTAAACGCTTTTGCTAGCATTCTCTTAGATGCGGGCATGGTAGCGACTGTGCGCAAGACTCGTGGTGATGATATTGCTGCTGCCTGTGGGCAGTTAGCAGGTGATGTTATTGATCGCACTCGAGTGCGTGAACGTGCAGTACACGATGCAGACATCATTACAGAATCAAAAGAGGAGCCAATCGAATGGCTCAAAAAATTAAATTAAGGATTAGATCCCTATGAGCTCTAATAATTCATCAGCAAAACTCTTGCTAGGACCATCCCCTAAGCGCTTAACCCGTCAAGCAACTATTGCCTGGAAAAGTAACATCATTACCGTAGGTGGTGACGCCCCCGTACGCGTGCAATCCATGACTAATACCGATACGGCAGATGCAGTTGGTACGGCGATACAGATTAAAGAGTTGGCACGTGCTGGTTCTGAGATGGTGCGGATTACAGTCAACACACCAGAAGCTGCAGCAGCCGTTCCCTATATTCGTGAGCAACTAGATAAGATGGATATCTTGGTGCCATTGATTGGCGACTTTCATTACAACGGCCATACCTTATTAAACGATTTCCCTGACTGCGCTAAAGCACTCTCGAAGTACCGTATTAATCCTGGCAATGTGGGTAAGGGCGCTAAGCGTGATCCACAGTTTGCACAAATGATTGAAGCAGCTTGCAAATACGATAAGCCAATTCGCATTGGCGTGAACTGGGGAAGCTTAGACCAAGATCTGTTGGCATCCATTATGGACAGTAATGCCGCTTTAGCAGAACCGAAGACTGCACAAGAGGTCATGATTGAGGCTTTGATTCAGTCAGCATTACAGTCGGCAGAAAAAGCCGTTGAGCTGGGTATGAACCCTAATCAAATTTTGTTGTCTTGCAAAGTCAGTAATGTGCAAGACTTAGTTGCTGTCTATCGTGATCTTTCGAATCGCTCTGACTATCCACTGCACTTAGGTTTAACTGAGGCGGGTATGGGTAGCAAAGGTATTGTGTCTTCTACTGCAGCAATGGGTATTTTGTTGCAAGAAGGAATTGGCGATACGATTCGGGTTTCCTTGACGCCTGATCCAGGGGCTCCTCGTGAGAACGAGGTGATTGTTGCTCAAGAGATTTTACAAACCATGGGCTTGCGTAATTTCACGCCCATGGTGATTGCATGCCCTGGTTGTGGCAGAACTACCAGCACAACTTTCCAGGAGTTGGCTGCTGATATTCAATCGTATCTGCGCCAACAAATGCCTATTTGGAAGAAAACTCACCCAGGTGTTGAGAATATGAATGTGGCTGTGATGGGTTGTATTGTGAATGGCCCAGGCGAGAGTAAGCACGCTAATATTGGGATTTCTTTACCAGGGACGGGGGAGACACCAGCAGCCCCGGTATTTGTGGATGGCGTCAAAGTCAAAACATTACGCGGTGAAAACATTGCGCAAGATTTTCAGGTCATCGTGGATGAATACGTGAAGCAGAATTACGCAGCAAAAGCCTAATAGATCTAAATTAGTAGAACAAGAATAAAAATGACTGATCAAACTAGTAAAACTAAAGCCCAAAAAATTAATGGCGTACGCGGCATGAATGATTTGCTGCCAGCCGATGCTGCGCAGTGGGCTCATCTTGATCATGTCCTGCGTGATTTAACACGTGCTTATGGTTATGAGTTCTTACGAACACCGATTGTTGAAGCAACGGCAGTATTTCAGCGTGGTATTGGAGAAGTGACCGATATTGTTGAAAAAGAAATGTATTCCTTTGAGGACCGTTTAAATGGTGAGCAACTCACTTTGCGTCCCGAAGGTACTGCTGCATTAGTACGTTCTGTGATTGAAAACAATTTGCTATACGAAGGACCTAAGCGTCTTTGGTATACCGGCCCAATGTTTCGTCATGAGCGCCCACAGCGTGGCCGCTATCGCCAGTTCCACCAGTTTGGCGTTGAAGCTTTAGGTTTTGCCGGTCCTGACATCGATGCTGAAATTATTCTCATGGGACAACGTCTTTGGGATGATCTGGGTCTCAAAGGTGTGCGTTTGGAGATTAACTCTCTAGGGCAGGCTAATGAGCGTGCAGAGCATCGCGCTGCGCTGGTAACTTACTTTGAGAAAACTAAGTCACAACTAGATGAAGACTCACAGCGTCGCCTGATGAGTAATCCTTTGCGTATCTTGGATTCTAAAAATCCAGAGATACAGGCATTGATTGAGGGTGCACCAAAGTTACTGGATTTCTTGGGCGAAGAATCTCTTGCACATTTCAACGCAGTTCAGGCGTTAATCAAAGCCAACAATATTCCTTGCAAGATTAATCCGCGCTTAGTACGTGGCTTGGATTATTACAACCTCACTGTATTTGAGTGGATCACAGATGAGTTGGGTGCACAAGGTACGATTGCCGGCGGTGGTCGTTACGATCCACTCATTGAGCGCATGGGTGGTAAAGCTGCTCCAGCGTGTGGTTGGGCAATGGGAATGGAGCGTGTTTTAGAGCTCATGAAAGTCTCTGGATCATTGCCAGAGGCGCAATCCCAATGCGATATCTTTGTATTGCATCAGGGCGGTGAAACGTTAACTGCTGCCATGATCATTGCCGAGCGCCTTCGTAGTGCTGGTATTGATACCATTCTGTTCTGCCCACCAGATGGCCAATCTGCTAGCTTTAAGTCACAAATGAAGAAGGCCGATGCTAGTGGGGCAGCCTTTGCAGTCATTATTGGCCCAGACGAATTAGCCAAGAATGAGGCTCAGATCAAAGACTTGCGTGCTAGCGGCGAGCAAAAGGCCGTCCCTCTCGATGGGGTACTAGAGGCCGTAATTGATGCCTTGGTGGGCGCCTCCGAATAGAATGAGTCTATTGATTGCGTTTAATAGCAATAAAACCCTTATTAATTAGCTTGGATTCACATGCCTTTAGATCTAGAAGAACAAGAACAGTTAGAGCAATTTAAAGCGTTTTGGCAAAAGTATCGTAATTTGATTACTGGTGTTCTGACGGTTGTCTTGTTTGCCTATGCTGCATATAGTGGTTATGGATGGTGGCGTAATAACCAAGCTTTGGAAGCTTCCAAGCTTTACGAAACGATGGTGAGCGCCATTGCCAAGGGCGATAAAGAGCAGACTTTGCGCGCTGCCGATGATATGCAAAAAGACTTTGCTCGCACACCTTATGCGGCAATGTCGAGTTTAATTGCTGCACGGATTGCATCTGATGCAGGTGATAGTGCAAAGGCGCTCGATTACTTACGTTGGGCTGCTAAGAATGCATCGAATGATGGTTACTTGGCTTTAGCAAAATTACGCCTAGTGGCTCAGCTCATTGAGCAGGGTAGTGAAAAAGATTTCGCTGAAGCTGATCTAGTTCTAAAGGAAAGCCCAATTACGGGCTTTGAAGCTTTGTGGCTAGAGCGACGTGGCGACTGGTATTTAGCGCAGAAGAAAAATGCTGATGCTAAAAAAAGCTACGAAGATGCCTGGAAAAAATTAGACCAAGCTAAAGAATTCCCAGAAGAAGCGCGCCGTCTCTTGAAGGTGAAGCTCGATGCTGTTGGAGGAGTGGCTAAGTGATGACTGTAAAGATCAATGCTATGAAACGTCTGCTAAGACTTGCTAGCACCACTATCCTTGTGGGTGTAGTCGCGACAGCATTGATTGCGTGTTCTGGTAGTTCTCGCGTCCGCAAGCCCTCTGAGTTAACGGCCGTGACCAATCAGTTTGATATGCAACAGGTATGGTCAACCAGTGTCGGCTCTTCTGAAGGCTTTAATTTTCATCCAATCGTGGCTGGCGATGCAGTGTATGCAGCTTCACACCGCGGTAACTTGGCAAAGATTGACTTAGCCACAGGCAATAAGGTTTGGGAGGCCTCTGTTCCTGAGCGCTTATCCATTGGCCCCGGATCTGATGGTCGTACTACGGTTGCTGTGAGTACCCGTGGCACCGTCTATGCCTATGACGATACTGGCAAGCAGATTTGGAAAGTCAGTGTTAGCAGTGAAGTCTTGAGTGAGCCTATTGTTGCTGGCGGAGTGGTGATTGTGCGAGCACTTGATAATCGTTTTATCGGTTTGGATGCGCAAACGGGTGTACGTAAGTGGATTTATCAGCGCCAGCAATCCGCTTTATCGCTGCGCGTTGGTTACGGTATGCTGGCAATTGGGAATGAAGTGATTGTGACCGGCTTTGCTGGTGGACGCTTTGGCATGATTGCGATCGCGAATGGCGGTTTAGTTTGGGAAACTCCTGTGTCATTTCCAAAAGGCTTCTCGGAAATCGAGCGCTTAAATGATGTCACTGCTAAACCCAGTATGGAAGGCGATATTATCTGCGCCGTCTCTTATCAGGGCCGCATTGGCTGTGGTCAGGCACGTACCGGAAACCTCTTATGGTTTAAAGATTACTCGAGCTATACCGGCACCTCTCAAAGTACTGAGATGGTTTTCTCGGCTAACGAAAAATCCCATGTGACTGCATTTGCTACTAAGGACGGTACACAGATTTGGGAAAATACCCAACTCACATTCCGTGATTTAGGTGAGTCCTTGGCAGTTGGTAAAGTTTTACTCATGGGTGATGCACAGGGTTATGTGCATGCATTCGCACAGGCGAATGGCGAGATGGTTGCGCGTATTCGTCACGACAGTAACAAAATTTCCGCTGCTCCAATTGCAGTAGGCGGACTCATCTTGATTCAATCTCAGGGTGGAAAAATCACGGCGTATAGTCCTAAATGAATCCAGTCATCACTATCGTCGGCCGCCCCAATGTTGGGAAGTCGACACTTTTTAATCGTCTAACCCGTTCGCGCGATGCCCTAGTAGCAGATTTTTCAGGGCTCACAAGGGATCGCCATTACGGCAAAGGTCGTATCGGTGAGCGCGCATTTATTTGTGTCGATACCGGTGGCTTTGAGCCTGTTGCCAAGACCGGCATTGTTGCTGAGATGGCAAAGCAGACTAAGCAAGCTGTAGCCGAATCTGACATTGTGATCTTCTTGGTAGATGGTCGCCTGGGTATGGCACCACAAGACCGTGTCATCGCAGACTTCTTACGTAAGACCGGTCGCCCAATCATTCTGGCGGTGAATAAAACCGAAGGTATGCAGGCTGGTGTCGTGACTGCAGACTTTCATGAACTTGGTTTAGGCGAGCCATTTCCAATCTCTTCTGCCCATGGCGACGGTGTTCGCGGATTAATCGATGACGCCCTAGATTCTTTAGGCATTGCTGAGCCAGATGAAGAGGAATTGGCAAACGACCCAAATCGCCCAATGAAGATTGCGGTAGTAGGCCGACCAAACGTTGGTAAATCCACTTTGATTAATAAGTTGATCGGTGAAGAGCGGGTGATTGCATTTGATATGCCCGGCACAACCCGTGATGCGATTGAAGTGCCCTTTGAGCGTAATGGCAAACCTTATGTATTGGTTGATACGGCTGGCTTGCGCCGTCGTGGCAAAGTATTTGAGGCAATTGAAAAGTTCTCAGTGGTTAAAACATTACAAGCGATTGCAGACTGTAATGTGGTGATCTTGATGCTCGATGCACAGCAAGATATTTCAGAGCAAGATGCGCATATTGCGGGATTTATCGTTGAAGCAGGTCGAGCACTAGTCGTTGCTGTGAACAAGTGGGATGGTATTGATTCCTACGTTAAAGAACGCGCGCGTTTAGAGATTGCGCAAAAATTACGCTTCTTGGATTTTGCAAACGTACATCCGATCTCGGCGAAAAAAGGTACGGGCCTCAAAGAGTTATTTAAAGATGTGGACGCTGCCTATGCAGCCGCAATGGCCAAATTGCCTACCCCACGTTTGACTCGCATCTTGCAAGAAGCTATTGAGCATCAACAACCCAAACGGGTTGGTATGGGTCGTCCGAAATTACGTTATGCGCACCAAGGGGGCATGAACCCCCCAATCGTCGTTATTCATGGAACATCATTGAGTGGCGTAACCGATAGTTATAAGCGTTACCTGGAAGGGCGCTTTAGGGATGTATTCAAGCTGCGGGGCACCCCTCTAAGGATTCAGATGAATACCGCCAAAAACCCCTATGTGGATGCGGATAAAGGTAAAAAAGGCAAAAAGCGCTAAATTTGGACTTGATTTTTTTATAATTAAGCTCAATATAGTAGGCTCAGTAAGGTTAATTTGTAAAAGTAATATTTCATTAAAAAAAGCAAGACTCCCTAATTAAAAAAACCAATAAGGAGCAGTATGAACAACAAAATTCAACTACTTCAGGATCCATTTCTCAATGCCCTGCGTAAAGAGCACATTCCTGTCTCGATCTATCTCGTCAATGGTATTAAGTTACAAGGCAATATTGAATCCTTTGATCAATATGTCGTACTACTGCGCAACACAGTTACACAGATGGTTTACAAACATGCAATCTCGACGATCGTTCCTGCTCGTGCGATTGATTTCCGCATAGAAGAAGCTAGCCCTGTATAAAACTGGAGTAGATGCGGCACGCGCCGTTCTCGTTGGCGTTGATACGGGACGCGAAGATTTTGCAGACAGCATGGCCGAACTCAGTCTTTTGGCTGATAGTGCTGGTTCTATACCCACAGCCAGTGTGATTGCCCGCAAAGGCAGAACTGATCCTGCTTTATTTATTGGATCCGGTAAAGCCAATGAACTCAAGCGTGTGATGCAAGAGCAGAACGCAGAGTTAGCGATCTTTAATCATCCACTTTCTCCAACACAGCAACGTAACCTAGAGCGTCATCTCGATCGTCATGTGATGGATCGCACGGGTTTAATTTTGGATATTTTTAGTCAAAGAGCGCAAAGTCATATTGGTAAGACGCAAGTTGAGTTGGCGCAAGTGCGCTATCGCATGTCTCGTTTAGTACGCGCTTGGAGCCACTTAGAGCGTCAACGAGGTGGTATTGGTGTGCGTGGAGGACCAGGCGAAACTCAGATGGAGTTGGATCGCCGGATGCTAGCAACAAAAGCAAAGCGTTTAGAAAACGAACTCGAAAAGCTTCAGCGTCAACAAAGAACCCAGAGGAGGGCGCGTAATCGTAAAGATGTCTTTTCGGTTTCTTTGGTGGGATATACCAACGCTGGTAAGTCGACTTTATTTAATGCCCTTACAAAAGCAGGGACTTATGCAGCCGATCAGCTTTTTGCTACCTTAGATACCACCTCCAGAAAGGTGCATTTGGAGGGGGTGGGCTCTATTGTGGTTTCCGATACCGTGGGATTTATCCGAGATTTGCCTCACCAGCTAGTCGAGGCCTTTAGGGCTACTTTGGATGAAACCATCCATGCCGACCTGATTTTGCATGTAATTGATGCCTGCAGCCCAGTTGCTAGGGAGCAAAAGGCTGAAGTTGAGGCGGTTTTGGAGGAAATTGGGGCTGATGAGATTCCCAGGATTGAGGTTATGAACAAGATAGACCAGATGCCCCAAACCTTTACCCGTGGAGCGGTTTTAGAGCGGGATGGCTTAGGCTTTCCAAGCCAGGTTTTCCTATCGGCCAGGGCGGGCATGGGTCTTGATTTGCTCCGCTCGGCCCTGGCTGAATGCTCTCAAATGACTGATAGAATAAGGGTCGAACACAACCGTGCCAGGAAGCAATTGGCCCCGGATGAGTTTTTAGAACCATTACCCGAACGACCAGAAACTTCTGAATTTAATTCGATTCCAAACCGAGGCTACTTTTCAAATGATGCGTAAATTTCTAGGCCTCTTTTCGGTCAATGATCCAGGTTGGGGCAACAGTCACAACAGCGGATCTAAAGATGCTAAAGATGGGCAGGGCGGCGATCAAGCTCCAAAAGTAGAGCCGGATACTAATAAGCCAACTGAAACTCCACCAACAAATTCGCCTAATAAGCCATCTGGCCCTCCAGATTTGGACGAACTCTGGCGCGATTTCAATGACAGAATTGCTGGCATATTTGGTGGCAAGAAAAGGCCAGGCGCTGGAACAAGTAAGCCAAGCAATAAGCCAAGCAGCACTGATATTCCTCCGCCATCACAGCGGGGTGGAGGTGGAAATGGTGGCATGAGTGCGCCAAACTTTAATTTCACTAATCCGTTTGGCTCCAAGGCTAGCATCCTCATTAGCGCTGCAGCCGTATTCTTCATTTGGGTATGTAGTGGCTTTTTTATTATTCAAGAAGGCCAGGCTGGCGTCATCCTGACATTTGGTAAATATGATTACACCGCTAAGCCAGGTATTAACTGGCGTATGCCTTGGCCAATTCAGGCAGAAGAAACAGTCAACCTTTCCGGTGTTCGTTCGGTTGAGGTTGGTCGCCCAGTATTAATTAAGGCCACCAATCAAAAAGATTCTTCCATGCTTACGGAAGATGAAAACATCATCGACGTGCGCTTCGCTGTCCAATATCGCCTGAAAGATCCGACTGATTACCTGTTCAACAATCGCGATCCAGATGCCACAGTGGTTCAAGCTGCTGAAACTGCCGTTCGTGAAATCGTCGCGCGTAGCAAGATGGATACTGTGCTCTATGAAGGGCGTGAAAAGATTGGTATTGATTTAGCGAACTCCATTCAGAAAATTCTCGATAGCTACAAGAGCGGTATTTACGTCACGAGCGTGACAGTACAAAACGTTCAACCACCTGAGCAAGTGCAAGCTGCGTTTGATGATGCAGTCAAGGCTGGTCAAGACCAAGAGCGTCTAAAGAGCGAAGGTCAGGCTTATGCCAACGACATTATTCCTCGTGCCAAGGGAACTGCAGCTCGCTTGATTCAGGAGGCTGAGGGCTATAAAGCGAGAGTGGTAGCTACCGCCGAAGGTGACGCTACTCGCTTTAAACAAATTTTGGTTGAGTATTCCAAAGCGCCACAAGTCACCCGCGATCGTATGTACATTGATAGCATGCGCGAAATGTATAACAACGTCACTAAGATTTTGGTAGATACCACTAAGAGCAATAGCCTCCTCTATTTACCGCTCGATAAGATTGTTGCCCAAGTCAGTGCTGAGAGTGCACAAGCTGCTAGCTCTCAAGTAAATCAATCGGGTACATCAACTCCAACTGGAAGCGTGACAGTAGGTGGTGCAACAGGCATCAATAATCCAGTGCAGTCAACAGGAAGCTCCGCTGATAAGCGCGATGGGCTTCGCAGTCGTGATCGGGAGTCTAGACAATGAACGCAAATCGCTTAATTGCTGCAGGCATTGCTTTTATTGCCTTGATGTATGTACTGTCTTCCAGCATCTTTATTGTTGATCAACGTAAATTTGCAGTGGTGTTTTCATTTGGTCAGATCGTACGGGTCATTGAAGAGCCCGGTTTGCGTGTCAAGCTACCCGCGCCATTTGAGAGTGTGCGTTTCTTTGATCGCCGCATCATGACCATTGATAATCCAGAGGCAGAGCGCTTTATTACTGCCGAGAAGAAGAACCTCTTAGTAGATTCTTATGTGAAATGGCGCATTGTTGATCCTAGCAAGTTCTTTATCAGCTTTAAGGGTGATGAGCGCTTGGCGCAAGATCGTCTGACACAATTGGTTCGCTCTGCTTTGAATGAAGAGTTCACCAAGCGAACTGTCCGTGAGTTGATTTCGGATCAGCGCGAAGAGGTGATGCAAGGTATTCGTAAAAAAGTAGCTGATGACGCCTCTGATATTGGTGTAGAGATTGTGGATGTGCGTCTGAAGCGCGTTGACCTCTTGGCTGAGATCAGTGATTCTGTATATCGCCGCATGGAAGCAGAGCGTAAGCGTGTAGCCAATGAATTGCGGTCAACCGGCGCTGCTGAGTCTGACAAGATTCGTGCAAATGCAGAGCGTCAACGCGATACGATTTTGGCTGAAGCTTATCGTGATGCACAAAAGATTAAAGGTTCAGGGGATGCTAAGGCAACCGCTTTATATGCAGAGGCATTTGGACGTGATGCTCAGTTTGCTCAGTTCTATCAAAGCTTAGAAGCCTACCGTAGCTCTTTCAAGGATAAGAAAGACATCATGGTGGTTGAGCCTAATGGCGAGTTCTTTAAGTTCCTGCACAAAAAATAAGAAAGTAAGTTCTCCAGATCATGAATCGTTGGTTGCTTCCTGAAGATATTGCAGACGTTTTGCCAGCGCAGGCTCGCAAGGTGGAGACTTTGCGCCGTGCGATTCTAGATCTCTATGAGTCTTATGGATATGAGTTAGTTGCCCCTCCTATTTTGGAGTTCTTAGACTCCTTATTGACTGGCACTGGCTCAGACCTCAACCTCCAAACCTTTAAGTTGGTAGATCAAATGTCAGGCCGCACCTTAGGTTTGCGCGCTGACATTACTCCGCAAGTGGCTCGCATTGATGCGCACTTATTAAATCGCGCTGGCGTTACCCGTCTTTGTTATGCCGGTTCTGTTGCGCATGCTCGTACACCAGTTGGAAGCTCTGCTCGTGAAGATTTGCAGTTGGGCGCAGAGATCTATGGCTGCGCAACTTGGGAGGCTGATTTTGAAGCAATTACTTTGCTCCTTAAAACCCTCTCGATTGCAGGCTTGGATAAGGTCTATCTCGATTTATCACACGCTGGCATCTTGACTGGGATCTTGGCAGATCAGAATTTAGACAAAGAGGCGATTGAGGCCTTGTATGGTTTATTGCAAAGTAAGGATCGTCCACGTCTGAGTAAGTGGGCTGCCTGCTTGCCAACAAAAACAACTGAAGCACTGATGGCTCTGACTGAACTCAATGGTCCTTGTGCTGAAGTATTGGCAAATGCAAAAAAAGTATTGCCTAAGCATGTTGCTATCGATCAAGCATTGGCTGATCTCGAGCGTTTAGTTGCTGCAGTGAGTGCATCCAGTGGATTAGAGATCAGTATTGATTTAGCAGATCTGCGTGGTTATCAATATCACAGTGGTGTGATGTTTGCTGCTTATGTAGATAAACTGCCGCAACCCATTGCTAGGGGTGGGCGTTATGACCATGTAGGTCAGGCTTTTGGTCGCTCACGTCCCGCTACTGGATTCTCATTGGATCTTTTGACTTTAGCTAACCTGTCGCCACTCAAGGTACGTAAGTTGGCGATTGTTGCGCCTTGGCTTGAAGACGCTACTTTGAGTAAAGCGATTGCCGCCTTACGTGATTCAGGCGAAGTGGTGATTCAGGTCATGGCAGGAGAAAAAGTTGATGCCGCCGAATATGAATGTGACCGAGAGCTAGTAAAGCAGGGCAGCTCTTGGGAAGTAATGAAAAAGTAAACAGTTAACCTATTTTGTAATTATCTTTTTGGATTTCAATATGTCTTCACAGCAGCAAGCTAAAGGTCGTAACGTAGTTGTCATTGGCACCCAGTGGGGTGATGAAGGCAAAGGTAAAGTAGTTGATTGGTTAACTGATCATGCAAAAGCTGTAGTGCGCTTTCAGGGTGGACATAATGCTGGTCACACCCTCATTGTTGGCGATAAGAAAACGATTCTTCGCCTGATCCCATCGGGAATCATGCATAAGGACGTGATCTGCTATATCGGTAACGGAGTGGTGTTATCACCCGAAGCACTTTTTAAAGAAATTGGTGAGCTTGAGGCTGCTGGCTTGGATGTTCAATCCCGCCTGAAAATTTCTGAAGCGACTACCTTGATCCTGCCGTATCACGTCGCGATTGACCATGCCCGTGAGAAAAAGCGTGGCGAGGCTAAGATTGGTACCACTGGTCGCGGTATTGGGCCGGCATACGAAGATAAAGTAGCGCGTCGTGCACTGCGCGTACAAGATTTGTTTTATCCAGAGAAGTTTGCTGAGCAGTTGCGTGAGAATTTGGAATATCACAATTTCATGCTCACGAATTACTATGGCGCTGAGCCTGTCAATTACGAAAAGACATTGGCAGAAGCGATGTCTTACGCAGAGCGCATCAAGCCCATGGTGGTGGATGTCTCTAGTGCGCTCTACGCTGCAGAGCAGGCTGGTCAAAACCTCTTATTTGAAGGTGCGCAGGGTACCTTGCTCGATATTGATCATGGCACCTATCCCTATGTCACCTCCAGTAACTGCGTAGCAGGTAATGCCGCTGCTGGTTCAGGCGTTGGCCCAGATTCATTGCAGTACATCTTGGGCATTACTAAGGCATATTGCACCCGCGTTGGGGCTGGCCCATTCCCAAGCGAGCTCTACGATCATGACAATCCAGCCAGGCAAGATCCCGCTGGTATACGTTTGGCCGAAGTCGGTAAAGAATTTGGCTCAGTAACTGGTCGCCCACGCCGCACCGGTTGGTTAGACGCTGCTGCTTTAAAGCGCTCGATTCAGATTAATGGACTTTCTGGTTTGTGCATCACTAAGCTAGACGTACTCGACGGTTTTGAAACGATTCGCTTATGCGTCGGCTATAACCTAGATGGCAAGAAGCTCGATGTATTGCCACGCGGCGCTGAGACAGTTGCTCGTTGCGAGCCAATTTATGAAGATTTCCCAGGCTGGAAGGGCACCACCTTCGGCATTCGGGAGTGGGACAAGCTTCCAATCGAAGCTCAGCACTTTTTGCGCCGTATTGAGGAAGTGGCTGGCAAACCCATAGCGATGGTTTCTACAGGCCCAGAACGCGATGAGACCATCTTGCTACAACACCCTTTCGAGGGTTAATAAATATAACTGATTCAACCCATTTTTAACTTTTGTATAAGAAATAAATAACATGACTGCACGCACTACCTGTAATAGCCTTCAAGTAGCAACACCTCTTTATCGTTTTATTGAAGACAAGGTCCTTCCAGGAACTGGCATCAAGAGCGCTGACTTTTGGAAAGGCTTTGATGAAATTGTTAAGGACTTAACGCCAAAAAATGAAGCCCTACTGGCAAAACGTGATCGCTTGCAGCGCGATTTGGATAACTGGCATAAAGCCAATCCAGGCCCAATCAAAGATATGCCTGCTTACCGTAAGCACTTGAAAGAAATTGGTTATATCGATGATGTGCCAGCCAAAATTACAGCCACTACGCAAAATGTAGATGATGAGTTAGCGCTCCAAGCTGGACCTCAACTAGTTGTTCCCGTCTTAAATGCACGCTATGCCTTAAATGCTGCTAACGCTCGTTGGGGCTCTTTGTATGATGCTTTGTATGGCACAGACGTGATCTCTGAAGCAGATGGCGCTACCAAGGATGGTGCTTACAACCCTATTCGCGGGGCTAAGGTAGTTGCTTTTGCACGTCAGTTTTTAGATGAATCCGCTCCTTTGGCTGGTGCTTTATATAGCGATGTAGTGGCATACAGCGTCGTAGATAAAAAGCTATCCGTGAAATTAAAAGACGGCAGTACTACTGGCTTAGTGGATGAAAAGCAGTTTGTTGGTTACCAAGGCGATGCTTCTGCACCATCATCTGTTTTGTTGCGCAATCATGGTATTCATATTGATATCCAAATTGATAAGACTAAAACGATTGGCGCTGCTGATTCAGCGGGCGTAAATGATGTAGTCCTTGAGGCTGCACTCTCAACGATTTTGGACTTAGAAGATTCAGTGGCGGTTGTTGACGGCGACGACAAAGTGCTTGCCTACGAGAACTGGTTAGGCATTCTGAAGGGTACTTTGGTTGAGGAAGTAAGTAAGGGCGGCAAGACTTTTACTCGCACACTCAATCCAGATCGCAAATACACCGCAGGTATTGGCGCGGTTAATGCCAAAGATGGCGTTGTCACATTGCATGGCCGATCACTCCTATTTCTGCGTAATGTCGGTCACCTGATGACTAACCCAGCCATTATTACTGGCGAAGGTAAAGAAATCTATGAAGGCATCCTAGATGCAGTGGTAACGGTTTTGATTGCTCTGTATGACATCAATCGTCCAGCAACTCAAGCGATTGGCAATACCCGTAAAGGCTCTGTCTACATTGTGAAGCCAAAAATGCACAGCGCCGAAGAAGTGGCATTTGCTAGTGAGCTCTTTGGACGCGTTGAGAAATTACTGGGTTTGCCTGAGAACACAGTCAAATTAGGCATCATGGATGAAGAACGCCGTATGAGCGTCAATATTAAAGCCGCGATTGCTGCAGCTGGAGCTCGTGTTGCCTTTATTAATACCGGATTCTTAGACCGTACTGGCGATGAAATGCATACCGGAATGTATGGCGGTGCCATGGTTCGTAAAGGCAGAATGAAGATCGCTAAATGGTTCGGAGCCTATGAGCGCCGCAATGTTTTGGCAGGATTGGATTGTGGCCTGCGTGGTCGTGCACAGATTGGTAAGGGCATGTGGCCTGCACCTGATCTCATGAAAGAAATGGTTGAGCAAAAAGGCGCACATCCTCTAGCAGGAGCAAATACCGCTTGGGTGCCATCGCCTACTGCCGCTACCTTGCATGCAATGCACTATCACCAGGTTGATGTTGCAAAGATCCAAGCGGATATGGAGATATTAGATACTGCAGCTGAGTACGAGGCTTTGACTGATGAGCTCTTAACAGTACCAATTGCGCTATATCCAGATTGGACTAAAGAGGAGATTCGGGAAGCCCTCAACAATAATTGCCAAGGTATTTTGGGCTACGTGGTTCGCTGGATTGATCAGGGCGTTGGTTGCTCTAAGGTGCCTGATATTTATAACGTCGGTTTAATGGAGGATCGTGCAACATTGCGCATTTCCAGTCAGCATATTGCCAACTGGTTGCTGCATAAATATGTGACTAAAGCGGAAGTGAATGAAGCTCTACAGCGTATGGCTACTATTGTTGATACACAAAACGCCGGCGATCCTCTTTATAAGCCAATGATGCCGAACTATCAAGATTCATATGCCTATCAAGCCGCAAGTGATCTGATCTTTAAGGGTCTTGAGCAGCCAAATGGGTATACAGAACCATTACTGCATGCTTGGCGTTTGAAGGTTAAGCAGGCGCAAGCAAACTAATCTGACGTGAAACTCACCATAGAATGGATTTGTCGCAAGGCAAATCCATTTTTTGTTTAGTGCATCCATATGTTTAGCTTTCTAAACCCGTTCTCCAAATCTCGGCAGACCTTCCCATTGCAGCTCAATGATGGTGGCAGGGAGAAGGCTGGCTTTAAGGGTGGGGCTGGTGACTGTGTGGTCAGATCCATTGCAATTGCCGCCAAGCTGCCCTATCTGCAGGTCTATGAGGACCTCAGAAGCGCTAACCAACACTATGCCGAGCTCAAGAACGATCGCTTGGCTAGGCGCCTCAATAACAAGGGTTCTTCACCTCGTAACGGTAACCATCGCAATGTCTTTCATGATTACATCCTAGGCCTTGGATTTGAATGGGTTCCAACCATGAAGGTGGGGGTAGGCTGTCAAGTTCACCTGAGGCCTAATGAGCTTCCCGACGGGACATTAATTGTGAAGGTTTCCAAGCACTTAACGTCAATAGTTGATGGAGTTATTCAAGATACACACAATCCATCTAGAGGTGGAAATCGTTGCGTTTATGGCTATTACATTAAGAAATAAGCCCATAAAGACCCAAAAATACTAATAAAAAAGCCCCGGAGCAGTGCTCAAGGGCTTTTTGCCAATAATTGGCATAAAACAGCCAAATTTAGCGATAAATCAGCAATAAATTACCAATTTCCACTAATTTTATGACTTTTCTGTTCCATGATCTTGGCTTCAGCCCATGCAGCTGAAATCAGGGCAAAAAAGTCCCTGATTGCCAACAAGGGCTTAAAACCAAAGCTGGAGCTTTGTGAAAAACTAACTGAGTTTGAATGTGCCATTTTAGGTCTCCTTAAGGGTATACCCTGATGATACACCTAATCACACAAAATTGTTGCGAGGCAGCAAAAACCTGGTTAAAGCTTCTGTGAGTGGTTTTTGAGCCTAAGTCTGCGGGTGGGTATGCGTTGTGTCAATCTTGACGAAGGCTGCCCAAATTTGCACTTCTGAAATAAGGACCCCTAAAGAGTGCTGAGTAGGTAAATTGGCAGGTCTTTTTTGGCATCGTAAGATTGATAATGGCATGCGGCACCATTGAAATAGAGTATTCAGAAAATACAAGGAGATCTCATGATTCAATTTAAAAGACCCGATGGTTCTGCTGTGGAGGGTTATTTGGCAGAGCCTGCAGATCAAGCCAATGCTCCAGGTGTTGTAGTTATCCAAGAGTGGTGGGGGCTGGATGATGAGGTTAAGTCAGTGGCGGATCGTTTAGCTAAAGCAGGTTACCGCGCCTTAGTGCCAGATCTCTACCGCGGCAAGCTAGCGCTCGAAGCAAATGAGGCTGAGCACTTGATGAATGGTTTGAATTTTGGTGACGCTGCTACCCAAGATATTCGTGGTGCAGTTCAATTCTTGAAGGCGACCGGTAGCAAGAAGGTTGCTGTTACTGGATTTTGTATGGGCGGAGCTTTAACTATTCTCTCGGCGTGTAATGTTCCCGAGCTCGATGGCACAGTGGTTTGGTACGGGTATCCTCCATTGGAGTATGTTGATGCCGCAGCTATTCAGAAACCGATGATGGCTCATTGGTCAATGCACGACGAGTTCTTTTCGATTGCAGGTGTAGACCAGTTAGAAGAGAAATTGAAACAGGCTGATGCCAGCTATGACTTTCATCGCTACGATACTAAACATGCTTTTGCCAATCCAAAGTCGGCTGTGCGCGGCTTGCCTCCTTTGGAGTACAACGCCGAGGCCGCTAAGCTGGCCTGGGAGCGAACTATGGAGTTCTTAAAAAAGAACTTGGCGTAACTATCTCACTAGAATTCACTATGCATTTGTTCTCTGAAAATCTCGCTGTAGAAATCGCCTCTTACTATCGCAATCTCGCCTTAGGGCATGGGGTGGTACCAAAGGTATTTACCTTGGTAAATGGGGAAGGGGATCAATTTCTATTCTTTATTGATGATCTGGGAATGGAGAAGGAGGAAGAGGATCAGTTCTTGGCATACATCGTCAAAGAGCATGATGCCGTTTCCTATGCACGTGGCACGCTAGTGATTGTTGAAAAGAATCAGCAATACATCGAGTTTGCAGTTGTAGATCGTGATGATGAGGAAGCAATTGTTTGCTCCGCAGAGTTAACACGAGATATGGATGACAAGCCAATCGCCCTTACGGAGTTTGAAAAAACTTTAGTAAAAAAGACCTCGATTGTTTTTGGAAAACTCTTTGAGCCAGTCAAGCTATCAGAAGCAAAGATAGAGGACTTTGAAAGTCTTTGGGATGAGATGAAACCCAAGATTTTGCATCGCTCCATGGGAATCTAACTCAAGCAATGACGCCAGTTGGTTTAATGGTAATCTTGTAATTGGTTGATTGGACCCCATATAAGGGGTAGAAGTATTGGAGGAGGTGTTTGGTGCCCAGGAAGGGACTCGAACCCCCACAACCTTACGATCGCCAGCACCTGAAGCTGGTGCGTCTACCAATTTCGCCACCTGGGCATGCCTCTATTATAGAGGGATGGCTACCCCAAGGGCTTTTCTAAGCCAATTTGGCTTTTTCCCTACGGACTCGATGGTTTGATACAGTAGGCTTATTCATAACAAAAATAGATATCAATAGATATATAGCAAGGGCATGTATTGCCGAGGGAATTAAATGCGTAAAGCAAAAGACTTGGTGTCACGTGAGGCTGACCGTTTAGGATCAGTCCAAGGCCACCGAGACGGATTTGGATTTGTAATCCCTGATGATGGCGGTGAAGATATTTTTCTTTCTGAACGAGAGATGTCGCGCGTCATGCACGGTGATAGAGTCAATGTTAGGGTTTTAGGAACCGATCGACGTGGTCGTCCCGAAGGGCAGATTGTTGAAGTTGTTCTACATGCAAATAAAGTGGTCATTGGCAGATTGCTCAATGAGAACGGCGTCTTAATTGTTGCGCCTGAAGATAATCGGATTGGCCATGACATCTTGATTCCGCCAAAGGGACAAGGTCAAGCAAAATTAGGTCAAGTAGTGAGTGTTGAGATCATTGACTATCCCGATAGCTATCGCCAAGCTGTCGGCCGTGTCGTAGAGGTTCTGGGTGAGATTGATGATCCCGGCATGGAGATCGAAATCGCTGTTCGGAAGTATGGCGTACCGCATGAGTTCTCAGCTGCTGCCATGAAAGAAGCTGCAGCACTCCCAGATTCTGTACAACAAGAAGATTTAGAGGGTCGCGTTGATTTACGCGATATCCCTTTGGTCACCATTGATGGTGCTGATGCTAGAGACTTTGATGATGCGGTGTATTGCGAGCCCATTATGTACGGTAAAACCAAAGCTTGGCGTTTAATTGTAGGTATTGCCGATGTGTCGCATTACGTTAAACCAGGTCATCCATTGGATGATGAAGGTTTGCTACGTGCCACTTCGGTGTATTTTCCAAGACGCGTCATTCCAATGCTTCCAGAGAAGATCTCGAATGGCCTGTGTTCCCTCAATCCAGGTGTAGACCGTCTCTGTATGGTCTGTGACTCTGTAGTGGATAACAACGGCATTGTCTTGGCCTATCAGTTCTATCCAGCAGTGATGCATTCTGCTCAGCGTTTTACTTATGACACGGTTTGGGAGATCCTATCTAATAGCAAGGGACCTGAAGCTGTGCGATTTGCTCAGTTCAGCCCATTGCTGGGTAATCTGTACTCCCTTTATAAGATTCTCTTAGCGGCACGTGAGAAGCGGGGTGCCATTGAGTTTGAAACCACTGAGACTCAGATCATCAGTAATGAGCTTGGCAAGATCTTGCGCATTGAGCCGCGCCTGCGCAATGATGCACATCGCTTAATTGAAGAGTGCATGTTGACGGCAAACGTTTGTGCTGCAGATTTTATTGATAAAAATAAACACTTAAGCCTGTACCGTGTTCACGGAGAGCCCTCTGAAGAGAAGCTGGTGACCTTACGCCAAGTGCTAAGAACTTCAGGTCTTTCACTGGGCGGCGGTGAAAAACCAAAGCCACGTGATTTTGCAAAATTGATGCGCGAGATCAAAGATCGCCCTGATGCCAATATGTTGCAGTCCGTAGTATTGCGCTCTATGCAACAAGCAATGTACCAGCCGGATAATGAAGGCCACTTCGGCTTAGCTTATCCAGCGTACTCGCATTTTACTAGCCCAATTCGTAGGTATCCAGATCTACTGACGCATCGCGTCATTAAGTCGATTTTGCAAAAAAAGCCATACGCTCCTGTATTGCCAGCTTCTGTTCCGCTCAATCTCACGCTGCCGCGCAAGGGTAAGGGGCGTGAGAATGCAGTCAATGCCAAAAAATCCCATAGTGATGCTAAAGCCGGTGCTGCTAAAGGCACTAAAACACCAAAAGGGGCAAACGCTGCTTTGCCAATCTGGGGTCAATTAGGTGTTCACTGCTCTTCCAATGAGCGCCGTGCAGATGAGGCATCACGTGATGTTGAGGCATGGCTTAAGTGCTATTACATGCGCGACCATTTGGGTCAAGAATATGCGGGTACAGTAACCAGCGTTGCTAACTTTGGATTATTTATTCAGCTCGAGAACCTCTTTGTTGAAGGCATGGTTCACGTGACTGAGTTAGGCGGTGATTACTTCCAGTATGACGAGGCTCGTCAAGAGCTACGAGGAGAGAGAACCGGGATTCGTTATCGCTTAGGCGATCGTTTGCATGTTCTCGTCAGCCGTGTTGATCTAGATGCCCGCAAGATTGAATTTAGTCTTGTGAAGTCGATGGGCGCAGAAGCTGGCGGTGTCTCTAGTCGTCGTCAACTGCTCTTAGCTACGGATACTGGTAGGCCTAATAAGAAGGCAGCCTCCAAGAAGAGCCGTCCTGCAAGTAAGGTTCCACAAAAGCCTAGCGGCATCAATGTGAATGCTGCTAAGTCTGCAGGTAATTTGAATGCCAACCAATCCAAGAGTAAAGCGGGTCGCAAGAATGGCAAATCGAAACCTGGAAGATCTGTTGGTAAACCAGCTGGTAGCAAGCCACCGGTGCGAAGCACCAATGCTCGCCGTAAATAAAGAGTAAATAAAACAATGAAACAAATATTAGTTGGCTTTCATGCGGTTCAAGCGCGCTTACGCGTTGATCCTGATAGCTTGAAAGCGGTTTACTTTGACCCCAGTCGTCACGATAGACGAATGGGTGATTTTTTAAAGCAAGCTGAAGAGATGTTGGGTGAACGATTGCATGCGGCTGATGCGGAGCGTTTGCATAAACTGACTGGCCATGATCGTCACCAAGGTGTTGTTGCCTTGGCTGAAAAAATGACTGTAGCGCGTACGATCACTGAAGTGGTGGAAGATGCTGAGAGTGCTCAGAAGAAACCATTATTTCTAGTGTTGGATGGCGTGACTGATCCACACAACTTCGGCGCCTGCTTACGGGTTGCAGATGGTGCAGGGGTTGATGCAGTAGTCATTCCAAAAGATCGTTCGGCATCTATTAATGCAACCGTCAGCAAGGTATCGAGCGGCGCATCTGAAGTCATGCCCGTGATTACAGTAACTAACCTTGTACGTAGCATGAAAGAGATGCAAGAGGCTGGTGTCTGGCTAGTGGGCACTGATGATGAAGCTGAAAAGTCAATCTATGATCTTGACCTTACGGGTCCGATCGCAATAGTGATGGGCGCTGAGGGTGAGGGCATGCGTCGTCTTACCCGTGAAACCTGTGATGAGCTTGTACGCATCCCAATGCAAGGTGTAGTGTCAAGTTTGAATGTGTCTGTAGCAAGCGGCGTATGCTTGTATGAGGCATTAAGACAGCGCCTAGCGAAAGCAACTAATAAAGCTGCCAAGTAAGTTACCTGAAAGGCCTTATATGAAATGCAATATTGGTCACACTGACCGTGTTCTCCGCATGACCGTTGGCGTTACCCTGATCGGTTTAGCAGTATTTGGGGTTACTGGACCTTGGGCCTGGATTGGCGTCATTCCATTAGCAACCGGCATGCTTGGTAATTGCCCCGCTTATGGCTTACTTGGCATTGATACCGCCAATAAGTAAAACAAAGCAGCGATTAGAGGTCTTACTTAGCGAGTAGGGCTTCTAGTTTTTCTGTATCAATACAGAAATTACGAATACCCTCAGCCAATTTCTCGGTTGCCATTGCATCATTATTGAGTTGTAGACGGAAACTAGACTCATCTAGCTTCAGTGGCGACAGTTTTTCTGCATGAGTACTAGCTGCATCTAGCTTTTTACTCACAGGCGCATTGCTACTTTGTAGTTCCGCCAAAAGTTCTGGGCTGATTGTCAGTAAGTCACAGCCAGCAAGCTCAAGGATCTGACTGGTATTACGAAAGCTCGCACCCATAATCTCGGTAGTAATACCAAAGTGTTTGTAATACGTAAAAATTGTCTTGACTGAAGTGACACCAGGGTCGTTAGCACCACCATGGCTAGCGTCATTCCAGTTGGCCCCTAGCTTAGCCTTATTCCAATCGGTAATACGCCCCACAAATGGCGAGATCAACTTTGCATTTGCTGAACCACAAGCTGCAGCCTGTACCAAAGAGAAGAGCAGAGTCATATTGCAATGAATACCAACCGCTTCTAGTTCTTTAGCGGCTGCAATACCTTCCCAAGTGCCAGCAAGCTTAATCAAGATCCGCTTGCGATCAATACCATGTGATTCATATAAGGCAATAATATGTTTAGCCTTAGTTATGGTTGCTTTAGTATCAAAAGAGAGCCGCGCATCGACTTCAGTAGAAACACGCCCCGGAACAATTTTCAGAATCTCTAAACCAAACGCCACCAAGATATAGTCAACTAAGTCGGTAGGGCTCATACCAGGATGCGCATTTTTTACTGATTGCACCAGGGCCTGGTAATTACTCTGCTGAGCTGCCTTGAGAATGAGCGATGGATTAGTTGTCGCATCCTGCGGCTGAAATGCTTGCATGCGCTCAAAGTCACCAGTATCGGCAACGACCGTTGTGAGCTTTTTGAGTTGCTCTAGTTGGTTTAGGGCTGAAGAGGTGCTATTCATGGCTAGATTGGTCTAAATAAAGGGTCTGCTTGATTGGGTGTCTTGTGATTATCATATGATAGATGCATTAACTACTCTGTTCCAGTAAAGGCGTTTGGCAGGATTATGAACCAAGATCAACTTAAACAAATGGTAGGTGAAGCGGCGCGCGACGAAGTCTTAAAGCTGCCAGCAGGACAAATTTTAGGCGTCGGAACAGGCTCAACTGCTAACTGCTTCATCGATGCCTTAGCTCCACATAAAGATCATTTTGCAGGAACAGTGTCGAGTTCTAACGCAACGACCGAGCGTTTACTGAAACATGGCTTTCAGGTTTTAGATCCCAATGATGTAGCCAGCTTACCTGCTTATGTCGATGGTGCAGATGAAATTGATCCAGCAGGCCACATGATTAAAGGTGGCGGCGGGGCGCTTACGCGAGAAAAAATTATTGCCTCTATGGCTAGGCAATTTATTTGCATTTGTGATTCCTCTAAGCAGGTGCCAGTTCTGGGTAACTTTGCACTTCCAGTAGAAATCATTCCTTTAGCAAAAGGTGTCGTCAGTAGGGAGTTGGAGAGGTTTGGTGGTAAGGTCACCCTACGCTTGGCTAAAAGCACGCGCGCAGATTTAAATCAAACCCCAAGCGAGCCCTTTGTTACCGATAACGGCGGGTGGATATTGGATGTCGCAGGCTTAAAGATTGCAGATCCAATGAAGATGGAAGCACAAATCAACCAGATTGCTGGCGTGATCACAGTTGGCTTATTTGCAAAAGAGAAGGCCAACCTCTTATTGGTCAGTAATGCCTCTGGCGTTAGCCGGATCCCATTCTAGTTAGCTAAAGGAAATAAAAAACCCGACGGGGCTTCCCCATCGGGTTGTTTGCCATGGATTGCATGGCGCAGGCGCTCGGAAGAGATTTAGTTCCTTAGCCTATGAGCATATAGATACGCTCATTTCAGAGTGGCTTTCGCCAATGTAGCGGAACACGAAATCTGTCCCACCACGATTACATCCTATGCCTGCAAATTTAGACTGTCAACAGCTGGAAACCAGTTTTAAGAATTTATTTATGCTGTCCCGCAGCAAGCAACAAGAGGCTATTTATTCTGCTGGCGGAACGTAGCCCTGAGCCATATCTGCACCACCCTCAAAGAAGTATTTTTCAACTTGCTTGAGAAGGTACTGGCGAGCACGGGGGTCCGCCATATTGAGGCGGTTCTCATTAATCAACATGGTTTGATGCTTTAACCATGCAGCCCAAGCTTCTTTGGAAACTTGATTCCAAATCTTTTTTCCAAGCTCACCAGGAAGCGGAGCGAAATCCATTCCTTCAGATTCTTTATTGAGCTTGATACATTGAACCATGCGTGCCATCTGTAATGCCTTTCTTAAATCTTTATAGATCTTTTGTTAAAACCATGGACTTACGGTCCCAGTTATAAATTTGTTTTCTTTCTTCAGGCAGGTCGTCAACCGTTGCTCGCTTAAAGCCACGTTTCAAGAACCAATGCTCTGTTCTGGTAGTGAGAACAAATAATTTTTTAATGCCTTCTTGCTTAGCACGCATTTCAACACGCTTGAGAAGGCGCTCTCCATCTCCTGATCCTTGCACATCTGGATCGACTGCAAGGCAGGCAAGCTCACCAACGCCATTCGGGAATGGGAAGAGGGCGGCACAGCCAAAGAGAACACGGTCATGTTCAATCACGGAGAAGCGCTGAATATCACGCTCAATCACATCTTGACCACGGGCAGCCAAGATGCCTTCTTCTTCCAGCGGCATCGTCAATTGCAAAATACCGCCCACATCATCCTGATTGGCTTCACGTAAGTTCTCAATATCGGAAGAGGCAAGCATCATGCCAATACCGTCATGAGTAAACAGTTCTTCAAGTAATGCGCCATCTTGATTGCATGGCAGGAAGTGAACACGGCTCACGCCTGCTCTGATAGCTCTACCAGAGATATTGAGAAGACTCTTCATGCCGAGATCTAGCTCTTTGTTCTCTGTCATATAGTCTTGCAACTGAGGCAAAGATAATTCTGTAATCAGATCACCTTCTGCATCGTGTAGACCTGCATAAGGGCTCAAGAAGATCAACTTATCAGCCTTCAGGGCGGCGGCAGTAGAAGCAGCTACATCCTCATAGGCGAGATTAAATGCCTGTCCAGTAGGCGAGAAGCCTAAGGGTGAGAGCAAGACAATCTTGTTGCTATCCAAAGACTGCGTAATAGAGGTGGAGTCTACCTTGCGCACTAAACCGGTGTGGATGTAATCAGTGCCTTCAACAACACCTACTGGCATTGCAGTAATAAAGTTTCCGGAGATCACAGAGATGCGTGATCCTGCCATTGGAGTGTTTGGCAAACCACGGCTAAAGGCGGCCTCAATATCAAGACGCAATTCACCAGCAGCTTCTTTGACGCACTCGAGGGCAGCGGCATCGGTAATCCGATAGCTGTGCATTGCACTCTTACCAAATTTACTTTTGATCTTACGTAAAGTGAGCTGCTCTTCAATCTGCGGACGAATACCATGTACTAAAACAATGCGCATACCCATGGCATGCAACATCGCAATATCCTCAATCAGATTCTCAAGACCAATTTCCTGGACGAGCTCACCAGCAAAAGCAATGACAAAGGTCTTTTCACGGAAGCTATGAATGTAGGGCGCAACATCGCGCAACCACCCTACAAAGGGGAAGTTGGAGGTAGATTCTTCGGCGTTTGAGGCCTGGTTCGGTGCATTTGTTGGCATAGTGAGAAAATTATAGGGTGCAAGAGCCCATAAACCAACAAAAACCCAAAGCAATGCCAAAGCCTGTGCCTGCTTCCAACACCTCGCGCAGGCTGGAGATTCGCTTTCCGGAAGAATTGCCAGTCTCCGGCCAAAGGCAAATCATCAAGGATGCCTTGCAAGCCCACCAGGTGGTGATTGTTTGTGGAGAGACGGGTTCGGGCAAGACCACTCAACTGCCCAAGATCTGTTTAGACCTTGGTAGAGGCACTATCAACGGCGGTAAGTTGATTGGCCATACCCAACCTCGCCGAATAGCTGCTACTGCGACAGCTAAGAGAATTGCCCAAGAGCTAGGCTCCCCCATCGGCCAAGATGTTGGCTATCAAGTTCGCTTCGCAGACAAGACAAGTCATACCGCCTCGATCAAATTGATGACCGATGGCATTTTGCTAGCAGAGACACAGCGCGACCCTCAGCTCAAAGCCTATGACACGCTCATCATTGACGAGGCGCACGAGCGTAGCTTGAATATTGATTTTCTCCTGGGCTATCTCAGACAACTGCTTCCAAAAAGAC
>JACCEB010492602.1_pt1 | contig 25776 bp, 26 predicted proteins | sample 7454761 | NCBI WGS metagenome assembly JACCEB01 (sample SAMN15323454, study PRJNA562643) | freshwater metagenome | isolation source: river surface water | place: USA:Blue River Watershed | collected 2017-08-18
CAGAGTCCTAGGCCACTAGACGACGGAGCCGTACGGTAAAACTTTACTTTATCGCTGGGGTACCAGGACTCGAACCTAGACAAGCTGAACCAGAATCAGCTGGGCTACCAATTACCCCATACCCCAAGATTTAAAGTATTACTGGATAAGAATACCCTGCACCACAATTTATTTGGAAATTACCGCCTTAATTCGTTCAATTGAACGCTCTTTACCTAACAACTGAAGTGACTCAAACAATGGTGGCGAGATGTGAGATCCAGTTACTGCAATTCGAAGTGCACTAAAGGCCACTCGAGGCTTTAGCCCCATCTCATCAATCAGTGCTAATCGCAGTACCGCTTCAATGCTTGTGTGATCCCAAGAGGTAAGAGAGCCAACCTTTGAAAGTGCAACCTTTAATATATTTTGTGAGGCCTCATCACTTATCTTATTTAACTCCTCAGGTGAAACCTTGAAATCTTTGGCAAAGAGAAAGCTCAACATAGCCGGAATTTCAGCTAATTTAACAATTCGCTCCTGAATAATTGGCAGCGCAGATTTAACAACCTCAATTTCATTTGGTTGACCAGAGATAACCTTTGAGTTAATTAAAAATGGCAATGCCCGATCAAGAAACTGATCTAAGGTCAATGCTCGAATTTTGTCCCCATTAATTGCCTCAAGTTTTTTCATATCAAATCGAGCTGGACTGCTATTTACTCGCTCAACTGTAAAGAGCTCTACCAACTCAGCCATAGTAATATTTTCCTTATCATCACCAGGTGACCAACCCAGCAGAGCTAAGTAGTTACATATTGCTTCCGGTAGAAAACCTTGTTCACGATACCAAGCAATTGAAACCTCACCATTTCGCTTAGACAATTTGGCATTATCTTGTCCCATAACAAATGGAAGGTGAGCAAAAACTGGATACTGCTCAACTTTTACCCCCATCGCCTGATAGACCCGAATTTGTCTAGGAGTTGAAGAGAGTAAATCCTCTCCCCTTAACACATGGGTAATTTTCATCAATACATCATCAACTGCTACCGCCAATGTGTATAGGGGTGAACCATCCGCCCTTGCTAGGACAAAATCTGGGACATACTTGTGTTCAAATTTAACCTCACCACGAATTGCATCGGTAAAAACAGTTTCACCATCTGGCATTCGCATTCTTACTACAGGTTTTCTGCCTTGTTGCTTGAACTTTTCTACTTGCTCATCCGATAGTTCACGACACTTGCCATCATAACCTGGTGCTTGATTATTTTTCATTTGTACTTGACGACGCTCTTCTAACTCTTCAGCACTGCAGTAACAATGATAAGCATCTTTTTGATCTAAAAACTTTTGAGCCCAAGTTGCATAAATATCCAAGCGTTGAGATTGCAGGTAAGGTCCATATTCACCGCCAACCTCCGGGCCTTCATCCCAATTAAGTCCTAGCCACTTCAAAGTTTCAATTGCAGCCTTTATATATTGATCTGTGACGCGCTCAGTATCGGTATCTTCAATTCTAAAAATCAACTTACCGCCAGTGTGTCTGGCATATGCCCAATCAAAGAGAGCTGTCCTGATATTTCCAACATGCAAATCGCCAGTTGGAGATGGTGCGAATCTAACCCTTACCTCAAGCTTATTGGACACGAGCGGAAACCTTATTAGTTAAAACTCCTAAACCATCAATGGCAACGGAGATTGTTGATCCAGCTGGCATTGGACCAATTCCTGCGGGTGTTCCTGTCAAAATTACATCACCTGGAAGTAAGGTCATAACATTTGTCACAAACTCAATGATCTCTGGAATCTTAAAGATCATCTCTGAAAGAGTTGCTGACTGCTTTACCTGACCATTTAAAGTTGCTGTGATAACTTGATCTGCTGGTACAAACTCTGTCTCAATCCAGGGTCCAAGCGGACAAAATGTGTCAAAACCTTTAGCCCTACTCCATTGTCCATCTTTTTTCTGTAAATCACGAGCGGTAACATCATTAGCTAATGTGTACCCAAAAATTACATCTTTATATTTAGCAGCAGGGACTTCCTTGCATATCCTGCCAATCACAATTGCCAGCTCAGCCTCATGATCAACACGCTCACTCATCTTTGGCCAAACAATTGTTTCATTTGGACCAATTACTGATGTATTTGGTTTAATGAAGATGATTGGTTCACTTGGTACTTCGGAATTCATCTCCGCGGCATGATCGGCATAGTTCTTGCCCACACAAACTACCTTGCTTCTAGGTAGAACTGGGGCTAGCAATTTAACTTCACTTAATTTAAGAGTTTTATCCTGCGGCACGATTCCAGAGTAAATCGGGTCTCCACGCAGAACCAAGATAGAATCTTTATCATTGAGAACACCAAATAATGGCTCAGTTCCCACACCAGATTCTGCTGTAGCTGTAAATCTAACTATGCGCATTAGATCATCTTACAACTGATCGCTTATTTGGCTCGCTTCCGCAATCTTTTCCACCAATACGGTAGCAATTCTGTGACGCCTACCAGCAGGTCGCTCTGCAGTTAACTTCCATCCTGGAACAGTAATTGTGCTTCCTGGAATTGGCACTCGACCTAATTGCTTTGCAAGCAATCCACCAATACTGTCAACATCTTCTATCTCATCTTCAGTAAATTCTGTTTCAAATTTCTCTGCAAAATCCTCAACATGTAATCGGGCTGAAACTCGTGCCTTGCCCTCGCTGAGCCACTCAATCTCCTCTGTTTCATCATCGTCATACTCATCAGCAATTTCACCAACTATCTCCTCCAAAATATCTTCGATAGTGATCAAGCCAGCCGTACCGCCATATTCATCGACAACTACTGCCATATGGATTTGGTCTCGTTGCATCTGCTTTAGGAGCTCAGCAGCAGTTTTTGTCTCTGGAATAAAGGTTGCTTTTCTTAAATGTTCTTCAACATTCTCACCCTGTTCGGCATCACGATTTTCATGGACACGTTTTGCCAGATCTTTGACATAGGCAATACCCACTACGTTATCTAAGTTTTCAGAGATAACTGGAATTCGAGTAAATCCTGACCTTAAAGCTAATGAAAGTGCTTGCCTTAAATTTTTTCCTGATTCGATCCAAACCATCTCGGTTCTAGGAATCATTAACTCTCTAACCATAGTCTCGCCGAGATCAAAAACAGAGTGGATCATCTCTCGCTCTGACTCTTCTACAAAACCACTCTCACTTGCTTGATCTACCAGATCTCGAAACTCAGCCTCCGTTGAGAAAGGGCCAGACTTAAACCCCCTACCAGGAGTAATTGCATTTCCAATCCTGATTAACAGATTTGTTAGTGGACCCAATACTTGAGAAAGAAAGTAGGCGATAGTTATTGCCGGCTTAGACCATTTTGGTGCATGTTGCTTTCCTAAGGTCCTTGGTCCAACTCCTACGATTACATAAGAAATTGCAACCATTAGTATTATTGCCTGCGCAAGAGCCAAACCATAATTAGTTGCTCCCTCAACAAATGCAGTTGCAACTAGCGCTGTTGCGGTTAACTCACAACTTTTGCGAACTAGTAACAACACATTTAAGTACCTAGCAGGATTTTCAACAAATTTATCAAAGCGCTTCTTAAACCTTGGATTTGCCTCAACCAACTCCTCGATCAGAAGTCTTGAAAGAGAGGTTAGGGCTGATTCAGATCCAGCAAGCAATCCTGCAAATAAAAGTAGGAAAACAACTAAAAATAACTCTGAAATACTCATACTAGCAATCTCCACTCTTTTAAAATCTCATCTTGCAGTGCAAACATTGCAGTTTCATCAGCTATCTCTTCATGATCAAAACCAAGAAGATGCAAAACACCATGAACCGTCAGTAGCTCTAATTCCTGTGCCAAAGATTGCTTGCCGTTCTTCTCAGCAAATGCCGGACAGAGCACAATGTCGCCAATAACAGCAGCTCCATTAGCGGAGGAGTTGGGTTTCACCTCATCCATTGGAAAGGAAAGTACATCTGTGGGTCCGGGAAGATTCATCCATTTAATGTGAAGTTCGGTCATTTCCTTTTCATCTACAAATCTAATGCCAAGTTCAGAATCTGGGTGAATGCCCATTTTTGTTAAAGAGTACTTTGCCACTGAAACAATTGCTGCATCATCGCATTTATAAGTTGAGTTATTTACTAATTGGATTTTCATAATATTGAATTCAAGAAGAAAATTGAATTACTTAGCGATCACCTTTTCCGCTTCGAATTGGGAATGTACTCTTTGTAATGTTCTCATCCCAATTTCCATATGCTGTAACAATCTCACCAACTAATCTGTTTCGAACCACATCTTCTGCCGTCAGATACATAAAGGAGATATCCTCGACCTCTTTTAGAATATCTTGAACAACCTTAAGTCCTGATTGGGAATTATTTGGCAAGTCGACTTGGGTGATATCACCAGTAACTACCATTTTGGATCCAAAACCAAGACGAGTTAAAAACATCTTCATTTGCTCTGCAGTCGTATTTTGAGCTTCATCTAAAATAATAAATGCATCATTTAATGTTCGCCCGCGCATATATGCCAAGGGTGCAACCTCAATAACCCCGGATGTCATTAGTCGAGGGATTGCATCTTGGTCGATCATGTCGTGCAAAGCATCAAATAATGGCCGAAGGTATGGATCAATTTTTTCGTGAAGAGTTCCGGGAAGGAAACCTAGTCGCTCACCAGCCTCAACAGCTGGTCTGGTAAGAATAATTCTATTCACCTGCTTGGCTTGCAAAGACTGAATTGCTTTTGCCATCGCCAAATATGTTTTACCAGATCCTGCTGGGCCGATTCCAAAAGTTATCGTGTTTGAATCGATTGCATCTACATACTTCTTTTGATTTGATGTTTTTGGTCTAATAGTTTTGCCACGATTACTTAGTATGTTAAGTGACAAAACCTCTGCCGGATGTTCAGATGGATCCTGTTTGATCATTCCAATAGATCTTCGCACCATGTCTGAGGTTAGATTTTGACCACTTCGCAATATCGCGATTAATTCTTCGACTAATACTACGAATTGTTTCGACTCTTCTGAGTCACCTTTAACATAAATTTCATTTCCGCGAACAGTGATAGATAGTTGCGGAAAATGGTTTTCTAAAATTCTAAGATTTGAATCCCCGGGACCAACCAAGGTAACCATGGCAAATGCAGCCGGAACTTTTATAACTATGGGGTCCATTACTCGAATTCTATATTTAACCAGGCGGCCATGCGAACGCGCGGCCACCCAGTAGGTGTAGATGAGCGTGAAACACCGACTGACCTGCACCTATACCGGTATTCACATTCATTCGATAACTGTCTAGACCAATCTCACCAGCAATATCACCAGCGGCTTTAAATATTTCACCTGCTAATTCAGGATTTGCCTGTGCAACCTCGGCCATATTCGCAAAATGTCTATTGGGAATAATCAAAATATGGGTTGGAGCTTGTGGGGTTATATCGTTAAATGCAGTGTACAAATCATTTTTCTTAACAACTGCAGCAGGAATTTCACCTGCCACAATCTTGCAGAATAAACAATCCACTTCTACCACCTGCCTAACTTAGTTTGTACTGCAGATAATGCCGCAAAACCTGCATGGGCTGAGCGTAGAACTGTTTCACCTAACCGCACCACTTTACTATTAGCATTTTGAAACAACTCTAATTCTTGCTCACTGATTCCACCCTCAGGTCCAATAATCAAATAAACGGCGGTTAGTGAATTTGGGATAGTAATTTCAGAGAGCTTTGTAGGCGCTCCTTCATGAAAAACTATTCCGAATCCCTCGCTGCCAATCAATTTGACTACTTCACTTGTATTCATGACCTTCATAAGCTGAGGAAGTTTGATCTGACGTGCTTGTTTGCATGATTGTTTGATTCCAGCCTGCCATTTTTGCGCCGAATCTGATTGCCACTTACTGATTGATCGATCTGCTTGCCAAGGAATAATTCGATCAACACCAGCCGCTACCGCTAGCTCCAACATTTCTTTATTTCTGTCAGATTTTGTAATTGCCTGCACAAGAACCAATTCAGGCTTTGCTGATTGAATTTCACCTCGATCTGTAATTGAAATAATAAGCTCTTTCTTTGCAATTTCAATTATTGGACCAGAAACCCAGTTTCTTACGCCATCAGAGATTTTTATTAACTCCCCGATGTTGATTCGCAATACTTTTATTGCATGGTGGGCTTCATCATTTTGCAATACCTGTTTAGATCCAGAACTAATTTGATCTGAAAAAAATAATGTAAGCACTAACGGAAAGCATTTCTTACTTTACTGAAAAATCCTTCATCATTTTTACGGTGAATTTGTACTTTACTGCCATCCTCATTCCTTGAGTTCGCAAATTTGCGCATCAGCTCAGCTTGCTCTTTATTTAATTTACTAGGAATAACAACCTCAATATGAACAATCAAATCGCCCCTACCGCTACCTCGAAGTTTGGTTACACCAAGTCCTTTGAGAATTACCGTAGCGCCACTTTGGGTTCCTTCTTTGATCTCTACTCTTTGATCGCCATCTAGAGTTTGAATGGTTACTACACTTCCAAGCGCAGCAGATGTCATGGGAACTGCTATTGAAATGTGTAAATTGTTTTCTTCTCGGACTAAGTATTCATGTGGGAGTTCAACAATCTCAACATAAAGATCACCAGCACTGCCTCCGCCAGGACCAACTTCACCTTGCCCACTTAATTGAATTCGATTTCCAGTTTCAACACCAGCTGGAATTTTTATCGGAATAGTTTTTCTTGATCTTACGCGACCATCTCCTGCGCACTCTGTGCAGGGGTCTGAAATAACCGAGCCAAAACCTTGGCAACTTGCACATGGCCTACTGGTCATTACCTGCCCTAATACTGATCTAGCCACCTGTTGTGTTTCACCGCGGCCTTTGCAAATATCGCATGTCCTAGGTCGTGAATTATTTGCGCAACCACTTCCTCCACATTTAGTGCAAACCACCGCGGTATCAACATTTAAATCTCGCTCACAACCAAATGTTGCCTCTTGCAGATTCATCTCAACTCGAATTAGGGCATCTTGACCTGCTCTAGTTCGTGGTCGAGGTCCCCGCTGGGTACCGCCACCAAAAAAAGCATCCATGATGTCGCCAAATCCAAAACCTGTATTGGTGAATCCGCCACCAAAACCACTTCCACCAATATCGTAATTTTGGCGCTTATCTGGATCACTCAAAATCTCATATGCGGCAGTAATCTCTTTAAACTTATCGGCCATCTTAGGATCTGGATTAACATCTGGATGATAACTTCGGGCTAGTTTTCGATAAGCTTTCTTAATCTCATCAAAACTGGCATCTCGGTCTACACCTAAAGTTTCATAAAGATCTGACATTTTTACTTATTCTCCGTTAAAAATCTACCAACATAATTTGCCACTGCATTTACAGCTGAAATTGATGACGCATAATCCATTCTGGTTGGGCCTAAAATTCCGAGCGCACCAATATCTGCATATCCAACCTTAACCAAACTAGTATTTTGCAAACTTTTCTCACTTTGCTCATCGCCGATTTGGACCTTAACTAGTGAATCTGTTCCAGAAAGCAACCTAAGCAGCACAACTTGCTCTTCCAGAGCCTCCAAAATTGGGTGAATATCATGGGATAGGTCTTGATTAGCTCTAGCTAGGTTTGACCTTCCAGCTAGTACAACCTTCTCTTCTGGTTGCTCAATTGCCATTTCAATTAAAGTAGTAATAATTACAACAACATTAGACCTGTCATGACCACGGTAATTTGTAGCTAAATTTTCTAACTTACTACCAACATTAGATAATGATTGAGTAGTAATTAAAGTGTTAACTTTTTTGTGAAGATCTGAAAGGGCTATTTCAGAAATTTCATATGCCAACTCCACCATTCGTTGTTCAACTCGACCATTATCTGTGATCAACACAATCATCACTCGATTTGGATTAAGCAAAACTAATTCAATATGGCGAACATTTGCTTTAACTAATGATGGATACTGAACAACAGCAACCTGTTTTGTAACCTGGGCCAACAATCTGACAGTTCTTGAAATTACATCATCTAAATCTATTGCACCATCTAGGAAATTCTCGATGGCTTTGCGCTCTGCTGAAGATAATGGCTTAACTTGCGATAGCTGGTCAACAAATACTCGATACCCTTTATTGGTTGGAATTCTGCCAGCACTGGTATGAGGCTGAGTTATCAAACCAGCATCCTCCAACATCGCCATTTCATTACGAATAGTGGCAGGCGATACCCCTAACCCAGAGCGGGCGGCTAAAGTTTTGGAACCTACTGGCTCTTCAGTTGCAACATACTCATCCACAATTGCTTTTAGGATTTCTAGTTGCCGCCCAGGCATTGTGTTACTCATAAGCCAACGCTACTACAACAGTATTTGTCTTAGAATTTGGTCTGCAATAAGCCGGCCCTCTAAGGTCAAAGTGGCTCTACCTTGATTCCAATTTGAAAGGTCTAAATGACCGCTTTGCACATACTCAGATAACTCAGATATTTGCTCTTGATTCAAGCTTTCTTTCTCAACACCACTTGGCAATCTCAATGAGAGCATCAATTTTTCACTATTGATTTGTATCTCTTCTAACTCTTCAGAGTCAGCAATTGGAGATTTGTTTGAATGAATTTTCTCCTTATATAAATTTGGGTGTTTCACATTCCAAAACCGCTTGCCATTCAAATGTGAATGCGCACCAGGGCCAGCGCCCCACCAATTCTCTCCTAACCAATAAGCGAGATTGTGTTTGCTAAGAGAGTTTGGTTTTGCCCAATTACTTAATTCATACCACGCAAATCCTGCAGCTGTGAACTCTTTATCAGCTAATAAATACTTCTCCGCTGCCAAATCATCATCTACAGGTGCAACCTCGCCACGCTTTATCTGTGCTGCTAACTTTGTTCCTTCCTCAATTATTAAGGCATAAGCTGAGATGTGCGTGATTGGAAGTGATAGCGCGGTATCGATAGTTTTTTGCCAGTCAGTTAATGTCTCACCTGGTGTGCCGTAAATAAGATCCACTGAGATCTGTGAAAAACCAACCTCTTTTGCCCAAGTTGTCACTTGAAGGAGATTTTCTGGATTGTGTGTTCTATCTAAAGTTGCTAATACATGAGGTACTGCAGATTGCATTCCAAATGAGACTCGATTTACGCCAGTCTCTCGAAATGCAGCTAGAGTCTTTTTGCTAACAGTATCTGGATTACACTCCATTGTTATCTCAGCATCTGAATTCAAAACAAACTCTTCTCTAATTTGAGCAATTACTCGGCCAATATCAGATGGTTCCATGAGAGATGGTGTGCCACCACCAAAAAAGATTGATGGAACTGATGCACTTCCCACCTTCTCCTTGGCTTGTTTTATCTCCAGCAGTAAGAGATCAATATAAGAGCTTGATACTTCACTGAGCCCATTAGCTAATTTTAATTCACTAGGGGTATAGGTATTAAAGTCGCAGTAACCACACCTTTTAACGCAGTATGGAATGTGAATATAAAAGGCTAGATTCACTTACTTCTTCTTTTCACTCGCTTTATCTGAATCAGTTGTAAGTGCCGCAATAAATGCCTCTTGTGGAACCTCTACTCGTCCAACCATCTTCATTCGCTTCTTGCCTTCTTTTTGTTTTTCAAGCAACTTACGTTTTCGAGTTATATCACCACCGTAGCATTTTGCTAATACATCTTTTCGAATGGCTCTAATGTTCTCTCGCGCAATAATCTTCGCGCCAATTGCAGCTTGTATTGGAACCTCAAACTGTTGACGTGGAATCAAATCCTTCAACTTTTCAGTCATCTTTACTCCATAGGTATATGCCTTATCCCTATGAACAATCTGACTGAATGCGTCAACTTTTTCACCTTGCAACAAGATATCAACTTTTACTAAGTCTCCAGGTTCTTCACCAACAGGTTCATAATCAAGGGATGCATATCCACGAGTTCTAGATTTAAGTTGATCAAAGAAATCAAAGACTATTTCGGCCAACGGTAGGGTGTATCTAATTTCGATTCGATCTTCAGAGAGGTAATCCATCCCTTTTTGCACCCCTCTGCGCTGCTGACAGAGCTCCATAATCGTGCCGATAAACTCACTTGGTGCCAAAATTGTCGCTTTTACAATTGGCTCTTTTACTTCAAATACTTTTCCATCAGGATACTCAGATGGGTTTGTGACCACTAAATTCTTACCATCCTCTAATGTCACGTTATAAACCACGCTCGGTGCCGTTGAAATCAGAGTAAGGCCTGCTTCACGCTCCAATCGCTCACGCACAATCTCCATGTGTAATAAACCTAAGAAACCGCAGCGAAAACCAAAACCTAAAGCTGCAGATGATTCTGGTTCAAAAACTAATGCCGCGTCATTTAGTTGCAACTTATCCAAAGCCTCACGCAACATCGGATATTCGGCACCATCTAGTGGAAAGAGTCCAGAGAAAACCATTGGCTTAGGATCTTTATATCCAGCCAATGCCACCTTTGCAGGATTGTTATAAGTTGTAACTGTGTCCCCAACGCGAGATTGTCTAACATCTTTTACGCCAGTGATTAAGTAACCAACCTCCCCCACTCCTAAACCATTACTTGCAATTGGTTCAGGTGAGATAACTCCTACCTCTAACATCTCATGTCTGACCCCAGTTGAGTACATTTGAATTTGGTCACGCGGTGATAAATGTCCATCAACAACCCTGACGTATGTAACTACGCCTCGGTATGAGTCATAAACTGAATCAAAGATTAATGCTCTAGTTGGCGCCTTAGGATCGCCAACAGGTGGTGGTAGCTGCTTAACAATCTGATCTAATAAGGGCTCAACACCTTCGCCAGTTTTTCCAGAAACCCTTAGGCAGTCCTCTGGCTTGCAGCCGATCAAATTAGCTAATTCAACAGCAAACTTCTCAGGCTGCGCTGCTGGTAAGTCGATTTTATTTAGCACTGGAATAATTGTTAAGTTATTCTCCATAGCTAAGTAGAGATTTGCAAGGGTTTGCGCTTCAATTCCTTGCGCGCAATCCACCAATAAAATTGCTCCTTCACAAGCGGCTAAAGATCGAGAAACCTCATAGGTAAAGTCAACATGGCCAGGAGTATCAATCATATTTAATATGTAATCTTGACCATCTATGCCAGATCTCCAAGGCAACCTAACGGCCTGACTCTTAATAGTAATTCCCCGCTCACGTTCAATATCCATTCGATCTAGATACTGTGCTCGCATATTTCTATCTTCTACTACGCCAGTAATGCCCAGCATCCGATCAGCCAATGTGGATTTACCATGATCAATGTGAGCAATGATGCAAAAATTCCTAATTTGTGCCGGGTTTGTGGCAGCAGGTTGTGGAGCTTTTGCAGAGGGGATGGCAGGCATTTATGCCTTCGCGGTTTCTAGAAAATTAACGAACGCCAGCTTTATTAGCCAATTTGGCCATAGCTGACTTTTTATTAGCTGCATTGTTGGCATGAATTACACCTTTAGAAACAGCCATATCCAGTGTGCGAGAGGCATCCTTAAATTCTGTTTTGATTTTTGCAGCATCTCCTGAAGTAACAGCATCGCGGAATTTACGGATCGCAGTGCGCAGCGCTGAACGATAAGCCTTATTGCGATCTTGCGCCTTGTTATTGGTGCGAATTCGTTTGATCTGAGACTTAATGTTTGCCACTAGAAATTACCTTTTCTCGTTGATTGACTTAAATTTCGTTTAATGAAGAGCGAAAGGATATCAGTGCATGCCCATTAGGCTCAAACTGAGCCTAATTATCGAGATCCCCTGGCAGCACAAACGGTCATAATCGCCCGCTCCAAAGCATAAATGGGATCAGCTGCTGCACCTTTGATATCAGCATCTGCAGCTGCAATTGCAATCACCGCCTTAGCCATTGCATTGTCACTCCAGCCCACTAACTGCCTTCGAGCTTTATCTATTTGCCATGGCGCAATTGCCAGACTCTGCGCTAATTCAAAGGATTTAACCGATCTCGATGAGCCAGATACTTTCGCTAATGTTCTAAAGGAAGAGGCTAAGGCGCTAACAATTAAAACTGGGTCTGTACCTGTTAACAAAGCGTTTCTTAAATTTATCAACGCAATTGGCGTATTACCCTCAAGAGCGGCATCTGCTACATCAAAGCCGGTACTTTCCACCCTTCCTGCTTGATAATTGGCAACATCTGATTCGTCAATTGTCTTTTGCAACACAACATCAGATGCCAATTGTGAACAGGCTGCGCTTAACTCCCGCAAATCATTACCTAAGGAGTCAAGTAATGCTTGGACTGCTTCAGTAGTAATCTTCCGATTCAGTCGCTTAAATTCTGATCGCACAAAATCAGCTTTTTCACTCTCTTTTTTAATCGCTTCAGCTGCAATTAGTTCAGCACCTGCTTTTTTAACTTTATCAACCAAGGCCTTGCCCTTTACGCCACCTTTATGCCAAAGCAATAGTGTTAGATTTTCATCTTGACTCTCAAGATAGTTAATTATCTCTTCACTGCAATCACTATCTAATTCTTGAATCTCTTTGATAACCACAACTCTTTGATCGCCAAATAATGATGGGGCCAAGTGATCGGTAATAACACCTACCTCTACTTCGGTGGCTAGAAGAGTTGTAACTTGAGATTGAGATTTGGTAGCAAGAACTTGAGAAATGGCACGATCAGCTAGCAAACTCTCGCTACCTTGGATTAGAACTAACCCCACCTTATTTGCCACCATTCTTTGCCGGTTACCCTGATCTTATTAGGTGCAGCAAGTGAAATCCCACCTGATTGATCTGTGCGTAAAACTCGAATTCCCCTGCGATTTAGCTCGGTGATAAATTGTTGATCCGGGTGCCCGTAGGAGTTCTGCTCTCCAACACTAATTACTGCAACCTTTGGCTTTAACTTATCTAACATGGGTAGATATTGATATGCAGAGCCATGATGAGAAACTTTAAGTAGATCAACTTTGGATAAGTAGCCAGAGTTGGTGATTAATTCCTGAGCCGCTGGCTCAATATCACCGCCCGCAAAAACTGAGATTAAATCATTTTTAATTATCAGCGAGATGCTTGCGTTATTTACCACCGATCCATCTCCAGGCAAGGTTGGCATCTGTCCTAGTACTAACTGCGGCCAAACCACCAAAATCTTGGTGGCAAACTCAGGCAAAAAATACTGCTCACCTTGTTGAACTATCTTCACATTTAATCCAGTAAGTTGTTGCATGGCTAAATGATATGAACCCTCTGGCTTTGCTAAGTTTGAAATCCAAACCTGGCCAATTCTTCTTTTACCTACTACTGCCGGTAAACCACCAACATGATCTGAGTGAAAGTGAGTCAAAACTAAAAGTGGAATTGATTTAATATCAAGTTTAGTTAAGCAACTGTCAATGGTTTCTGGCTCTGGGCCAACATCAACTACTATCGCATTACCGTCGCCTAAGTTAAATATTAAGCCATCACCTTGGCCCACATCACAGTTGACTATCTGCCAATCTCGCCCAGGCCAACCAAAGTAATTTAAACACAATTGAACTACGACCAAAGATATAACCAAATAAATTACTAACCGTTTACCTTTCCAAAACCCATAAGCCAAGATTGCAAAAAGAAATATGAAGGTAATGCTGCGATTAAAGGCCACTACTGGAGTTGCTGACATGGCATTGCTAATAAAGACGATCCAATTAGCAAATGGTGTGGCAACACCAATTAGTAGAGAGGCGAGAAGTGGAATTACCGGTGCGAAAATGGCTGCCAGAAAGCCCAACACAGTGATGGGAGCAATAACGGGGGCGACTAAAATATTAGCTGGCACTGTAACTAATGAGAGTTGATTTGAGAGCAAGACAATAACCGGTAAGCAAAAGATAGTTGCGCTAACTGGGATCGAAATAGCTTGAACAATCCAGGTATTTTTTATCTGCTTACTAAGCCGACTTTCAATTTTCGGCGAGAGCAATAAAATACCTGCAGTAGCAAGAACTGATAAGGCAAAGCCTGGATCGGTAGATTGAATGGGATCTACCAGTATCAATACCGCAATTGCCGCCGCAAGTGACGGTATGCCAACGGAGCGATCACCAAAGTACTTTGCCAGCAAAACTACCGCACTCATTAAAGCTGCTCTAAGCACTGAAGGGGTTGGACGAACAAGAAATATAAACAAGAATAGAATAAGGCCAACGATTAATAATCGATTCTTAATTTTTTTAATCACAAACTGTAGAAACCAAAATAAAAAGGTAGCAACCAGAGCAAAATTTGCACCACTGACAGCAGTTAAATGTGACAATCCCACCCGACGCATTTGTTGAGTAAATTCTTGAGATTGTAAAGAGGTGTCCCCCAAAACTAATCCAGGTATTAAAGCTCCGGCTTGATTATCAGGTGTTAATTTTCTGAATTCATCTCTAATTACTGAGGTGAGTTTAAATAGATTTCGAACCTGACCGATTTTAGTAATCTCTCCATTTACAATTCCGAGTGCTGCAACCTTGCGCTCTTTACTCTTGATTAACCGCATTTTCATCAAAATCCGCTGATCAATCTCAATACTCTCGGATGCATCAAAGCGAATTCGTATTGGCAAATCTACTCTGATGCCATCTAGATAAAGGAGTTTAAAAAGAGCGCTATTTTGGTCAGGCTTTCGGTATGAGCCGATTACTTGACCAGTTTTCAGGATCGGATCACTTAAGACAACCCCTTCTGCATCAACATAGGAATTTATCTTGCTTAGTAGCAGTTGATTACTCAAGGCCGCCTGACGGAAACTAACTAGGGCAATCCCAACCAAGGCTGAGATAATCAAGATTAATATAACTTTTTTTCTAGCTAAAATTGTCAGAAAAAGTAAGACTATAAACAAAACAGTTTTAAGACTAGGCCAAAAACTAATCAGTGCTGTACTGCTCCAGAGGCTTATGCTGATTAGAAATAGGCGATAATCTACAAAATGCGCAGTAGAGGTTTGATCTCTTCGAATTTTGAACCACCTAATCCAGAAATCTTTTTCAATTCATCTAAGGCGTTAATACGGCCAACCTTGATCCGATAATCAATAATTCGTTGCGCAGTAACTGGCCCAATTCCGGGCAAGGTATCTAACTGTGCCAAGGTGGCTCGGTTTATATCTAATGGATTATCTGGTGATATTTTTTTAACTACTGATCTATTGGAGATGCTTTTACTACCCCCTACTAGTATTTGCTCACCATCAACTAACACTCTTGCTAAATTGATATCACTAATATCCACCCCTTTTAGTTGATTACCGGCAGCTTGTATTGCATCTATTACTCGAGCACCACTGGGCAATTGATAAACACCAGGATTTGCAACCTTACCCGCCACATTTACTATCAATTTAGCTGGCTCTACCTGCTCAACTATTGGCGCAAGCTCCTCAATTGCTGCAATCTCTGCCCCTGGTCTTGAGTTTAAAAAATAGAAGGCCGCGATACCAATACTTAAAGCAAAGATTATTGCTAACCCTCTTTTTTGTTCATAGCTAATATTTAAATCAATCATGGAGTTATCTAATAATATTTGTCCATATAGATTTCTTAATCTCTTATATTTTTGTGGAAAACTTAAATCGTTTTCTGTATATCACTTAGATACCTAATCTCTTTTAACTGTTTTTTGAAATTACGATAAGTAATTAATTCAGAAAAAGATCTGGGAATTTTGTAAAGTTTTATTGGCTTTGTTTTTACCATTAGTAGCGGAATAAGAGACCAGAAACCCAAAAGATAGGCTAATAAGAACCAGCTAAATACTCCTCGGCCCTTAGCCCAGGCAAAGAAAATCACAAAAGGAATTGAAATCAGGTTCAGCCAGTTCATAATTGCCCTCTCTTGGTGAGGTTACCCACTACTAATAGTTAAACAAGAGCCACTGACAGTAGATTTACCCTATGAAAAACCCTGATGCGATTGTGATTGGTGCTGGCGTCGTGGGTGCTTGCAGCGCACTTTCACTGGTAAATGCTGGGTTAAAGGTATTAGTAATTGATCGTGGCGCAGTAGCAAGTGGCACAACAGGTGCTGGTGAGGGCAATATTTTAGTTTCAGATAAAGAGCCAAGCCCAGAGTTAACGCTTGCCCTTCGCTCCAGAGATGCTTGGTTTGAATTAAATACTGATATCGGCGGTGGTTTTGAGCTAGAGCCAAAAGGTGGTGTTGTAATCTCTCGAAGCCAAACTGGTATTGCAAACTTAAAAAAATTATCTGCCCAGCAGGCAAGTTGCGGCATCAAGGTAGTTGAATTAGATGCCAAAGGAATTAGGGAGATTGAGCCACATATTTCAAATACCGTGGAGTATGCAGTTCTTTACCCACAAGATGCGCAATGTCAGCCGATGCTAGCTGCTGCACAAATAATGCGAGCGGTTAGAAAGCGCGGTGGTGCGTTTATCCAGGGAGAAAATGTTAAGTCAATAATTACTAACTCAGGCAAAGTTACAGGCATTTCAACTGATAAAGCCACCTATCAAACGCCAATCGTTGTTAATGCCACCGGTACTTGGGCTGGTGAGATTGCAGAGTTGGCTGGCTCTTATTTACCCATCATGCCAAGGCGAGGTTTTATTTTGGTAACAGCACCAGCACCAAAGATTGTTAATCATAAAGTTTATGATGCTGATTATGTTGCCAATGTGGCAAGCAGCGATGCTGATTTGCAATCCTCGGCAGTTGTAGAAGGAACCGAGAGTGGAACAATTTTGATTGGAGCATCCCGTGAACGGGTTGGATTTAAAGCAGATCTTGATGTTGCAGTGCTTCGTCAATTAGCAAGGCAGGCAATCTCACTCTTCCCAATTCTTTCAAACATCCCATTACTTCGCGCTTATCGTGGTTTTAGACCCTACGCACCAGATCACCTTCCGGTCATTGGTGAAGATGCAAAAGTTTTAGGTCTCTGGCATGCGGCAGGACATGAGGGTGCTGGTATTGGCTTAGCACCTGCCACCGGAGAATTAATCACTGCTCAGATAACTGGTGGCAAAACCTTTATGGATCCAACACCATTTTCACCAAAGAGATTTAGACAGGAATCAAATGTCGCAATCTAATCTCGAGTTCACATTTAACGATCAAGTTATCACTGCAATTGCTGGGCAATCTATTGGAGCAGCACTCCTAGCAGCTAACCAACGAGCATTGCGCAAAACAAGATTTAATAAAAAGGATCGAGGTTTGTTTTGTGGCATTGGGGTTTGTTTTGATTGCTTAGTCATAGTAGATGGAGTTAGTAATCAACGAGCCTGCTTAATTGAGGCAAAACCCGGTATGAAGGTAGAGCGACAGGTTGGTAGCGATGCATAATGTGGTAATCGTTGGCGCAGGTCCTGCTGGTTTAAGTGCTGCACTCTCTGCAGCTGCTGCTGGCGCACCGGTTTTGTTAATAGATAGCAATCCAAGATTAGGTGGTCAATACTGGCGCATGCCGTCAGACAATATTGGCGAGCAAAGTGAACAACATTTTGATTTAGCAACTGGATTAATACTTATTAATGCAGTTAAGGCGCATAAACAGATTGAGGTTCTAAATGGTGCTCAAATCTGGAGTGCAACACATAAAGATGGTGTCAATACCTTACGCATTATTCAAAATGGTGCTGAGAAAATCATTAATACTAAAAACTTGATTTTATGCACCGGTGCATATGACCGCACTTTGCCATTCCCGGGTTGGGATACACCTGGTGTCATGACACCTGGTGGCGTGCAATCATTGCTTAAGGGTCATGGAGTTCTGGCTGGAAAAAAGGTTGTAGTTGCCGGCAGCGGACCATTTTTACTGCCAGTTGCAGCTGGTGTGGTCAAAGCAGGTGGTGAAGTAGTTGAGTTACTAGAGGCGAATAAATCTGCAAGGTGGCTACTTTCACCATTTGTCATGTTAGAAAATATTTCAAAATTAAAAGAAGCCTTCTACTACATAAAAACTATTAGCCAAGCCAAAGTACGAGCGAGGTTTGCTACTGCAGTTATTGCAGCTCATAAGAATGCGGAAGGAAACTTAGAGTCAGTTGATGTGGCGACAATCCGCGGTAACTTTAAAGTTAAGAAGGTAAGAAATGTTAAATGTGATGTAGCTGCTGTGGGCTGGGGATTTACCGCTGATACATCATTAGCCGGTGCACTAGGCTGCAAGCAGGTAGGTGCCAAAGATGGCGGCGTAGTTGTTTTCGCTGATGATAACCAACAAAGCTCCATCAATGGTGTATTTGTTGCCGGAGAGATTACTGGGATCGGTGGCGCTGAACTTTCGATGGCAGAGGGAGTGATTGCTGGAATCAGTGCGGCTAAATTTGTTGGTTGCAAAGTAGAGGTACTCAAAGTTCACCGAAAGCGAAGAGCTAAAAAACAAAGATTTGCCGATGCTTTAATTAAATCCTACCCAGTTAAAAGTGGTTGGATCTCTTGGCTAAGTGAGCAAACCGTAATTTGCAGATGTGAAGAGGTTACTGTTGAAAATTTAAAGTTCGCAATCAATGAACTTGGTGCAACAGATTCTAGAACTGCAAAGTTATTGACTCGCTGTGGCATGGGCTTGTGCCAAGGTAGGGTCTGTGGCAGATCAGTTGTTGATCTAGTTGCCAGCGAATTGAAAGTCTCACCTACTGATACTGATCGCATCTCCGCTGCTAACCGCCCAATCATCACGCCAATTCCACTTGGTGTTTTGGCAGCTGGCGAATAAGGTTTGGCTATGACAACTACTAAACCTTGGCATGGCGTACTTACTGCAACTGCACTTCCGTTTAAAGCAGATCTGTCAGTAGATTTTGATAAGTATGCCCAACACATCCAATGGCAAGCTGCTAATGGAGTTCACGGCGCAATTCCAAATGGCTCACTAGGTGAGTACCAAGTATTAACTCCCGAAGAACGAACCAAGGTTTTAAAAACTGCTTTAGATGCCGCACCTGCTGGTTTTAATGTAGTTCCAGGTGTTGCGGCCTATGGAGCAGCTGAATCGCGCCGTTGGACTGAACAAGCTGCTGAGATGGGTGCAAAGTGCGTAATGCTTTTGCCGCCAACTGCATACCGTGCAAATGATGAGGAAATAATTGCCCACTATAAAGAAGTGAGCAAGGTTGGGTTGCCAATAATTGCTTATAACAATCCCTTCGATACAAAAGTTGATCTAACTCCACAATTAGTTGCTCGGATTGCTGATGCTGCCGAAAATGTAGTGGCAATTAAGGAATTCTCTGGTGATGTTCGTCGGGTTTGGCAGTTACATCACTATGCGCCAAGAATTGAAGTGCTAGTTGGAGCTGATGATGTTCTATTGGAGTTATCAACTGGTGGTGTTGTGGGTTGGATCGCAGGATTTCCAAATGCACTTCCGAAGGAATCTGTGGAACTTTATAATCTCTGTTTAGCAGGTGATTATGCCAAGGCAAAACCAATCTATGCTGCAGTTCATAACTTGTTTAATTGGGATAGTCGTAAGGAGTTCATTGTTGCAATTAAGGTAGCTATGGATGCCGTTGGTAGATATGGCGGACCAACAAGATTGCCAAGATTGCCTCTGCCGGCAAGTGATTTAGCCCAGCTAAATCGAGATATCAAGCAAGTATTAGATTTTTATAAAAATAGAAAATAAGTAAATGAAAAATAGTTTGCGCACCGTAACTACGGTTGAGTCGCATACTGAGGGAATGCCAACACGGGTGGTTACCAGTGGGGTTGATGAGATTCCCGGAAGTACCATGTTTGAAAAACGGCTTCACTTTATGGCTAATATGGATTACATCCGCCAGTGGTTGATGTATGAACCGCGCGGGCACCCTGCAATGAGTGGAGCGATTCTTCAGAAACCAACTCGAGCAGATGCCGACTGGGGTGTGATTTTCATTGAGGTATCAGGATGCCTACCAATGTGTGGCCATGGCACGATTGGCGTTGCAACTGTTTTGGTAGAAAAGAATTTAGTTCCAGTTTCGGAGCCGATTACAACGGTACGCCTTGATACCCCGGCAGGATTAGTAGTTGTCGATGTTCAAGTCAAAGATGGTAAGGCTGAAAAAGTGACCTTAACCAATGTCCCATCATTTTCCTATCAACTTGACCAAATAGTGGATGTGCCAGGGTATGGAAAAATTAAATATGACATGGCGTTTGGTGGAAACTTTTATGCAATCATCCCTATTGAAAGAGTTGGCATCGAATTTAAACGCGAGAATGGTCAAAAGTTCTTAACAGCTGGTCTTGCAATTAGCGATGCAATAAATCAACAGAATCGTCCAGTTCACCCTGAAAATCCTGATATCGCAGTTTGCCATCACATTGATTTCATAACTGCAGGTCAAAATTCACTTCACTGGAAGAATGCCATGGCAATTCACCCTGGCTGGTTTGATAGATCCCCTTGTGGCACTGGCACTAGCGCTCGACTTGCTCAGATGGTGGCAAGAGGTGAGTTTAAAGACACCGATGTTTTGATAAATGAATCTTGGATCGGTTCACAATTTGAAGGAAGAATTAAATCGCACACAACTGTGGGTGCATTACCTGCAATTGTGCCAACTATTACTGGTAGGGCTTGGGTAATGGGAGAGGCAACATGGCTATTGGACCCAACCGATCCTTTCCCAAATGGATTTATTGTTTAGTCTTTTCCGCCAACATTTCAATCTTTCTTGCTAATGCTCCACCAACCATGGCATGAAGTTTGGTTCCCTCAGGTAAATACTCCTCCGAGATAATCTCACCACTCTCATGCACAGCACTTACTAAATCTCCTCGGTTAAATGGAATTATCGCATTGATTTCAACCTTTGGCTTTGGCAATGCAGATTCAATTGCTTTCACTAATGTTTCAATGCCATAACCAGTTCTTGCTGAAATGGCATAGGCGTTACTTTCAATACGAAGAAGTTCCATTAAAACTTCAGGAGCGGCGACATCTGCTTTATTGATGGCAATAATCTCCATAATCTCTCCCCCGCCAATCTCACTAATTACCTGTCGAACAGCTCTTAACTGCTCCTGTGGATCTGGGTGAGCGCCATCTACAACATGAACAATTAAATCTGACTCTGAGACCTCTTCTAGAGTTGATTTAAATGCCTCCACTAATTGGTGAGGTAGGTGTCTAACAAATCCAACCGTATCTACCAATGTGTAAATTCGCCCATCAGAGCTCTCTGTTCTTCTTACGGTCGGATCAAGAGTTGCAAACAAGGCATTCTCAACTAGTACATCAGCACCTGTAAGGCGATTCAATAGTGAAGATTTGCCGGCATTTGTATAGCCTGCAATTGCAACTGAAGGGATATTATTTTTACGCCGCTCATTACGTTTAGTATCGCGCGATACCTTCATTTCTTTAATTTCACGTCGTAACTTAGACATCTTGTCATTGATTCTTCGGCGATCTGTTTCTATCTTTGTTTCACCGGGACCACGCCCACCGATACCACCTGCTTGTCTTGATAATGAATCACCCCAACCACGTAGCCTTGGCAACATATAAGACATCTGGGCTAACTCAACCTGTGCTTTACCTTCTCGACTTTTTGCATGCTGAGCAAAAATATCTAAAATCAAAGCAGTTCGATCAATTACCTTCACCTTCACTTTTTGTTCCAGAGTTCGAAGTTGCGCTGGTGATAACTCACCATCACAGACCACTGTGTCTGCACCCGTTGCAACTACTGCTTCTCGAACCTCTTTGACCTTTCCTGAGCCAATAAATGTTGCAGAATCTGGTTTATCTCGTCGTTGAATTAAGGCTTCCATAACTTGGGAGCCAGCAGTTTCTGCAAGAGCTGCCAACTCCTTTATCGAGTTATCCGCATCCTTAGCAGTTCCTTCAGTCCATACTCCAACTAATACAACTTTCTCTAGACGTAATTGACGATACTCAGCATCTGAAACATCCTGTAGCTCAGTTGATAAGCCACTTACTCTGCGCAATGCCTGTCGATCTTGTAGATCTTGGTTTTGACTCTCGATAGATTCCTGTAACTCATAATCAGCAACTGCTTGTGCATTTTCCCTGATTAACGTATCGATATCGATCTCTAACCCATCACCTGAATCTGATTTCTCATTGCTCACAAAAATTTATCCAACTCAACCTCTTTAACTAATTCAGCCGGTCCAGTTAAGGTGGCATTACTGTGTCCATCAATATCAACAGTTAACCGACCGCCTGGAGTATTTATCACCCATTTAATCGGTAGAGATTTTTGCTTTTTTATTGTGGCCGCTAATGCGACTGCGCAAGTTCCAGTACCGCAAGACTGAGTCTCTCCTACACCTCGCTCATGAACTCTCATCTGTAACTGCCCATTTTCTAAAAATTTAACAAACTCAACATTCACACCCTCTGGATACTCATCAACTGGCTCAACCGTTGGAGCAGTTTTCAAATCACCAATTTGATTCATCTCATCGACAAAGACAACAGCATGAGGATTGCCCATATCAATATTAACTCCGTAATATTTATTACCGTTAGCAACAACCGAGATCTCCCCCGGTACCTGGCTAACTTGACCCATATTCACTGAAATATCGCCAGCCTCTGGAACGGAGAGAAACTTTCTACCCGCTCTGGTATTAATCGCATAAATTCCACTTGGCTGATGTCCATTTGCAGTTAAGTATCTAGCCATAACCCGAATGCCATTACCGCACATCTCAGCCAAACTTCCATCAGCATTTAAGTAATCCATAAACCAGCTGCCATCTTTTTTGATAATCTTTATAAACCCATCACTGCCAATGCCAGTTGTTCGACTACAGATTCGCTGTATCTGCTCCTTGGTAAAGTGAATCTGATTTTTTTCATCAAAAACTATTACAAAATCATTGTGTGTGCCATGACCGTAGGTAGCTTTTATCATTAATTAATACTAGCCAAGAGTTTTTCTAGTCGCCCTGAACTACTTTCTGGAGCCAACCACTTAATTCGATCATCACGTGAAAACCAGGTCTCTTGTCTTCTGGCGTAAGCACGAGTTACCCGCTTTGTCTCTTCTTTTGCAAATGCCTCATCAGAGTCACCATTTAAATAACTCATTATCTGGCTATACCCAAGTGCCATTTTTGCAGTAGTTGCCTGCTCTAGCCCTTTGGTCAGAAGTTGCATAACTTCACGAACAAAACCCTTTTCCCACATATCCTCTACTCGTCTATCGATTTTGGCATCTAAATTTTCACGATCAAGAACCAAACCGAATTGCTTGGCTTGCGGATACTTACTACTTGCCTGTCTTGGAAGGTTGGCGGTAAATGGTTTACCAGTTATTTGAATAACTTCGAGGGCTCTAATAACTCTTCTTATATTCTCCTTTGGAATTGCAAGTGCTGCTGCCGGATCTAATTTAGCCAAGCGTTGGTGCATTTGGTCATTACCAATGACTTGCGCCTCATCGGTGATCTTCTGGCGTACAAGAGGATCAGTATCTGGAAAATTCATGTCATCTAAAATTGCTTTGATATAAAGACCAGTGCCACCAACTACCACAACTGATTTTCCAGTTTGTAAAATCTCATCAATTTTGGCTCTTGCTAATCCTTGATACCAAGAGACATTTGCCTCCTGAGTTATTTCAAGTAAATCTAAAAGATGATGGGTAATACCTTGACGTTCCTCAAGTGGTAATTTTGCCGTGCCAATATCCATTCCTCGATAGACCTGCATTGAATCTGCATTTACTATTTCAGCATCCAATCGCTGGGCAACTGCTAATGCCAACTCGCTCTTTCCAGTTGCAGTAGCACCAACGATGATTATCAAACTCATAGTGATTTTAAAGAGGCAAGGGTTGGTATCCCTAGCAAAATCTTCTTATCACCATTGTCGGCAACCCACCTAGCATGCGCATCCCCACCAATAGTTTTCTTTACTGATAGTGGCTGACCGGCAACAATATGGTTTGCAAATGCCTCAACTACCTCAACCTTTACCAAATCACCAGGACGTGCTTTTGCCACAGAATTATCAAAGTGCGTTAGTCGAAAATCAGCACTCCTACCATTCATTCTATTTAGATCCTGATCATGCCGGCCTTCATGGCCAGAGATCAATAATTCAACAGTTTTACCAATTAACTTTTCATTTTCACTTTTTGAAATCTCCTGTTGAATCTTATGGAGTTGGTTATACCTCTGCGCCATCACTTCATCTGGAATCTGATTTGGCATACTCGCTGCTGGTGTGCCAGGTCGTTTTGAGTATTGGAATGTGTAGGCAGCTGAAAATCTAGCTTGCTTTACTAAATCAATGGTCTGCTCAAAATCTTCATCACTTTCTCCAGGAAAGCCCACAATTATGTCGGTGGTTATTGCCGCCTCAGGCATAGCGGATCTGACCTTTTGCAAAATGCCAAGGTAGCGCTCTCTTCGGTATGACCTGCGCATAGCTTGTAAAATCTGATTACTGCCAGATTGCAACGGCATGTGAAGATGTGGCATCACATTTTTTGTTTGCGCCATTGCCTCAATTACATCATCAGTAAAATCCCTTGGATGAGGTGACATAAATCTGACCCGCTCTAAACCTTCAACCTTGCCACACTCACGAAGTAATTTTGCAAAAGCCTGTCGGTCACCAAAATCAACTCCATATGCATTTACATTTTGACCAAGTAGGGTAATTTCAATTACACCTTGATCAACTAAGGCCCTGACCTCTTTCATAATTTCACTCATGGTGCGATCTTTTTCAATACCCCGTAGGGCTGGCACAATGCAAAATGTGCAGGTGTTATTGCAACCTACTGAAATTGAAACCCAGGCAGAAAAGGCTGAATCACGTTTAACCGGCAGGGTAGATGGAAAATGCTCCAATGACTCTTTTATCTCAACCTGTGATTGTTCCTCAACTCTTGCCCGCTCCAGCAATACTGGTAGTGAGCCAATATTGTGAGTTCCAAAAACGACATCTACATACGGAGCACGCTTAATGATCGCATCTTGATCCTTTTGGGCCATGCAACCACCAACTGCAATTTGAAAGTTTGGATCACTCTTTTTTCGTGGCGCTAAAAAAGATAAATTTCCATATAGTTTGTTATCTGCATTTTCTCGAACAGCGCAGGTGTTAAAGACCACCAAATCTGGTTGGGTATCTGCCAAGGCCTGGGTGTAACCAGCATCTAGTAATAAACCTGAGATACGTTCGGAGTCGTGAACATTCATCTGACAGCCGTAGGTTTCAACTACAAAGGTAGGCATACGCCTAATTCTACTTGTTAAACTCCATCGCTTAACTCCCGCATGATTTTGGCACAGATTCCATGACCATATCCTTTGCGAGCAAGTAAACCTGAAATTCTGCGATAGATCACCTCAGGATCTAGATGAGAAATTGATTTGTACTTTCGCTGCGCCAACAAAAATGCTTGGTTGTACTCAGATTCATCATCAATGCCTTCAATGACCTCATTGATTATGTCTTGAGAAACACCTTTGGTGCGAAGCTCACCTGCAATTACCCGTTTACTTAATCTTTTTGTCCGCTGCCGAGATTCACTCCATAATTTTGCAAACTCTAAATCATTTAATAGACCTTGCAACTCCAAAGAGTCTAAAACCGCATTTGCATTTTCAGACTCAACTCCCCGTTTGATTAAATGTTTGAATAACTCATCCCTACTCTTTGCGCGTGGGGCGAGAGCGTATAACGCAATCGACATCGCCTCGGAGTAGGGATCAGCTACTACCTCTTGATTTTTCTTCAAGGTATTTTTAAATGAGTTAGAGATTAGAACTCAACATCAGCTGTGGC
>JACCEB010506394.1_pt1 | contig 25723 bp, 23 predicted proteins | sample 7454761 | NCBI WGS metagenome assembly JACCEB01 (sample SAMN15323454, study PRJNA562643) | freshwater metagenome | isolation source: river surface water | place: USA:Blue River Watershed | collected 2017-08-18
GGTGGTATCGGCGGCTTCCCGGCAGGTGGTATCGGCGGCTTCCCGGCAGGTGGTATCGGCGGCTTCCCAGCAGGTGGCATCGGAGGGGGAATTGGCGGCGGTATCAGTGGCTGGCCGGTGAACCCGGGCGGCGGTTGGAATTCGCCCATGGGCAACCCCTTCTGGCAGCTCTCGATGCAGTCGGCTCAGCTGAATTACCAGCGGGCGATTACTGCTCAAACCGACTACATGATCGCTCAGCAGCAAATCGCTGAAGCTTCGCGAAACGCTCAGATGACGTATTGGGGCTTACTCCAAGCTCAAGGCGGCTTTGGCGGTGGTTTTGGGGGAGGCTTCGGCGGAGGGTTTAACATCGGGGGCGGACTCGGTGGCGTCGGAGGCTTCAGCTTCTGATCATTAGAAAGCTCCTCGGCGTCTTTCTGGTTTTCCACGTGTGTGTCCTGGTTATTGCTCCTTACAGGGCGGCGCACATGCGACCCAAGGGTGCTCTCGTGGGTTCAGGGATGGCCTCTGGTCTGGGCGGCGCTGGCTGGTGGGATCAACTCATTGAGGGCTATACCCGTGCTCTCGGAATGACGGTGGCTTGGTCCTTTTTTGCTCCCGATCCCGGCACTCCCAAAGTCGAGTTGCTTTGGGAGACTCTGGACTCGGCGGGGCAACCCTTGTCGGAGGGGGTCTGGCCTGAATCTGCCGATAAGTTCTTTTTCCAAGACCAAAATAATAAGCGCAGTCAAATGGCCCGCTTCATGGCCCAATCCGACACCTTTTCAGAGACCATCTTGCAGGCTCACCTTTGTCGAAGCGATTCCAGAGTCCACTCGGTGAACCTGTCTCGCGCAATGGAGCCTGTTCCCTCGATGACTGAGGTTCAAGCAGGGCGGCGTCGGGCGTGGGATGGATTGGTTCGGCACAAAGTAATCATATCCCACAGTTTCTGCCCCGGCCCTTCTTCGGGAGGGGGGTGACATGCTTCCAGTCGGCATCAATGCCTCAAAGGCCGTATGGGCCTCCTGGGAACAGTTTTGGTTTGAAGCAGACGCCGCCACGCCCGTCCGCGCCTTTCGGCGGGCCTTCGGGGCTTTGCTCTTTGTCTTTTATTCGATTCGGACCCTGGATCTTGAGCTCTTCTACGGGGAGTCAGGAATTATGCCGGTCGAAGTTCTGCGATCGGTCCTCGATATTGAAGGGCGTTATTCGCTTCTGTTTTGGCTGAAGTCCTCGGCCATGCTTTGGGCGCTGCACGGGCTTTTCCTTGTATCCTTGCTGGCTTTGGCGCTGGGAGTCCGGACTCGCGTCGCTGCTTGGCTAGCCTTTCTTCTCCATGTGACCTTTTTGAACCGGAATCTGGTGGTTTCTTACGGTTTCGACCAGATCTCGACGTTCTTCCTGTTTGCCCTTTGCTTCAGTACGCCGAAGGGGAATTCGATTTTTGACTCCGTCGCGCTCCGGCTGATTCAAATCCAGGTTTGCATCATTTACGCTTATTCGGGCGTTGAGAAACTACGTGGTCCGAGCTGGTGGGACGGCGAGGCGGTATGGCTCGCCCTGGCAAACCCTCAGGTTGCTCGCGCGGACTTTAGCAGTGTGGCGCAGTACCCTACGCTGATCGCTTGGATGACTTGGAGTTCGGTGCTCTGGGAAGTCTATTTCCCGGCACTCGTCTGGTTCAAGCGGCTGCGGCTGCCGGTTCTCGCTTTTGGCGTGATGATGCACTTGGGAATCGGTCTGACCTTGCGGATCCCGTTCTTTGGTTTTTTGATGATCGTTTCCTATCTGGCGTTCCTGACTCCCGGTGAGCTCCGGAGAGCTAACAACGCGTTGCGTCAGCGTTTTTTTCACAAATAAATTTAAGTCTCGGGTGTGTCCGCCGATGAGTAGGATGTCAGAGGCAAGCGGGGCTTTGGTGGGCCCCAGGAGCCAAAGACAACTTGGCTGAGGATCGCTACGCACTGCTAATTACCGTCTGAGGAGGCGGTGATTGGGTACAGCACAGGGTGTGGCGGTCCTCTCCTTATTTTCAACTCCCGCGTTTTCTGAGATTCCCTTCCAACCATGGCTAGCTTGAATCACATCGGAATCGCGGTTGAGAACGTCCCCGGCCTGAAGAAGTTGATGGGCCTCCTTGGGTTAGAAATCACTCATACCGAGCCTGTGCCGGAACAGGGCGTAGTGACTCATTTCCTGCCCTTGCCGGTAGTCCAAGGGCACCTCGAGTTTTTAGAAGTCAGCGACCCTCAGGGGACGGTTGCGAAGTTCATCGAAAAGCGGGGGCCGGGCATTCACCACTTGTCCTTTCTGGTGAAGAAAGGCGAGCTGGACCCGCTTTGCACCCGCCTTCGTGCCGAAGGCTACCGTCTGATTTATGAAGCCGCACGGCCGGGAGCTCACGCGATGCGCGTGAACTTCATTCATCCGGCCTCGGCATCCGGCATCTTGATTGAAGTGATGGAGCCCCAAGGATGATTGCCCCGATTCGACTCACTCCCGCCGTCAAAGCCCTGCTCCTCGCTTGCTTGGGCACCTTTTTGGTCCAAAAGGCCATGGGCGGAATGGTCGGCCTCTTCGGCTTAACGCCGAGCGCTTTCGTCTTTGACTACCAGCTCTGGCAGCTCGTCACTTACGCATTTCTGCATGGCGACGTCATGCACCTGGTTTTGAACCTGATGATGCTCGCTTTCATCGGTTCGGAGTTGGAGGCCCTTTGGGGCACCCGAAAATTCCTCCAGTTCTACTTCACCTGTGTGGTCACAGCGGGCCTCCTTTACCTGCTTCTTCAAGTGGGCGTCTGGGGCGGGGCAGGTTTGCAGACTCCGATGGTGGGCGCTTCTGGCGGCATTTATGGGCTTTTGATGGCCTACGGCCTGCTGTTTGGCGAACGGGTCATGCTTTTCCTGATGATTTTTCCCATGAAGGCCAAGCATTTCGTTTGGATTCTGATGGGGGTTGAACTCCTGAACAGCATGGATTCTCAGAGTCGCCTGGCAAGCGGGGCCCACCTCGGGGGCATGGTGGGCGGATTTGGCTACCTTTGGTTTCGAGCGCTCTGGCAGCGTTCCCGCGTTCAGAAGGGGGCAGGATCGTCGGGAAAGGGTGGCCAGCGCAAGAAATCCGCTTCCCACTTGAAACTCATCATCAATAACGAGAACCCAGGTGCCGGCGGGGACGATGAGTCCTCGGGCGGGAATCCTCGGACCTGGCATTAAGCCCAGCCTCAGTCCGACCTTTGGATTGACACCGCCCATCGGGACGCGCTATCCCTCCGGGACCATGACTCTTTTGTACGATGCCGTTGAAGCCAAGAAGTTTGATGTTCGCGTGATCGATCGCAATGTCGAGCGCGGTTTGGTCCGCGCTGAAGACCGCGAGAAGGCGCTGAAGTCCTTGGAAGACGACGCAGCCAATGCTGATTATGTCAGCATCCAAAGCTTGGCCGAATCGGATTCGGTGAAGTAAATTCGCTCCCGGCCTGATTCGGGAACTTGCCCATTTTCCATTCGCCGGCTTGAGGTCGACTCCTCGGCCGGCGTTTGATTTTTTGCGAGGGGAAACTCATGTCCGCCACCCAGCACGACTCCAACATTGAATCGATCACCATTCTGGGGTCAGGCCCTGCCGGTCTGACTGCAGCGATCTACGCTGCGCGAGCCAATTTGAAACCGCTCGTCGTCGAAGGCGAACAGCCAGGCGGCCAGCTCACGATCACCAGTGACGTCGAAAACTTTCCTGGGTTCCCGCAAGGGGTCATGGGCCCGGAGCTGATGGATCAATTCCGCAAGCAAGCCGAGCGTTTTGGCTCCCGCTTTCAGACGGGCATGGTCGTGAAGGCAGATCTGCAGAAAGCGCCCTTCAAGCTCACCTTCTCGGACGGCAAGGAGCTGCTGACGCGAACTCTGGTCATTTCAACGGGCGCTTCTGCCAAGTGGATGGGAATTCCTTCTGAGAAAAAACTTCTCGGTAAAGGTGTCTCCTCCTGCGCGACTTGCGATGGCTTTTTCTTCCGGAACATGGACATCGCCGTGGTCGGTGGTGGCGATACCGCAATGGAAGAAGCGAACTTTTTGACTCGTTTTGCAAAGTCGGTGACCGTAATCCACCGCCGCGACACGCTTCGCGCTTCGAAAATCATGCAGGACAAAGCTCAGAAGAATCCGAAGATCCGCTTCATCTGGAACTCGGCTGTGGACGAGATTCTGGGCGAAAAAGAAGTGGAAGGCGTGCGCCTGCGAAACCTGGTGGATCAATCGGTTCAGGACGTGGCTGTCAAAGGCGTCTTTGTGGCGATTGGGCACGAGCCGAACACGCGACTCTTCCAAGGACAGCTGAAAATGGATGCTGCGGGTTACTTGGTGACTGAGCCCGGCACTCCGCGAACGAACATTCCGGGCGTTTTCGCGGCGGGCGATGTGGCTGACCATGTCTATCGCCAAGCGATCACAGCGGCGGGAACCGGTTGTATGGCCGCGATCGACGCGGAACGTTTCCTGGAAGCTTCGGAAGGGTAATCAAAATGTCGACGGAAGATCTTCACGAGCAGGTCCAGGTTCGTTTCGACAAGCTGGGGAAACTCCGCGAGAAGGGCGAAAATCCCTATAAAAATGGCTTTGCTCCGACGGCGCTCGCCATCGACATGCACAAGCGCTTTGATGAGCGTACCCGCGAAGATCTGGAGGCCGAGCCTGTGCGCTGCTCGATCGGCGGTCGCATCATGGCGATTCGCGATTTCGGGAAAGCAGGCTTTCTTCAGGTTCGCGACCGAACTGGAATTCTTCAGTTCTATGTGTCCAAGCAGGACTTAGGTGAAGAAGGTCATGCTCGCTACAAAATGCTCGACGTGGGCGACATCGTTTTTGGCGAGGGAAAGCTCTTCAAAACCAAGACGAATGAATTGTCACTGCACTGTGAGAAGCTCGAACTTCTCAGTAAATCTCTTCAGCCTTTGCCTGAAAAATACCACGGCCTGACGGACGTCGAGACTCGGTATCGTCAACGGTACGTGGACCTCATCATGAGTGAGGACACCAAAGAAACTTTCCGGAAACGCTCGCGCATCGTCGGGGAAATCCGGCAGTTCTTCCTAGATCTCGACTTCATGGAAGTGGAGACGCCCATGATGCATCCCGTAGCCGGCGGTGCAGCGGCGCGCCCATTCATCACTCACCACAATACTTTGGATGTGGATCTGTTCCTGCGGATTGCTCCCGAGCTGTACTTGAAGCGCCTCGTGGTCGGCGGTTTTGAACGAGTGTTTGAGATCAATCGGAACTTCCGGAATGAAGGAATTTCGATCAAGCACAATCCCGAATTCACGATGCTCGAGTTCTATCAAACCTACGCGACTTACGAAGATTTGATGGATCTGACCGAGCGACTGTTTCAGCGAGTCGCTGACAACGTTCTAGGGCGCCGGACTCTGAGCTATCAGGGCACCGAAATTCACCTGGATGGGCGTTGGGAGCGTTTGAGTGTCGAGGCTTCGATTCTGAAGCACTCGGGCTTCAAAGATGCCTCGCAGATTCGTGACCGGAATGCGCTTCTGTCATACGGCAAACAAGCCGGCATCTCGATGGATCCGAAGGACACCGTCGGTAGCCTGATGATGCGAATCTTCGATGAAGAAGTCGAATCAAAGCTCATTCAGCCGACTTTCATCACGCACTACCCAACGGACGTTTCTCCGCTTTCGCGATTGAATGAAAAAGATCCTTTCATCGTCGATCGGTTTGAACTCTTTATCTATGGCCGCGAGATGGCGAATGCTTTCTCGGAGCTCAATGATCCGATCGACCAAAAAGAGCGCTTCCAGAAGCAAGTCGATGCGAAGTCGGCGGGCGACGAAGAGGCCTGCGACATGGATGAAGATTACGTTCGTGCGTTGGAATACGGCATGCCGCCGACGGCCGGTCAGGGGATCGGCATTGACCGAATGGTCATGCTTTTCACCGATTCGGCTTCGATTCGCGATGTGATCTTGTTCCCTCAAATGCGACCCTTGCCCAAGGGTGAAGCTGTTCCTCAGGCGGAATAAGTGATGGAGGCTCAAGGCTCGGCGGTACCTAAGCTGGCCTGGCGGTTCCTCCTGTCGAGACAGTCGGACGGATTTCTTTCGTTCATCGCCTGGGTTTCAGTGGTCGGTGTTGCCTTAGGAGTCCTCGCACTCGTCGTCGTGACGAGTGTGATTAACGGCTTCGAAGGGGAACTGATTCGTTCCATCACGGGAATGAATGGCGATGTGGTTCTTTACTCGCGTGGTGAGCCTGTTTCTCAGCCTGACGTTGTGATTGCCAAAGTGAAGCAGCAGGTTCCTGAGTTGGCGGCCATCTCGCCGACCTTCGTTGCTGAGATGATGGCGGGCGGGGCTCGGGCAGTGTCAGGAGCCGTGGTCGAAGGCGTGGATCCGTCGACCTCAGGTCAAGTCACGCGTCTGCTTTCTCGAGTGAAAGAAGGCCGCTTTCCTGAGGCTTCTGATGAGGTGGCGGTCGGGCGCGCTCTAGCCGAGAAAATTGGGGTGAAGGTGGGTGATCCCATTCGCATCATCGCTCCGTTTGCAGGTGAAGCTGAAGAGGGCGAGCCGCCTCCACCCAAGGTTTGGGCTGCGAAGGTGAGTGGGATCGTACAAATGGGGATGCACGAGTACGATTCGAAGTCGGTATTCACGCTTCTTCCCTCCTTGCAGAATTTCTTGGGTGCTGGAGGAAAGGTCACCGCTTTTCGTTTGAAATTGGCGCCTTCGGCAAATTCTCGAGCGGTCTCGGATCGGCTGAGTGATTTTTTTGGCTACCCCTTTCGTGCCAAGGATTGGGGTCAGATGAACCGCAATCTTCTCTACGCTATTCAGCTGGAGAAAGTAGTCATCGCCATTATTTTGGGGGTGATCGTTATTGTGGCCGCTTTCAACGTAGTCAGCACTTTGATGATGATGATTCACGATAAAGCGCGCGAAATCGCGATTTTGAAAACCATGGGCTTTACCCCTGGACAGAGTTTCGCGCTGTTTTGTTGGGTGGGAATGGCGATTGGCGCTGCAGGAACGGTGGGTGGAATCCTGCTCGGGCTTTTACTCGATGAGGTGCTTGCCACCACTCAGCTGATTCGTCTTCCTCCCGACATCTACGGAATCGACTTTCTGCCGGTGGTGGTGCGGTGGAAAGAGATTTTGGTCATCGGGGGAGCGGCACTCGCGGTGACTTTCATCGCGACCTTCTTTCCGGCTCGCCAGGTTTCAAGACAGGCTCCCTTGGATGGGATAAAGTACGGTTGAGATGGCGGAGATCCTGCTTCAGGCCGAGGGCCTCAAGAAGACGTTCCGAAAGGGCAAGGGCGACGTCCCCGTGGTGAGGGGCGTTGATTTCACGCTCGAGGCGGGGGAAACCGTGGCAATCACGGGCGCTTCGGGTGTGGGGAAGAGTACTCTTCTTCACATGTTGGGCACTCTCGAGGAGCCCACTTCGGGCAAAGTTTACTTCGGACCGGAACGAAAGGACCTTTTTCGTCTCTCTGAAAAAGAACTGGCTCGATTCCGGAACCGCTACCTCGGTTTCGTTTTTCAGTTTCATTACCTTTTGCCCGAGTTTTCAGCGCTGGAAAATGTGGTGATGCCCGCAATGATTGCTGGCTTCCCTCGTGCGCCGTCAGACAAGCAGGCGCGTGACCTTTTGGATTTTGTGGGATTGAAGCATCGACTTCATCATCGTCCTGCAGAGCTTTCGGGGGGTGAGCAGCAGCGTGTTGCAATTGCGCGCGCGCTGATCCTTCGACCGAAACTGCTTCTGGCAGACGAGCTCACAGGAAATTTGGACTCAGGAAATGGAGCCCAGGTTCTTGAGCTCTTGCAGCGACTCAATCAGGCGACGGGAGTTTCCATTCTTCTGGTCACGCATGATCTCGGTCTCGCGAAAAAGATGCACCGCGTTCTTGAAATGCGTGATGGAGTTTTCGTCAGTTAATTCGTTGACTATCCCCAATTGCCCTCCTACAGATGATGGGGTGAATTTCCTCGCCCGGAAACTTCTTCAGCTTTCGATGCTGGCCCTTTTGGCAGTTCTTCCCGCATTTGCTGCACCCGTCGAGGAGTCCTTCTCGGGGAAAACCGTAGCATCGGTTGAAGTGCGTGGTCAGAAGCGCTTAGAAAAAGAAGCGGTTCTCAATAAGCTGGGAACGCGGGTGGGGTCGACTCTTTCTCGGGAGACGGTGCGCTCGGACGTTCAGGCGCTCTATGCCATGGGCTACTTCGACGACATCTCGGTTCAAGCCGAAGCAGGCCCCGAGGGAGTGCGCTTGGTTTTCGTCGTGAAAGAGCGCCCGGTTGTAGCGACGGTGACTTTTGAAGGGAATCGTCAGCTCGCCACCTCTGATTTGAAAGAGGTCGTGAAGGTCAAAGAGTGGTCGATCCTCGACGTCAATAAAGTCAGGCAGGACGTCGGACTTCTGCAGAAGCACTACGAGGACAAAGGCTTCTTTCTCGCTAAAGTCAGTTACGAAATCCGTTCGACCCAGGATGAACAGGTCGAGGTGGTCTACAAGGTCAGTGATTTTGATAAAATCGAAATTAAGAAGATCACCTTCCTGAACAATCGCGCGTTCAGTGATTCACAGCTGAAAGCCGTCTTGGGCGAAACCCGTGAGGGGGGTTTGCTTTCCTTCTTGGGAAGTTCAGGCAGTTTCAAGGAGAGCGCTTTTAAAGCGGACCTTCAGCGCTTGACCTACTTCTATCTCGAGAACGGCTACGTGAAGTTCCGTTATGAGAACCCAATCATCACGGTGAGTGAGGATAAGAGGTTCTTATATCTGACCGTCTACGTGGATGAAGGGGACCCCTATTCGGTCGGTGCGATCGACTTCTCGGGTGATCTCCTGTTCTCTAAAGACGAGCTTGCTCTTGATGTGAAAAATACCACGGGCGAGGCGTTTGCGATTTCGAAGCGAAATGCCGATATTCAGCGGCTCACGGAGCGATACCAGGACAGAGGGTATGCGTTCGTGAACGTGATCCCGCGGATGAATATCCGTGAGGACGTGAAGCTCGTCGATATCGACTATGCTTTTGAAAAAGGAAGTCTGGTTCGTTTTGGTGAGATCAATGTTCTCGGAAACACCAAGACCTACGACAAGGTGATTCGTCGAGAAGTGCGCTTCAAGGAGGGCGACCTCTACAGCGGGACTCTGCTTCGGCAGTCGCGCGAAGCAGTCGAGCGCCTGGGTTTCTTTGCCCCGGGTGAGGTGATCTTCAATACGATTTCTCCCAAGGGCAAGGCAGATATCGTTGATGTCGAAGTGACTGTGAAGGAGCGATCGACCGGCACGATTACCTTGGGCGCTGGCTATGGGTCGGTTCAGAAGTTTTTCTTCACGACCCAAATTTCCGAAATCAACCTCTTTGGTCGCGGCCAAAACCTGAGTTTGACCTCTCAATGGGCGGCGAACCAGCAGTCCAAGAGCTTCAACCTCGGCTTTACCGATCCCTACGCATTCGACACGCGATGGTCGATGGGTTTTGACATCTTTTACGTCAACTTCCCGATCCCTCAGAAGTACACCACTCGGAAGCTCGGGTTCGACGTCCGCTTGGGTTATCCACTGGGGCAGTTCACCAACGGTTTCATCACCTACAAGAACGAAGGCTTGAAGATTGAGCCTGACTTGAATGCGAATCTTGATCCCTTGGAAGTGGAGGCCGATCAGGGCGTACTTTCGAGTGTGATTACGAGCGTGGTTCGCGATAAGCGAAACAACCGCTTTGAGACCACGGGCGGGAATTATCAGAGTGTTTCTCTCGAGACGGCCGGTCTCGGTGGCGACAAGTATTTTTACAAGTTTACCGCGAATAGCCGCTATTACGCTCGGTTGCTGGGGAACCTCGTGTTTCGAAATAGTATCGAGTTCGGTCAAATTTATCAGCCTGGGGGCGGGGTTATTCCGCCTTCGGAGAAGTTCTTCCTGGGTGGTCCTAACAACTTGAAAGGTTTCCAGCTCTTTTCGGTGGGACCGAAGCGGACGCGAACCACCTTGGATGGGTTTAGTTTCCAAGAGCCCCTCGGTGGGGCCGTCCAGGCGTTTGGCTTGTTCGAGCTTGAGCATCCCTTGGTTTCGGATGCGGGCCTGAAGTTCGTCACTTTCTTCGATGCCGGGAATGCCTACGGAAACTGGCCGGGCTTTCAGAATTTTGAGCTGCGGACGGATGCTGGCTTAGGTCTTCGTTGGTTCTCTCCCATTGGTCCCCTGCGGTTTGAGTGGGGTTTCCCCTTGGATCGGAAGCCGGGCGAAGACAGCGTCGTCTTTAACTTTTTCATCGGCCCGCCGTTCTGATCTCGCGGGACCGCCCATTGTTTTCATCGCAGGGATGTGGTTTCTTTGGCCCCATGAAAACAAAATTTGCCTGGATCGTGGCTGTTGCATTGATGAGCTCAGTGGCTTCTGCTGAAGATGCCAAAGTAGGTTTAGTGGACATGCAGCGCGCGCTGCAGACTACCGAAGCAGGAAAAAAAGCTCGCGCCCAGCTCGAGAAGGAATTTAAAGCCACTAAAGCGCAGTTCGATGCGGAGAAGGCGTCGATCGAAAAATTGGGCGAGGAGTTCAAAAAGCAGTCGCTGGTTCTCAGTGATGAAGCTCGTGCGAAGAAACAGGCCGAGGTTCAGGAACGCATCATGAAGTTCCAGGAGAAGGCGGCACGCTCCCAGCAAGAGATTCAGAATAAAGAGCGGCAGTTGACGGGCCCGATGATCGAGAAGATTCGCGCGATTGTTGCGGAGCTTGCAAAGCAAAAAGGCTATTCAGTGGTTCTTGAAAAAGGAGAGGCCAATGTTTTGTTCTCCTTGGAAAAGGACGATCTGACCGCGGATGTGGTCACTGCCTTCAATAAGCAGAACAAGGGCTGATGAAAGGTTTTACGGGCGAGCAGATCCTGGCGTGGTCGGGTGGCCGGGCGGTGAACTCCGAGGTCCTGGATAGGGACTGGAGGGAAATCCGCGTCGAGCGCCCGGCCCCTTTGGAGCTATGCGGCCCGGAGGACCTCGGTTTTTTCTTTTCGAGAGAGTACGAGACCGAGCTTCCCAAGGCTCGTGCGGGGATTCTGATTACAGGCGAACCTTTTGTGAAGCCTTTGGAGGCTTCTGGTTTGCCTCTTTGGCGGAAGACCCTCGTGATCGCCTGCTCGGATCCTTACCTTGTGATGGCTGAGTTGACGGCGAAATTCGCGCCGCAGCTTTCCTCGACCGCTCACCTCGAGGCACCGCAAGTTCGAGAGATTCATCCTTCGGCTGTGATTCATCCGACCGCGCGCATCGGTGACCGAGTTCGCATTGGCGCGAATTGCGTGGTCGATGCTTCTGCCGAAGTGGGGGATGGCTGCGTTCTGTATCCTGGGGTGTATGTGGGGCCGCAGGCTCGTTTGGGTTCTGAGTGCGTTCTCTTCCCAAACGTTGTGATTTACGAGCTGACTCAAGTCGGAGACCGCGCTCGGATTCATGCGGGATCGGTGATCGGTGCCGATGGCTTTGGGTATGCTCCTAAGCGTCAAGGTCGCCAAGTTACGGGACATGAGAAAATCCATCACTTAGGGCGAGTGGTGATGGGTAACGATGTGGAGATCGGCGCGAACACGCAGGTGGATCGCGGAACTCTGGGGGACACCGTCTTAGGGGACCAAGTGAAACTCGATAACGGGGTTCAAATCGGACACAACTGCGTTCTTGCCGAGGGTGCAGTGGTTTGCGGAGGCACTGCTCTTGCGGGTCGCTCGCGCCTCGGTCGATACGTTTACATCGGCGGAAATTCGGGTATCGCAAATGCGGTCGTCGTGGGTGACGGAGCGCAAGTGGGTGCTTTGACTTTGGTGACCCGGGACATGCCGGCCGGTTCGAATGCCTTGGGAGCGCCCCAGCGCGAGATGCGGGAGCATCTGAAGGCCCATGCGCTTCTGAATCAGCTTCTGGAAGATCGAAATAAAAAGCGTCGCGGCTGATTCAGCCGGCTGAGGGAAAAATGGAAAAGAATCGCGAGCGAAAAGAGTATCGGCTAGGAATTGATCAAGTTCGTCGCTGGTTGCCTCACCGGGCGCCTTTTTTGATGGTGGACCGGATTTTGGAAATTCATCCGATCGGGGACATTGATCAGCCGGATTTTTCGCAGTCCATGGCTGGGATCAAAGTCGTTGGCTTGAAGGCAGTGACTTACAATGAGCCCATCTTTCAGGGGCATTTTCCGGATTTCTCGATTTTCCCAGGTGTGATGGTCATCGAAGCGATGGCTCAGGTCGGAAGCTTTTCGGTGTATCCCTATTTCATGAAGACTCCCGATCAGGAGCCTCCGAAGCTCGAGACCATTCTGGTCGGGGTGGACAATGTGCGATTCCGTCGTCCGGTGGTCCCGGGTGATTCCCTGAGACTCGAGACGCTTGTGACCAAGACTCGCGGGCGAATGTGGATCTATGATGCTGTAGCGACCGTCGACGGCGAGAAAGTCGCCGAGGCCTCGATCATGGCCAACTTGAAGCTGGAGACTTAAGCGATGATTCACCCAACTGCTTTGATTCATCCGGATGCGCAGCTGGACCCTACCGTTGAAGTGGGTCCTTGGTGCTCGATTGGTCCCAAAGTCAAAATCGGCAAAGGAACTCGCTTGATCAGCCACGTCGTCGTCGACGGCTGGACCGAGATCGGTGAAGACAATTTGATTTTCCCCTTCGCCGTCTTGGGTGCAGTTCCTCAGGACCTGAAATACAAAGGCGAGGATACTCGGCTCGTGATCGGGAACCGGAATAAAATCCGGGAAAGCTCGACTCTGAATTTGGGAACGGTTCAAGGCGGTGGCTACACTCGATTGGGTGATGACTGCCTTTTGATGGCCTACAGCCACTTGGGCCACGACTCCATCATCGGCAACCACTGCATCTTGGCCAACTCGGTCGCAATCGCTGGACACGTGATTTTAGAAGACTACGTCACTTTGGGCGGCATGACGGCCGTTGCTCAGTTTGTCCGAGTGGGTGCGCATTCCTACGCGGGGGGCCAGTCGGGCATCGAGAAGGATGTGCCTCCTTTCTCGATCGTCGTGGGTTCTCGGCCGTGTAACCTCAAGGGCGCCAATATCGTGGGCTTGAAGCGGCGCGGGTTTTCTCCTGAAGCGGTATCCAAGATTCACGAGGCGATCAAACTTTGGGGTCGAAGCGAAGTTCAGAAGGACGCTTGCTTAAAAGAGATCGAAGAACAAATGGGTGACGTTGCTGAAGTCAGGAAGCTGCTCGATTTCATTCGCTCGAGTGAGACCGGAGTGATCCGCTGAGAATCCTGATTTCGGCAGCAGAAGCATCCTCGGACGTGCACGGTGCCCAGCTTTTACGGGCGCTGAAGGGGTTGGTTTCTGCTGGAGAAAAGGTAGAAGCTTTTGGTGCAGGCGGCTCGCGGCTCCGGGCTGAAGGTTTGGAAGCAGGAGTCGACGCTCGCGACCTCTTGGCAATGGGTACGGTTGAGGTTTTGGGCCGGTTGCCAAAAATTCGCCGGGCTTTAATGCAGCTCGAGAGCATGGCGCGCGAGAGGCGTCCTGAAATCGCTGTACTGATCGATTACCCTGAGTTCCATCTGCGGCTCGCGGCTCGTTTGAAGAAGCTGGGAATTCCCGTGGTTTGCTTCATTCCGCCCAAACTTTGGGTTTGGAGGAAAGGGAGAATTCGAAAGCTGCGAGATCTCTTTGCGAAGGTGCTTTGCATCCTTCCTTTTGAGGAAGCGTTTTACGCGCGCGAGGGAATGCCGGTCAGCTACGTCGGAAATCCACTGATCGACGAATTACCTTGGTCCTTGTCGCGCGAGCTGGCCCGAAAAGAACTGGGCTGGACCGAGAGTGATCTGGGGGTCGCACTATTGCCGGGAAGTCGTCCTGCCGAGCTCGAGCGACATTTTGAAGTCATGCTTCAGGCGACGGCGAGTCTCGTTCCCGAGCTGCGCGCGCGCGGAAAGCTTTCGCCTGGGGCTCAGCTGAAAGTCGTGATCCCGTTAGCGGAGACCACCGACTTGGCTCGCTGGCAAGGGCGCCTAGCAGAGCGGCGCTGGTCAAAGGATCTGCCTCGGGAGTGGGCTGATGGAGTTCGCGTCGTGCTCAGTCAGGGAGGGGCGCATCGGGCGCTTCGAGCCGCAGATGCTGGAATCGTGAAGTCAGGGACCTCGACCTTGGAAGCAGGGCTTTTGGGTTTGCCGCACGTGGTGATGTACCGGCCCTCGGCGGTGACTGCTTTCTTGTTTCAGCACCTCGTGCGCTACCGCGACCCGGTCGCACTCGTGAATTTGATGCGCCGGGATTCCGCAGGTCGACCGCTTCAGGTTCTCCCAGAATTGCTTTGTGAGCAGGCGACTCCTGGCGCTTTGGCGCGAGAACTCGGGCCGATGCTTTGGGACGAGGAACTCCGACAGGCTTTGACTCGCAGTCTGGGCGAGGTGCGCCGGGTTGTTTTCGGAGGCGGGGAGCATCCCGTTTCGCCGAGCCTGAGAGCAGCAGAAGAGGTTCGCGCAGTTTGGAGTGCGGTGCGATGAACCTGACGTCGGCTGCCTCTGCTCTCTGGTCGTTCGCTTCCGCCGCCGCTCGTGCAAGCGCAAAAAAGGGCTGGCTTCGAGCGGAGGCCTTGGGAAGTAAAACCTGGTCAGTTGGCAATATCCAAGCCGGAGGCGCCGGAAAGACGCCGCTCGTGGCTTTAGTGGCACGGCAAGCTTTGAGTCGGGGTTTGTCGGTTGCGATTCTCACTCGGGGTTATGGTGGGATCTGGGAGCAGCAGGGCGGAGTGATCGAGCCTCGATCGAAGTCGCCTCATCCTCAGTTCTGTGGTGACGAGCCAGCGCTTCTTCACGAGCTAGTGCCGGATGCATGGATTTTGATTGGGCGAGACCGAGTGCGCCAGTATCGTCGGGTCGAACGCAAACGAGGACGAGGCTTTGATCTCGTCATTCTCGATGATGGATTTCAGCACTGGCGGATTCGGAAGGACCTGGAAGTGGTGGCTTTGACCTCGCACACGTCAGCGACTCGTCTGCACCGAGATTCGGTTTCGTCGCTTCGCCATGCCGATCTTCTGGTTTGGACCAAAGGCGAGACGCGTCCCGTGATTGGCTTCGAAGCTCCGCTCGTTCGTCTGCGTTCCCGCGCGCGGCAAATTCACGGCAACAGTGCTTCCGGTGGACGGTTGTGGCTTCTCACAGGAGTGGCCGATGGTGCAGCCGTTCGAGCAGACATCGAAGCGCTCGGGCATACGGTAGTTCATCATTCCGTATTCCCCGACCATGCTCGATTTGCAGATGCCGTGGCCTTCGAACTGAGGCGGCAGGCGCTGGAAGCGGGCTGCGCTCTCGCGATGACCGGCAAAGACTGGGTGAAGTGGAAAACTTTGGCAGTCGATGGTCTGGATGAGGTTCGAGTCTTCGAGCCTGAGCTTACGTTTCAGGAAGGAGAAGCGGAATGGCACAAGAAGCTCTGGGGCGAGTGATCCTGATTTTCCTTCACACGATTGCTGGAACGGTTTCCTTGCTGCCGTCCCGAGGAGTCAGCTGGATCGGAGCCGGTCTGGGACGACTCCTGTTGATGCTCGGGTTTCGTCGAAAAGTGGTCGAGCGAAATCTGCTGCTCGCTTTCCCGGGGGAGTCTCCCGGGCACGCCGAAACACGCTTGCGTCTTTTGGGTGAAGCCTTTCAGCATCTCGGGCGAGTTTTCCTCGAGATCTTTTTGCTCTTTGGTTTTTTCGATCGCTACGCAAAACGGAACATCCGGGTGCGAGGACTCGAACACTGGACGAGGGCAAAAGAGTCCGGAAAAGGCGTCATTTTTCTCGCCAGTCACGTGGGGAACTGGGAATTGATGGCAGCGGGCTTTGCCGATGTGGGCGACCCCGTGATGCTCGTGACCAAGCATTTGAAGCCCGAGTGGTTCCACCGGGCGATTGAGCGGGCGCGAGGTCGGGCTGGAGTTCTTGCCACCTATGAGCCGAGAACTTTGAAAGACGTTTTTCGCCAGTTGGCGAAGAACGGCACAGTGGGGATGGTTTTGGATCAGTACACCGGACCTCCAGTTGGGGTCCGGGTGCCATTCTTCGGAATCCCGGTGGGAACCAATCTAGGACTTGCGACTGTGGCTCGTCGAACCGGTGCTCCTGTCTTGCCCATCCTGAATCATCGCTTGCCGGATGGCAGCTTCGAAGTAGAGATCTTCCCTGCGCTTCAGTGGATTCCGGATGAGCATCCCGACGTCGAGTTAGCTCGGAATACTGCGGCTTATGCAGCTATCTTGGAGGGCCAAGTCAGGCGCTATCCGGGACAGTGGCTTTGGAGCCACCAGCGGTTCAAGGGTGACCTTTCTCCTTTGCGAGAAGGCGAATGGGAAGAGGGGCGTGCTCGGCGTGCTCGACTTTGAGGGCGACCCTGGCCTAGAGTGGGCTTCGGAAACTCGAAGCCATGAAATCTCCTGAGCGTATCTTGGTCCGGGCCCCCAACTGGATTGGGGATCAGATCCTTGCGTATCCCTTTTTTCACTTCCTTCGGCAGGCCTATCCCCGTGCCCAAATCACGTCGGTTTGTGTGCAGTGGGTCCAGGATCTTCAATTTCGAAATCTGGTGGACCGAGTCGTCGTTTTGCCGCGCGCTGTGGATGAGTCACTTTGGGAGCGTTGGCGAGTGCAGGAGTCGGGCGCCGAGCAGCTTCGCGGCCAAGGGCGCTATGACTTGGCAATTGCTCTGCCGAATTCTTTGTCATCCGCGTGGCTTCTTTATCGCGCGGGCGCTCGTGTGCGGCGTGGTTACTCGCTCGAGGGAAGGAGACTCCTTCTCAATGAGCCAGTGCTCTGGGACGAGACCTCTTCTCGCCATCGAGCACAAGCCTACGTAGACCTTCTTCCTCCGCGCGCTCGCCCCTCTCGCGAAGTGCGTTGGTTCTTCGGGATTCCAGCAGAGAACGAACTCGATCCGCGGATCCCTGGAGTTGTGCCGGGGTTTTCGGCTCGCGAGGCTTGGCCGGGCTTTACTCCGTTGACTCCGCCCGACGAGCCTTACTGGGTGCTTGCGCCAGGAGCGACGGCGGACAGCCGTCGCTGGCCGACTTCTTACTTCGCAGCTCTGGCGAGGCGCGTTCGGAGTGAGACGGGTTGGACCGGGCTTGTCGTCGGTGGGCCGAAAGAGGCGCCCTTGGCACATGAGCTTTGCGGTGACCCGAGTTTGGGGCTCAAAGATTGGACCGCGCGAGGGCCAGTGCCGACTCTTTCAGAAATTTTTGGTCGGGCGAAATTCACTCTGACGAATGAATCGGGCCTAGCTCACGTCGCAGCCGTTTGTGGTTCGTTTGTGCAGATCGTGTGTGGCGCGGCCGATCCGAAGCGCACGACGCCCCTTGGACCAGGGCGTGTGCAAGTCGCGATCAACCCAGTCGAATGCTGGCCTTGTGAGAGAAATATTTGCGCGCAACCAGCGGCTACCCGGATTCAGTGTCTGACTGGGATTCGTCCTGAAACCGTGTGGGAGGAGATCCAACGTGGCATTCGGCTTGGCTGAGCGTGTGGACGCCCTCGAGGGGCGACTCGATGAACTGGTGGTTTGCCTCTCGCATTCCTGGGGTGGCTTGGAACAGGTTGCGGCACAGGATGCGGTGGATCGCTCGGCATTGGGTCTGAAAGTGCGTGCTTTGGTGCTTGAAGGGAGTCCCATCCATCAGAATCTGATGCAGAGAAATTCCGCTGTCGTTCCGATTCCTCTTTCGTTTCGTCCGCGGGACCTTCTGGATTTTCGCCTGAAAAGCGAACTCGATCGGTTGTTCAAATCTGGCGTGAACGTCGTCCACACCCATCAAACGACGCTTCTGGGAACTTTGATTCCTTGGATGTGGAAGTATCCGCAGGTCTCTGCGTTTGCTTCACGCCATATTATCAATAATCACGATAAAAGAGATTTCATTCACCGGCTTCTCTACGCCCGTTTAGATTACTTGCTCGTGATGAGTCAGACGTTGCGTGAAAACGTGATGGCCACGCATCCGCTTCGCGAGCGCCAAGTGAAAGTCGTGAACCTCGGTCTCGATTTCTCTGTGTTCGATCCGGACCGCGTGGATCCGGCCCGTCAGCGCGCCGCTTGGGGAGCGGATCCAGAGACTTTGGTGATCGGTCTGGTAGGCCGGATTGACCCTGCTAAAGGGCAGGCCACCTTTGTTCGGGCAGCAGCTGGGGTGATCAAAGCCTTAGGGGATCGCGCCAAGGTGAAATTCGTGATGGTGGGCGAGGAGACCCTGGGCCGGGCGTCGAACCACCTAGGCGAGCTCAAGGAAATGGTTCAGCAGTTCCGGCTCGAGGATCACGTTGTTTTTGCGGGCTATCAGGAAAATATTCCTGAAGTGATGCGGTCTTTCGACATCCTGGTCATGCCTTCTCGGCAGGAGGCCTTTGGCCTCGTGGCGATTGAGGCTATGGCGATGGAATGCCCCATCATCATTTCGCGAGGGGGAAGTGCCGCCGAGATCGTGGGCGAGGAAGAATACGGTCTGTTGACCCGTCCTGAGGACGCTTTTGATCTTCAGCGCCAGCTTCGCCACTTGATCGACCATCCCGAAGTTCGGGCAGAGATGGGTCGCAAGGCTCGGGCTCACGTCATGGCCCATTACGATCGTCAGATCCGGATTGACCGAACCCTGGAACTCTATAGTCGGGCCCTGCGGCGCCGAAAAATCCTGAACTAACCGAGTTGGATCAGTTGAAGTCGTTGATGGCTCAAAGCCAATTCCTGATCGAAATTATCGGTCATAGAGGGTTTTTCTCTTTGACAGAGAAGGCTTAACTCCCGTAAACCCTCCGAGCCGGGTCGAGGACATCCTGCGATACTGCTTTGCGGTATGGGTGTCCCGGTTTCCCGTCGAAAGGTTAAAACAACCCAATGGTAAGTAAGCAGTCTGTCAGTGGCTCGACCGAGCCGAAACGTCCGAAGAATCAAAGCTGGATGGACGAATTCTCGTCCTATCTGGGAGATGACTCCGCAGAATTGTCCGGAGGTTCGGACGACGAAAATTTTGCAGAACTGTTTGAGGCCTCGCAGGCTCAACAGGAAATCAAAGAAGGCGAAGTAGTCGACGGCACCGTCGTCTCGGTAGGAACCGAGTACGTCACGGTCGATATCGGCTACAAGTGCGAAGGCCTCGTGCCGCTTCAAGAGTTCAAAGACGCCTACGGCGCTGCTCACGTGGCAGCCGGCGACGTCGTGAGCGTCTACCTGGAGCGCATGGAGATGGACAACGGCTTCATGCTCCTCTCGAAGGACAAAGCTGAAATCATCCGCGCTTGGGACGAAATTTCGCAAGCTTGCGAAAAAGATCAACTGGTCGAAGGTACCGTCATTGCGAAAGTCAAAGGTGGTCTCTCGGTCGACATCGGCGTGAAGGCATTCTTGCCGGGCTCGCAGATCGACACCAAGCCGGTCAAGAACTTGGACAAGTTCTTGGGCAAGAAGCTCAAGTTCAAGATCATCAAGTTCAACAAGAAGCGCGGCAACATCGTGTTGTCCCGCCGGGCAGTGGTGGCTCAGGAGCGCGAGCTCCAGCGCGCCGAAACCCTGGCCAACCTCCAAGAAGGCATGGTCGTGACCGGTACCGTGAAGAACATCACGGAATACGGCGCTTTCATCGACTTGGGTGGCATGGACGGATTGCTCCACATCACCGACATGAGCTGGGGCCGCATCAAGCACCCGAGCGAACTGTTCGCTGTGGGCGACGAAGTGAAAGTGAAAGTCCTCAAGTACGACCGCGAAAAAGAGCGCGTCAGCTTGGGCTTGAAGCAAGTCACCGCCAATCCTTGGGACGACGCCGAGTACAAGTACCCGGTCGGCGTGAAAGTGAAAGGCAAAGTGGTCTCGCTGAAAGACTACGGCGCTTTCATGGAACTGGAAGATGGCATCGAAGGCCTGATCCACGTCTCCGAAATGTCCTGGACCGAGCGCGTGAAGCACCCCTCGAAAGTCCTGAACGTGGGCGACGAAGTGGAATGCAAAGTTCTCGAAGTCGACTCCAAGCAAAAGCGCATCAGCTTGGGCCTCAAGCAGTTGCAGGCTAACCCCTGGGACGAGCTCGAGATCAAGCACCCGGTGGGTTCGAATGTCGAAGGCGAAGTCAAGTCGGTCACCGACTTCGGCGTCTTCGTCGACATCGGTGTGGGCTTGGACGGCCTCGTGCACGTCTCCGACATCGCTTGGGCCAAGAAATTTGCTCATCCTTCCGAGAAGTACAAGAAGGGCGACAAGCTCAAGGCTGTGGTTCTCGGCATCGACAAGCAGAACGAAAAGTTCTCGCTCGGCGTGAAGCAACTGGATCGCGACCCCTGGGAATCGATCAAAGCTCGCTATCGCACCGGTCAAGCTGTGGACGGCCTCGTGACCAAGCTCACGGACTTCGGCGCCTTCGTGGAAATCGAAGAAGGCATCGAAGGCCTGATCTACGTCTCGGAAATCGCCGACCATCGCATCGAGAAGCCGGCTGACGTCTTGAAAGTGGGCGACAAAGTCCGCGCTGAGATCCTCTCGATCGAAGCGAAGGAACGTCGTATCGGTCTTTCGATCAAGGCTCTGGGCCGGTCGGAAGAGCGCGCTAACTTCGAGAAGTACTCGGGCGACGCTTCCCGTAAGACCTCGATGGGCGACCTCTTGGGCGACAAGCTCAAGGCTGCTCTGAAGAAAGACGAGTAAGACTTTCGGCCGCAAGGCTGGAAACGAACGACGCCCCGCTTGGGATTCCCAGGCGGGGCGTTCGTGTTTCCGGGGTGACTGCTGGGAATAGCCGTCACCCGGAAACACGAGTTCCTTATGGGCGAGCGCAAGGACTCGCCGCTCAAAGCTGGGGAGCGCAGCTGGCCCCACTTCCAGCTGCGCTCCGCCTCCCCTTGTGCTGCCCGCCCCTGAACGCTTAAGTCCCCAAGGAAAGGAAAGTCAGAACGGCAGATAAGCTGCAGCTGATGATCCACGGGCGCATACTGACTCCTTTCAGGTTTCCTCGGGTGCTGCACTGAGCAAGGAGTGGGCCACCGCCCCCAGAAACCTGAACGCCGCATTTGCGGGCTTTTCGAGTCGGAAAACGCCGAAGTTTGGACGCCCTGCTGTAGGGACTTGCCTACACGCTGTGGGGAGAAGGCTACGCTTCCTGGAAAAAATGGTAGGATCGGACTCCTATGCAGAATCCGAATCCATCCAAAAAGGCTTGGAATCCGTTGCTCGTCATCCTGGGTTTATCCGGGGCATTCTTTTTGGTTTTCGTGCTTTTCTCGACCGTGTTCTTCCTACGAGGGGCACACGGCGGTCGAAATGGGTCGGGTTGGCTCGGAGGCAAAGCGGTTGGACTGATCGAAATGAATGGGGTCATTCTGGATTCCAAACGAACCGTCCGCCAGCTGGAGCACTTTCAGGAGGACCCGTCGATCCGCGCGATCGTGCTGCGGCTGAATTCACCGGGTGGCTCGGTCGCACCGTCGCAAGAAATTTATGAGGCCGTGAAGGCCTCTCGGAAGCCGATCGTCGTGTCGATGGGGTCGGTCGCAGCTTCGGGCGCATTTTACATCGCCATGGGAGCGAAAAAGGTTTTCGCTAACCCAGGCACTATCACTGGCTCGATTGGCGTCATCATGGAGTTTGCAAACCTAGAGAAGCTTTACGATTGGGCCAAAATTAAGCGCTACGCGATCAAAACGGGGCGCTTTAAGGATTCCGGCGCCGATTACCGTGAACTTCAGCCCGAAGAGCGCGCGCTGCTGCAGGGGATGGTGGATAACGTTCTTGGGCAGTTTAAGGCTGCGGTGGCCGAAGGCCGAAAGCTTGCACCTTCGGAAGTGGATCGCGTTGCCGATGGACGGATTTTCTCGGGCGAACAGGCCAAAAAGCTGAAGCTCGTCGATGAACTTGGAACGCTCGACGCGGCCATTGCGGAAGCCGCCCGCTTGGCCAAGATTTCGGGCAAGCCCCAGGTGGTCGTTCCAGATTCTCCTCGGCGCCGCTTGCTCGATCTCTTGATGGGGTCAGGTACGGGTGAGGATGGCGATCTGGAAGAAAGCCGAAGCCCGCTCAAGCGGTTGGCTGGCCAAATTGGGCGAGAGTTGGGTCTAGGGGCTACTGGAGCGGGTTTGCGCTCGCTAGAATTGCCCCCGGGGATGTATTGGCTTTGGGAAGGTGCCCGGTAAAGGCCCTCAGACGTACGCAGTGTAGTGCGCAGTGTTTTAGGCAGAGAAGTAGGTAAGATGAGTAGTCGGAAGTTGGAAGTAGCGCCTCAGTCTCGAAAGGATTCAGGCAGGAAAGTGCCGCGTGAGCTGGCGCTTCGAGTTCTGGGTCGGGTGCTGGGCGAAAATGAAGCGCTTGATGAGGTGCTCCAGCAGGTTTCCGGTGAAGTCGATCCTTCAGAGCGCGGGTGGCTACAGGACGTCTGTAGTGGAACCCTACGCTGGAAGGGGCGACTCGAGCTTGCGCTTGATTCTCTAGCCTTGCGGAAGAAGCCCTCGGGCTGGCTCAGGCGAGTGCTGCTTTTGGCTTCGTATCAGCTCGTGGTTCAAGAGCGCACGGCGCGCGGTCGCGTCGTTCATGAAACGGTCGAGCTGATTAAGCGAAAAGAAGGCGAAGCGCCGGCTCGCTTTGCGAACGCGCTGTTGCGCCGAATTTCTGAACAAGCCGATGATTGGCGAACTGCGGGCTTTCCCAAAGGACAGGGCCTGGAAGCCCAGGCTCGTTGGGCGAGCCTCCCGGTGTGGCTCTGGAAGCGCTTGGTTCGCGAACAAGGCGTGGAGCGCGCTTGCGCCTTTGCGGAAGCAGCTCTCGAGAGGCCTTCGGTTTGGCTCCGGGTTCAAAATGCGGACGCAGCGAAGCTTTTCCCGAATGCGACTGCAGGGGAGACCCCGGGTGCGCTTCGCTTGGGAGAAGGGCAGTTGCCTCCTGGACCTGTGAATCTTTGGCCGGGCTTTACCGAGGGCGCATTCCTGATTCAGGATGTTTCGAGCCAGGTCCTCGTGAACGCCCTAGTCGGCGAACTCAAAAAAGCAGGTGTTTGGACGGGCGAAAAGAACACCCTCCGTGCGCTCGATTGGTGTGCGGCTCCTGGTGGGAAGTCCGTGGGGCTTGCTTGGTCGGGATTCCAAGTGGTGGCTTCGGACGCAAGCTTAGAGCGCTTGGGCCTGCTCCGGCAGACGGTGAGTCGGTGTGCCGCTGAGATCGACGTACGCGAACCTCAGGCTCTCGGAACTCTTCGCGATTTCGATGTGGTCTGGGTGGATGCACCCTGCACGGGATCGGGCATTTTGCGACGCCATCCCGACGTGCGCTGGCTTCGGCAAGAGAAGGAACTTCAGGCCCTGGCGAAGGTTCAAGAGCAAGTGCTTCGCGAGGGGCTCGAGCGAGTGAAGCCCGGTGGATACCTGATGTACTCGGTTTGTTCGGTGCTCGAAGAAGAAGGCGTGTCGCGGCTCTTGGGACTTTCAGACTGGAAGGATCGATTTGAGATCGTGGCCGAGTGGCGCCTTTGGCCCTTTGAAGGCGAAAAGGGAGATGGATTTCAAGGCGCACTGGTCAAATTGGCACACTCTTCGCAGAAGGGCTGACCCAGACCGAGGCCCTGCAGTGTGATGCGGAACGTATGTGGAGAGGGGTAGGGTCCGGTCGTCCCAAATCCTACCTAAAAAATCCTACCTAAAATTCCATTCGCCGCTGGCTCCCGAAAGGGGGCCAGCCGGTTTCCTATTTTGGCGACGGTTGTGGCGATAGCCAAAAGGCAAGAGTTAGGTGCGCTTCTTCAGGCGATCCCGCTGGCGCTTGCCCAAGCGCTTGGGCTTGGTGCCGTCTTCTGCGACGGCTTTCTTTTTCCGCGCACGATCCTGATAGTCTTGACGGGCTTTCAGGATGCCTTTTTCTTCGATCGAGGCCCGAGCGCGAGAAGCGTGGGGGGAATCAGCGAAAGCAGGGTCATCCAAGCCGATGACATCGCCCCGGTGCACGCGAAGATCGGGCTCGGTGAGCCAGACGCGGCCGGGTTGCTCGGGTTCGCAGGTCAGAACAAAGGGAAGGGATTCGCCCGGACGGCGCAGGGGCTCGCTGACCACCAAGCGCTGATGCGCTTTGAGGATGGGAGCCCGAGTAGCCGGAGCTGCGAGCCACAGGTAGCTGAACTTCAGCCAGTGGCGTTCGCTCGAGAGCCGCTTGGAGAATTCCTTAAACCACTTTCCGGGAACATGCAGCGGGAGCGAGAAATGGCACCAATCGCGTCCGTCTGCGAGAGGGCAGGCCCCGGCATGAGCGCAAGGACCCCAGATGGCGGAAGCGTGAGGGGCCAAGGCGCCTTGTTCGAGGAGTTGATCACGAATGCGCGAAAGCTGTTGAGAAGGAATGCGGGCCGCAGGTTCTACGCAAAGCATTCCGCCGCCAGCTGCGCGCGAAAGGATCAGACCCAGCGCTTCCGCTGCCGGATCGCGTGGAGCTTGGCCTTTGGGGCGTCCCTTGCGCGAAGGCATAGGCGCATCCCGTTCGTCCAAATCGTCATCCTCCGAGTTTTCCGCATCGAGAAGAATCGATTCGTCATCGGCTTCGGGAGCTGGCGCTAGCTGGGCAGGCGGAGGGTTCGGACGACCGCCTTTTTCGTTCAGCACATGGCCCATCAGAACGAGAGAGGTTTCTTGGCGAAGGGCGCGAGCAGCACGCCACCAAGGATCGACATAAGTCTCGACGCGCACTTTTCCACGAAGGCGCGGGAAGTACTCGGCGAGTTGCTCGAGCAGGTGTTTGCCGTCTTGAAGAATCAAGCGGTCGGTATCCCACCAGTGAAATTCCAGCTGAGGGAGTTCGATGTTTTCAGCGCTCGCGCGCTCGAGGAGCCAGAGCACTAAAGCGAGCGAAGCGGTCCCAGGACCTGCACCCAAATCAGCGATTCGGAGAGTGCCCGTTTTTAAGCCATGCTGAAGCATGAGCTCAAGCGCGGGCTCGTGGAGTCGAAAGAGCGACACAAACTTGGCGGCCTGGAGGGGTAAAAAATAAAGCAGATAAGCCGAGCGAAACTTCGGGTGCCGGAAATACGCCGGCAAGGTACGGGGGCGCTCGTCGGTGAAGAGCTCGGAAAGCTCGGCAATTCCGCGGAAAAAGAACGCGGCATCGGGCTCGGCGAAGGGTTTCCCTTTCCAGCGTTCGTCGGGACTGTATTGTCCTTTGACGTAAGCGGGGATGGCCTCGTCGACAAACCAGGACCAGGCGGGGGGGAATTTGAGATCGAGCTCGGATGCAGGCTTCATGGCGATTCCTTCATGCTACACTAATTCGGAGTCAGAGGGGTCAAGGGATGGGCCGAGAATCATTGTCGGAAAAAGAGCTGCTCCAGCAGTTGGGTAAGTGGCAGGGGAAGGACCTCTGGCCGGGAGGTCGTCACAAGCCTTACGCTTTCTACTGCGCTAATTGTAAAAGTTCCCGAAAACTTCTCCTGAATCCCTCTCCGTATACGTTCCAGCGATTCATGCAGATCGCGCTGACTTCCATCTTTTTGATGTTGGTGTGCTGGCCGCTCTTTGGTTTTCGTGGGCTGGTGTTCTTCGTCCCGTGCTGGGCGGTATTTGAAGTCATCTACCGCGCGCGCGTGCGAGCCGAGGTCAAATGCCCTCACTGTGGCTTCGATCCTTATTTGTATATGGTCGACGTCCAGCGAGCTCGCCAACAGATGGAAGCCCACTGGCGGAAAAAGTTCGAAGAGCGAGGGATTCCTTATCCCGAAAAAGGCGGAA
>JACCEB010183042.1_pt1 | contig 25675 bp, 18 predicted proteins | sample 7454761 | NCBI WGS metagenome assembly JACCEB01 (sample SAMN15323454, study PRJNA562643) | freshwater metagenome | isolation source: river surface water | place: USA:Blue River Watershed | collected 2017-08-18
ACCGCGTCGCCGGCGCCGCCCGCCCGGGCCGCCGCGACCAGCCGCCCCAGTTCGGCGCTCGACTCCTGCCTCGGATACAGCACGAGCGGATAATCGCTGCCGAACAACACCCGTTCCCCGCCGCCGCACGCCCGCAGCAGGTCGGGCCACGCCGCGTCCGGGTAAAGCAGCGGCGACGCCGCCGTGTCGAACCAGACATTGGGCCGCGCGACCACCTCCGGGCGGATCGCGCCGATCCGCCCGCCCCAGTGGGCCAGCACGAACTGGGTTTTCGGATACTGCTCCGCCAGCCGCGCGAAATCCTCCGGCGGCGTCTCCACGCGACCGGGATAGGCCTTTCCCGCCGGATCGGTCACATGCAGATTGACCGGCAGACCGAACGCGCCCGCGAGCTCCAGCGTCGCCGCCAAACCGGCTCCTGCGATTCCGCCCAGCTGCGTGTGGGGCGACAGCTCGCCGAGCCCGACCAAGCCGGCGTCCCGGATCCGCGCGATCTCGTCCCGCACCGCCTCCGGCCCGGCTGCCGGCTGCACCGTGCCGAAGGCCGCGAGCCGATCCCCGTGCGCCCGCACGCAGTCGGCGTAAAACCGGTTCTGCCTTTCGGCGTTCGCGGCGTGTTCCCAATACCACCCGAGCAACCAGGCGCGCCCCACCCCCGCGGCGTCCATTGCCCGCAACAGGCCCTCGACGCTCGGAAACTCCTGCACCGGCCGGCCGTCCCGCCGCCGCCGGGTGCACAACTCCGACCAATGGCGCTCGCCCGCGCGCGCGCCCCATGCGGCCGGATCCGCCGCGACTTCGGGCGGATAGAGGTGCACGTGGGCGTCGACGATCATGCCGCACTCTTGGCGCCCGCCCGCAAGCGGCACAAGCCGTGCTTTCCCGCTCCGATCCATGCTTCGAACCCGGCCTTTTCCGCGCCTGCTGCCCGCACTTCTTCTCCCGTGGCTCGCCCTGTCCGGATCGTCCTTGGTCGCCGCCGCCCCCGCCGACCGCCCTGCGCCGTTGCTCATCGTCGGAACGGACGACGCCGTCGTCCGCCCCATCCTCGATCGGCTGACCGGAGTCGTCCCCGCCTCCCGCGGCGTGTGGACAACCTGGTCCGGCACGTTCGGCCGGCACCCCGTCGCCGTCGCCCGCAGCGAAGGCGACCCGCTCAATGCCGTGGCCGCGACCGTCCTCGCCATCCGTCGCCACGCCCCCGCGCTCGTCGTGATCGTCGGCGTCAGCCGGCCGCACGACCCGGACCTGCGCCCCGGCGACCTCGTTGTGAGCGAGCGCTTCGCCGCATTTGACGGGATGATCTCGCCCGTCACCGCCCTGGACGCCGGCAGCGACGCACTGACCTGGAAGAAACGCCCGCACCTCCTGTTGTCGCCCGGCGAGCGCGAGACACCGACCGAGTTCTTCCCGGCCGACCCGGCGGCGCTGTCCCGCGCGCTGGCGCTGTCCGTCGCCCCCGCCCGCGTGCGGCGCGGCACCCTCGGCTCCGCCCATCAAGTCAACCAGGAGGCGGATCGCGTCGCCTGGATCCGCACCCACTGGCAGACCTCCGCCGAGGACGGCGAGTCCGCCCACATCGCGGGGGCGGCGGCCCTGCTCGGCGTTCCCGCGATCGGCCTGCGTGTGATCTCGGGCACGGGCGCCCAGGCGGCGGCCGCGGGCCTGGCCTTTCTGGAGGCCTCCCCATGAAGTGCGCCCTCTTCCGCCGTCGGATCTACCGGGTCCTCGCGTTGCTTTTCGTCGTGGCCGTGCATGGCCGTCTCGCCGCGGCCCCGGCGCGTGCACCGGTCGATTTCCTCGTGCAGGGCGCCGAGAAACTCGAGGTGCGCGAAATCGTCGGGGCGCTGGGCCCCGGCACCGAGAAGGTCGCGCTGGGGCCGTTCACCTTCTGGCTCGGCCGCATCGGGCCGCATCGCGTCGCGGTCTCGCTCACCGGACAAGGGCTGCTCAACTGCACCGCCGCGACCGTCGTGGGGATCGAGGAATTTCGCCCGCGCTTCGTCGTGAACCAGGGCACCAGCGGCGCCCAGGCCCCGTATCTGGCGCTCCATGACATCATCGTGGGCGATCGCGCCCTCGATTACGGCAACTTCCGCTCGCCGCCCCGCGCCGCCGGCACCGGCACCCGCCCGCTCGACTGGTCGCCGCTGCCCCAGCGCCTTCGCCCGGCGCCGGACGGTGATTTCGTCGCCCATGTGGACGGATTTCGCGGCGATCGGGAGGCGGTCGCGGTCGCCCTGCGCACCCGCAACCCCATGGGTCGGGTTTTTCCGGGCGTCATCGGCTCCGCCCACGAGATCAACCTCGAACTCGACCGCGTGCGCTGGTCGCACCGCACCTTCGGCATGGACGTCGAGGAAATGGAATCCGGCCACGTCGCCGCCGTCGCCCACGCCTACGGCCTGCGCTACATCGCGTTTCGCGTCGTCAGCGACGCCCCTTACGAAGGCGTCCCCTTCTACGCGCTCGCCGCGCGCGCCACCGCCCTCTTCACTGTTAACTTCCTGCTCAATTTTCCCGCTCTCCCGGTCGCCTCCGCCGCGCCCGCGACTCCCTGAACCCCCGGCTCCGTCCATGCTCCAGCGTTTCTTCCAACTCGACCAGCACCGCACCACCGTCGGCCGCGAAATCCAGGCCGGCCTCACCACGTTCGCCGCGATGGCCTACATCCTCGCGGTGAACCCCGCCATTTTGGCCAACACCGGGATGGACAAGGCGGCGCTCGTCACCGTCACCGCCCTCACCGCCGCCCTCGCCACCGCGTTGATGGCGCTGCTCACCAACTACCCGATCGCGCTCGCCCCGGGCATGGGCATCAACGCCTTCTTCACGTTCACCTTGGTGCTCGGCAAGGGCGTGCCGTGGACCGAGGCGCTCGGCATGGTCTGCATCAACGGCGTGATCTTCCTCCTGCTGTCCGTCACCGGCGTGCGCGAGAAGATCATCGAGGCGATCCCGCACTCGCTGAAGATCGCCGTCACCTGCGGCATCGGCCTCTTCATCGCGTTCATCGGCCTGAAAAACGGCGGCATCATCGTCGCCAATCCCGCCACCTTCGTCTCCCACGGCGATTTCGCGTCCGGCCCGGTGGCGCTCTGTCTCTTCGGCATCATGCTGACCGCCGTGCTCGTCGCGCGCCGCATCACCGGCGCCATCATCATCGGCATCGGCGTGGTGACCGTGCTCGGCCTGTTTGTCGGCGCCGGTGCCGGCAAGACCGTCACCCAGCTTCCCGCCAGCCTCGTCGCGCTTCCCGCCTCGCCCGAGCCGATCTTCCTCAAGCTCACGTTCAATTTCCTCACCAACGGCAACGCGTTCCTCCTCGCCCTGCCCCTCATCCTGACGCTGCTCCTCGTCGATATGTTCGACAACATCGGCACGCTCATCGGCGTGACCAAGCGCGCGGGCTACCTGCGGCCCGACGGCACGCTGCCCCGGGCCGGCCGCGCGCTGGTCGCCGACTCCATCGCCACCGTCTTGAGCGCCGTCTTCGGCACCTCCACCGTCGTCAGCTACATCGAGTCCGCCTCCGGCGTCGAGGCGGGCGGCCGCACCGGTCTCACCGCCTTGACCACCGCGGGCTTGATGCTGCTGGCCCTGTTTTTCACGCCGCTGATTCTCATCATTCCCGCCGCCGCCACCGCCCCCGCCCTCGTCATCGTCGGCATCTTCATGATGCAGTCGGTGGCCGACATCGACTTGTCGGACTTCAAGGTCGCCGCCCCCGCGGTCCTGACGCTCCTCGCGATTCCGCTCACGTTCAGCATCGCCGAGGGCATCGGCCTCGGCCTGATCGCGTCCGCGCTGCTGGCCCTCGGCCTCGGCGAGGCCCGCAAGATGACCCCGCTCGGCTACGGCCTCGCCGCGATCTTCTTCTTCCAGTTCTTCCACCTCTGGCCGTTCCGCGCCTGACCCCGCGTCACGGCCGCGACGGGGCCGGCGCCGCCCCGCCGGCCGGCCACAGCAGATTGAGCGCGAGCGCCACCGTGCCGCCGGCCGAGATGCCCGAATCGAACAGCGCGCGCAGCCCTTCCGGCAGGCCGTTCACGATCGACTTCTGCGTCGGCAGACCGATGCCCACCCCGAGCGCGAGCGCGAGAATGACGCCCTCGCGGTGACCGAGCCCGCCGCCCACGACGATCCGGAGCCCGCTCACCGCGACCAGGCCGAACATCAGCAACGCCAGCCCGCCCAGCACCGCCGGCGGAATCACCGTCACCCACCGCCCGACGATCGGAAACAGTCCGAGCAGCGCCAGAATCGCCGCCATCGCATACCCCACCCGGCGCGCCGCCACGCCCGTGATCTGGATCACGCCGTTGTTCTGCGCATACGTGGTGCTCGGAAAGCCCCCCGCGACCGCCGACACCAGGCACGTGGCGCCGTCCGCCAGGATTCCGCCCGAAAGTCGCCGCCAGTGCGCGTCCCCGTCCGTCGGCAATCCCGACAACTGCGCCGTCGCCGTCATGTCCCCCATCGCCTCGATCGACGAAACGAGGTAAATGAAGCCGAAGGGCACGAGCAGGTCCCAGCTGAACGCGAAGCCGTGCCCCAGCAACCGCGGCGCGGTGAACCATGCGCCGTCGCCCGCCGGAGGGGATTGCAACGCCCCGAGCATGCCGCACGCGACGCAGCCCGCCGCGAGGCCCAGCGCGACCGCGGACACCCGCGCCCACGTCCGGCCGACGGCCTGCAACCCGACCACGGTCCCGATGACCAATGCCGCGACGGCCAGGCCCAGCCAGCCCGGCGCTCCTTCCCGCACCGGCGCCGCGATGCCGTAAAACGCCGTGGGCAGGAGCGAAGTCCCGATCAGCATCACCACGATCCCGCAGACCAGCGGGGGAAAGAGGCGGCGCAAGCGCGGCAACAGCGGGGCCAGCGCCATCTGGATCGGCGCGGCCACGCACGACATGCCGAACATCATCGCGAGCCCGCCCGCATGCCAGGCCCGCGTCAGGGGCTCGATGAAGGCGAAGCTTGTGCCCGTGACACTCAGGAGCCCCGCGCCGATCGGCCCGCGCCGCCGGCACTGCAGCCACGCGCCCAACGCCGACGAGAGCAGCGCCACACTCACGAAATACGCCGTGTCGTCCGGATCGAACTTCAGCGCCCCCGCCAACAACAACGGCGGCGTGATCGTGCCGATCATCATCGCCGAAACGTGTTGCGCGCCCAACAGCAGGGCGGTCGCGACCGGTAACCGCTCCTCCACGCCGTAGACCATGGCCGGACCCGACGGTGCTTTTTCCATGCCCGGCCAGAGCAGCCCCCGCGCCACGCCGTATCCATCCGCCGGGTATCTCCGGCCGCCGGACCTCCGCGGGCGGCCCGCGTAGCAACACGTAGCCGCCCGGCGTCCGGCCATAAGTAGCCGGTAAGTAGCCGATAAGTAACCTCTCGCTTTGCCCGCGCCCCCCGGCTGCGCCCAGCCTCGTCGGCCTAGCGATCACCCTGCGATGTCGCCCACCTCCACATGGCTTGAAGCAATTGCCCGCTGGCGTATCGACGCCGCGGCCGTCGTTCTGGCGACGATGCTCGGGTGCTACGTCACCCACCTGTGGGTCCGGCGTCACGGCGCCTCCGCGGAGTTCTCCCGCCTTGCCTGCCTGGCCGTCAACGCGCTCGCGGTGGTCGGCGCCCTGCTCGCGGAATGGTCCGTTCTGCTGGTCAACCCGCGCGTCGACGGCGGCAGTCTCCCCGTCGCCCTCGCCCGCGGCACCGTGCTCTGCGCGGTCGCGCTGGTCGCGCTGGTGATTTTGGTCGCGGCCGCCCGGCTGGCCGTGCTGCGGCGCGAAGTCCGGCACCATGCCGCGATCGAGGCCGAACTCCAGCGCGCCAAAATCGCCGCCGACGAAGCCAGCCGCGCCAAAGGCGATTTCCTCGCGGTGGTCAGCCACGAGATCCGCACGCCGCTCAATGCGGTCATGGGATTCGCCAACCTCCTCTCCGGCACCCGGCTCGACGACGCCCAGCGCGGCTACGTCGCGACGATCACCAGCGAGGGCGCCCGGCTCACGTCCCTGGTGAGCGATATCCTCGACCTGACCAAGATGGAAGGCGGCCGGCTGTTGCTCGAGCGCCTGCCCTTTGCCCCGGCGGAGACCGCCCACGATGTCCTGAAGCTCATGAGCGCCCGCGCCCAGGAGAAAAACATCGAGCTGCGCTTCGAGGCCCAGCTTGCCGGACCGCTCCTGATCGCCGGCGACCCGTTCCGCTTCCGCCAGATCCTCGTCAACCTCGTCGACAACGCCATCAAGTTCACCCCGCGCGGCTCGGTGACTGTCTACCTCCAGTGGATCGCCCCGCCTTCGCCCGGCCAGACCGGCGAACTGCTCGTCCGTGTGCGCGACACCGGCATCGGCATCCCGCCCGACCGGCTTTCGGGGCTGTTCCAGATGTTCGTCCAGGTGGACTCGTCCACCACGCGGCGATTCGGCGGCACCGGCCTCGGGCTCGCGATCTGCCGTCGCCTCGTCGAGCTCATGGGCGGCCGAATCTCGGCGCAGAGCGAACCGGGCGCCGGTTCCGAATTCCAGCTCTCCATTCCGTTTGCCCTCGTCGCCCCGCCCGAGCTCTCCCCCGCGGAGAACGAGCCCGCCGCGCCCGTCCAGCCGCCCCGGATTCTCGTCGTCGACGACATGGAAACGAACCGTTTCCTGCTGGAGGTGTTTCTCCGCCGCAGCGGCTTCGCGCCCGAGCTCGCCGCCGGCGGCGAGGAGGCGATCCGACTGGCGGGCGAAAATGCCTACGACGCCATTCTGATGGACCTGCAGATGCCCGACCTCGACGGCTTCACCGCCACCGAACGCATCCGGGCCGCCGAACCCGAGGGCCGGCACACCCCCATCATCGCGCTCACCGCCACCATCACGGACGGCACCCGCGAGCGCTGCCTCGCGTCGGGTATGGACGAACACCTGACCAAGCCGCTCGACCTGCGAAAATTCCGCCTGTTGCTGCAGCGGTTCATTCCGTCCCGTTCGGCGCTCGTGCCGCCCCGGCCGGATGCCCGCGAGCTTCCGCTCCTCGCCCCGACTCAGGGCTGAGCGGGCTTCGCCGCCTGCATCGCCGCGGCTTGTTTCGCCATCTCCGCGATATCCGGCGCCGGCAGCACCACCGTGCCCGACATCCGCCCGCCGGCGAAATGCTGCAGCGACAGCCCGAGCACCTTCCCCTGCGCGTCGAAGATCGGCATGCCCAGCATCTGGTCCGTGAGCAGGTAGAGGCGCCGCGGTTTTTCGACCACGCCGAGCACGTCGGTCGTGCGCACGATCGGCACGCGCTGCAGCGACTTTGACGCGCGCGCCACGAGGAAATACGTCTCCATGACCTTCCCCTCGGCGGCGTCCGCCAGACTGACAAACGGATACGTCCGCCCGGCCTCGTCCTGCTCCGGGGCCATGAACGCCAGGTCCAGATCCGCGTCCTTCAGCACGAATCTCGCCGGCACCTCCTTGCCGTCGGCGAGGCGCAACTTCACCTCCTTGAACTCGGCCCCGACCAACTCCACGCCCCGCATGCTGCCCTGCGATGCGCGCGCCGACTCGAATTGCATCTGCGGATCGACGCTCACCAGCGAGGTCGCCGTCAGCCCCGACGCCGAGATCACCGTGCCGTTCACTTCGATCCGCCGCTCGGTCGGAGGCAACTCGCGCTCGCCCATCTTCATTTTCATGGTCACCACCAGCTCGATGTCGACGATCGCATCGGCGTGACGCTTCATCAGCGCCCGGCCCGCCGCCGCCTCGGTTTCCGGCGCGGCAACCAGGGGAACGGACGGAGCGGCCAAGGCGGCCAGCGACAGAATATGGCGGAAGGTCATCATGATTTGGGTTTGATCGGCTTGAGATTGATTTCGACGAACAGCGTCTGACCGCGGCGCCGCACCAGCAGCACGAGCCACGCCTTGCCTTCGGCCGCGACTCCGTCGCGCGCGCGCTTCAGGTCTTCCAGCGACGCGACCGCGGCGCCGTTCGCCTGCTCGATCACATCGTCCGCCCGCAGACCCGCCAAGGCCGCCCAGCCCGCCGGCACCGCGCTTTCCACCAGCGCACCTTTCGCCTCGCTCCCGAGTTGCAGCTTCACCCGGTCGTCGAAGGCGATGTCGCGGGCCGAAAATTCCAGCATCTCATCCTGCCACCACGGCACCTCGGTCGTCGGCGCCGGTTGCTCCTCGAGCACCACTTTCAGTTTCTGCACCGCACCGTCGCGCCAGACATCGAAGGTCGCCTCGGTGCCCGAGCGGTATTGCCGGATCTGCCGCGCCAACACATCGGAATCCTGCTGCCGCCGCGCCGGCACCGGCGACCCGTCCAGCGCCACGATCACATCGCCCACCTTCAGGCCCGCCGCCTCGGCCTTGGTTGCCGGATAAACGCGCGTCACCCGCGCCCCGCCGTCCGCCTTCACCCCGAGCCGGGCCGAAAGTTTCGGCGTCAGCGGCTGCGACTCGACGCCCAGCCACGCCTTGCGCGCCTGGACCGGCGGATTGCGCTCGTCGCGCCGCCGCAGGTCCACCACCGCGCTCAGCACGGCGCCGTCGCGGCGCACGCTTGCCAGCACCGTGCGCACCCCCTTCGGCGCATCCGCCATCAATTTCTCCGTCAGCGCCCGGAGGTCCGCGACGCTTCCGACCGCCTGGCCGTCCACCGCGACCAGCACGTCCTCGCGCCGCAGCACCGGTTCCGCCTGCCCCGCGGGGCCCGCGGGACGAACGTTCTCCAGCCAGACGCCGCGCCCGTCCGGCAGCCGTTCGTTGCGGACGATCTTCGCGGTGAGGTCGCGGACCACGAGGCCCCACGTGCCGAGTTCGGTGTCGTCGGACCGTGCCGGTTCGCGCGGCAGGAGCTTCACCTTCGCCGTCGCGCGTTGTCCGCCCCGTTTGTAGTCGAGCGCCAGTTCGCGGCCGGGCAGTTGGCTCGCTTCGAGCCGCACAAAATGGGAAACCGCCTTCTCCTCCGCGCCTTCGATGGCCTGGCCGTCGCAGGCCAGAATCACGTCGCCGGGCCGCAGCCCCGCGCCTGCCGCCGGGGAGCCCTCGGCCACGTCGCTCACCACCACCCCCAGCGCTTCCCCGTCGGCCTCGAGCCGCGGCTGCACCGTCACCCCCGACCATCCCCGGGTCACGCGGCCGTGGGCGATAAGCTGTTCCGTCACCGCCTGCGCCAGCGTGCTGGGGATCGCGCCGCTCAGGCTCACGACCCCGATTTCGTTGATGCCGACGATTTCGCCGCGGGCGTTGACCAGCGGACCGCCGCTGTTGCCGCCGAAGATCCGGGCGTCGTGCAGGACCCAGCGCACAAACTGCCCCACGTCTTCCCCGCGCAGCATCATGCGCCCGACCGTTTGCTCCGGCAGCACGAGCGAAGGATTCGAGACGATGCCGCGGGTCACGGACTGCGACAGGAATCCGGGACTCCCGAGCGCGAACACTTCCTCGCCCACCGTCAGCTTCGACGAATCGCCGAACTTGGCCACCGGCAGCGCCGGCGCGCCCTTCGGCCGCTGGCTGAGATCGAGCTGCAGCACCGCGAGATCCGTCAGCGCATCCTGCCCGATCAGTTTCGCCTCAACGTGCGACCCGTCGAACAGGTAGCCGCGAAAAAAATCGCCGTCTTCGGTGACATGGCAGTTCGTCACCACGTGCCCCTGCGCCGTCACGACGACGCCGCTCCCGCCGGACCACTGTTTCGTCAGCCGCCCGTCGCTCGGGCGGAGCCGGATCGCCTCGATGCGGACAATCGACGGAAAGATCCGCGCCAACATCGGGTTCTCCGCGGCCGGAACCGGTTGCGCCGCCTGCGACGGCACCGTCCCGCCGCAAAGACCGAGACCGAGACAAAGGGCGACGCGTCGCCAAAACAGAAGGGGCAGCATCATGGGGAGGGTAACGTCGCGCGAAAGACGGCGAATCGCGCGGGTGACGCAAGCGGCAAAGCACCGGCCGGCCGCGCCGCGTCAGGCGCCGCCGCGCTCCATCACCCGCGCCCGCAGCGCCGCGCGGTTCACCTTGCCGTGTTCGGTCCGCGGCCAGGGACTGATCGCGACCGCGCGTTTCGGCCGTTCGTGGGCCGCCAGGCCCGCCGCCGCCTTGGCCAGGTCCGGGCAACCCGTCCCTCCTTCGGGGTAGCACGCGACCACCGACTCGCCCCATTCGGAATCGGGCACACCGATCACCGCGATATCCGCGAACTCCCCGCTCGCCCGCAGCACGGCCTCCACCGCCGCGGGCTGCACTTTCTTCCCGCCGGTGATGATGACGGCATCCGCCCGGCCGCTCACCAGCAGACGTCCCGCGGCATCCAGTTCGCCGAGGTCGGTGGTCGCCCATTCGGGTCCGTCCCGCCACGCCGGGGCGTAACCACGGAACAACGACGCCCCGCCGACCCAGATCCGTCCCGCCTCGTCCACCCGCAGCGACGCATGCGGCAGCGCGTGCCCGCTGCTGCGGTCTCCCGCCGCAAACTCTGCCGGGCGCTGCGCGGTCACCATCGCGGCCGTCTCGGTCATCCCGTAGGTCAGCGCCGCCCGGACGCCCTCCGCCGCCGCCCGCGCCGCCAGTTCCCCCCACACCGGCCCGCCTCCCACCAGGACGACGTCAAATCCGCGCAACCAGGCCGCGCTTTCCGGCCGGGCCAGCAGGCGCTGCAGCTGTGTCGGCACCAGCGAAATCACCCACCCGCCCGCCGCCGCGTCGAGCGCGGGTCGGCCGCCGCGCTCGAGGACCTTCCAATCCCACGCAACGTGGCGGCCGCCGGTCGCCGCGCAACGGACGCGTGCCATGAATCCGCTCACATGATACGCCGGGAGGACGTCGATCGCGTTTACCCGTTCCAAACCGAAATGCGCGCGGAACCCCGCCGCCGCCGCCCCCACCGTGCGTTCGTCGTGCCGCGCCCATCGCGGGGCGCCGCTCGAACCGCCCGTGGCGACCCCCAGCCAGCCCAGCCCGTCCGGACCGGGCGCCATCCCGCCGGACGGGTTCCCCGTTCCCGCCGCCCCGGCGGGACCGAGCCGCACCAAACCGTCCGGCCCCTCCGTCGCCCCCGCCTCCAGCGCCAGCCGCTTCAACTGATCGCGTTCCATACGGCCTCCGGATCGAGCCGCGCCACATCCTCCGCCCGCACAAACGCCGCCGCATAGGGCCCGTCGCAGCGCCGGTCCGCGAACAGCGGCCATACGCCGAAGCCCGCCGCACGCGGCGCCGCTTCCTCCGGACGCCAGGCCAAGGCCCGCCGCAGCGCGGCCCTTGCCCCCACGGCGGTCTCCAACGCCGAGGAAAACACCACGTCCGCCCTTGCCTTCGCCAGCGCCGCCAAGGTCCCGTCGGCCTCCGCGAGGAGCGCCGGCTTGACGACATAGACCCCCGGCCATCCGCGTTCGATCCACCGCGTCGCGTCGCCGTCGTCGCCCATGGATTCGTCCAGCGCCAGCGGCGTCGGGTAGTCGCCCGCCAGACCGAGGAGCACATCGTCGCAGCGCGCCCGTTCCCGTTCCGTCGCCCTCGCACCGGCAAAACAGGGCTGCTCCACATACTCCACCGGCCGATCCACGCAGCGTTCCAGCCACCGCTCCGCCTTGCGCCGGTCCCACGCGCCGTTGGCATCGAGGCGCAGCTTCGACCCCGCGGGCAACGCCGCACACACGTCGTCGAGCAGCGCCAACTCGTCGCTCACGTCGCCGACGCCGACTTTCCATTTGAACACCCGGAAGCCCGCCTCCGCTTTCGGCCCGATCGCCCCCAGCACCGCCTTACCGGCGGGCAACAACGCCGCCACCGGCAGATAGGCCCGCACCCCGCGCGTCGCCGGGCCCGACGCGCGCGCGGTCGCGGTCTCCCGCACCTCGGCCAGTGCCTCCCCGACGGCGCACCGCAGGCACGCCAGCTCCGCCGGCAAGCCGCGCCGCAAGTCGTCCGACTCCCCGTATTCGCCCAGGGCGCGCGCCGCCGCCTCGTCCGCCTCCGCCGTTTCCAGCCCGAAGCCGGGAATCGGCGCCGCCTCTCCCCAGCCGACGGCACCGCTGCCGCCTTCGCTCGCGTCCTCCACCCGCACCACCAGGCCCTCGCGCTCGGCCCAGGTTCCGTGCGCGGTCCGCACCGGCGCCCGAAACGGCAGCCGGTAGCGGCGAAACTGGAAACGCACCTTCATGCCCCACGTCATACGCGCGCCGCCCGCCGCGCAAACCCGACTTTCTGTTTGCGCATCCCGCGCCCGGGCATACTCCGTTCATGGCAACTCATGACCAAGGTTGCCACGTCCTCCGCCTCCGCCGCTGCTTACGCCGACGGCGACTTTTATCTCCCGGCCGACGCCTTTTTCCGCGCCAACTTGCCCACGGCGCTCACGTTCGACGATGTGTCGCTGGCGACCCTTTACTCGGAGATTCTGCCCAAGGACGCCGACACCTCCACCGCTCTCTCCGACGCCCTGCGCCTCCAGATTCCGGTGGTCTCGTCCGACATGGACACCGTCACCGAGTCCCGGATGGCCATCGCCATGGCGCTCAACGGCGGCCTCGGCCTGATTCACTACAACATGTCCCCGAAGGACCAGGTGAAGGAAGTGGCCCGCGTGAAGCGCCACATCCACGGCCTGATCGAGGACCCCATCACCGTCTCTCCCGACCAGCTGATCGGCGACGTCCTCGCGTTGATCGAGGCCAAGCGCTTTGCCTTCTCCACCTTCCCCGTCGTCGATCCCGCCGGCCGCCTCGCCGGCCTGCTCTCCGGCAATCTCGTCAAGGAACGCTACAAGACGAAAAAGATCGCCGACGTCATGACTCCCCGCGCGCAGCTCCGCACCGAGCGGCACCGCGCCATCGCCAAAGATCCGATCAAGGCCGCCGACGCGTTTTTCACCGCCCACGTCGGGATCAACAAAATGCTCGTCGTCGACGACGCCGACCAGCTGCGCGGCCTTATCACGGCCTCCGACGTCGAACGCATCACGGCCGAGTCGAAGTCCCGCCGCAAACCCGCGCGCGACGCCGATTTCCGTCTCGTCGTCGGCGCCGCGCTCTCGCCCGTGCGCAAGTCCGACGGCTCCTTGGATCGCGACAAGATCGTCGAGCACGTCGGCCACTTGGTCGCCGAGCACGTCGACGCCATCGCCGTCTCCACCGCCCACGGCCACACCGCGGGCGTGGGCGAGGTCGTCAAACTTGTGCGCGGCGCCTTCAAGCACCTCACCATCATCGCCGGCAACGTCACCTCCGCCGGCGGCGTCGCCTTCCTCGCCGACTGCGGTGCCGACGCCATCAAGATCGGCCAGGGGCCCGGATCCATCTGCACCACCCGCATCGTGGCCGGCGTCGGCATCCCGCAGCTCACCGCCCTCCACGTCGCCGGCACCGCCGCGAAGAAGAAGGGCGTCAAACTCATCGCCGACGGCGGCATCACCAAGAGCGGCGACATCGTCAAGGCGCTCACCCTGTCCGACGCCGTGATCCTCGGCGGCCTCCTCGCCGGTTGCCGCGAGGCCCCGGGCGAGATCCTCGAAATCAACGGCAAGGTCTACAAACAATACCGCGGCATGGGCTCGCTCAGCGCGATGAAGGCCGGCAGCGCCGCGCGCTACGGCCACGACAAAAACGACCGCACCCGCAAGGTCACGGCCGAGGGCATCGAGGCACTCAAGGAAGTTTCCGGCTCCGTCGACGACGTCCTCGCCAACCTGATCGGCGGCGTGCAGAGCGGCATGGGCTATCTCGGCGCCGCCACCCTCCCGGAACTCCGGGCCAAGGCCCGTTATATCCGCGTGAGTCCCGCCGGCCAAAAAGAGGCCGCGCCCCACGACGTCATCGAGGTCTCCACCCGGAGCAACGGCGCCTGATCCGCGCGTCCGCGCCGGCGAACGAACGGCCGCCGCCGTTCCGCGGCGGCGCGGCCCGCGATCACGCCTCCACCCGAGCGGCGCCGGCGTTTCCGCGGTTATTCGCCCCGCGGACGCATCACCGCGTTGAGGTCGGCGGCCGCCAACGCCCGCTCGCCGAACGCAAAGGTCCCCTGCGTCCGCACTTCGTCCGCTGCCTCCCGCAGGGCCCCCATCGCGGCTCGATAAAGTGCCGTCGCGAGGCTGTTGCGCCGCACGCCCGCCGCCGCCAGTTCGGCCGCCGTCCACGGTTTTCCCCGCGAACCCGCGACCACGTTCACCGGCTTCGCAACAGCCGCGCATACCGCGCGGATCGCGTCCAGATCAGGCAAGCCTGGCGCGAAGAGCACGTCCGCCCCCGCCCCGTCGTAAGCCTGCAGCCGCCGGATCGTATCGGCCAGGTCGGCCCGACCGCGCACAAAGTTTTCCGCCCGCGCCGTGATTACCATCGGCGCACCGGGCGACGCCGCCCGGGCCGCGGCCACCGCCGCTTCGATCCGCTGGGTGGCCAGTTCCAGGGGATAGGGCACGCCACCGCCCGGTGCATCCTCGATCGAGCATCCGGCCAACCCGATCCGCGCGGCCCGCGTCACGGTTTCCGCCACCGCTTCCACGCCCGCGCCGAAACCATCCTCCAGATCGGCCGACACCGGCACGCCCGTCGCATCGACGATTTCCGCCGCCATCGCCAACGCCTCGTCGCGGGTCAACCCGTAGTCGACCCTCCCAAGCGTGCCCGCCGCCGCGCTGCTCGAGGTGGCCAACGCCGGAAACCCCATGGCCTCCAACATTCGCGCGGAGCCCGCGTCCCAGGGGTTCGGCAGAACCCAAATTCCCGGCGCGGCGTGCAGCGCCCGAAACCGTGCGATTTTTTCCCTGGCCGTGGTCGTCATGCTTCCGGTGTGCCGCAGGCCCTGTCGCGGCGCGAGCTCGCACCGGAGCCGGAGCGATCCAGCGCCCGATCTATCGCCGCTTCGGCTGTGTCCCTGCCCCCGGCCGCCGCCAGCTCACGCAAACTTGCGCATCCGCGTCCGCACGTCGTCGTGCAACCGCCGGATGTGGGCGAGCGTGAACTCCTCCGGCGAGAGGGCCGGATCGCGCACCAGCGGCGTGAGATCCATCGCCCAGGTGATGCCGAGCATTTTGTCCGTCGCGTGCGAGGTATGGAACGTCGCGTTCGCCTGCCGGCGACCGACCGTCGCAAGATCGTAGCGCTTTCCGCCGGTCACCTGCGAATCGAATGCCTTCAACAGGTCGACCGCCAGATCCGCGTGCCGCCCGGCGTCGAGCGCCACCTTGTCCGTGTCCACCATCCAGTCGAGGTCGCGCCACACTTCGCACCCGAGCACGCGCTTCGGCCGCTGCGCCGCGGGCAAGGCCCGCATCGCTTCCAGACAACGGAGAAACACGGCCACATGGGTATCGTGCTTGTCCGCCGGCTGGTGCAGGTAAACGACCTCGGGCACACACAGGGCAAAGATCGCCGCGAAGTCCGCCGCGACCCCCGCGTGGCCGGGTGTCTTTACCGCCGCGCTGGGGTGGGCCAGCTGCAGCTGGATCGCGTAGCGACCGAGCCTCGCCGCGGCGCGTTGCTCCTCGCGCCGCACGGCCTGCATTTCGTCGTCGGTCAGATGCGCGTAGCTGCCGGTGCGCGGCGAACCCGCCCCGTTGGTCACGACCACCCCCCCGAACGCCTTGCCGGGAGTCTCGAGGCAGTCGCTGATCCCGGCGTGGGCCATGATCTCGAGGTCGTCCTGGTGCGCGCCGATCGCGAGGTGCGTCACGCGCGCGAGCGCCTGGTCGGGGGAAAGGTCGCCGGCGGGGACATACACGTCGGCCTGCGGATGGGAGAGTTTCATGGTAAAAAGGGGCGAATTATTTGCGCAGGGCCGGTAGGCTTGCCGCGGCGATGGCCTGCCCGTGACGTTTGTCCTTCTCGTCGGGCGTATGGAGCCCGATCCGTTCGGCCAGTTCCGGAAACTCCGCGGCCAGCACCCGGCGCGCCTGGCTGAGAATGAGGTCGCCGCCGGCGCCCGAGGTCACGCGTCCGAGCACGAGCACGTGGCGCAGGGTGTAGAACTCCGCGTAGTGCGCGATGGCATAGCCGAAGACCGTGCCGATCGATTCGTAGATCGCCCGCGCGCGCGCATCCCCCGCGGCCATCGCCGCCTGCACCGCGATGAGCTGCTCGGGAAACGGCATGCCGTCGGCGAACGCAAAGCCCGCCAGTTTGGCCAGCCGCGCCACACCCTGCTGGGAGAAATACTGCACGCCGCAGCCGATGTCGCCCGACCATTCGTCGCGCGGTGCGTTCGCGCCGTAGTCCACCGGCGCGAACGCGAGTTCGTTGAGCCAGGGCGTGATGCCGCCCGCCGGGGTCACATAACCGCCCGCCTGGCTCGTGCCCATGGACACGCCGAGCACCGCGCCGTCGCCGAGCGACATCGACCCCGCCAGCGCCGTGACTTCGCCGTCGTTGGCCACCTCGAACGGCACGCCGCCCCAACGCTGCTGCAGCGTGAAGAACATCCGCCGGATGTGTTTCTCGAAGAGATCCGCCGGCACGCCGCGAAACAGCGACGCCACGCGCACCTCGTTGTCGACGTAGACGCCCGCGGCGCTGCCGCCGATCGCATCGACCCGCGGCAAATGCGCGGCCGCCCGCTGCAGGGAATCGTGCACGCCCTCGAGATGATAGCTCGGGTCCTGCTGGAAATAGGGATCCCACGCGATCTCCTCGGAGAACACCACTTTGCCGTCGATCACGGCCGCCGCTTTGCGATCGCTGCCGCCGAGGTCGAAGCCGATGCGGCAACCCTCGAGATTTCGCCCCAGCGGCAACGTCCCGGTTTGCTCCTGCGGCAACTCCTCGAACCGCACGGCGGAAATCTCGAAACGATGACCGTGCACTTTCTCACCCATGAAGGCGTGGTCGAATGCCCGCGCTCCGCCGGGCGCATAGAGGGCGCGCAGGCCGTCCGCCAGGTCGTCCGCGCCCGCGATCCGCACGGTGCATCCGCCTTTCTGCCACAGCAAAAACTTCAACAGCCGTTCGACGTAGACGAGGTTGGCTGCCGCCGTCGGATGGCCGGCCCCGAGCAACCGGCCGTCAAAGCGCGCCGTCCCGCCGCCCGCCTTGCTCAACGTCAGCGCGAACGGCCGGGACCGCGGGTCCGCGGCGACGAGCGCCCGAAAGGCGCGGTTCCACAGCGCCGCCGGCACGAATTCCCGTTCCAGGGGCGGATTGAGTTTCGGTTGGATCGCAAGCATCGGAAGGTCGGGGTTCAGATTTTCGCCCGGGCGAAGGCTTCGAGCGCCTCGTAGCCCGCGCTCCCGAGCTGGTCGTAGACCGCGGCCAACGGCCGGTTCTGCTGCTCGGCCTGCTGCCAGGGCTCGCGCAGCCCGGACGATACCGGAGTCTGGCTGCGCTGGCTCTTGTGATGGAAGACCGCCTGGGTCTTCAGCGCCAGTTCGCGCGGGCTGAGCGGCACCGCCATGTCGATGTCCGGCGCCTCCCAGGGCGTGTCGACCCCGCGGTAGACCCACGCCCGGCAATCGCGATACCACTCTTCGCCGGCGACTTCACGGCAAGCGCGGCGCACCAGATCGAAACAGACCGCGCTGACGGACGAGGGATCGTCGCGGTCGCCGGTGAGAAAAATCTGGTTGGGCATGAACTCGCGCAGCACGCGCACCACGGCCGCCGTATCGGCGGCATCCGGTGCGAACTGGCGGTAGCGGCCGCGCTCGTAGAAGCCGAGATCGAGGAAGCGCGCCTGATCTTTCGAGAAGGCGCAGTCGCGCAAGGACGCGCGCGCCTCGCCCCGCCGCAACAATCCCTTGATGCTGCGGATTCGCGCGGAGTCGCTCGCGAACGCCGACTTGGCCTGCAACTCGGCCCGCGTCTCCCGCGCAAAATCGACGACCGGCCCGTCGGAGAGCGCAAAACTCTGGGCCAACTCGGCCACCAGATCCGCCGCCATCACGGCTTCCTCGTCCGGCACCGCGAGATTACCGGAGGTGAGGTAGACCACCATCACGGTGTGCCCCTGTTCTTTCAGGCGCCGCAGCGTCCCGCCCATCCCGAGCACATCGTGCGAAGGTTCCGGACTGAAAACCACAACCCGCTTGGGAAAGGGGGAGGCCCGCTCCGGGCGCGACGTGTCGTCGGCGTTGGGCTTGCCGCCGGGCCAACCCGTGATCGTGTGCTGCACTTCGTTGAAGATCCGGATATTCAGCGCATACGACGGTCCGCTTTCGGTCAGCAGGTCCGCCATGCCGTGCTCGCTGTAGTCCTCGTCGAGCAGCTTGAGCACAGGTTTTTTGACCGTCTGCGAGAGCCAGATCACCGCGCGCCGCGTCAACGCCGGGGTCCACGCCACCGGCGCCACCAGCCACGGGAACCGCACGCGCGTCAGCCCCGATGCCGCCGCCCGATCCGTCAGGAAACGCACCTGCGGGTGCCCCTGGAGAAAACTCGCCGGCAAGGAATCATCCGGCGTGCCCTCGACCGCCTTGGCGAGCACCGCGGCCTTCGATTCGCCCCACGCCAGCAGCACGATGCGCCGCGCGTCCAGAATCGTGCCGACGCCCATCGTGATCGCGTGGCGCGGCACGTTGGCTTCGCCGAGAAAGTCGCGGGCCGCGTCGCGCCGGGTCAGCCCGTCGAGCGTCACCATCCGGGTGCGCGACTCGCGCGTGGATCCGGGCTCGTTGAATCCGATGTGGCCGGTGCGGCCGATGCCCAGGACCTGCAGGTCGAGACCGCCGCAGGCCTTGATCTTCTCCTCGTAGCCGCGGCACCACGCGAACACGTCGCCCCGCGCCACCGTGCCGTCCGGCACGTTCACGTTTCCGGACGGGATATCGATGTGGTTGAAGAGCTGCTCGTGCATGAAGCGCCAGTAGCTCTCCGGATGCTCGCGCCCGAGACCGTAGTATTCGTCGAGGTTGAACGTGATGACGTTCTTGAAACTCAATCCCTTCTCCCGATGCAGGCGAATGAGTTGCTTGTAGAGCCGGACGGGCGTCGATCCGGTCGCGAGCCCCAGCACCGTCGGCTTTCCGGCGGCGTCGTTCTTGCGGATCATTTCCTCGATCTCGCCCGCCAGCTGGTGACACGCCTCGTCGGCCGACGCGAAAACCTCCGTGGCGATGCGCTCCCGCTGTTGCGCCTCCGCTCCGGAAACCGAGGCCGCCGCCCCGGCATCGGCCACGACTGACTGGCCGCGCCGCGCATATTTTTGCACGATGGCCGCCATTTTTTCCCGCTGCGACTCGAGGCTTCTGAGCAGCGCGAACTGGTTGCGGGCACGGTCAAGGTTGTGGCCCGGACGGTGGACTTTGAAATAGACGTCGCCCTCCAGAAAATCCGTGAGGAAACGAATTCCGATTTCGAACGTGATCAGCCGCCCCGCAAACGCCAGGTGGGCGATCTCGGCATCGTTCAGGAAGGAGCGCGCCGTGCTCAGATAGCCCTCGGCCAACGCCTCGAAGATCGGCAGGCGCGCATGCACCTTCGCCAGGTCGCGCTCGTCCTCCGCGGCGGCGTTGGTGGCCGAACGCACCATGTCGCCGAAATCGTAAAGCGCCAGGCCCGGCATCACGGTATCCAGATCGATCACACACACGCCGGCCTGCGTGGTCGTGTCGATCAGCACATTGTTCAGCTTGGTGTCGTTGTGCGTCACCCGCTCCGGGACTGCCCCGGTCGCCTGCAGGTTCAGCAGCACGTCGACCATGGTTTCGTGCTCCAGGGCAAACGCGATGTCCGCCGCCGCCGCCTTCGTCCGCTCGGCCGGCGCCGCCGCGATGGCCCGGCGCAACGCCTCGAAACGCTCCCGGGTGTGGTGGAAATTCGGAATTGTCTCGTGCAGGCGGTCGCCGGGCAGGTCGACCAACATCTTTTGGAATTCCCCGAACGCCTTGGCGGCCTCGCGCGCGATCTCGGGTGTCTCGATGATGTCATGGCTGAGCGCGCCCTCGATGAACAGGTAGCAGCGCCAGGCCCCGGTTCCGTCCCGGTGCAAATTTCCGCCCCGGCGCGTCGGCACCAGGGTCAGCGCCCGCCGCACCGCATCGGGCGCACCCGAGGCCACCGCCCGGCGCGCGGCGTGTGCCGTGACCCGGGCCACGTTCTCCATCACCCGGTCGACCTGCCGGAAAACGTTCTCGTTGATGCGCTGCAGAATGTAGCGGACCAACACGCCGCCTTGGTCGAAGGTGACCGCATACGTGTCGTTGATGTGACCGTTGCCATAGGGCCCGCCGCCGTTGTAGTTGCCGTGCAGACGGAAAGCGGCGGCAATCGCGCGCAGGTCGGGTTGCGTGGAAGGGTGCGGGGACATCCGCGGCAGACAACAGGTCGACTCCTCGTTGCGCAACAAATTTCTTTTGTTGCAATTCCCGCTCCGGTCGCCACCCCTCACCTGCTTCGTCCCGCATCCCATGGCCCGCTCCACTCCTCGCTCCCGACCGGCCGTCGCCCGGACCAGCGATTCGGATCTCGCCGGCCGGGTGCGCCATCTGGCGGCGGGTGCTCCGGCCGATGGTCCGCTGCCGACGACCCGCGAATTGGGCGAGCGTTTCGGGGTCGCCAACACCACCGTCTTCCGGGCGCTGCGCGACCTCGCTGCCCGCGGGGACATCTGGCAGCACCCCGTGAGCGGCCGCTATTTTCCCGCCGCCGCCCGCGCCCGGCTGGATCGTCCGAAACCGGTCGCTTGCCTGCTGCGCCGCCTCGAACTGGGCAGCGAGTTGTATCGCGAATTCCTTGAGGGCATCAGCGCCGGGTGCGGGGCGGCCCGGCGCACCATGCTGCTTTGGCACGACGAATTGCTCGTGAACCATCCCGACCCGGCCGAGCCCCCGGCCTTCGCCTCCGCCAGCCGGCAGGACGCCATCCTCGCCGATTTTATCGACCGCCACGCCGACGCCGCCGGCGGCTTCATCCTCGATCACCTCTGGGGCGACCGCGCGCTCGCCGCCCACCGCGCGGCCCTCCGCCCCGCCGTCCTGCTGTTCCGCGAAACGAAGGTGCCCGGCATCGCCAACGTGCGTGCGGATTTCCGCGCCGGCGCCTTCAAGGCGCTCGGACATTTGCTCGGCCGGGGGTTTGAAACGATTGTTCCGCTCCGACCGTTCGCCGGCGATCCGGCGGTCGACGAATTCGAACGCGCCCTCACCGTCGCCGCCGGCGAACTCGACTGCTTGGCCCGGCTGGCCCGCCCGGTTCCTGTCGGCACCGACGCCGAACGCATCGCCCTCGGGCAAAGGCTGCAGCGTGAATCGCGGCGCTCCGCGCTGATCAGCCCGGAAGACAATATCGCCCGCTTGACCCTCGAAACCCTGCGCCAGGCCGGGATCGATCTCCCCGGGCGGGTCGGTCTCCTCTCCGTCATGGGCACCGCGTTCGCGGCCAAAGCCGATCTGAGCTGCCTGCGCTACGATTTCCGCGCTATGGGACGCGCCGCGGCGGAAATGCTTGGGCGCCCCGACGCCGACGCCGCGGCCCGCATCTTCGAACCGGTCTTCGTTTCCGGCGCGACGACCTGAGCACCGCGATTCCTTACGCCGCCCGCGCGTGGCAGGTCGCCGCCAGACGCGCCTCGGTGAGTTCCGCCGTGTGGGCCAACGCCCAGATCGCTTCCGGATCCCAGAGCGCGGAGCGCAACGGCTCGATCAGGCGCCGCGGCAGGTCGGGCTCCGCAATTTGGCGGAGAATCCCGAGCGTCTGGCGGGACGCCGGCAACCCGAGCCACTGCAGCACCCCGAAAATTCCGTCCCGTTCATGGATCGCACCCGCCGCGTCCCACGCCGGAAACTCGCCGCCGCGGAGCCACCGGTGACTGGCCAAAAACGCCACCAGCACGGGCGTCTCCTGCAATTCCGGGAAAAGCTGCGGGCACCGGGCCAGCACCCACAGCGCCGCCATCCGGTCGAAGCCAAAGCGCCCCAGCCACTCCCGTTCCGCCGCCGGTGCAAACTCGAGAAAACGCTTCCACTTTGACGCCGAGACACCGAGCGCGGCCGACGCCAGCGCCGCCTCCGAGGGCTCCGCCCGCATCCAGCGCCCCCCCGCGCTCCGGCGTTGGAAGGCCAGGTCGGGCCACACGCTCACCCGGTGCAGCAGCCCGTCGTGGATCCACACCAGCGCCGGTCCGGCATCGGCCTCGCCGCCCGCCGGCACGCCGGGAAACCGCACCATGGTTCCGACCGGGCGGGACCGGCGCAACCTGCGGTCCCGCGGCGCCGCCACGGCGGTTTCATCGGGCCGGTTGAATCCGAAGCGGAGAAGGGAAGAGGAGTTCATGCGACCACCTTACCCGACCGGGTCGGACATAGCTTGTCCCACCCTCCCGGATAGTATCGCCTGCATCATGCCGTCCGCGCTCCCCTCCTCCCGCCCGCCCCTCGAGCGCATGCTGCGCATTCACGACGAACTGCGTCGCGGCGCCTTCACCAATTGCCGCAAGCTCGCCGCGTTGCTCGAGGTTTCGACGAAGACCATCGGACGCGATATCGCATTCATGCGCGACCGCATGGACCTACCGGTCGAGTTCGATCCCGCGCTCAACGCCTACCGCTACACCCAGCCCGTCTCCGCGTTTCCCACCGTGAAGGTCAGCGAGGGCGAACTCCTCGCCCTGCTCGTCGCCCGCAAGGCCCTCGAACAATACCGCGGCACGCCGTTTCACCGGCAGCTGGAAAACTCCTTCGACAAGCTCACCGCCGGACTGAAGGACCGCATCACCTTTTCCCCGTCCGACGAGCTGCAATCCGTTTCCTTCCGGAACGTCGGCCTCGGCAAGGCCGACCTTGCGGTCTTCAATCTCCTCAGCACCGCGACCCTGCGCCAGTTGGAGATCGGCTTCGACTACCGGAAGTCAGGCGCCCGGCAGGCCGAGCACCGTCGGGTCCAACCCTACCACCTCGCGCACCGGGAAAACCTGTGGTATCTCGTCGGATTCGACATCGCACGGCGCGCGCTCCGGACCTTCGCGCTGCCCCGGATCAGCGCGCCGGTCGTGTCGCAGACCACGTTCGTCCGGCCGGCCGACTTCTCGCCGGAGAAGTTCTTCGCCCGGGCGCTCGGCGTGCTCGGAGGCGACCGCGACTACCGCGTCGTCATCCGCTTCTCCGCCGCCGCCGCCGACCCGATTCGCGAGCGCGAATGGCACGAATCCCAGGAGATCCGCACACTCGCCGACGGTCGGATCGAACTCGAACTTCGCCTCGGCGCCTTGGCCGAGATCGAACGCTGGGTGCTGTCCTGGGGCGCCGAGGCGGAGGTCGTGCAGCCGAAAGAACTCCGCGAACGGCTGCGGGCGACCGTCGGACGGCTGCACGCGACCTACCTCTGATCCGCCGGCTCCGGCGGGAGCCGAATATCACGGCGGCAGCGCGGCGCCGGCCGCTGCGAAGCCGGCGTCTCCTGCCGGCCGCCGGTGCGGGCGTCACTGTGCCCGTGCCACTCGCGTCGGATCCCACCCGTCGTCGCCGCCGAGCACGGTCGCGGGGGTGAAGCGCGTCGCCTCGGCCTGCCTGAGATGGCGGGTCCACGGCACCCGGGCCGCCCCAGCCGCCCCCGGCCCCGTGCTCCCGGATTCGGCATGGAACGTCGCCTGCTCCGCCTGGGGCTTGTTCCAGTTGTCCCACCCCGCGGGCCGCACCACCGCGTCCATCTCGGTGTTCAGGAAGATCGTCTTGGCAAAATCCCGCCACGGTCGCCCAACATAGGTCCGCACCTTGGGATCGCTTGCGGGGATGCGGCACCGGGAGAAGACAAAGCCGTGGCGCTGGAAATGCGGCGTCGACGCCGCCGTGATGTCGCCGTCCCCCGCCGCGTGGAGTTCGCATCGTTCGAACCAGGCGGTCGCGCCGCCGAAAATGAAATCCACCGCACCGGCGATGTGGCAGTCCTCGAAATAGTGCCGCCCCCGGTTGGCGAGGATCGTGTCCTGCCATCCGAGAAACCGGCACTTGCGGAAGGCCAACCGGTCGCCGTCCACCCTGATTGCCAGCGCCTGCCCATTCGGCCCGGCGGAATTTTCGATGGTCAGGTTTTCCACCGTGAAATCGTCCGCGTCCACGATCAGGGCCGGCGCGCAGAACGTCCCGATGATCTTCCCGTCCGGCCCGACATAGTCGTTGAACAGGTCGAATGTGAGCGTGGTCCGGGCCGCGTCTTATCCGACGAGCCGGACAAAGCGCTTCTCGCGCTGCACGTAGACAATCTCCCGATACGTTCCCGCCTGGACCAGGATGGTCCAGCGCCGCCCGGTGTCGCTCGTGATCTGCGGCGCCGCGTCGATCGCGGCACGGATAGTCCGGAATGCGGCGCTCCCATCCGCCGCCGGTCCGCTCGCCGCCAGTGTCCCGGCACCGGCTCCGCACCAGATCGCCAGCGACACCATCCAACCGCGTCCCGGAAAGAGTGAGTCCAAACCGCAGCCGAACGTCCGCCTTCGCGCCTCGCAAACTCCCGCCCGGCCCCACAGTCAGTCGACAAACTCCGCCTGGATCGGGCACGGAAACCCCGACTTTCTTCGCAGATTTTCGCCCGCGCGGAAATCGCAGTTGACAAGCGTGCGTCGTTCATGAGCGTTTCCGCCTCTTGTCGGTCGGCTTCCTAGCTCAATGGTAGAGCAGTTGACTCTTAATCAATTGGTTCGGGGTTCGAGTCCCCGGGGAGCCACCACTTCAGGCGTTGTTTTCCAGTCCGGATTTGGCAGGCGGCTCGGTTCGCCGGCGTAGCTCAACGGTAGAGCACCTGTTTTGTAAACAGGCGGTTGCGGGTTCGAATCCCATCGCCGGCTCCGACCGGGTGCACCGCCCGCGCCTCCTTCAAACTTTTTGCCCGATGGTGTAATGGTAGCACGAACGACTCTGACTCGTTCTGTCTAGGTTCGAGTCCTCGTCGGGCAGCCACTCTCGGCGCACCGCGCCGGCCAAATCCGAACGACGCCCCGCCCCGCGCGCTTACCCCCGCCGCAGCGCCCCAGCCGGCCCATCTGCCGCCGAGGCATCACTTCTGCGCCGACAGCCAGGCAATCAGGTCCAGCAGGGCATCGCCTGCAAACGCCTCGTCCAACCCCGCGGGCATCAGGCTTGTCGCCAGCATCGCCTTGGTCACGACCGCCCCGTGGGGCACCGTCTTCTCGGCGCCCGTCGCGTCCGCCAGCACCAGCCCCTCCGCCGTGTCGCGGCGCAACATCCCGGTGTGCGACTGCCCGTCCGCCGTCTCGACGTTCCACGTCTCGTAGTCCCGGGCGAGGGTCGCGTCCGGGAAGAAAATCGACTCCAGGAGATCCCGCGCGCTGCGAATTCGTCCAATCCGCGATAGATCGGGCCCGAGCGCCTGACCGACCTCCCCCACCCGATGGCAGGCCGCACAGGCGCTGCCGGCAAACCGCGCCGCGCCGCGCGCCACGTCACCGTGCCCGGCCGCCGCCCGCGCCGCCATCGTCTCCATGGTGCGGCGCCGTTCGTCCCCGCGGGCTGCCAGAGCCCGGATCGCCGGCCCCACGATCCCTTCGAAAACGTCCGGCGGCGCATTGCTGAACACCGTGCGCAACACGCTTTCCTCGAGCGCCCCCAGACCCGGCGCTTTCACGAGGTGACCGGCCCAAATCCGTGCCGTCGCGGCATCCAGCCGCCGCACGATTTTGACCAGCTCGCGCAGTTCGAGCGCACCCGCGGTCTCGAGCTCCGGTGCGAGCGCCCGCGCCTGCTCGGGGGTCAATTTCGTGCGCCCGATCTGCCGTGCGACGTCCACGCGCACTGCCGGCGATGACCCT
>JACCEB010038500.1_pt1 | contig 25669 bp, 37 predicted proteins | sample 7454761 | NCBI WGS metagenome assembly JACCEB01 (sample SAMN15323454, study PRJNA562643) | freshwater metagenome | isolation source: river surface water | place: USA:Blue River Watershed | collected 2017-08-18
AACTTGGTATCGCGTACGGGAATCGAACCCGTCTAGTCACCTTGAAAGGGTGATGACCTAACCCAGAAGTCCAACGCGATGTAAATTGGTGGAGGTGACTTGAGTCGAACAAGTAGTGCCAGGGGCGGCTGATTTACAGTCAGCTGGGGTTACCAATTTTCCTACACCTCCAAATTTTTAACACTCTCCAACCGCTATGCGTTTTACTCGTCAGGGGAGGAAGGAAAGTGTGTATTAAAGCACTCTTCATGGATGAACCCACTTGCCTTACGGCCCGAGAATGCTTTAATACGCTACCTTTTTACACATTTACGTTTCCGCCGTAAACTTATCATCCGGTAGGCCGCCCTCATTAATAGCAGGATGTTTAGAGTGCCCTGCAGGGTCGCGTTCCCTATCACACTTCATTGTTAAACTTTAGCGTTCAGTATGCCATAAAGGACAAGCCTTTAAAGCAATATAGTGCGCTTCAGCTCTTTCAAACTTATCTTGAATAAGTTTGCGAGTCTGTTCTTCAGTTAGATGAAAAGCAGATTCGTAAGCCTGTTCAACAATCTTTTTATTCAATGCGCCAAAATCAATTTCTTTATAATCCATAATTCCTTTCCACATAACAAAAAACCCTGGGTGTTTAGTCCAGGGTTCTTAAAGTCTGCGTGTAGTTTATGTTACTTTTCTACACTGTCCTCCAAGAACCCGGTGATCTCAGGTGTACGATCATTACCTAGCCCAATACTAAACTGTGACCAATAGGCAGACATACATGCCGGCGCTTTGGCTACCTGTTTAGTAAATTGTCTATGCAATGATAGATTCGTCATTTTTGTTTCCTAAAATCCTTCGTAAATTCAGTAGCGGAATTGCTACTGTTTGTGTATTGTATAATCTATTTAGTCTTTTGTCAAGAGCCTATTTGTCTTTTGACAAATTTATTTATGTCTTGCAAAAAACACAATAGTTCTACAGCACAGCCCTTAGTATATATGCTTTTGATGACCTTGTCAACATCTTTTTTGTTGTATTTTTACAACACTCAATCACGGTCCGCAAGATTGAAATCTACGGGGACTGCAAGCCTGTACTTGTTATTGTAAGGACTCACACAATGATACAGGAAACTTGGGAAGACCACAAGATCTCCTGTCTTAGGTTGGTGACTCAATGCCTTGAAGTGTGTGAGCATTTCTGTTGGATAGCCTCGATTGGCGTTGACTCTTGGATCTTCAAAGATTATTTCCCCGCCACTGTTGTCTTCTTCTGCCAGCAAGTAAAAGACAGCACTTAGATGTGATCCAGAATGATTGTGATTTACCATAAAGTACCCATTAGCGTAGCCCGCTACCCAACCTCTTAGAAAGCTGTGAGGGTAATTTTTTAATTCAATATTGTAGACTTCTTTTAAGTAACGGTCAAAACATGGCATGACTATTTCATTCTTAAATCTTTCTAAAACAGGAGATCCAGAGTTGAATATGTTATCTTGTCTAATATCGCTTGGAGGATCATACAAGTCGTACATTACAAACAATTCATTTGTGACAGCATCTAACAACTCTTTATCCTTGATAGTGTCCTTAATGATAGTAGTGGGCCAAAGATTGTTTATACCGTCATTGAGCAAGATCAAACTCCTTCATAAAGTAACTTTTGACATCTGGAACAATTCCAGCTGTTTCGTCAAAATCAAATCCTATTGTTTCAAGTATTTTATTATATGTATACTTGTCCTGTTCGTAGGGAACATAGAATGGATCATTACCAAACAGCAAGTCTGGATCATTTAGGGCGTCATAGAAATCCTCAGCAAAGTATTCGTTAAGCCAACGAGCATAGCATATAGCTACTACATAACTTTTTGCAGGATAAACCCAGCCAAGTTCTGTTGTCGTGAAATACTTGACAGCATTATCTACTATATTTTCTGTAACTTCTACATTGTGCAAACTCAAATCGTCGTCGTGCTTATGATTGAGTCTGTGAAATATATTCTGACGAATTTTCCATTCTTTCATAATATTCTAATAAACCTCTATAACCGTTACAACTGTTTGTCAAATCTCTAACATACCTATAGTGTTCAGTTAAACAATGTCCTTTGTAAGGACATGCTTGACAAATAGGACTTAGACTAAGTTTTTCTTTTTCGCTCCAAGCAACGTAGTCCTCAAATGTATCTAATTCTAAAAAATATTCTCTATCATTGAGATCAAACTCTAAAACTGCAAATTTACCATTTGGTGTTATATAAACATGGTCGTCACTAAAACTATTATACGTTTTGTCTAAACAGTCTTGAATGTGATGCTCATTAATAAACTTAAATTTTTTCTCTATAGGACTTTCCAACCAACGTACAATAAAATTTTCAAAATCAATATGACTAACACTATGACAATTTGCTTGATTAATACTATATGGTTTGATTTCTACTGTATCTATAGCACTACAAAGATTTAATTCTTGTATCATTTGATCTACGTCTTGAGCAATAACATTTTTACTAGCCAATATTAATACATAAAGTGGCTTTTTAGACATAAGCATGTTTTGATAGACTGTGTCGTGCTTTTCTCTAGCATTAAAATCGTAACTCACACTAAGGGTTATGTCGTCATCAAAGAACCAATTATGAATCATACTGTAATTTGTGATAATGTTAATATCACCATCATAGTATTTTTTGATAACATTTTTGATATCAAAAAATTCTTCAGCCTTTAGCACACCAATTTCCCCACCATAAAGATCGATCCCTTTAATTACTGTTTTAGCAGATATTTCTTTTAAAAGTTGGTCTAGTCGTGCTGGTGTAATTCTTGTTCTATCTCTTAATTGTTCTTTAGTAAGATAACAAAAATCACAACTAAAATTACAATAGTATGTTGGATTTATAGATACTGTGACTTCACGCATATTCTTTCACATACTCTGTTGGGGTTAAAATTCCAGTCATGCCGTTTGCTTCAATAATTTTTGGCGCCAGTGTTTTCATTTTACTGCAATGAATTTCAACTAAGTTATAATCTTTTAAATCTTTGATAGTTTTCCTACACCCGTTGCATATATCAAACATTGGACAAGTGTAACAGGCTTGTTTTAAACTTTGTAGCTCAGGTTGTGTGCGTAAGGGAAAAATTGTTTTACCAGACATTTCTGTTTTAAAATCTATTGGATATTGTCTGTCATCTCCAAAACTTCCGCAACTGTAATAGTCCCCACTTGGTTGTAAAGTTCTAATACCCGCATCACATTTTCTATTTTGTGGACAGCTGGTGGCACCGCCACGTAGACGTTTTACCATTTGCTTGGTATTGAACTCCCATTCAGTTAAACCCAATTCCCAAATCTTAACATATATCTCGTAAATTTTGGCAAGCATATAAGGTTTGCCTTCTTGCCCCATTATGATGTTTTTAAATTTAACTGGAGGGCCGCTACTAAAGGCATAGTTGAGTTTGCATTCAACACCCATCTCTCTGGCAAGCTCTACATTTTTAATTGCTAAATGCTCGTTCTCTTCTGTTATAACGCTAATAAAATCTGGTCTATATCCAACTTTCTCTAACATCATGTTAGATACGTTCCAAAAGTCTTCTTCACTAAATTCTGTTAGGTCACCTTTAAGTCTGCCTCCACCATACTGGAAACTAGTTGTTATTCCCAGTCTAGGATGTTTGAATAACGGCAACCATTTGTTGGGATTTTTATAAAAAGGCCAAAGGTTTGTAGTAAAACTAATTGTAGTTGACATATTATTGTCATCTAAAAATTTAATAATTTCCCAATAGTATTGTGGGTCCATCATTAAAGGGTCGCCGCCATTAACAATGATAGTATTTGTTTCTGGATATCTTTTTAAAAAGTCGTACACGTACTGCAAATCTAATTCTAATGATTTGTCTTCTGTTATATGTGTACTGCTACAAAAGGTGCATTTGAAGTTGCACCTTTCCGTAGGCTTAATAATTAATTCCATAATTAAATTTGTTCTTTTTTATCAAGCCTTCTCATGGCTTCCATAACGTCCATGATCATGTGTTTATACTTTTGTGTTGGGCCTTCTAGTTCTTTGATTTTCTCATTCCAGTGATCTCTTTTTTCTGGAATCTCCATATCCCTAACACAGTTATGAGCATAAACCAAATACTCTTGACAATAAATTTCTCGTTGTTCCTCGTATTTGTTTTTTAATTGAAGTAGTTCGTGCAGATTTAGTGAATTTAAATCAACCCCATGATCTTCTATTTGCATCATAATTTTATCCTTATTTTATATTTCTGAAAACAATTTGTTCATAATGAACATCTTATTTTCCTCAACCCACTTAGGTATGGCCTCGGTTCTCACAACACCGTCAATAGTGTTTATATTTCTAGGAGGAGTATCTGGATTTAAAATATCTTTGATTTCTTCGTAAATTTCATTGAAGCCGTCTAAGGTTTGCAAAATTTTCCAACACGTTCTAGCAAAGTCGGGAACACTTATACTATCTTTGAAAAAATCATAAAATTCTCTAATAAGATTATTACCAGCATAGTTCATAAAAAACATTTGAGCAACGTCTTCTCTACTTAAACTATAGCAACTTGCCACAGTCTTAAAATACGTTCTTCTATTTTTAAATAAACTTCCTTGATTTGCGATATCTTGCTCGTCAACATTATCAGTATAGACATCTACAAGTTCAATGTCATAAATCTCTTGATAAACCGGATCACTTATTTCACTATCGGGTAACGCCATGAGATCATAGCGCCAGCTAGACCAAGCTCCTAGATCATAAAACAATTCCCATTCATCATAAAAATCATCTAATGTACTGCCTGGCATAGCCATGATAAGTTCCATGCCAGGATGATAATCATATTTGGCGCATAGATCTCGCATGTATTTCCCTAACTTGATCTTGTCAGATACTTTCATGTCTGTGCGCTTGGCAACTTTCATTGCTTCGTCGCTAATACTTTGAATACTGATATTAGGTACGATTGCGGCTCTGTCCTTACGACCAAATGGTTGTATGATTTCAAAAAAAGAATCAACTAATCGTTTTCTTCTCTCGTAGTCTTTTGTTTTAACTTGACTAATGTCAATAAAAGTTAGTCCAGCATCTTTGGCATATTTCAACAATCCAAGATCTCGTTCTTCAAAAACACCAAAATTAGCATCAGCACATATAGCTTCCGTGTACCCTGCTTCAACTATAGCGTTGATATCTCTTTGCGCCCACTCAGTGTCTTTTTTAATAATCTTTCCACCAATGCCACCACCCCATTCACAATAGGTACATTTAAATGGACAGCCCCTCGTTGTCTCAATAACCATCATCAATTCCATGTCGTTGTCTCGACCATATGAATTAATTTTTTTCAAATATTCTAAATTTTCTTCGTAGGGACTGGCTAAAGGAAATTCCCAGCGTTGTTGTTTTTTTGATCTCAATTCATATGTTATTTCATTAACGTCAATATTGCCTTCTATGAACTGATCGATTACATCTTTAACAAAAAACTCGCCTGGAAACATTGGTTGTAAAATGTAATCATACATACTACGTTCAGTCCACAGGTTAGGTTTCTTGGCTCCAATCATTGGACCACCAAGAAGATTTATTACTTTTGGATTTTGCTCTTTTGCGTATTTTGCAATCTCGTCACACAGCATATAGTTCCAGACGTAACTGCTATACATGACAATATCAGCGTCTTTGATTAGATCATATACTTCTTGAACAGATTTATAGTTATTAAATTTATAAGGCGGTTCTATCCATTCTACTTGGTCAGGATATTTTCCGGTGTGAGTATAGAAGCTCTTACATAATATCCAGGTTACTGGATTGATAAGGCTCCAATCTGCATGAGGTGGATTTATAAACGCTATTTTTGTTTTCATGAATCATTAAATTATACTATGGTTAAGTACAACAGTCAATCAAACTCCCTCAACAAAGTATGTAAAACTGGCTAATCTTCTTTGTATCTTACTTTTACTGGCTCTATGGAAAAACCCAGGAGCTTGATTTAATAACATCAAATCTCCCTTCTTAGGATAGTAGGTATCAATGTTACCTTCCCCAGGCCATTTGAACTCCACTTCCCCGCCAGATTCTGGGAATTGATCATCAAAGTAAAATAGAAAGAAAATATTTCCACCTTCAAATCCATCGTTGTGCCAAATACTACTATCAGCGTCAACCCCTTCCCATATAACATAATTCATAAATTCATAGTCATTACTTAGTGGCTCAATATATTTTTGTGTGATGTATGTTTTGGCCAATTCCATTTGTTCCACAACTTCCTTGGGCAAATTGCCTTTAAAATTGTCTCGAAGTCTTTCTTCATGAAATACAAAGTCCACTTTTTCAATATCAATCATGTTGGCTAGCTCTGTTTCTTGAAATTTAGCGTAGCCTTTTTTGTTAAATTCTGTCACCCAATCAGTCATATTATTTCTCCAATTTGATTTGTGCATATTTAAACGCTTTCTTAAAAACGCACTCGTCTAAGTCCTTTGTTAGGTCTTTATAGTCACTGCTAATAAAACAGCTAAAACTACAATTTTGATAAAACTCACAAGTAAAGCAATTACGTTCATTTATAAAGTTTTGTATGATAGCAGTGCCTTCTAAGTTTTTAGTCATATTATTTTTCATTAATATGCTACCTGAACATCCTTTGGGCACTGTGTTATCGTACATGATTGTAAAACTACTTCCTCTGGTACAAGACATTCTATTTGTTGGAGCTGTTCCTAAGAAAGACTCCACATTTACCGTTCTAGGATACTTGTCCATTAACAATTTGTAAAATTCATAAAGCTCTGACTCTTTAGGCATCATTACTTTAAGAGCATTATGTCCAGGAAGTAAGTGATCCCAAGTCATTGTAAAATTTTCGTATAGGTAGTCATGATAGCTATCACCACTAATTAATTTAGAAATATTTTGTTTTGTTATTACTAAACTAATATATCGAACATAGGGTTTAAATTTCTCAATGTTTCTTTTGAATATTTCAAACTGCGAAGGATTAAACCTGCCTGCTGGGTCATAACTAACACTCATTTTTAAATTGTATTTTTTATTAAACTCTATTAGATCATCAACTTTGTCTAAAACTAAGTTTGTTACAAAATTAAAAATTAATGTTTTGCTTGGGCAAAGTTTATTAACTTCCTCAATAAATTGACCATAAGTGTCTAGATATCCTTGTTCAATTAATTCATCTTGAAAAAGTTCTCCACCCATTATGTGCAAGTGAAACTCTTTATTGTTTCTGCTGTTGATCCAGTCAGCTATTGGCTGTACTTTTTGAAGTATTTCTTCTTTACTCTGCCCAATTCGATTATCGTGATTCTGTGGACAGAAAACACAGCTCATGTTACAATGCTCAAAGAAATTGACCACGACCTCGGCCCAATCAATTACTTTGTCTTTTATCACACCATAGAATAATTCATCACTCATTTTATCACCAATTCTTTAAGTCTAGGATCCTGAGTATTTTTTAATTCATATATAAATTGTAACAGGTACGGGTTCCATTTTTGTACATGAGTTAAAACATCAAATACGATACTTACATTTTCTTTCTCAAAATCTTTTTTAATAATTTTATTCATTTCTTCAGCAGTTAGATTGTCTTGATTTTTTATAAGAGTTTTTAGCGTATCAAATACAAAGTGTGCGTGATCACTTTCAAAAAAGTCTTCATCAAGTAATCTAATCTTGTCATCAATAGTTATGTCCTTGAACCAAAAATCTTGTAAGCATTTGCCAAGTTCTAAAATTTCATCTATGTGAGCTAGAAAAAATGCCTCGTCCCTAGTCATAAATTTTAACTCATTATCAAACATCCATCCTAGCGATGGGTGTGCTTTAAGTATTTCTCTCCAATTTTCATCGTCCCATTTTATGTTAATATCAAAATAGTTTTTAACATTTGGTTGCATGAAATATTTGATGACGTAAAAGTACCATTCGCTTACCTCAATAGCTAGAGCTCTTGTTAGAACAAATAGATACTTTTGTTTGAATACTTCTAAATGTGTTTCATCATTGAAGTAATTGGCCATGTGCCACTCAATGCTGACACCTTCTTTGTGTTTGTTTATCCATTCTATTCTGTCGCTATCGTTACTCCAAGCAACAGTGGAGCTAAACAATTCTGTGAAATCTTTTTTACTTAAAAATTTCAAATTTAGTATTTTGTTTTGATCAACTGATTTCTTTATTATCATTGCAGGAAAATGAAGTTTGAGTCGTTGCACGTAAGTATTGTAGCAACAAAATGCAGTATCCGCACTGATGTCTTTGAATAACGTTTTGATCCAATGTACATAGATATGATTAAATCCTTCCATGTCTACATAAAATCTTGTACCAGCATCGTATTCTAAACTGTCAAGTAATTGCTTCCAAGTATTGAATATGCCGTTGGGGCCAACTAGATCACTAAATTTTTCTACCCCATGCTTGACTAGGCTACTAGCAACATTATTAGAACGACTTATTATAATCCTTCTTCTGCTATTATCAATTAAAAAATCGTTACAGACATAAATTTTATTGAACAAGTGAAGCATTAGACAATCCTGTTATATCGATCCACGTAACTTTCGTATCCTGAATTTTCAACATATAAGTCAAATGGCAAGCAAAGCCTATTACCTGGTCCTTGGTGTATTAAAACTTCATGCCCTATGTAACTTGGAAATATTAGTAAGTCGCCGGCTTCTGGATGAATTTCAACAGGGTGGAACCAACTTTGATTTATGTTAACCTGTTGTGATGGAGGATGTAGTACTATTTCCCCACCAACAGATGTTTGTAAATAGAAAATTCCAGAAAGCCATCCCCAAGGATGCCAATGCCATCTAGCATTGTTGCCAGGCTCAATGTACAACATGTTTCCATTTAATTTGAGTTCGCAGTTAGGAAGTTCTTCCTTCCAAGTTTCTGAAACAGCTTGAATAATTTTGTCATACAGAACTTTGGTATACTCGTCAGTATCCCTAAACCATTTGTTTTCATGCTTGGAAATCACATCACTTTGGAACATTAGATTTACTAGATCAGTATTTCCTTTTTCGTAATGGATTTTAGTTGGCCAAATTTCTTTTTTCATTTTTTAATAGATATGGTTTTAGTAATATGTTTCCTAGAGTAATATTTACTGAGCTATCGTCCTGATGTTCTAAGATATGATCCAAGAAGTACAAGTTAAAGAGTTCTCTAGAATTCTCTGAAAATGATGATGAATGTAGGTTAAATCTTATTACTTCATTTAATTCGTCATCACTCATAGTTCCGTTAGTGATAATAGGAATCAGTTGTAATTTAACTAAGTTTGTCCTACAAAAATTTGCATCACTCGAATAAACCCAGTCTCTTAGAAATTTACTACAGTTCTGTATAAAAATATTTTGGACTTCAACATTTTTGAAATAATCCCAATTGATCTTGTTGTTTTCAAAACAATCAAAAAACCATTTTAATTTTTCATCGTGAACTATCTCATCCAAATTTGTATAATTGTAATACTGTAGCCCCAACATCTTTTGCAATTTTATATTGTAAGAGTTGATTAATATTGTATCTTTTATTTCTAAAATAAAATTTTCCATGTCATCTTTAGCTATAACATGTATGATTTGTTTCAGCTCTTGCTTAAAAGAGTTATTGTAAAGATATGATGATAGCAGAAATTCAAAACTAGATTCTTCTAAAAATAAAGAAACATCTATAGCTTCTACCTTGTTGTATAGAGAACAAAACTCTACATTATCTATGTGTATTTTTTCTTGTGTTGTCCATTGAGCGTTGGAATCAATTAAGTAGTTCTCTTTTAATAGATGACAACGCAGGATTGTAAAACATGCTTCTGAGGTGGGATACTCAAAAATAGATTTAAACCACTGAGTTGAAAATTCAATAAACTCTTGTGGTTTAACAACAATGACAACTTTGTTTTTTGTTTTGCTGTCAAGCAGTTTAGCACTGCATAACATCTCAAATAGAGATTGACCTTCAGTATAATTTAATCTGTCAGTGTTAACAGAGGGTGACTTAAAATCTAGATATACCTTTTTAAAAAGATGTAGCATTTCATCTTATTAAGCGAGCACAAAACTGTTAATTTTCTGCTGGTTATTTGTAGAAACACATCTTAATATAAAGTTCAAGAGTGGCATGTTAAATTTACCAATGTCAATGAAACCAAATTGTGAAGATGGTTCACCCAACGCCATTGATCCTGAAAGTTGAGATTGCATGATATAATCAAGATCACTGTCTGACATACTGTTTTTAATTACAATGTCAAACATTCTAGCAACATCATTTTTCCAGTTGGTAGCAGATTCATTAAGATCATTAATGTCTTCTACGTGTAGAAGTCTTTTCCAATGCAATTCTAAATGCTTCATTAATTTGACCAACTGGCTAGGGGTCAATCTGTCAAATCTAAATTGTGATGAACTGTGTGCAACTGGTACACCTTCAAGTTCCCATAATGAACTATCAAACCAAATGTCAAAAGCAGGATCTTGAGTTATTAAATCTAAATTCCCCAACTCATATGTTATAGTTGGCTGACATTCATCTACTATACTCCCTTTAGCTAATAGTTGCTGAAGTATAAAGGACTTGGCTTCAAATACATATTGTTGTACACCATCTTTCAATGTGCCTAATATGATATTTTTGACTTCTTGTTTGTGAGTTCCTTTCACAAAATATGATGCTAATAGGTACTCAAAGCTCAAATGTGGAGTCAATAATGTTACAAATCCATTATAAGCATTGGGTTCTACTGTTGTAGAATTGAAAATTGGATGGAATTCTTGAGGACTTACATAGTCATCAACTTGTGTTAGCCTGTATGGTCTTGTAAAATCAACTTCTTCAGAAGTCCCAAACATTCTTGTCATAAACATTGAACTAGATAATATACCATACGCATCATCTGGAGTAACATTAGGTAAAATTATTTTAATCCATTTTGTGGTTAATTTTAAGAATGTTTCTCTATCGCAGTATATTACAATTCTACTTTTATACTCGTCGGCTTTTCTGTTGACTTCATTAAGAAAAGATAATAAGTTTGGATATTTTTTATCTTCTCCAATCATATCGTCTAAACTTTTTGCATAGTCAATGAGTTCTGCATGAACAACGCCTGCTAGGTCGCTTAACAGACTAACACCGTTATCTTTAGAAATTACGTATCTATTAACGTTTAGATTGATCGCATCATCTAAATCTAGATAAACTCTTTTAAACAAATGAAACACTTTGAATCTCCTCGATATCCTTTTTCATCGCCAATGCAAATTCTTCTGGATTAAATTCACCCGATTCTATGGCCCATGTTATGATGAAAATTGGATTGTTAGTGTTGGCCCAATAATAATAAAGGTTCTTTCCTTTAAAAATATAATCGTTAAAATAAACTTCGTGATACTTAAAATTATCTGGGTTTGCGGTTATATAAAAATCAAAGAAGATATCGTGCTTCAATAAAGAAACAAAATTCACACCAATAGTAAAATTTTTATCAAATGATGAAGAATTTTTTATTTGTTCTTTATAGTCTTCGTCGTTAATGGTATATGTGTTATAGTACAATAAGCTATCTAAAATCTTTGCCCAATCATCTAATGTTTCTTTATTTTTCTCAATAAAAGAAGCATAGCCATAATCAGCAATACGTTTATATTGTAAAAGAATTTTTGTCATCTCTTTTTCAATACTAGGAATATTAACTAAAAATGGAGAATTAAGATAATCTACTAACAACGAATCTACTGATTCAGAATGCAAATCAATTTTAAGGTCACAAGGAATATCTAGATTACTTAGATATGTTAGTAACTTTGCTCCTTTGAGCTCGCTTGATTCATAATCAATTAGATAAAAAGTTTCTTTATCTACGAAATATTTTTTTAAATCTTCAATTTTAATTGGCGCTGACGTCTCAATTATATTCATCTTCTACCTCTTGAACTATGGCAGTTGCTGTGACAACTAACATGACAAACTTCTTTATAATATGTTTCTCCATCTGATCCAGATATATTTGGTCTTAATACTTGATAGGTCTGACTCATACCAAGAATGAAGTTATTTAGGTTTCCTCTAGAAATTACATTATTTGATTGAATGTCAAAATAGTTCGAAATAGTTGTAGGTTGTGGATCTCTAGTAAAAGCAATTTTGGTTTGATCATAATTAGAAGCTGTACTGGTATATGGACTTCCAGGCTCAGGACGATTACCGCCATCACCAGTTACTTTGCGAACACATCGCATGTTTCTAATTCTAGTATAATACTCAATAACCTGACGTATGTATTCTGTTAGCCCATCAGCTTCAATCGTTCCGTTGGGACCTAAACTGTTATTTAAAACTGTGGGATCTGCGCCAGCCCAGTCAGTCCTTCCTTCAAACCAACCGTCTTCTGCCTCAGGAAAGGGTTTGGCGTTTGTTCCCCATATGATACCAGTTCTAGCCACACCGTTAATTTGTTCAACAGTTCTTTGAATGATAGTGAGACGTCTGACTGGTCCTGGATTTTCCAATGATGGCATGCTAAATTTCCTTAATCATGAACACTTTATTGTGTTTTTTTGTATTTATGCTTTCTAATTCTAACATCAAACTTTTCGGAGCACCACATATTTCCCCCTGCCACTCTAATTGATGACAGTCGCCCCCGCATTTATGAAAAACTGGACAGTGATAGCACCGAGGATCCATGTTGCGCTCACAAGCAATATTTTCTAACCTTTGATTGCTAGTTAACAACGCATTTAACTCATCGTCAATGTGACCAAACTGTTGTTCTGGTGCGCTGTTTGGGCATCCTGATATGGACCCATCTGCATTTAAAGTGAATAATTTTTCTTCACAGTCCCTACAAAATGTACCACCCCTAACAACATTGTATTCAAATTTGTTATAGACTGTTTCTAAGAATTCGTTCTTAAACCAACTCCTTGCGCCAACTTGTTCGCTTTGATGATGCATGAGTAAAAACCAAGCATCTTGTTCTTTGTTGGTGGGGAAAATTTCTGGATAAAGTCTAGCATTGCCGTTATTGGTCAAACGTTCTAGGCTCATCTCTTGTATGCCCAAATCATGAACCCACTCTAAGAGATCAATGGGATTCATATTGACAGTGCCCTTGGTCACACTGATAAAAAGTTTAATTTCAACACCCAGTTCTTGTAGGATTTGTACATTCTTCCTCCACAAGTCATATTGTTTAGGATTAGCGAATCTAATGTCCGGATCCCAACTAGTCCCAATTCTATTGCCTAAAGGACCTTGTATAAACTTTATGATTTCTGGAGTAAGTTTAAAAACTAAGTTAGTAGTCACTCCCCATGTCATATAAGGCCAAAGATTCTTACAGTTATCGTAAACATATTGCATAGTGCTGAGTTCTGCTAGAAATGGCTCCCCACCGTGAAACTCACAATGTACATGAGGGCTGTCTGGCATCACTTGATTTAACCTAGCAAGCCAGTCTGCAACTTTGACGTGATCCCAATAAATTTTTGCTCCATTGGTTCCACTCGTAAAACAATGCTTACAATTTAAATTGCAAGTTTCTGTTGTTTTAAGATAGATGCATAGTTCTTTCATTTTAACCCAATGCTCAAAGCCCAAGTGTTTTTATAGTTAAAAACCTTGTGCATATTTCTTTTAGGGATTAGTATGGATTCACCAGGACTCAAAACATACGTTTTGTTTTTAATATGAATCCTCTTCTTTCCCTTTATTACTAACAGTATTACATTCACACTGTCGTTGTGCCATCCAAAACTGTAATCTGTTCTAGGACTATAAAAAAGATGTATGTCTTTTATTTTATATTGTTTAAAGTGACGTACAAGGTTTTTATTAGTTTCCAAACCTTCTACTTTGACTGCGGCATACTTTGATATGCTGAGTAATAGTTCTTTAAATGTTAGTTTATCTTTAGCTCTCCAGGACCACATAGTGTGTCCTGATCTATCAATAATTATCGTTTGACCATGGTTAAAACGATCAAACGAAAAAATTTCATCTTTGACTTCTTTGAATAAACATTTTACCACTTAATATAGCCTCTACTATATCCCTCAGGACGATTGACCCCGTCTTCAAATGCTTGATTCCATTCAGTGTTTCTATCATATCCCCTAGTCCAAAACGCATCAACTTCTAAGTCTCCACGTTCGATCCAAGACACTGCTAATTGCATACAATGATGGAAAGTTTTGGCACGTGGGCTAGGCATTATAATAGTAACAGCCTTCCAAAGTAACTGACTAAAGTTAGTAACTAGAGCAGGTTTCTTTTCACAAGCCATAATCCATAATGCTCCTGGAGCCAACAAGTCTTTTTCCATTACAGTGTTTCGCTCTGTGATGTCAATGATAACATCATATTGTTCATGCTGTGGAGAATCTACCAACACACCATGCGAAGCCCACATATCTTTGTTGCTCCTACCTACCACTTCAATGCTGGCAAATTCCACATGTGTTAGTTTCAATGTATGATAAGCCACCCAAGCTAAAAAGCCACTGCCTAAAATTAAACAGCGTGATTCAGCACCACTTCGATCACAAACAGCACGTAAGTCTTGTTCAACTAGATTAATACCGCAAGCAACAGGTTCAATAATATACTTAGGACTTGCTTCAGGAACACGCACCCACTCATCGACTTTTACATTATAATAGTCTGCATAAGCAGGTTCACCACGTGTAGCAACATAGTCTCCAAGTTTGACTCCTGCAATACTTCCGCCAAGTTTAGTAACTTGTCCGAGTCCTTCATGTCCTTGCATGCCTAAAGGTAGTGGGCCAAATTCTCCACGCATCATGGCAATGTCGCTACGACACACGCCAGTCATTACTGCTTTGACTTCGATCTCAGTAGAGTTGGGTTCTTCCTTTTCCCAAATTTGTTCTTTGAAAGATCCGTTACTGTCTGTGTAAAGTAGTCTAGTTTTCAAAACTGTTCCATCCTTTCGTGAATCCAAATATCTTTTTGTACTTGATCTGCCCAAAACTCATTATTACTAACATTACTGATGCAAGTGTCAATCATATTCTTGTATGCTTCTTCTGGACAAAGTCCTAGTTCAAAACGCTTTACAGTGCCATCGTCCATTTCAAACTCGATAGCACGGTTGTCTTCCTTGCCATCGGCCCAGTTGGCTTCCATCTTCCACACACGACCATTTTTCATGTACTTGATTTTGCAAAGGTCATCAACATCATAGACACCATCACGCTTTACTGCACCATATTCAGTGTCTTGAATTTTGTCCAAAGTGTGTAGTTGCCTTGCCTCTTGTCCAGTCATTTGGCTAGTTTTCCAATGGTCATTGAGCGCAATATAAAGACTTAGCAAGTGGGGCATTAGGTCTCTGCTGACTCCACCAAATGCCAATTGTTTGTTAGTGAACCAAGTACCTGGACCAGGAATACGATTTTTATTAATCCATTTAATTTTTACAGTACGAGCATTTTCAACGCATTTCCGCATTTCTTCAATATTATCTCGCCACATGTTGTTTTTAACCAACATGAATCTTGTCTCAGGAAATGTACTAACTAGAGTAGCCCAATTGTCGCTGTTAGCAACACCTGGCTTTTCAACAAACACAATTTTTGATACCTTGGCCAACTTCATGGCCATTTCAAAATGTGTAAAGTTTGGTGTACAAATATGTACTGTATCAAAAGGCGCATGAGCTAAAATTGCAGATTCAATATTGGGTAAATCTGCACCTTTACTAATGTCATTGTCAACTGTTACTACATCAATTTTTAATTCTTCTAGAACTTTTTTGTAAAGTTTTCCAATTCCCATACCTACTACTAGGCTTTTCATTTTTTATTTTCCTTTGCAAGCTCACACATAAGCACAAAATTTTCGTATGCCCTACGCACTGCTGGATTACTTATCAGTGCTTCAAACTCTTTAGTCATGGCTTCGACTCCTGCTTCTGCCGCTTCCCTGTAAGAACAATATTCCAAGGCAAATCTTTCCTTACCAAAAGTATGTGCAAGATGTTCCCAAGCCGCACGTTGCTCTTCTGTTAGTGGTCTAGTCTGTTCAGGAACACGCATTGCGCTCCTTTCCATGATTACCCGACTAATTGCATCTTCAGCAACTCGACCGGCAGCAATCAATGCCGCATAGGCAGGATCGATATTAAATCTTCGACTAGTTCCTCCTGGGTATACCATAACTAGATGGTTACCTTTTGGAAAAGCATCAAGGAATTCGCTGTCATACTCTTGGACAGGGACATACTTCCTTCCTTTCTTTTCGTAGTAAATCTTTTTCATAGCAGTCCAGCAGAGTCTTCTTTCAGTATTCTTCCGGTGTATTGTGGGAAACGCTTTGTAAAGATGTTGCCAATTTCTTCTACAGTCTTGGCTTGTCCAACAAATTCGTTGTTGTCTTTTCTATAACAGTATAGCATGTCGCCATGTTTTTCCAAAGTTAGTAGTACTTCTTCTTTGGTAACGCCTAACTGTTCTTTTTTGATTTGGTTAACCACTATGCCAGCCAAAATCTTGATCATGATTCGATTTAGTAACCAGGCAAATATAATATAAGCACAAACGCCTGTCCAAAATCCTTGCCAAAACTCGTTCATAAGAGCTCCAAAAAAATGTTCAACAGCACTATTATAATATAGTTGAAAAGTCCTGTCAACTTGTAAAAATATTTAATCAAACTGATTTTACCAAAAGGCATTGACTTTGAATTGAAAATATCATATACTAGTAAAACGCTTGCAGGTGCAGGCAATTTTCAAACTAAGGAGAATAGGCATGAATAAGGCAGAACACGTACTTGAACTTTTCAAAGACCACTGTGTTAAGAGCACTGGCATTGCTAATCAGTGGATTGGCAAGAGCAATACATATCAATTTGATATTGGTCGTCCAACGGCTAATGGCACTATTAATGGTGTTATCCGTAAATTGGCTGGCACAGACGTCAGCGGTAAACAAATTTGGGCAGTAGCAGGTTCTATCAAAGTTGATCTCAACGGCGAGTTCCATCGCGGTACTGGTATCCCACGCAGTTTGATGAAAGATCTCACAGCACAGGCTGAATTCTTGTATGAGCAAGAAAAGAAAGCCGCTACTACTAAGACTACTGTAACTGTTTAACAGTGTCTTTTACTGTACATAAAAGCCGTGTAAAAACAATACGGCAGGGCGACCCATCATTTATGCTTCGCGATGGGTTTGCCCTTGTACCACGTGCTATGTTACATATCACACCTGAATGCCCTATAAGAGTCAGGGAACATATTAATTGGGCTGTGCAAAACGGATATCTTAAATGTGTATCCAATGTGTATAGTACTGAACACTTGCGTGATGTTTTAGCAGAGGACTAATATGAGTATGCACTTAGAAGGCCCTTGGCTTTCCACCACTGGCAAACAAAAGACTAAACGTAAATTTCGTAATGCTGAACAAGCGAGGAAGGCACGTGAGTTGCAGGACAGCTGGCAAGAGTTGCTGAAAAAATATGAAACCCCCAAAGCCGCAAAGGGCAAACTTGACAAATCTCTGTCTTCAAGTTACAATTTAAAAATACCAGAATGGCGTAACACCACTGCACACATTAAAAGTTTGGACAGTGGTCTAGGATCTGCAACAGTTCGACCCAAACAGGTATACACTGGTACTATGGTAAAAGGTATTGCTACCATGCACAAGTCAAATGCTGTGCCAGTATTCAGTAACGAAGATGCAGTAGAAATTAGTAAAATGAGAAGGGGTTAAATGACCTGCCCGTTGTGTAAAAGTGATGACGTAAAAGCAGTTGATCATATATCAAAAGATAGATTGAGATCAGTATATCTGCGAGAATATCAAACTGATATCGCCAAGGATGTTACCAGTGACATGACTGCGTACCATTGTCAATCTTGTGACTTAAAGTATTTTGATCCTGCATTTACTGGTAGTCAATCTTTTTATTCCGATCTACAAAAATTTGATTGGTACTATAAAGATGATAAATTTGAATACGACTATGTTGCCAAACTAATAAAATCAAAAGACAAAGTTTTAGAAGTTGGCTGTGGAAAAGGTGCGTTTAGCGCATTGATTCCTAGTAAGAAATATGTAGGTTTAGAGTTTAGTGAAACAGCTAGGGACCAGGCTTTGTCGTTAGGACGTGATGTCAGAACACAAAGTATTGAAGATCACTCTAAACTAAATGAACAAATGTATGATGTAGTTTGTAGTTTTCAGGTAATTGAGCACACGAGTGATCCAAAGAGTTTTTTGGAAGGGTGCATTCGTTCGCTCAAACCCAATGGCACTTTGATATTGACTGTGCCATCAGAAAACTCATTTTTAGAGCATATTCAAGACTTTGCTTTGAACATGCCACCTCATCATGTAACCAAATGGTCAGACCAATGTTTGACTAATTTGGCTAGTAAGAATGGGTTGGAATTGGTAGATTTGTATCATGAACCCCTAAATTCGTTTCATATTCGCTGGTTTTTCACTAGTATGGTAGTGTACCAGTTAAATAAAACGGTGGGAATAAAGCACAGTCTACTAAAATCCCCCAGGCATTGGTTAAGCCACACAATGGCAGAGTTGCTGTATAAATTGATTGGCAACTTACCAAATGCATATCATGGACACGGCCATACCGTAATCGCCGTGTATAAAAAATCCGCGAACGGTACACCACCCAAAAATGCACTAGGACGCTTGACGTCCAGTCAACATTAAGGAGAAAAAGTATGGAGAAGATTCTTAGACCAGGTGTGTTATTTTTTGGTTTTTTATTAGCAGTATTTTTAATCCAAAACGTAACCGCCAATAAGATCTACAAATTGCAACATGGTGTCGTAGTTTCGTCATCTGACGTTGTTTCGATCAGAGATAGAATGCGCCAATTAGACTGTTTGGCCAAAAATATCTATTATGAAGCCGCTTCTGAGCCTTTTGAAGGCAAAGTTGCAGTTGCACAAGTCACAATGAACCGAGCTGAAAGTGGGCGTTTCCCTTCGGACATTTGTGGTGTTGTATATCAAAAAAATGTGATTATGGAAAAGGTTGTTTGCCAATTCAGCTGGTACTGCACCAACGGAGGCAAGCCTCCAATCCGTTCACAAGAGATGTACAATGAAAGTATGGCAGTAGCTAAAAAGGTTCTTTTGGAAAACTTTAGATTAGACGTCATGAAGGATGCCATGTATTATCATGCTGATTACGTCAATCCAAATTGGAAGAAAGAAAAAATTGGTAAAATTGGTAGACACATCTTTTACAAGGAGAACAAATGAACGCGGTAACCTCAAAATTGGAACAATTTTTTCAACCAATTACTAAATTTGTAACTGAAAAATTGGGACATATTTCAACCGAAGCATTGGGTTGGATGGCTGTAATTGTTATACATGCGGCTACCCTGCCAACGTTTTTGGCTGTAATGATGGGACTATCGGACAGATTGCCTCCTGTGGATGTGATATTGCTAGTTTGGGGTGGACTAGCACTCATGTTCTTTAGGGCGGTATTGCTCAAAGATATGCTCAACGTAGCAACAATTGGTTTTGGTTTTATTTTGCAAGCCGCTATGATGGCTTTGATTTTCTTCAAAATGTAACCAAAAACTAATTTTACCAAAATGAAAGGAATAGTGTTGACAAAACCTATTCCTTTCGCTATAATATACTTACACAGACATACAGAAAGGTGATTTTATGAAAACTGTTATTAAACTTATGTTCGTTTTGACTACACTTTCGATTACCGCATGTGGTACTGTAGGTGGTGCAGTCAGTGGCGCTGGACAAGATTTGTCCAAAGCTGGCGAGTGGATTAAGAACCGTTAATTAGGCTAGGAGAGGCAAATGAAAAAGGCACTAGTATTACTTCCCGTTGTTGCGGCATTGTCTGCTTGCGGTACGTTTGGATCCAAAGATCCGTATGAAAAACGTGCTCAAGAGATTATGGAGCAACGACAAAAACAAGTGGAGAAAGTTCAAGATAAAACTCCAAGTTGGTATTTTAAAACCCCTGTGGCCAATCAAGGCGCCATTTATGCAGTAGGTACTTCTAGTTCTACTAATCAATGGGTCGCTTTTGAAAATGCTAAGGTGTTGGCTAAGGCAAGTATTTGTACCAGCGTTAACGGCACAGTGAGTAAAAAGAATAAAGTTTACTTTAGAAACACTGAAAATGAAACTGTTGAAGTCAGTGAAGTTGCTATCATTGAAAAGTGTGAAAAGACTGACGTGAGTGGTCTTGATGTTACACGACAGGATCAAGCAGTGATCAATGGTAGATTTTATTACTGGGTTGAAGTTGCCTTTCCTCTAGGAGAAGCAAATATTATCCAAACTCAACGTCGAAATGACAAGATCCGAGAAGCCACCATCACTGGTGCTAAGAACTTGTTTGACGAAGTTGATGCCGCAGACAAACGTAAAAACTAAGGAGATCTTGATGTTTGAATCAATTGAAATTCGCAAAGCAGAAAATGGTATTATCGTAACCATTAAAACAGAAGACGAGGACAAGGATTTCGTTTTTGGTAACATTCCAAAGACGCTTAAATTTGTTAAAGAGTATCTTGAGACAAAGCCACAATCATGAAATGGCTAATTGCATTAGCTTTACTTTTGCCAACAGTTGCATGGGCTAAAGATAATTGCAGTACTGAAAGAATAATTATCAAAACCATTCAACCTGATGGCAGGGAACTAGTCAATGAGGAAACACGTCTTGTTTGCAAAAACAAGAAAAAGGAAGTGTTCTCAGACTGTAGGAAATTCCAATGGGATAATCCTTGGGGTGGCACTGGTAATTCTATTTCGTGTGATGAATGGAATGAATACGAAGCCACTACAACAGCATTGACTCATGCTAATGATGGTGTTAAACTAGAGTGGATAGATTCTAAAGGCAAATACAAAGGATCTATTATTGCTTGGACATTTCCTAGATCTCAAGAAGGTTGGTGTAGACATATCTTTTTAACCAAAGATTATGGTTCTAGTTCTGACACTTCAAATAGAATAATGTGCTATTCAGAAGGGCGAGGATGGCAGTATTGGAGACGCTAACAAGCAATAAATATAGGATTATACCAAAATGAGGAAATCTGGATGACGTTAGCGTGGCTATTACTACTTACTGGCTTAACTATTTCGGCAGTTGCGATCTACTATTCTGTAGTAGGTCTTGCCGCTATTTTTAGTGCGGCAGTTATACCTATTATTGTTATGGGCAGTGCATTAGAGATTGCCAAATTAGTCTGCGCTAGTTGGTTAAAAGCCAATTGGGAACGTGCCCCAGTGTTAATGAAAACATATATGACCATTGCCGTAGTTGTCTTAATGGTAATTACGTCTATGGGTATTTTTGGATTCCTGTCAAAAGCACACAGCGACCAATCTTTAGTTAGTGGTGATGTACAAGGTAAGATTGCCATTTATGATGAGAAAATTAGAACAGCGAAAGAAAACATAGATGCAAATAGAAAAGCACTTAGACAAATGGACGAAGCCGTTGATCAAAGTATGGCACGTTCTAACGATGAAAAAGGTGCTGACAAAGCAGTTGCCATTAGACGTAGCCAACAAAAAGAACGTGCAAGACTGCAAAAAGAAATTGCTGACGAACAGGCAACAGTTGCCAAGCTCAATGAGGAATCTGCACCCATACGAGCCGAAGTCAGAAAAGTGGAAGCAGAAGTTGGACCATTAAAATACATTGCTAAGTTTGTCTACGGTGATCAAGGCGCAGACGAAAACATGTTAGAACGTGCAGTAACATGGATTATTATTTTAATCGTTATTGTATTTGATCCACTGGCAGTTATTATGTTATTAGCCGCGCAAATGACTTTTGCTTGGCACAATCGTAATCCATTAAAAGAAAAACTAGCGGAGGGTGACAGCCCAGTAAGGCCTGAGCCTGTCGTAGATGAGCCAGTAACCACTGTCACAGAACAAACTGGATTCGTTGCTCAAGAAGTCTCTCAAGTGATTCCTGAAGCAGTATTTGTTGACGATGAAAAACGACACATATTAGATGATGCTAAAGTAAAATTAGCACAGTTTGTCAATGCAGTAGCCAAGCCAATAATGGCGGCTCCTATTTTTGAACAAGTCAAAGGTTTCAGCGTTCCTAAAGTCAGTGACGTTGTACAGCCAGACAAACTACAAACATATCGTCCAACTGTTAAACAGTCCAACGTTGAAGAGCTTTATGAGCAAGCCGAAGAAATGGACGCAGTTGGATTAGAAGCTTGGAACAAAATGATTGAAGAAGCCGAAAAGGCTGTTGAAGAAGAAAAAGTTTTAGCCAATGTAATTTGGACTGACGCATTACAGGCTTGGAGAGAAAAGAACTTAGATGCTGATATCTATGAAATACAACGAGCATATGATGCTGGCGAGATCAAAGCCTTACCTTGGGAAGAAGATTCTAAAAAGTTTAAAATTCTTCCAGAGCTAATCAATAAAGATACATACGTCCAAAACGAAGAACAAAATGAAAGTAATCTTTGGAAAGAGACCACTGAACAAGTTAGATCTCTAAGCCAGGATGACTACCAAGAAAAAGTGCATCAAGCCAAAATTAGAGACATTGTTAAATCTATTAACGAAGGCACAGTTAGTATAGAAGAACTAAATGATGAAGAAGTACAGGCTGTGGAAGAATACTTGAAAAAGGAAGCAAATGACAGGGAAAATAACGATAATCAGTCCGCCTGATATCTATATTAATAGAACCCAAAGTATTATACTTGTTAACACCACTGAACAAGAACAAGAACAAGTTAGTGAATGGTTTAGTCAAAACCCACTTGAACAAGAGCTATCCATTTATTTTTACAACAACGAGAAAAATTTACAATGGCTAGTTATGTCCTTTGCGGTGGCTAATAATAGGTACATTAACTTAGACAATACTCAAGACGAAAGTAACTTGCTCGCTTCTCATTTTTTGAGCTCAGATAATTGTTATTACAAATTAACCGATCCAAATTTGTTTGAAGCTTATAGATTGGTAAATACCTCTAAGTTAGAAAACATAACTGACTTTTTAGACAAGGTGGTAGCAATTGAGCACGTTGAAACATCAGAACTGTGATTTCTGCGGTAAGAGCAAAGATGACGTAGAAAAACTTGTTGTTGGCTCCAACGGTGCCATATGCAACGAGTGTGTGACACTTTGTGATAAGATTTTAAAAGAACAAAAGGGGAAGCTCAAAAGTGAAAGTGTCACTAGGTTTAATCCTGTTCGAATTAAAGAATACTTAGACGAATTTATAATTGGTCAAGACGAAGCAAAAATAGCAGTATGTGTTGGGGTCAGTCAACACTATAAAAGAATTAGCAGTTATACCAGCTATGTTGATTTAGATAAAAGTAATGTCATGTTAATTGGTCCAACTGGGTCTGGCAAGACGTTAATGGTCAAGAAAATAGCCGAGTACATAGATGTACCATTTGCTCATTGTGATGCTAATACTTTGACCGAAGCTGGATACGTGGGTGATGATGTTGAAACAGTATTACAGCAACTTTTAATAAGAGCAGAAGGTGATGTAGAGTCTGCTAGTCGAGGCATCATATACATTGATGAAATTGACAAGATCAGTCGTAAAGGAGAAGCAAACACAGCCACTAGAGATGTTGGTGGGGAGGGAGTTCAACAAAGTTTGCTCAAAATGATTGAGGGATCTGTTATAAAAGTTGAGTATGGTAAAAAGAAAGAAGAAGTAGAAATTGACACTAAAAATATTCTGTTTATTGTGGGTGGCAGTTTTGTAGGTTTAGAAAAAGTAATTAACAATAGAATAAACAATACAGGTATTGGGTTCAACACTGCATTAAAGAAAGAATCCTCATCAAACTTGTTTGCAAAAGTGGATCAAAAAGACCTTATAAGTTATGGATTGATTCCAGAGTTTGTGGGAAGATTTAGTATATTAACTACATTTGATGAGTTGAAGCGTGAAGATTTAATTAAGATTCTAACAGAACCACGCAATAATTTGATAAATCAATATAAGTATTTGTTTGATATGGATGGCTTAGAATTAGAGTTTGAACAAGAAGCTCTAGAAGCAATAGCAGATAAGAGTATCCAATCTAAAACAAATGCACGTGGTCTAAGAACCACATTAGAAAAACTACTAGTGCCTTATCAATTTGAGGCACAAGAACTAGCACAAAAAGGACTAAAGAAGATTTTGATAAACAAGGATTCAGTTATAAAAGGAGAACTACCCATTTTTGTTTTTAATCAAAGAAAGAAGGAACATGGCAAAACAGTATAATTCATCTCAACGTGGCGGGATTAAGGGCAACACCGTTGCGGTGGATGGTGACTTTAACAAAGCCCTACGTAAGTTCAAAAAACGAGTAGAAGAAAGTGGCGTACTACAAGATTATCTAGCCAAACAATTCTACACAACACCAAGCGAAAAACGCAAACGTGCTAAAGGAGCCGCAAAGGCTCGCTGGCTGAAAAAAGTCAGAAACGAACAATTACCAAAAAAACTCTATTGACATAACCATCTAGTTTTGCTATAATGTAAGTATGGCAAAACATTTAATGGTAGATTTGGAGACTATGGCAACGGGTCCCAATTCAGTGATCCTCACTATCGGAGCCGTCAAGTTTGATCCACACGGCTCAAGTGTGGATCGAAGTTCACATAACATTTTATATCGAAGGATTGATACAGAATCATGCGAAGCATTGGGCATGGTTGTTGATCCTGCTACGCTAGATTGGTGGGCTAAACAAGATCCTGCTATTATTGAAGAAGCATTTAGTCCAGACGACAGGATTCCAATTACACAAGCATTAGATGAGTTTCATAAATTTGCTTGGGGCTGTGATGCATTTTGGAGTCATGGCAGTATATTTGACATTGTAATTTTAGAACATTATTATAGAGCATTAAAGAAGCCATTGCCTTGGAACTTTTGGCAAATTAGAGATACACGTACTATTTTTGATTTAGGTTACGATCCACAAATGCCTAAAGATCAAAAACATAACGCATTTGAAGATGCATATAGACAAGCAGTTGGAGTACAAAATATGTATAGGAAAGTGGTGTTAAAATGAGAATTGAAGAAGACGTCAAACTTGATTTTAAAGACGTACTAATTCGCCCCAAGCGTAGTACACTGTCAAGTCGTAAAGAAGTTGACTTGTCAAGGACCTACAAGTTCAAGCATAGCGGCACTGAGTGGACTGGTGTTCCTATCATGGCAAGTAACATGGATGGCGTAGGTACTACGGCAATGGCGGAAGCACTTTATGAACATCGTATGTTTACATGTCTAGTAAAAAATTACGACGAAAGTGATTTGGGAGACACTGTAGGTAAAATTGGTGGAAATCATTTTGCTGTTAGTACAGGCACTGGTACAAAAGACTTTATACGATTGAGCGGAATTATTAATGCTTATCCAGAAGTACGTTTTATTTGTATTGATGTAGCTAACGGCTATAGTGATCGTTTTGGAGATTATGTTGCGGATGTTCGAGATGCATTTCCGCATTGTACAATTATTGCTGGTAACGTGGTTACAGCAGACATGACACAGGAGTTAATTTTACGTGGCGCGGACAT
>JACCEB011544717.1_pt1 | contig 25666 bp, 36 predicted proteins | sample 7454761 | NCBI WGS metagenome assembly JACCEB01 (sample SAMN15323454, study PRJNA562643) | freshwater metagenome | isolation source: river surface water | place: USA:Blue River Watershed | collected 2017-08-18
CAAGTGATGGCTGGGCCCTACTGTTGTATGTTGCTCGCTGATATGGGTGCCGATGTGATTAAAGTCGAACCTCCAGGTTCAGGTGATCAAACCCGTGGGGCGATGGGTTTTAAAATGAAGGGCCCAGATAGCATGGGCTTTCTCAACATGAATCGCAACAAACGCAGTATTGCGATTAATCTCAAGACAGAGGCTGGTAAGGCAATTTTATTTAAGCTGGTCAGAGAAGCAGATATCTTAGTTGAGAACTATCGTCCAGGTGTCATGAAACGTCTTGGGGTTGGCTATGACGTGATGAGCACAATTAATCCTGCCCTTGTTTATGTCAGTATCTCCGGCTTTGGTCAGAGTGGGCCTTGGGCTGAACGTCCAGGCTTTGATTTAATGGCTCAGGCGATGTCGGGGATCATGAGTGTGACTGGTCATGGCGATGGCCGACCGGTCAAAGCCGGTGTGCCTGTAGCAGATATCGGTTGTGCCCTCTTCGCAGCATATGCAGCCCTCTCTGCTTATATTGGTGCTAAGAACACTGGTCAAGGGCAATATATTGATGCCTCCCTCTTTGATTCCGCACTTGCATTCTCGATCTGGGATACCTCAGAATACTGGGGAACAGGTAAACCACCCGTTGCCTTAGGCACAGCTAACCGCATGACCGCACCCTATCAGGCTGTTAAGGCTAAGGATGCTTACTTTGTGATGGGCGCCACCAACAATAAACTTTGGCAGAAACTCTGCGAGATCTTGGTGCGTAACGACCTCCTGCAAAATCCTCACTATCAGACAATTGCAGGTCGTCTTGGCCATCGCGAAGAACTAATTATTGAGCTCGAGAAATCCTTTGCCCTTAAAAATGCGGATGAGTGGATTGATTTAATGCTTGCCCAAGGTATTCCGGCAGGCCCAATCCTTGACTATCCTCAGGCGTTTGATAGTGAGCATGGTCAACATCGACAAATGCGCATTGAGATCGATCACCCCAATGAAGGTAAGGTGCCCAATATTGGCTTCGCGGTGAAGATGCAAGGCACTCCGCAAGAGGTTCGTCGTCATCCGCCGCTATTGGGAGAGCATACCCAAGAGGTTTTGCAACAGGCTGGTTTTACAGCTGAAGAGATTACATCCCTTGAGAAACAAGGAGCCTTTGCAGCATGAGCAATGATTGTGTACCAAACGCACGTGTCTATTTAGAGATTAAGGATAAGTTTGCCCAGATATTTTTTGATCAGCCGACCGCACGCAACGCGATGACCCAGGCTATGTATGAGCAATTACGCAGCATCTGTATTGAGCTCAATCAGAACGCCCGGATTCGTGCAGTGATTCTGCGTGGCATTGGAGGCAAATCATTTGTCTCGGGCAGTGATATTGCGCAGTTCACTGCTTTTAAAGATGGTGAAGATGGTATTCGGTATGAGAAATTGATTGACCATTACCTAGGTCCACTGCAGGAGTTGAGTATGCCTACGGTTGCTGTGATTGATGGTCTAGCAGTGGGTGGTGGTTTAGCGATTGCTTCTTTGTGCGATTTCCGTATTGCAACCCCAACTGCCAAATTTGGCGTACCCATTGCCCGCACACTTGGTAATACTTTGTCCCCCACCAATATCTCGTGGTTAGTAGCTCATCTGGGTGTAGCGATTGTTAAACGCATGCTCCTTCTTGCAGAATTAATCCCTGCATCCGAACTGTGTACCCAGGGCTTTGTGTACAAAACGGGTGAGCAGGATCAACTCGAGCAAATGGCGTTTGATTTAGCAGAACAGCTATCTGTTTTGGCGCCCATTACCCAGAAAGCTTCAAAGCAAATGATCGCGCGGATTATTCATCATTCCTTACCTGACTGCAGTGATTTAATTAAAGAGGTTTATGGCAGCACAGACTTTAAAGAAGGGGTGAGTTCATTCTTAGCAGGTAAGCCCGCACAATGGCAAGGTCGATAAATTATTAATATGGCAGATACTGTTCGCAATGTCTTTGGGCAGCCATTAGTACCCTGCTCTTTTGATCCATTGACTGGATTTTTTCGGGATGGATGTTGCAAAACGAATGAAGAGGATATTGGGCTTCATCTTGTTTGCGCTGTGATGAGTGATGAGTTTTTGGAGTTTAGCTATCAACGTGGCAATGATCTGATTACACCCCGTCCCGAATATCAATTTCTTGGACTCAAGGCAGGTGATCAATGGTGTCTATGCATTACCCGTTGGCAAGAAGCTCTGGCAAACGGTTGTGCTCCCCTCTTAAAATTGGAGAGCACCCATGTCAATGCCCTTGATCATGTTGATCTAGAGACTCTAAAACTATTCTCGATCGAGAACCAATCAGAACTCTAACGTAACTAAATAATTTTGGTCTTTAGTACTGGCAAGCCATCTACGTAGCCCTCTAGCACATCGCCACGAACAACAGCAGCAACACCTGCTGGGGTTCCTGAGAAAATGAGATCGCCAGGCATTAAGGTAAATAAAGTTGATAAATAGGCAATCGTATCGGGGACGTTCCAGATCATCATCGCCAGATCACCATCTTGCTTCACTTGCCCATTTACTTTTAGATAAATTCGTCCTTTAGCAGGATGCCCGCATTGGCTTACAGGAAGCAAAGCCGAGCACGGCGCCGATTGATCAAATGCTTTACCAGTATCCCACGGGCGACCCATCTTTTTAGCTTCGCCTTGTAGATCACGGCGGGTCATATCTAGACCAACCCCATAGCCCCATACATGATCAAGAGCTTTATCTGCGGAGATATTGGCTCCACCCCTACCCAAAGCAACCACCATCTCAATTTCATGATGAACATCTTTAGATAATGCTGGGTACGCCATGTCCTTACCGTCTGTAACAACTGCCGTTGCTGGCTTCATAAAGAAAAATGGCGGCTCACGATCGGGATCATGCCCCATCTCGCGTGCGTGGTCAGCATAGTTCCTTCCAACGCAATAGATACGATTCACAGCAAAACGCTTACTATCACCAACCACGGGCAGTGATGGGGTCTCTGGAGGACTAATAACAAAGGCAGTATTCATGATTACTTTCGTAGACAATCAATTAATCAGGTTTCTTACAATCAATCGGCGCAATTTGATCAGGATTTACTTGTCCTAAATAAACACCCAAAATACGCACTGGCTGATTGTTTAAGGATTTTCCAATATGACACCAATTAATCGCCTCAACATACGAGCTACCAGCTTTAAATATGCGTTTGCCTTTACTTCCATAGTCCACCTCGAGTTCCCCCGAGATGATGTATGCATAAAGCGGGATTGCATGAGAATGTAACGACGTTTGTTTACCCGCAGGAATCTCAATGTCAAAAGCTTTAATTAGAGGAGTGCCGCTGGGATATTTAAAGTCTTGACCTAAGATTGTTTTTGGGCCACCATCTAACGTAACAGGCTTAGCAGTTACTTGTTCATATGCAATGCTACCGGCGGCACTCTTATTTTGTGCAAAGGTGTAATTACTCATTAATGCCAAAGATACGATGGCGATAAAAGATAATTTCTTAGTAGATCGATAAACTGTATTCATTTAAACCCCTCAAGATTAAGTTAGTGTAAAGCTTATAGCATATTACTTTGCCAATTCCGATCAGGCTCAGATGGTTCGGGAGTCATTTTTAAGGCGCGTATAGCCTCAATTGCACAATATTCATCTTTATCTGAGGCATCACCGCTAATTCCAATCGCAGCAATTGCAATATGTTGCTCATTCAGAATTAGTACACCGCCCGGAGTTGGAATAAATCGACCGGATGAGGCTACGGCCAGAGCAGATTGAAATGTTGGCCGATCTGATAAGCGGTCGCGTATTTGTCGAGTGGCCATACCCATTCCGAGCGCTGCCCAGGCTTTCCCAATTGCAATTTCGGAGCGGAGTATTCCACAACCGTCCTCACGCTTAAAAGCTACTAAGTTTCCACCAGAATCTAAAACGGCAATTGCCAATGGGAGTAGCTGGTGTTTTTTGCGAAGCTCGATCGCTTTATTAATTAATTCCTCAGCAGCGAGAAGCGCAAAGCTAGAGTAAACCCCAATCAAACGCTCTGCCATATAGATTCCTTTCAAGGGGTATTGGATCTAAGCCCTCATAACTTCCCCAAATTTATTGAGTTGGATTAAGATAAATGTAACAACAATATACATTATGGAGACCTATGCTTTCCGCAGCAGATAATGCTTTATTCGTTACCAGTGAGGCAAATACGCCCATGGGTAATTATTTGCGGTGCTACTGGCATCCTATTGCTCTTTCTGAGGAAGTAGAAAAACCTGATTGTCCTCCCATACGAGTAAAAATTATGGGCGAGGACCTCCTTCTATTTCGGGATACAAATGGCCAGACTGGATTAATAGAACCATTTTGCGCCCACCGTGGTGCTGATCTATTTTTTGGCAGAAATGAAGAATGTGGAATTCGTTGTATCTATCACGGATGGAAGTACGACATTAACGGTAATTGTATTGATATGCCCAATATTCCAAAAGATGCCGCGTACCATGGGAAGATCAAAATTAAATCGTATCCAACTAAAGAATTTGCAGATATGGTTTGGGCCTACTTGGGCCCTCCTGAAATGCAACCAACTGAAGTTCCTCAACTAGAGGCTGGGCTTGTTCCTGAGAGTCATCGCTATGTCACAAAACGTCTAATCGAGTGTAATTGGACACATTCTATGGAAGGTGCGCTAGATACTGCTCATTTCTCTTTTTTGCATATGCCTGCACCAGCCTACCGCAAAGATGATAGTTCCAATATTGCTGCAGATGAAAGTCGAATTCGTTGGCTAAGAAATGATCCCGCCCCTCGGTTCAAGATCATTGAACACGAAGTTGGATTCTTAATTGGAGGAGCAAGAAATGCGGAGCCAGGAGATCATTATTGGCGTTTAACGCAATATATGTTGCCTACCCACTCCATCACACCATCGGCGATGCCAAATGAAACATATTATGGATACTCATGGGTTCCTATTGATGACCATCATTGCTGGATGTACGTGTACGCATGGCATCCGGACCAACCGATCCCCGCTGAAGAGCGGAAAAGATACATCAAGGGTGGCTATGGCCAATTTGCGGAATTGGGTCCAGGCTATGTTCCTCTGCGGAACCGAAGCAATAATTATTTAATGAGCCGGGAAGAACAAAAAACAGTCTCATTTACCGGTGTTAAAGGGATTGCTGAGCAAGATCAAATGGCCCAAGAGAGTCAGGGATATATTGTTGATAGAACAAAAGAAAATCTCTCGCCAACAGATGTTGGCATTATCCGTTTTAGAAAAATATTGCTTCAGGAGGCAAAAGCCTTAGTTAATGGAATTAAGCCTCAGGCTCCTAATAAACCGATGGAGTATTGTGTACGCGGTGGTGGCGCCCATACCAAGGCAAGTTATCCTTTAGAACAAGTAATGGAAGAGCGTTTTGGATCAATAACAGGAAAGGTTAGTCATGCGCACAATTAACTTAATTGATAAATTATTAGTTGGCTTAGCTATCGTATTAGCTAGCTTAAATATAAGCGCGCAAGGCTACCCCAACAAACCGATTACAGTCATCATTCCATTTTCTGCTGGTAGTGCAAGTGATGTGGTTACCCGTGTACTTTTAGACAAAGTAGCTAGTAATAACAATATGCGCTTTGTTTTTGATAATCGCCCTGCCGCTGGCGGGAATGTTGGCACCGCTGCTGTTGTGAAGGCAGATCCTGATGGTTATACGATTGGGATGAGCACATCAGGACCGCTTGCGGTAAACAAAATATTAAATCCTGACCTAGGTTATGACCCTGAACGAGATTTGCAGCCCATTGCACTCTTTGCAGTACTACCAAATGTAATCGTGGTTAGCTCAACACTAAATATCAATAATCTTGCTCAACTAAATGACTATATTCGTAAAACTCCGGATGTTGCCTATGGTTCGGTTGGTAATGGCAGCTCTCAACATCTAGCAGGGGCATACTATGAACAATTACTAGGCGCAAAGATGACGCACGTTCCATATCGAGTAACTGCTAATATGGTTACCGATTTAGTTGCTGGGCGAGTGCCAATCAGCTTTCAATTATTACCAAATGTTTCAAGCCAAATAAATGGTGGTCGAGTAAAAGCGATTGCAGTAGCTTCCAATCGACGCTTATCCGCATTACCAGATGTCCCTACAGCAGCAGAAGCTGGCATTAAAGGTTATGAATCTGCAGCATGGTTTGCTCTGATTGCTCCAAAGGGCACATCAAGAGCAATTATTGATAAGTTAAACAAAGACGTAAATCAAGCCCTGGCTGACCCAGGAGTTCGTGCTAAGTTTGCAGAACTGGGCGCCGACCCCGTATCTGGGCCGCCTGAGGATTTGACCCAGTTGATGGCATCCGATGTTAGAAAATGGACTGCAATTATTAAAAAGGGTGGGATTACATTAGATAAGCAGTAATCACGAAATTATTTGCTTTAACTGCTCCATAAAAAGCTCTTCGCCATAGTTAATACGCTCATGCCATTCATTACCTGCATTGTCGTCTGCTGCATCACTGATGAACTTAAATGAGAGCCAGGGTATTTGGTGTTGATGAGCTACTGCTGCTATAGCAAAGAGTTCCATATCAACGACATCAATCTTTTGATTAATCAACCATGGATCGATGTTCGTCACAAAGCTATCTCCCGTTCCACAAGTGTATTGCCCACGTTGCGATCGATACTCCGTCGGTTTTGAGCAAAATGGAGTAACCCCTCGGGGGGCTAATGGCTCAGCATTCATGTCCCGTTGGACCACACGCTCGATCGTGACCAGATCGGATAGCTCGGGATTAATTTTTCCAACCGTACCAAAATTGATAATCAATTGCGGTTGATATTGCAAGATAGCGGTCTGTGTAACTGTCGCCGCATTGATCTTTCCGATGCCCGTATAGGCAACCGGAATCCTCGTCGGTATTGAAATAGCCTCAAGTTCATTTTTAAGGGCCACTAGCAGTAAGATGGGGGGTTGATTTGATGACATAGTATGAGTTTAATCCCATGAAGCTTGAAGACTACTTACCAGGCATTCCTGACTTTCCAAAACCAGGAATTTTATTTCGGGATATTAGTCCCCTTCTCGCACATGCCGAGGCATTTACAGGGGCAATAAAGGGTTTAGCAGACCTTAGCCAAAATTATAGTTTTACCCATATTCTTGGTATAGAGTCGCGTGGCTTTATCTTTGCATCCGCGTTAGCAATACATTTAGGTAAAGGTGTAGTACTGGTTCGTAAGCCCAATAAGCTACCGCCAGAGATTCATCGTGAAACCTATGGTTTGGAATATGGCAACGATGCCCTGGAAATTAGTAAAAGCGTTCTCAATAGTGCCCATCGGATTCTGATTGTGGATGATGTGTTGGCAACGGGCGGCACAATCAGCGCAGCAAGTAAGCTGATTCAGAAAACAGGTGCTCAAGTTGCGGGGGCAATCTGCCTTCTTGAAATTATCGGTTTGCCTGGGGCAAATCGACTTACGCAAGCAGGTATTTCTAATCAGTGTTTACTCCGCTTGTAGTTAAAGACTAAAGCCTTTCTTTTTAAGCAGTTCATCAACCCATGGCGCAGAGTACTGACCAGCTGCAATTGTTTTCAGCATCTCCTGTTCTTGCTTGACCTTCTCTTGGCCAAGACGGGCCGCCTCGATCGCTTGGCTGGGAGGGACTGCAATCACGCCATCGCTATCGCCTAAAATGATATCGCCAGGATGAACAATCATGCCGCCAAGTGAGATAGGTATGTTGATTGAACCAGGTCCCTCTTTGAGAGGGCCACGTAGATTGATCCCTTTGGCCCAGCATGGAAACTTATTTTCCTCAAACGCATCAATGTCTCTTACAGCACCATCGACCGCAATCCCCAATACACCTCTGGTCTTGGCAATGGTCATTAATACCTCTCCAATGACCGCACAGCCTACATCCCCTTCGACATCGATCACCATAACATCACCGGCCTCTACCATCTGTAGTGCCTTGTGAACCATTAGATTATCGGCAACATGCAGTTTGATTGTGAACGCATTACCGCAAACCGATATCGGTGAGCGATTCATGGGATGAATGCCATTGGCCACTAAAGTACGGCCCAAGACATCACTAATCACGGTTGTAGGAATTCCCCGCAAGGCATTGATACCATCCATGCTAGGTTTAGTACGGGGTAATATTTGGACGCCATGACTCATCAAGAACTCCTTTTAGGTTTTTGCTTCATTGTATTGCTATGATTGATTGGGGAGTCAGTTCCAGTATGATGTTCATCATTACCGAAAGGAATGCCCATGAGACCATTAGCCCAAAAAATTGTTTCTTTACTCTTTGCCCTTTGTTTTGTCACCCCAGTTATTGGACAAAGTGATGTGGGCAATTGGCCAAGCCAGCGCCCGATCAAAATCATTGCAGTGTTTCCTCCTGGGGGATCGGTTGATCAGGTAGCACGTATTTTGGCTCCAGTATTACAAGCAGAGCTCAAACAAAATGTAATTGTTGAGAATATTGGCGGTGCATCAGGCGTCATTGGCACCACTGCTGTTGCTCGCGCTGCTGGAGATGGCTATACATTTGGCCTTGTATTTGACACACATGGTGTTAATCCATCCCTAAAGGACAGTCTGCCATATGACACCTTGAAGGATCTCGTCACGGTGAATATGATTGGTACGTCTCCAATGGTCCTGGCTGCCAGTAAGAAATCAGGTATCACCAGCATGAAACAGCTTATGGCTGACTCAAAAGCTAAGAAATCATTTACCTACGGATCGATTGGTATTGGTAGCTTGGGTCATTTAGCGATTGCTGACTTTGCAAAGAAAACTGGTGTTGATTGGGTCCATGCACCCTATCGTGGAGGCGGCCCTATGGTTCAGGATGGCTTGGCCGGACAAGTTCCTCTCGTAGTTGGAAGTATGTTCTTGATTAAGCCTCATGCAGATAACGGTGGTTTAATTCCCTTGGCTGTAACGACAGCAAAACGTTCTCCTGATATGCCCAATGTGCCAACCTTGGCTGAGAGTGGCTATCCAGGCTTTGAGGCTCCAGCCTGGTGGGCAGTGATTGCTCCTTCAAAAACACCACCAGCGATTGTGAATGCGATGTATCGCGCAGTCGATAAAGCCTTGAAGACCCCTGCTGTTGCCGAGAAACTAAAGACGCAAGGTATTCAGGTACAAAGTCTCAATCCTGAAGCTGCAAATGCTTTTGTTGCCAAGCAAATTGGTATTTGGGGGAAATTTGTGATTCAGAACAACATCAAAGAATAAGCTTAACTACCCTCTGACTCTTGGGCACAATCGCGTAGGGCGCTTGCAAACATATCCGGTGCTTGCGCCCCCTGAATTAAATATTTGTTATCAAAAATAATGGATGGCACCGAAGTAATACCAAGTTCGGAGTACTTCTTTTGCTGTATTCGCACCTCCGTTGCAAACTCATCACTTTCTAAAATAGCACGCGCTCGGTCGACTGGTAATCCTGCACGCTCTACTGCATCAAGCACATTATTGAGATCATCCATGCTGACTGCCAATGTGAAGTAGGTTGCCAGGAACTCTTTTTTTAATCGGCGCTGAGCATCTAGCCCGAGCTCATACTGAGCCCAATGCAAGAGACGATGGGCATTAAAGGTGTTGTATACCCGTTTGCGACCCTCCGGATGAAACTGAAAGCCCATCTCCGCAGCACGCTTACGTATATTCTCTTGATTAGCCTTTACTTGACTGACGGTTGTCCCGTACTTTTCGGTAAGGTGCTCGATAACATCCTGCCCGCCCGGGGGCATATGGGGATTTAGTTCAAAGGGTTGAAAGTAGATCTCCACATTGACATCGTTACCGGTATTATCTAGAGCCTTTTCAAGGGATGCCAAACCAACGGCACACCATGGACATGCAATATCGGATACGAAGTCAATACGAACTGTTTTCAATTATTCCCAGCCGCCACCTAATATGGCATGTTTTTTATATTCTGCTCTGGACTCTTCCCAAGCAGAGCTAATGATACGTAATGCGCTAAGTATGCTTGCTAAAACTCCAGAACCGGTGCTGATGATATCTTGAGTCGAAACGCTTGAGCTAAGGGTCTTAAGGCTGGTTGCTTGTGTCATTATTTTCTCCAATATTTAGGGTTAACCCTAAGTATAACCCTATTTGTATTGCACTGCACAAATTAAGTATGGAGAAAAAATACCTTAAGAAACAGGGTTTAAGGGAAGATTGAAGAGTACGTTTTGGGGCTTTAGCTTAAGAAGAGATTCCTGATTCATTGCCATACCCAGATATACGGGCTTGCCACGAATTTGGCTCATCACCGTATTGGGTTCTTTAAATTCAAGCTTGAAGAGGCAAATAATGCGAGAAAGAGTTGCTTCATCAACAGGCTCTTTGTTGTACAAAGAGTTCAATATCTCCGTGGCAGAGGCATCTAAGCCAACGTGCCAGACCCACTTTGGATCATTAATTTCTTTTAACGGCTCAATGCTAGTGTTAATACCCAAAAAATGCTCTATCCACTTTTCCAAGACTTTTGCTAATGCCGGTAATGCAGGTTGATCAAAATTGAGCTGAATCGCAAAATCATGTGAATGATCTCTGCCCCAATAGGTCTTGGCATTATCGTTATGCAATACATCAAGATCTAAAGTACGCATTGCCATGGATTGATTTTTTAGTAAATCAACAATGTTGCCAAACTCGCTGGCTTGTGCGTTTCGTTCAATGGTTTCATGATCAGCTGCCATCACAATCCCATCCTCTAAGATTGTGATTTTTTGTGGTCGATATAGTAGTTCTGCAATCCGAACCTCAAAGGGATCCGCGTTTTCTCCCAAAATATGACGCAGGAAGATCTGGGTCAATTGGGCAACAAACAAGGGGGGTACATCAACACCCTCACCTTCAAACAAGCTCATGTAAAAACTCTCTAAGGAGGATGCTGCTACTAATTTAGAACGGTAGCGAAACCAAATTGCATAATTTGCTTGAATATCAACATCCGCCATTTGCTCAATCTCGTCTTGCGTAATCACATCACGAGGATTATTCAGAAGGCGCTGATGAATCGCTCGCTCCTTTGGGCAGGATTCTGGAACTAAGGCGAGTTCTGGCCTCGATAAATACGTTCTTAGAAAATCATCAGTCAGTAGCAGTTGATTGTCAGGACTAATTGTGAGTGTGTCAAAGCCACAGTGGGCCCAGTAGTTTGGCATGGTGTTAATCATTCATTGAATTAAACAGTATTGTCCACCAGATCAATGCCGCATGAGCAGCAAGGTCATACCAGCATTACCCTCCCTGAACTGCTTTAAATGATGCTTTAAGGTGGGGCGACGCTTCACAAGGGCTTGATAGAGCTCACTGCGATGAACTAAATCCTCGCCGTGATAATACTCATCTACCCGATCTGAAAAGTAGTTATTTTCAAGGGCCTCACGAACAGCACGACGGATACTGCCACCCCTACCTGATGAACCATACCCATGAATCACAATCAGAACACGCATTTGCATCTCGCTGGCGGCACGAATATGCTGCGTCAGGGTCTCTAGAGCTTCTTCGCTAGTTGGGCCTCCCAGTTCCAAATTAAGAATGCTGGTATCAGAATTAGGGCTTGGCGCCTCGTGACTGTCACAGTAAGGACAAATACCTAACATCGGACGAGGGTTGCCACATACAGGACAGATAAATTGGCCTGGCATTTGAAGTCAATTCTGGATTAAACGTGACCGTATTTCTTAAGAGCTTCAGCTAATGTGAGACCGCTTGCTATGTCCTTACGAATATTTTTCTCAATAGCCGTTAATCGTTCGGATTCAAGCAAAACACTCTCAACATGCTCCACAGGAATCACAATCGCTCCATCTTCATCGGCCAAAATGAAGTCACCCGGTCTTACAGTCACATTACCGCCGTCATGACCCCTCATGTAGACCGGGACCTGACATGCATTTACTTTCCAGCGTCCAATGGATTGAACGGAGGTCTTGTAACGCGCAAATACTGGGAATTGATGTTCACCGATCCAACGAACATCCCGAATACCGCCATCCAGAAGAGCTCCAACGCATCCTCTTTCCTTCATGCCTAGAGCAATTAGCTCTCCAAAGTAACAAATACCCTCGCCGTTTCCACTCCAAACACTAATCTCCCCCGAAGAAAGCCCCTGGCAAGCATCCATTTTGTCTTTATCGCCACCCTGTGGATAAGGAGTCATTTGTCCACGAATCGTGTAAGCCCACCCCGCCATTCTTTTGCAGGTTTCTGGGTAAGGCCCAAAATCTGCCGCTAAGCCCTGCTGCAATAAATTCATATTGTCTAAGACATCTGCAACATTTGAGGTGTCGACCTCAAGAAAACGTAAGCGAATCGATTCTTTTTCTTTGGAGGTAAAGCTCATTTCTATTCCTTGTAATTAATAAGTACTAGGTGCCTACTTGAAAATGTGAAGTCATTTTTCTGAGCATGGCAACGACGCTCTGCGCCACAATTCGGCCTGTTTTGGGATTTTCGGATGGGATGTTTTCCATAGTCATACTGAACTTTGCAGAATCAGAGTCGACTGTAATCGTATGCGTATTTCTAACCACGGTAGGATCGGCCCATATTTCAAGCAGTGTATTTTCTGGGCCGTCTCCCGCCAGCGCTAAAGCCACAACCACATTTAAGTTAGCAGGAAAACCTTTTGCAGCCTCTTTAGCATTTCCGGTAAACACTTTTAAGGGTTCTGTTAAGCCTTGCACGGATATATTGTTTTCAATCAGATGTGGTGCGCCTTCTAAACCCTTAGGTGGTTTACGCGTCACCATCCTTACCGAATGAATTTTGCCCTCGGCAGCGCCGAGCATTGCATCAAGGCCTATTAGTGCTCCAGTGGGAACCATGATGACCCCGCCTGTTTGTTTGGCAACCTCAAGCAAATCTGGTCTAAACAAAATTGCCCCAACGGAAAGAACAATCGCTTTCTTTTGTTTCTTTAAAAAAGGAGTAATGATGTCACCCAAAAACTGCGCAGGGGCGCACTCTACAACAACATCAGCCTCAGGCTCCAAGTCCTCAATACGCACGACTTTAACAGGGTGAGCCAATGTCTTTACAAACTCATGCGCCTTATCATGGTTCTTAGCCGATACTGCAGTTAGTTCAATACCAGGAACAACGCCTGCTGCGAGCTTTGTTGATAAGGCTTTACCAATAGCACCAAGGCCAGCAACAGCCACCCTAATCTTTTTATTCGTTGTCATTATTAATCAATCAGTAGAAAATAGTTCATTAACAGATCCTCGAAGATCCATCTCATAATCAAGCCCACTAACCGGTGGTCTTGCAAAGTGCCAAACCAAACCATGTTGGATGAGCCCTGGTTTAGAAAGTAATTCATCAACTAACATAGCAATGTCGTGAACCGAGTAAGCCTGAGCTTTGGTTACGTCAGACCACTTCAGTCCAAAGTTCCTAAGACGATCCGTCATCTCTTCAATCACAAATGCCATTTTTTTTCTTAATCCCGCTTGAGAAGTGTCCCCAAAGGCAATGATACGGTCTTTGTAAGGTTCGGATCCTTTTCGGGCATCTCCGCCCCCTGAGATAACAAAACTTCTATGCTTGGCAGTACTTGGTACAGAATAGGTAAACGCATACATTGAAACTTCTTGTGGGCCATGATGCTCTGGGCACACATTCGTTCGGGCAACGGGATTAATTGCATCCACACCATCTACTGCAGGTGTATAAATATTCCAGCTCTGGAGTTGCTTTACATAGGTTTTATTAAAATCGATCAGACCTTCATCATCAAATAGGCGCAGAGAGCGTGGCCCGCAATCAGCGAAGGCATCGACAGGTCTATTGAGAAAACGCAAGCGATTCTCTACAGCCTTAAAACCGTCTTGAAGTGGAAGGGGTTTCTTAAAACGAATTTGCTCTAAACAATAACCCGGTTCTGCCATCACTCCTGCGGAGTACTGAAAAACACTCGGTAAATAACTATAGCCACCAGGAGTAAAAATACGGGGTGAGGACATTGATGATTAGTCGATTGTCATGCCAGATGTTTTAACAATCTGTGCATATTTTGCGATCTCGCTTTGAATATGTTCACCAAATTTTGCGGGCGTGCCACCAATAATCTCAATTCCTCGATCCGATAAGTTCTTTTTTACTGCAGGATCCTGCAAGGCTCGATTTATCGCACTATTGACCTTGTCCACTGCATCCTTGGATAAACTCGCCGGAGCAATAATGCCGTACCAAGAGTCCGTCTCAAACTTAGGAAATCCTTGCTCTGCAATGGTTGGGATTTCCGGTGCTAATGGGGCTCGCGTTAAATACGTTGTGCCAATTGCTTTTAGCTTTCCAGACTTAATGTGCGGTAGAAAATCAGGCAAATTGCCAAACATCATGTCAATATTTCCAGCAAGTAGATCCGTTAAGGCTGGTCCCTGCCCGCGATAAGGTATGTGAACGACAAATATACCTGCTTGAGATTTGAGCATCTCTCCAGCGAAATGTGCCGTTGTACCATTACCAAAAGAGCCGTAGGACAATTTTCCGGGGTTCTTTTTGGCATAGGCAATTAGTTCTTTAAGATTGTTCACAGGCAATCCTGGGCGAACTGCTAAAACATTTGCTGTCTTAGCCATTAAGATCACCGGTTGTAAATCTTTTGCTGCGTTATAGGGTAAATTTTTAACTAAGGTTTGATTTACGGTGAAGCTATTAGCGACTCCGCCAACGGTGTGTCCATCTGTTGCCTTTGCGGTTGCATCCACCCCAATTACCGTTCCTGCTCCTGGTTTGTTATCGACAATCACCGGGCTTGATAAATTTTTACTTGTCTCTGGTACCAATGTTCGAACGACAGAATCGAGAGTACTTGCTCCGCCGGGAAAGGGCACAATGATACGAACAGTCTGACCATTGGGCCAGTTACTTTGTGCATAACTGATAGATGCAAAGGCTAAGCTAACTAATGCCAATAGAATTTTATGTTTCATTTTGTCTCCAATTGAACTAATTTTTATAATTGAATACAGCTTTCTGTTCTACTTAACCGCTTTATATACACCCAACTCCTCTAGCAACTCATTTACCAGGTCCAGCCTTAGTCGTGGGTTTTCTTGTTCGAGGAAGAATTGTTTTTGTCCGGGACTGAGCTGCAAGAGTTCGCACCAACGGTTGGCAACCCAGCCGCATTCATGAAAACGATAGGGTTTATTGAACGGCAACTCCTTACCGACGGCAGCGCCCTGCTCTTTAAACGATTGAATCACCTTACCAAGAATTTCTGAGGCAGGCGTTAACTCTTCAGGAACCTCTATCGGTGCATCTTCTTTAATAAACTCAACTTCTGCAGTAATTAAGCCATTTTTTTGGGTCTGGCTAGACTTCACCCGGAAGCGTTGCTCCCCATGACACTGAATCATGAACAGACTGGGTTGGACTGGATCGAATTCCTTAATACGTGCAAAGGTACCGATCTCATTAAACGATACTTGCTCTCCCGGTGTACGAACTTCATTGCCGCCATTAAGGGTCACCACCCCAAAACCTGAGCCCTCACGCACACATTGCTTGACCATATCCAAGTAACGTACCTCAAAGATTTTGAGCAGCATGATACCGTCCGGATAGAGAGTGGTTCCCAACGGAAATAATGGAATGGTTTGAACGTGGGTATAAACAGACATAGAATTAATTTAATCGATTTGTAGAGACTCTTGGAAGATATTTATCGCATACATTGATAAATATAGATCATTGGGAATTGATCATTGTGGGTAGTCCTTGCCTCTGAAATCACTGCAGATGATCGTCCTATCTTTTTGCATTCTTTTACCGCAAGCTCATTGGCCTCAATTTCTTTAGCATTCTTAACGGCCTGGACACCAATCATGCCATCAGAGCGATTCACAACCCGAAACCCACTTTGTGGAGTTCCGCAGGCCGTTTGTAATAAAGCAAAGATTAGGGTAAGGCTTAATGAACGAAATGGCATCATGATTATTACTATACTGCTATTTAATCCATCACTAAGGGAGATAGATATGAATCAAGAAGCATTTGAAAAAGGCTTAAAAACACGTCGTGAGGTTTTAGGTGCAGAGTATGTTGATCAATCGATAAAAAATGCAGATGACTTCAATATGCCCATGCAAGAATTAGTCACAGAATATTGCTGGAATGAGATCTGGAATCGTCCAGGACTGGATCGCAAAACCCGCAGCATTGTGAACCTAGCTATGATCACAGCCTTAAATCGTCCTCATGAGCTCAAGTTACATGTCAAGGGCGCCATCAATAATGGTCTAACAAAAGAAGAAATTCGTGAGATTTTTTTACAAACTGCAATTTATTGTGGCGTACCTGCAGCGATTGATAGTTTTCGCAACGCCAAAGAAGTATTTAGAGAAATGGGTATTTAAGAATTTATATACGCTTCAAGTTGGGCAATGGTAGCTGCTTGCTCTGCGAGTGCCGCCTTAAGGAGATCGCCAATGGATAGCATTCCAATTAAACGTCCCTGATCCATCACCGGTAAATGCCGAATGCGTTTCTCGGTAACTAATTGCATACAAAAATCAAGGGTGTCATTTGGTTGAACAGTAATTAATTTGGTACTCATCACATCACGCACCAATGTGTTTTGTGAACTTTTACCTTGTAGAACTAATTTACGGGCGTAATCACGTTCGGTGAAGATGCCAACCAATTTACCAAACTCAACCACTAACAATGAGCCAATGTCTTTTTCTAGCATCAGTTTTAAGGCATCAAACACATGCACATTGGGGGCAATGGTTTCAATGCGATGATTTTTTTCTGCCAAGAGCTGGCTAGCGGTTTTCATACGGGATCCAAGCGCGATTTAATTGACTATTCATTGTGAATAGACTTAAATCTTTATGAAATTAGGGTTTCCATGTACCCAATAAACACCACACCTAATCTTTACCTCTTTGTTTACGGCACTCTAATGAGCCCATTTCAAAATGAGATGGCACGCCATTTTCACCAGCATGCGGATTTAGAAGGCGAAGCACGTATGCCGGGCCTCTTGTATCGAGTAACTTGGTATCCGGGGGCCGTAGTAATACCCCATGAACCCTCCCCAAATAGCAATCAATGGGTATATGGGGAACTCTGGAGATTAAAAGATCTTGCACTTTTTGATACATTAGATCGGTATGAGGAATGCAGTGCTCAGGATGCCATACCCCACGAATACCAACGTGCACTTCAAGCTATTGAATTAATCCATTTGCAGCGCACACTCGATGCCTGGGTCTATCTCTACCAAAGACCGGTAATTGCTCTTGATCACATTACAACGGGTCGATTTAGTCTTCTGCAGGCCAATCTTGACGAGCCTATATGACTTTGCTTTAATGGGATGAACTAGGAGAGCCCATGATTAGGCACCGTTATCGCCTTACCCTTCTATCTGCTCTAGGCGCTGCGCTTCTCGCAGCCTGTGCGGGTGCTGACGTTCGCCCGATTGTTGATATGAAGGGTGTAAATGAGGCTCGCTATGAAAAAGATCTTGCAGAGTGTCAAGACTATGCAAAACAGGCCTCTGGAATGGGTGGTACTGCGGCTAAAGGGGCTGGTGCTGGGGCAATCGTTGGCGGGCTCTTAGGCTTGGTAACGGGCGGTAATGCTACGGAAATTGCCCAAGCTGCTGGTGCTGGCGCTGTGATCGGGGGTGCAGGCGGCGCCTATCAAGGTAATGAATCCCAAGAGGCCATTGTTAAAAAATGTCTCGTTGGGCGCGGATATAAGGTTCTTAATTAATTATTTGCGGTATGACACGTGTAACACTTGTAACAATCGGTTTGCTTGGTAGTGTTTGGATGAACGCAGCCTATGCGGGCCTGTTTGATCGCCAAAAGGATCCAGTAACTCTTATTCTCAATCAAAAAGAATGCACCTATATGAAAACCTACCGCGGCAAGACTGTAAATGGCGAGTTCATCCGGCCTGATCGATGGGTTGGTTCTAAATTTAGTATTGGTGAGCCCACCATCATTGCCACCCTTAAAAAGGTTGACGATAAGACAGCGCACTTTACCAATGTCAATAATATTGGGGACGGTAAAGGAGTAAAAGTCTACGTCAGCAAAACCAACGACGCGTTGGAAGCAAAATTATCTGACGGTGCATTGATCATGCAATGCCAATTAAATAGATAAACTAGGCCTTCATTTGAGGATCGGCTTCGACCACTTCATCGCGATTACATAAACGCATTGACCAATTAGCAAATCGACGGGCATTAATCTTCTTCATTCCTAAAGAAACAATATTAGTGTGACGCGGATCCTTAAGAATGGATTCCCAAATTGTCTCGACATCCTTTGGCTTGCCCTCTAATATTTGACCAAAGCGTCCATTATCAAATGACAAAGCACCCGTAACATTCAATGTCTTATTGCGCCGTGAGGCCCGATCAACCATTTGCATCAGGCTCAAAATACCAAACTCCTCTGCTGCATCGCTCACATAAGAAAGGCTAACCAAATCCAGTTCGGTGTAATTACCTTCAGGAAAGTATTTTGTTGCTGGTTTTGGCACAATGACCTCATCTTAGACGAATCGTGCCAATACGCAAGTTTTTGATAGGCAAAATCAGTTTTTGCTCGCTTTTAACGCAGCCTCGAGTTCATTAATCTTGTTTTGCATCGCAGCAATCCTGGCATTTAACAACCCCACATTGAGATATGTTTCATCTTCAACGGGTGACGATAAATGACTGGCCCAACCCAACCACGACGAGTCATAGATTTTGACGTTTTTATACCCAAGATTTTGTAAGACCGTTGCGGTCTCAGATGCACGAACACCACTTTGGCAATAAACCACGGTCTCCTTATTTGGATCTAGCCGAGAGTAAAGCGCATTAAGTTCATCGCGTGTTTTCAGGGACATGCCAGTATTTGTCTTTACTTCTTTCTTAGCTAGCTTTGCTGCGGTAGCAGGATCCTGCCAATTTTGCTCATACGGAATACTTACTGCCCCTGGAATATGCCCTCCCCGAATTGCACGGATATCGTTACCCTTAAATTCATTAAAAGTTCTCGCATCAATGACTTGAACCGATTTATTGTTATAGAGTTTTCGCATCTGTTCATTCGTTACCACTAAATTTTCCTGTGGGACTAATTTGACATTGACTGATGCCAGGATAAATGGTGTTTTCTCAATCGGTAAACCTGCATCTAGCCAACCATCAATACCATCATGAAAAACTTTAGCCTGCTTACCGCCAAAGTAATTAATCGTGAATAAGCCAAAATAAGCATACGGATTGCCTCTAGAGCCATACACAATAATTTCTTTATTAATATCAAGGCCGGCTTTATTGAAGATTGTATTGATCTCCGCCAAATCAATGTAGTCCTCCCGATTTGGGTCGCGCAATACAACGCCGATATCACCAACATTAATCGCCCCGGGAATATGACCCTCAAGGTAATTCTTATTTGCCCGCACATCCCAAATGATGGCGCCACGTTGGGTAGCTGCCTTCACATACTGAAGATCAACAATCGTGTTTGATTGCGCTAAAACTGATCCACAGAGGGATACGAGTGATACAAATAACAGTGAAACTAAATATTGAATGCGTCTCATTGCATCTACCCCTTCATTAAATATCTATTCTTCATTAGCATCTTCTTTGTCCCGCAACTTCTTTTGCTGATCCTTCTCACGCTCCTTGCGTAAATCTCGTAGTTGCCACCAGGCAAATAGTAATACTCCGCCAAAAACAAGAATCACTTCAATCAAAATGACGGGACCAAAATTTTCCATTACGTGGATTGTGAGTAATTTTGAATAACGATGTTTTTAATCTCGTGCAAGTTTTTATATTCTAAAACCGCTGGACTCATCGAAGAAATGCTCTCATAAATAAGCTGCCTTTGATCTAGATTACTCCAGAAGATACCCAAAGGACAAACTTCGACCTTGACCATAAATAAACTAGCCCTTAATGGGCCGGATTTAAGGGGTAAAGTGGTTTGCGTCTCAACCCGATAGTAAAGATCTTCAATGCTCTTAGGGGGTATTGGATTCTTGTGTGCAGGATGTTGGCTCAACAAAGGACTATTAGTCAAGGTCCAAACATAGCGCCTAAAAGAGCCCTGCTCTGGGTCGCTCATTACATGGGCAATTTTGTGGCTAGCAGCAACTAGTTTTTGACCATCCCCTACTGGGCCATGGATTTGCCCTAAGGCCATACCAATACGTTTAGCTGGCACCCAACTGCTTGGGAAGCAAAAACAAATTGCGCTCAAGATATCGTCTTGCAGGATGGCGATATCTTCCTCGAGGCAAAGGGCAAGATCTTGAATGGTATCAATTGATTCAGGATGAGAAAGGTTCAATGATTTGGCTGCAAGCGTAAGCAGTTGCGGTAATTCTGGATTTGATACTTGGGCAAATAAATCACTACCCAACTCTGCCATCTCTATTTTCTTTGCATCTAGATAATCACTCTTGGGTGGCATATTCAAGAGTGGGCCTTGATAACGCACCATTCGGGGCGCTGTGCTGTAGGGCACTTCAACGATAAAGGGTGGTAATAGATGACTCATCCCTAAAATAAATATTATCGATTCCGCTCAATGGTGATGCGCTTAATGGCAAAGAATGAGCCAATAAATGCATTTAAGATTGCGATGAAGATGCTTGCAAAGAAAGCTGTCCAAAAGCCCGATAGTACAAAACCGCTGACGACTTGTGCAACTAGCATTAAAACGATGGCATTAATCACTAGTAGAAAAAATCCCATACTCAGAATCGTCAGTGGCAACGTAAATAAAATTAATAAGGGTCGCACAATGGCATTAGCAAGGCCCAAAACCAAAGCCGAAATAATTAATGCACCTGAGTCATTAAATTGCAAACCATCGAATACATAGGTGGCGGCCCATAGAGAGAGCGAGGTAATCGCCCAAGTCAACATAAATAAGGTCATTACACTCTCTCCTCTTTTTATATAGAATCCCAGTATAAGGAATACCCCCATTATCTTGAAAATGTATGCCTAATACCATCTCTAAAAAACTATTGCTCTCCAAATGGACGGCGTGTAAACCTAAACAGAAAGAAAAACACTTTTTAGTAAGTGAGGTCCACGATCCTCTGCTGGATATAGCCAATACCGTCCCCAAAGATTTTGTAGAACTGGAGGCAGTTATCAGTAAACGTAAATATTTAGTTCCGATTAAGGACTTGAAAAATGAAGAGCAATGGCTAATTGGCTGGCAACACTAAAGAACTATTGGAGTATTGTGATTATTTCTTTCTAAGGAAAAGCATGACTCGACGTTCTTTTATTAAAAATACAGGCAGCCTGGCACTGGCTGGGAGCACTACCCTTTTATCGAATTCTGCTTTGGCGCAATCTGAGAACGTGCGCTGGCGTTGCGCTTCTAGTTTTCCAAAAAGTGTAGATACCCTATACGGCACAGCAGAACTCATCGCTCGGCGCGTAGGGCAAATTACGGGGGGCAAGTTTCAGATTAGTGTACATGCAGCCGGAGAGATTGTTCCTGCATTACAAGTACTTGATGCAGTCGAAAAAGGCACAATTGAGTGTAATCACACTGCCCCGTACTATTACATCGGCAAAGATCCGGCTTGGGCATTCGGGACCTGCATCCCTTTTGGACTAAATACCCGTCAACATAACGCCTGGTGGATTCATGGGGATGGTGAGAAGATATTCAATGAATTTTCACGGCAATCGGGTGTAATTAATTTTCTGGCAGGCAATACCGGTACCCAGATGGCTGGCTGGTTTAAGAAAGAGATTAAGACCGTTGATGATCTCAAAGGACTCAAGTTCAGAACAGGTGGCATGGGTGGTCAGGTGCTAACCAAACTCGGAGTAGTTACCCAACAGTTACCTGCCGGAGAAATTTATTCTGCTTTGGAAAAAGGAACAATTGATGCTGCTGAGTTTACGGTTCCCTATGATGATGAGAAATTAGGTCTCAATAAGATTGCCAAGTACTACTACTATCCGGGTTGGAACGAGGGTAGCGCTGCTCTAGCCTTTCAGGTGAATGCTAAAGCCTATGACGCCTTGCCAGAGGCTTATCGCATGGCCATCCAAGCAGCAACTGCAGAAGCCAATACGTGGATGCAAGCAAAATACGATGCCCTCAATCCAAATGCATTAAAGCGCTTAGTGCAAGGGGGCGCCATATTACGCGCCTACCCTCAGTCTGTGATGGATGCCTGCTTTAAGGCTAATCAAGAATTACTAGAGGAAACAAGCGCAAAGAGCCCTGCCTTTAAACGAATACTTATGCAAATGCGCGCCTTTCAGCGCGATCAGCAGGCTTGGTTTCGGGTTGCTGAAGCTAGCTATGACAACTTTATGTCACGGCAAAAGCTTTGATCTACTTACTCTTAAAGTAATCGGCAGGATCGTCAGCGGGTGCGGCGCGCTTAGGTTGCACCCCACTATCACTCTCATCGAGCTTAATCTCAATTTGTTGCAAATCCTGAACAGGAGGCTTATCCAGTAGGCCTGTCACGATTTGTGGATAGAAGATCAAGAGTAACACCAAGAGTAATTGCAAGATCACCCATGGAATGGCGCCAAGATAAATATCGCTACTTTTGATGCTTGGTGGCGCAATACCCCTCAAATAGAAAAGTGCAAAGCCAAATGGTGGGTGCATAAAAGAGGTCTGCATATTGACGCAAATTAAGAGCCCAAACCAAATGAGATCAATACCGAGATCTTTGGCAATCGGTGCTAATAGTGGGATAACAATAAATGCGATCTCAAAAAAATCTAGAAAGAAGGCTAAGAAAAAAATAATGATATTCACAATAATGAGAAAGGTCACTGCGTCATTGGCACCCATTGCAGAAAATAAATGCTCAATCCATTTACCCCCATCGACTCCTTGAAATACCAAAGTAAATACCGTAGCGCCGATCAAGATAAAGATCACCATGACAGTGATGTTCATGGTTGATTCCATACCTTGCCATAACATCTTCCAATGTAATCGTCGATGGGCGGCTGCTAATAACATGGCGCCCACCACTCCCATAGCCCCAGCCTCGGTAGGCGTGGCGAGTCCCATAAAAATGGTTCCCAAGACTACAAAGATAAGACCCATCGATGGCAAGATAGCCAGCAGAACTGTTTTCAATAGCATCACCCCACTATGCGTTCTTGATTCTTTTGGCAAGGGCGGCATTAATTCTGGCTTAAATATAGATAAGACCAGGATAAACAGAAGAAAGATCAGTACCTGAGCAATGGATGGGCCAATCGCTCCCAAATACATGTCGCCTACTGACTTTCCCAGTTGGTCGGCCAAAACAATCAATACCAATGATGGTGGTATCACCTGAGTAATCGTTCCAGATGCTGCAATGACTCCAGTGGCTAAACGTGTGTGATAGCCATGGCGCAACATTACTGGCAAAGCGATTACTCCGATGGCAATTACAGAAGCAGCAACCGTTCCCGTAATTGCTCCTAGGATCGCTCCAACCACAATCACCGCATAAGCCAAACCACCCGGAAGACTACCAAAGAGTTGCGCAAAGCCATTGAGTAAATCTTCTGCTAAACCACTTCGCTCCAAAATAGCGCCCATTAGAGTAAAGAATGGAATGGAAAGTAAGAGCTCGTTCGATAAGATGCCAAAAACTCGGAATGGCAAATTCGCCATGAATTGCCCAGGGAAAATACCCAGCTCAATTGCCACTAATCCGGAAGCCAATCCAAGTGCAGCCAATGAGAAAGCCACAGGTAAGCCAATGATCAAAAAGATCACAAGGGCTACAAACATTGCTGGGGCCATTAACTCAAGCGATACCATTATTGCTCTGGGCGTTGATACTGCATGTCTAAAGAAATCTTGCCCTGTAAGGCGGCAAAGCGCTTAATCAGCTCTGAAAAGGCTTGAGCTATTAATAACCCAAAACCAATCGGCATTAATAACTTGACCGGCCAGCGCAATAGTCCGCCCGCATTTGCAGAGCGCTCGCTAATTGACCACGCCTCTAGAAACCAGGGCCAAGCATAGAAGACCATCATGCTGCAAAACGGGATGACAAACAACAGCAAGCCAAATACATCAAGAATTAGGCGTTGGCGTACATTGAGTCGCAAATAAAAGAGGTCTACTCGTATATGACCATTTGAACGTAATAAATGTGCAGCACCCAACATCACAATCGCAGCAAATAAATACCATTGCATCTCAAGCCAGGCGTTTGAACTCAAATCAAAGAGATAACGTGATAAGGCATTTCCTACAGAGATCAGAGCACAAACCAATACCAAGGCTACTGCTAGCTGAGCAGCGCCCTTGCTCAAGCGATCAATCCAAGTCGAGAGGACAAGTAATTGGTTCATGTTGCCATTGGACTTAATAAAGATATGAGTGTATTGGATTTATGCCCTAAGATACCGAGCATGAGCTCTTATCCCCTGATTATTGATACCAATGTATTGCTAGATCTATTTGTCTTTGAAGATCAACGGGCTAACTTTCTGCATGAGGAAATTAATAGTAAGAGAGCGCGGCTGGTCTACTGCCTCGAGATGGGTGAGGAGTTTGCTGATGTATTAAGTCGACCACAATTTGGTTTAAGCGATGCGAGGCAAAATGATATCCTGCAGCGATGGCAATCTTTAGGTACTCTGATCCACATTCAGCAGCACGCTCCACTGCAATGCTCTGATCCAGATGATCAGATCTTTATTCATTTAGCCTATCAAGTAAGACCGGCTGTTCTTATCAGCAAAGATCGTGCATTGATTGATTTACAAAAAAAGCTTAGCGCCCTTGAGATTGAGCTCAGAACATATTAAGTATTTATCCTGCGATGCAATAAGTAAAGAAATTCATTTACTTAGGCCGATTAGTTCAATATATCCCTTGATAAATAAATTTTATGAGTGAGTTTATTGACATGAGCTGGTTGCAGGCATAGGATGAAATTGTGGTATCGCAGATTGCGTGTGATCCACACTGGCAGTAATGCCAGTTTTCATGGGGGTACATTCCTGTGCCCTTTCTCAATACGGGACATCACACTCCCGTAACGACGATAACCACTCAGATGAGTGGCAGGGCCCGACGGCATACCCGTCGGGCTTTTTACTTACAAGAAAATTGCTTTTGGGCTGCACGCTGTGTGGCATTCTCTGCCATCGCCTCAAAACGTTTTGATATTTGGTTTTTAATGAAATACTCAACTACAAACTGGGGAACAATCGAGCTCACTTCAATCGTAGCCCGAAACTGAAAACGAGTTCCGTCAGCTTCAGGATCAAGACGCCATGTGCCCTTATACGTTTTTGCATCTCCGCTGACTTGCTCAAAATCGATGATTTGATCGGAGAGCTCTTTGTATTGAATGATTGACCGCATTTGAATCGGAACCAGCATAATCCGATCCTCAACAACACGCTCTACTCGAACCTGATTACCAGAACGACTAAGAATTTTAGACTCTTTAATTCCGGGAATACTCTTTGCACCCTCGTAATCTCTCAAATAAACCATTGATTGACATGGGCTCAGACTCACTTTGTAATCGGCCAGTACTTGAAACTGGTCCCCATTGGTATAAATCTGTAAATTGATATCGTATG
>JACCEB010091777.1_pt1 | contig 25621 bp, 23 predicted proteins | sample 7454761 | NCBI WGS metagenome assembly JACCEB01 (sample SAMN15323454, study PRJNA562643) | freshwater metagenome | isolation source: river surface water | place: USA:Blue River Watershed | collected 2017-08-18
ATCAGTTTTACAATATGATCAAGGTGATCAATTAATAAGGAGAGTGATGGTCTAACACCATCAATTTCATCTTTGTATTTTTCATGCAGCACAAGGTTAGCGTAGAAATCGCTTGGATTATTTTTCAGCAATTCATTTTTTTCAGCTTCATGTTTTTTGAGGAAAGCATCATTCTTTTGTTTGAAGGTGCTATCGACAAAACCCGAATAAAAATTAAGGTGAATCACTCCCCCATTTTTACCTAATGCTTTGATTTGATCATCTGTCATGTTTCTTGGTACAGGACAAAGTGCGTAGGTGCAACTGTGAGAGGCGATTACAGGTTTAGTGCTAGTAGCAATGGCATCATAAAAAGTTTGTTCGCCAACATGTGAGATGTCGACAATCATGCCAAGCGCATTCATTTTTTTCACAATCTCTTTTCCAAAAGTTGTTAGTCCGTATGGCCTACCCAAATTACGCTTTGCTCTTTCATCCGCTGCAGAACTTGCCCAAGAGGTTGAGTTGTTCCAAGTAAGGGTCATGTAGCGTGCGCCCCTGTTGTAAAGTGCTTCGAGGTATTCAATTTTATCTTCAATCATGTGACCCCCTTCAACACCCATCATTGCACCAAGCTTTCCTGCTTGAACAGCAGTTGAAAGTTCAGCTGGCGTTTTGACAAGCATCATTTTTGTGGGATTACGTTCTACGACTGCATACAATGAATCGATTTCGCGATTGGCAAATGCGTAGGCGGTTCCGTTACCATAATTTTCATCACAAAAAATTGAAAATACTTGTATATCGATACCACCTGTTTTTGTTCTATTCAAATCGGAGTGTGTAACACCTTTGAGTTGCATATCAAAGCTTTTGTTCTTTTCAATGCCAGTCGACAAGAAATCATTGTGTGTATCAATCACAATTGCTTTCTGATGCAATCGTTGATAAGATTGAGCCTTAGTATGTAGTAAACTGCCGAGTAATAAACCAGTGATAATCAGTTTTTGTTTCATACTTAATCATTGATAGCTTGGTACATGAGTACTTTGAAACGGTCGTGAACATCTCCGTGTGCAGCAGGATAAATATTGGTAAAGAAAAGCCCAACTATTTTTTCTTTTGGATCTGCCCAGTAGGTTGTAGAAAACATTCCTCCCCATTGAAAACTGCCTTCATTGACAGGGAGCAAGGAGCTTCCTGTTTCAGTAGTGATACCAAAGCCTAATCCAAATTTATTTACACCATTATTCAATTCTCCGATTTGGTTTTGCGTCATCATGCGAACTGAATTTCTGCTTAGTATACGAACACCATTGTATTCACCTCCATTGAGCATCATTTGCATAAATATGGCATAGTCCATAATGGTGGAAGAGAGTCCGCCACCTCCACTATACATTGGAAAGTTCATGTTGGGGAAATCGCGATAAATTTTTGTACCCTGTAGTGTTGAACTTTCAGGAGCACGAATGAGCTTACCATTGAAACTAGAGTAAAGCGAAACGAGTCTGCTTTGTTTATCGACTGGAATATTGAAATAGGTATCTTTCATTCCCAGTGGCTCAAATATTCTTTGACGCATAAAAGCATCAAGTGACATGCCTGATGTTTTCTCAACGAGATAACCAAGAATATCTGTATTCATTCCATACAAATATTTTTCACCAGGCTGATGAAAAAGAGGAGTTTTTGCGAGCAGTTTAATATTTTCTTCAAGTGTTTGTTTCTCAATAGCGATACCACCGGTTGCACCTACTTTAGCATATATAGCAGTGGCCATTGGTGTTCCAATTTGCGGATAGGCGAAGCCTGCTGTATGTGTGAGTAGTTCACGAATGGTAAATTCTTTCTTGGCAGGGACCGTAGTGTAGGTAGTATCTTTTTCGTTGTATTTGTCAATTACCTTCATGTTTTTGAATTCAGGAAGATATTTGGATACAGGTTCATCCAGTAGAAATTTTCCTTCTTCGAACAAGATCATCACAGCGGTGCTGGTGATTGCCTTTGTTTGTGAGGCAATACGGAAAATATGATCAGTCCGCATAGGTGTTTTCTTTTCTAAATCGTCATAACCAAATGCTTTGAAGTATTCTATTTTACCATTTCTCATGATCAATCCTACTCCACCATTGATCCAGTTATTATCGACCCAACTTTGAATATTTTTATCTGCTGTTGTTAGGCGTGTTGGATTTAAAGATGGTTTAGTAACTACATCTTTAATTTTTTGTTCAACGCCTTTGATGGTGGAGGAAACTGAATTTGACTTGCTGCTAATGTTTTGTGCTATTGTTGCAGGCGCCACACTCAGTAGCAGAAGAGAGAAAAGAAAATTTTTCATATTGAAAGAGGTGAGGATTGAAGTTAATTAAAAACTTCTTTCTTCTATGCGTGCTTTAGGTAGGATACCCGATTTAAAATAGCGGGATGCATCTAATATGTATTGATAGAACTGGTATTCTTCGCTGAAGGCAACTAGTTCATAGGAAGGACGCCAAAGTTTCATGAATCTTTCCAGATCACGATCATTGAATCGAGTGATTTGTCGCACCAATGCTTTTGTGAACCTGCTATCGACAAATTTTTCTTGTTCTTCTACAATGAGTCGGTTTTGAAAGCTCCGCATCACTTTATTTTTCCTGAATTTAAATGATGCGATCAAGCTGTTAGGATCTAGGTTACCTGACGAGGTGATTTGTAAGCCACTGGGACTTAGCTCAAAAATCTTGCGGTAGCGTTCTCTGTTTTCGAGTGAGTCTTGTCGGTACGATTTTCCTACCACTACCACTTCCTTGAGGGTTTGGTATCTGTCTTGCACCACAATTTGCAAGGAGACATCAAATCCAGCCGGGTAGTTGATTTGTTTTACTGGGAAGTAGTTGGTCGACTTCCCACGATAGGTGAAAGAGACTGAATCGTCTTTTCCAACATTGATGCCATACCTACCGATGGAGTCTGTAAATGTAATTTCCCCTTTTTTACTCATCACTTTTACTGCAGGGATGGTGACCATTCTGGTAGAATCATAAACTTTACCTGTCAGCCAAATTTGGGAATTAGCTATTAGTGAAGTATTGATAATCAATATGATAAGTAAAATTCTCACGATGTGCGAAGCACCCATTTTTCAATAACAGACGGATAATGTTCGTGTTCTAATCGGTGAATTTTTTCAGCCAATGAGTCGGGCGTATCATTTGGATCAACCACAACTTTCGCTTGGAAAAGGGTTTTACCATGGTCATATTCTTCATCTACCAGGTGAATAGTGATACCACTTTCCTTTTCGCCAGCCTGAATCACTGCTTGGTGGACATGTTCGCCATACATTCCTTTGCCACCATAGGCTGGCAGGAGTGCAGGATGTATGTTGACTATCTTATTATTATAGGTATTGATGAGGTTATCAGGGACTTTCAAAAGAAAACCAGCGAGTATAATATGTGTAATACCTTGATTTTTAATTAATTGTACATATTCATCGGTTTCCATGAATTTTTTCTTCTCCAGCAGCAAGGTTGGGATCTTGTTGCGTTGGGCAATGTCTAATACGCCAGCTTGTTGTTTGTTAGATACAATTAATGATATATGTATATTATCATGATTTACAAAGTGTTGAATGATTTTTTCCGCGTTGCTGCCTTTACCAGAAGCAAAAATGGCCAATTTTGCTTTTCCGGGTTTCATGATACCCATTCTTCTGAGTATTTTCTTCTCGTAGTTCCAAAAAAACGGGAATTGACCGAAAAAGAAAGCCACAATCAATAAAATAAACTGGTAGCCAAAGACAAGCATGAATATGCGAAGAAGCAATTTCCAGAGCCAGAAGGTTGATTCATTAAAGCCAACCCATCCGGTAATGTATCTCGAAATAACGGCTGTGGTAGTACCTGTAACGGCAAAAGTGCATAGAATGAGTAGTAATTGAAGAGAAGATACATTCCACTTTTGCTGCAGTTTGTTTAACATGATGCAAAGAGAAGAAAAAAAGGGATTCATCCTCTATTTGAGGCTGCTATTTCTTTGAATGGTAAGAAGACTTACGGTTTTATGACAATCAACTCTTCAACAAAATTCAACTTATTGAAATTCAGCCGAAAAAACGATTAAATTTTTTTCTACAATGTTGATATAATGTTGAAATCCTGACTTAAATTTGCACGCGAATTAGTGGACCCATTCTACTCCAACTACAATATATACCGAAGGTATGAAGCATAAAAGAAAAGCCTTACGTCATTTACTTTCAGCAATTGTTTTAATGGTATCCTTGTCTCTGACCTCTCTTGTGCAAGCACAAGATGGCAAGGCCTTATTTAACCAGAAGTGTGCGTCTTGTCACGCAATTGATAAGAACCTTGTTGGTCCAGCACTTAAAGGTGTTGAAGACCGTTGGGACGACAAGGCAATGTTGTATGAGTGGGTACGTAACAGTGCTGCTGTAATCAAGAAAGGATATCCTCGTGCAGTTGCTGTGTACAATGAGTACAACAAAGTGCAGATGACTGCGTTCCCTGAATTGAAGAACGAAGACATTGATGCTATCTTAGGATACATCAACACTGGTGGAGCAAAAGCAGCTGCAGCAGCTGATGCTACAGCAGCAGGGGGCACTCCAGCTGATGATGCAGCAGAGAGTGATTCAAATTTGTTGTACGGTATACTTACTTTAATTCTTGCAGTTATTGCATTGATCTTGTTGCAAGTCAACAGCAATCTTCGCAAGATGTCTGATGAAGCTGAAGGAGCTCATGTTGCAGAACCAATTCCTTTCTACCGTAACAAAGCTTACATCGCAATATTCGCGATCTTGTTGTTCCTTGGTGGTGGTTACATGACCTTCCAGGGTGCACAAAAATTAGGTAGATCACAAAACTATCAACCTGAGCAACCAATTTATTACTCACATACTGTACATGCTGGCATCAACCAGATCAATTGTTTGTATTGCCATGGTGGAGCACAAGAGAGCAAGCATGCTAACATTCCTTCTGTGAATGTGTGTATGAATTGTCATATGGGTATCAATGAATATGCAAAAGGTCCAAAGTTGTATCGTGAAGATGGAACAGAAGTAGATGGAACAGCGGAGATCAATAAATTATATAAGTATGCAGGTTGGGATCCAGCCAAGAAGCAATACACTGGTAAGGGTGAACCTATCGAGTGGGTTCGCATTCACAACTTACCTGACCACGTATATTTCAACCATGCGCAACACGTGACTGCTGGTAAGCAAAATTGCCAGACTTGTCATGGTGAAATTCAGAAGATGGATGAAGTTTATCAGTTTTCTGATTTAAGCATGGGTTGGTGCGTAAACTGTCACAGAGAAACCAAAGTGCAGTTTACAGACAACAAGTTCTACAGCATTTATGAGCAGTTCCATGAGGACATGAAAAACAAGAAGCTTGACAGCGTGACTGTTGAGAAGATTGGTGGAACTGAATGTCAAAAATGTCACTATTAATAGATTAGCAGAAACATCTCATATATAAGACAACCTAACAACTGTTATGAAGCAAAAAAAATACTGGCAGAGTTTTGGTGAACTGAAGAGCAGTGAAAATTTTGAGGAGAGAATTCAGGATGAGTTCACAGAAGATCTTCCAACCCTCGAGCAGGAGAATGGACTGATGGATGCCAAGGCACCACGTAGGGACTTCCTCAAGTATCTTGGATTCAGCACAGCTGCTGCTGCAGCGGCTGCAAGTTGTGAGATGCCTGTAAAAAAGAGCATTCCTTACTTGAATAAGCCTGATACTATTATACCTGGTGTAGCCAATTATTATGCTACAACATATGTAATGGACGGCGATGCCATTCCTGTGGTAGCCAAAGTACGTGATGGCCGACCAATTAAAATAGAAGGAAATGAACTTTCTTCTTTAACTAATGGTGGTACCTCTGCACGTGTGCAAGCTTCGGTTTTAGGTTTGTATGATACTGCACGTTTGCGTTTCCCTCTTGCCAATGGTAAAGAGGTAAGTACACTTGATGCATTTGATAAAATGGTTGGTGATGCAATGGCTGGTATCGGTGGTAAGTCGGTTGTGTTGTTGACTTCAACCATTACCTCAATAACTACTAAAAATGTAATTGCAGGATTTCTTGCAAAATATCCTGGTTCACGTCACGTACAATATGATGCTTTGTCTTCAAGTGGAATCTTGAACGCCAATGCAACTTCATTTGGTAAGCGTGCAATACCTTCTTATCAATTTGATAAGGCTAAGACTATTGTGAGTCTTGGTGCTGATTTTCTTGGCACATGGTTAAGTCCGGTTGAATATGCCCGTCAGTATGCTGCAGGCAGAAAGATCAACCAGTCTAATCTTGAAATGAGCAAGCACATTCAGTTTGAGAGCATGTTGAGCCTAACTGGTGCAAATGCTGATGATCGTTATGTTCATCGTCCTTCTGAAACTGCTGCAGTTGTATTAAATCTTTATGCAGCTTTGGGTGGTGCAGTTGCAGCTCCTGCTCTAGCTGATGATCGTTTGAAAAAAGGAATCAAGCAAGCTGCTACTGCATTGAAAGCTTCTGGTGCTGCTTCATTGGTAGTTGCAGGAAGTAACGATAGCAATGTACAGTTGGTGGTGAATGCTATCAACCAATTGCTAGGTGCATATGGCACTACAATTGATTGGAGCGCTACATTGAATACACGTCAGGGTGATGATGCAGCAATGGTACAATTGGTTCAGGAAATGAACGAAGGTAAAATTGGTGCCTTGCTTGTTCATGGTGTAAATCCTGTTTACGATTATTTTGATGCGAAGAAATTTGAAAGCGGATTGGCTAAAGTAGCTGTATCTGTTTCATTTAATGATAGAGAAGATGAAACTTCTGTTTTGTGCAAGTATCAATTACCTGACAACCATTTCTTGGAAAGTTGGGGAGATGCTGAAATGAAAGCAGGATATGTGAGTTTCATTCAGCCAACCATTGCTCCTTTGTTCAAGACAAGAGCTTTCCAAACTTCATTGATGAAGTGGAGTGGTGAAGCGATGGCTTATGGTGATTATTTCAAACAATACTGGTTAGCGAAATTTGGTTCACAGGCTGCATGGGATAAAGCATTGCAGGATGGTGTTTATGAAACACCAGCTCCAGTTACTGGAGGTGCTTATAATGGTGCTGCTGCAGCAGGTGCTGTTGCTGCATTAGCTGCAATGAAAGTTGGAACAGGAAAAGAAGTTGTTGTTTATCCTAAAGTAGCATTGGGTGCTGGTAAAGAAGCAAACAATCCTTGGTTACAGGAAATGCCTGATCCAATTACGAAAGCAACATGGGACAACTACGCGGTTATTTCTTTTGCTACAGCTAAAGAATTAGGCATTGTTGTAGATGATAATTATGAAGTAGAATTAAGCAAGCCTGTCATTAAGTTGAAGGTGGGTAATAAAGAAATGTCTTTGCCAGTCTTGGTTATACCAGGTATGCACAAAGATGTAATTGCAGTAGCGGTTGGTTACGGACGTTCTGAAAAAGTTGGACGCGCTGCAGCTAACGTGGGACAAAACATGTTCCCGTTGGTAAGCTTTGATGGAAAAGCATTTGCTTACGCTGTTGCAGGTGCAAGTGTTGAAAAAACAAATGAAACATTCAAGATCGCTTATACACAAACACACAACCAGTATGAAGGTCGTGATGAAGTGATTCGCGAATATGCATTGTCTGATTTCAAGAAGAACCCAACTGTATTGAAAGATGAGAGACACAAGTTGGTAGAAGATTATGCAAAGAATACAGGAGATTTTGCAGCTGAAGGAACGCTTTATCCAAGCCATCCTTATCCAGGTGCAAAATGGGGAATGAGTATCGACCTTAACTCTTGTATTGGTTGTGGTGCATGTACAGTTGCTTGTACTTCTGAGAACAACGTTGCAGTTGTTGGTAAATCAGAAGTAATGCGTGCGCATGAAATGCATTGGTTAAGAATCGATCGTTATTTCGCAACTTATCGTGATGATTCAGGTGATGATAATTTGGATGATTTGAATGTGGTGTTCATGCCAATGCTTTGTCAGCATTGCGATAACGCACCATGTGAAAACGTTTGTCCGGTTAACGCAACCAACCACAGCAGTGAAGGTTTGAACCAAATGACTTACAACCGTTGTATTGGTACACGTTATTGTGCCAACAACTGTCCTTATAAAGTAAGACGTTTCAACTGGTCTGATTACATGGGTGCTGATAGTTTTGAAGATAACCAAAAAGGTATCTTGGATGATTCAGTGATGATGATGAACGATGATCTTACCAGAATGGTATTGAATCCAGATGTAACAGTGAGATCACGTGGTGTGATTGAAAAATGTTCATTCTGTGTTCAGCGTTTACAGGAAGGTAAGTTGAAAGCGAAGAAAGAAAACAGGCCTTTGGAAACAGGTGCTGATGGCAAGTGGGATATCAAGACTGCATGTCAGCAGGCTTGTCCTACAAACGCTATCGTATTTGGTAATGCAAATGACAAGAACAGTCCGATCAGCAAAATCAGAAATGAGGAGCAGACCAACAGGGTGTTCTATTCATTAGAGCAGATCCACGTATTGCCTAATGTTAACTATCTCGCTAAGATCAGAAATACAGATAGGCATGTAGGTGTTGCAGAGGAAGCGCATCATGAGGCTGCAGGAGCAGAACACAAAGAAGAGAAAAAAGCAGAGGCTGCACACTAATTAAAAAAAGTATCAGAGAAATCTCATAAACGACCAACGCATGAGTGTTACAAAGTACGAATCACAGTTAAGGGAACCATTGGTAATGGGTAACAAGACCTATGGTCAGGTTACACAAGACATCGTGCACACTATTGAAGCCAAGCCTACCCGTTTGTGGTATATTGGTTTTTATGTATCAGTTGCATTATTGATGTTCGGTGTCTATTCAGTTTACCGTGAGGTAGTTTACGGTATTGGACAGTGGAACTTGAACCGCACCATTGGATGGGGTTGGGATATCACCAACTTCGTATGGTGGGTAGGTATTGGTCACGCTGGTACTTTGATCTCTGCGATCTTGCTCTTGTTCCGTCAGGGATGGAGAACAGGTGTAAACCGTGCAGCGGAGGCGATGACGATTTTTGCGGTAATGTGTGCTGGTCAGTTCCCTATCTTCCACATGGGAAGAGTTTGGATGGCTTTCTTCACTTTACCTTATCCAAATACACGTGGTCCATTATGGCCTAACTTCAACTCTCCGTTGTTGTGGGACGTATTTGCGATCTCTACTTATTTCACTGTTTCGTTGTTGTTCTGGTATTCAGGTTTGTTGCCTGACTTTGCAACCATCAGAGACCGTGCAAAAACAAAATTGCGTAAAAGATTATATGGATTGGCTTCCTTCGGTTGGAGCGGAAGTACCAAGCACTGGCAGCGTCATGAGAGTTTGTCGCTTATCCTTGCAGGTCTTTCTACACCACTCGTATTGTCGGTTCACACGATAGTATCGTTCGACTTCGCTACTTCAGTTGTACCGGGTTGGCATACTACTATCTTCCCACCATACTTCGTTGCTGGTGCGATCTTCTCTGGTTTTGCGATGGTACAAACATTGATGTTGATTCTTAGAAAGGTGATGAACCTTCAAGATTACATCACACTTGGTCACATCGAAGCAATGAACAAGGTAATTGTACTTACTGGTTCAATTGTAGGTTGTGCGTATTTGACAGAGTTATTCATGGCATGGTATTCACAGGTGCCATTTGAACAAGATATTTTCTTCAAGTATAGAATTGCTGGTCCTTATGGATGGAGCTATTGGTTGATGATGACTTGTAACGTAATTTCTCCGCAGTTGTTCTGGTTCAGAAAATTGAGAAGAAGTGTGTTGTTCACTTTCATCATGAGTATCGTAGTGAACATCGGTATGTGGTTTGAGCGTTTTGTGATCATCGTTTCTTCATTGTACCGCGACTACCTTCCTTCATCATGGTCTATTTATTACAGACCAACCATTTGGGAAGTTGGTTTCTATCTTGGAACATTCGGTTTGTTCTTCACTTGCTTCTTCTTGTTTGCTAAATACTTCCCGGTTATTGCAATTGCAGAGATCAAGTATGTATTGAAGACAACAGGAGAAAGCTTTAAGAATGACATGTCTACTTTAGAAGAGAAAAAAGTGGATGATTTCATTCATGAAGTGCACGGCGACCATCATGCTGAGGGCAGTGTAAAAGTTGCTCATCACTAATTGATAAAAAAGTAAAAAGAATACAATGGCATTGAAAAAATTTGTTGTAGGCTGTTTTGAGGACGAGAAAGTCCTTTTTCCTGCAGTTGCAAAAGTGAGGAAGGCAGGCTACAAATTTCATGACATCTACACTCCATTTCCTGTCCATGGTTTGGACAAGGCAATGGGTTTAAGAGAGACCAGTATCCATACTGCGGGATTTTTATTCGGTATGATTGGTACAACAACTGCTGTAACCTTCATGACTTGGGTATTTACCAAAGATTGGCCTTTGAATATTGGTGGTAAACCAAATTTTGCTTTCCCAGCATGGATTCCTATCACATTTGAGTTGACGGTACTTTGTGCAGCTGTAGGTATGGTACTTACTTTCTTGTACATCTGTCAGTTGGCTCCATTCTTGAAAAGACATCATTTCCACCCACGTGCTACTGATGATCTTTTTGTGATGGTAATTGAGTGCACTGATAAAATGAATGAAGAAGAATTGAAATCATTTTTAGGAAGTGTTGGTGCTCAAGAAATCAATACTCAGGTAGCAGAAGAAGGATGGTGGATTGGAAAATATGATGAAGAGCAGGAGTTGTACAAAGAACCCAACATTGCTTAATATAAAGGAGAAGCGGAAGCAGAGACCATAAAACAACATTAGAGATGAAAAGATCAACAATTGTATTCTTTGGATTAGCAGCCCTGATCATTGCTGCTGTAGGATGCAGTGATGTAAAGAGAACTCCAGGTACTGTGTATATGCCAGATATGGCGTACAGCCGTGCTTATGAGACCTACTCAACCAATCCTGTTTTCGCCGATGGCAGAACCAGTCAAGGTCCAGTAGCAGGAACAGTTAAGCGTGGCGATGCTTATCCAGTGCATATTGAAATGGATAAGGTTGGTGATACTGCTAATTATTATGCATCACGCAGTTTACAAAATCCAATTGCTTCTCTCACTGCAGAGCAGATGAAGGAAACAGAAAGAGTATACTTGATCAACTGTGGTATTTGTCATGGTGCTAAGTTGGATGGTAATGGTCCACTTTGGAAAGACGGCGATGGTCCTTATCCTTCAAAGCCAGCAACATTGGTTGGCGATGCGAAGTATGAAGCAATGCCTGATGGCCAAATGTTCTATTCTATTACTTATGGTAAGAATTTGATGGGTAGTTATGCATCACAGCTCACTGCTAAGCAGCGCTGGGAGGTAATCACTTATATTAAAACAAAACAAGGAAAGGTAAAGCAGGCTGATGCTTCGGCGCCAGCAGCTCAAGATAGCACAGCAGCACCAGTTGTTGCAGCAAAATAAATAACCAACGTATTAAATAATCAGGGATGATCAAGCAACAATTTGAGATTTCAGCAGGGTACAAAAAGTGGACGAACATACTGCTCGGTGTGGGCGGACTTGCACTTGTGCTGGGAATCATTTTCCTCGGACTGAGTAAAGATGAAACAGCACAAACAAGGTTTTGGGCTTCGCTCTTGCAGAACAGCGTATTCTTTTTGCTCATTGTGAATGCAAGTATGTTCTTCATTTGTGCAACAACATTAGCACATGGTGGATGGCAGATGGCATTCCGTCGTGTTCCAGAAGCCATTTCTAGCTTGGTACCTGTATTTGGTATTTTGGCGTTGCTTGTGTTTGTAGGAATTGTATTTGGTCACAGACACGATATCTACCATTGGTTGGATAAAGAGCACGTTGAACATGATCCAATTTTGAAAGGCAAGAGTGGATTTTTGAATCCAACTTTCTTCATGGTATGGACAATCCTTGCAATTGGTCTATGGTCATTTGTAGGTGCAAAAATGAGAAAGCTTTCATCTGAAGCAGATGAGCAAATGGATAACGAACAAGGTTCAAAATACATCGTGAAAAACACAGCATGGGGTGCAGCCTTCTTGGTCATCTTTGGATTGACTGTTGGTTCTACTGTTCCTTGGTTGTGGTTGATGAGTATTGATGCACACTGGTATTCTACCATGTACAGCTGGTATACTTTCATCAGCTCATTCGTAGCAGGTATGGCACTTGTGGTATTGTTTGTTGTTTACTTGAAGAACCAAGATTATTTGGAATATGTTACTGAAGATCATTTGCATGATCTAGGTAAGTTCATGTTTGCTTTCTCAGTATTCTGGACATATTTATGGTATTCTCAGTTCATGTTGATTTGGTATGCCAACATTCCAGAAGAAACAGTTTATTTCAAACCAAGAATGCAAGGTGCTTACAGAGGCATTTTCTTCTTGAACCTGATTGTGAATTTTGCTGTTCCTTTCTTGTTGTTGATGAGAAGAGGATCAAAGAGAAATTATACAACACTTACTTTCCTTGCAGTGATGATCATTTTGGGCCACTGGGTAGATTTCTACCAAATGGTGATGCCGGGCACAATGCACGATCATTTCAGCTTAGGTTGGTTTGAGTTTGGTTTATTGGTTTTCTATGCTGGTTTAATCATGCACTTTGTTGGAAAGGGTTTAGCGAAGAAGCCATTGGTTGCTTTGCACCATCCGTATATCAAAGAAAGTGTGATTCACGAAGTGTAAGAACTATCGGTCTAAACGAAAATGAATTTATAAACAAAACATAATTAGCACATGTCGGGTTATTTCATTTTAGCAATCTTGGCGCTCGCGTTTGTAGTGACATTCCAGATCGCAAAAGCAAGTGAATATGTTTCTGTGTTGAAAGGAGAAGAAAAATCCTTCAGACAGAACAATAGAATCAATGCGTTTTTGATGATTGTGTTCCTGGTATTGGGATTGATTGGCGCATGGTGGTGCAATGAGCTTTTTTACAACAAGACCTTATTGGTTCAACCTGCTGCTTCAGACCATGGTGAGAAAATCGACTTCATGTTGATGATTACTATTGCAGTAACCGGCGTTGTATTCTTCCTTACACAGATTTTACTTTTCTGGTTTGCTTATAAGTATCAGTTCAATGAAAAGAGGACTGTGTTTTATTTCCCTCACAACAATAAGTTAGAGTTGATCTGGACAGTTGTACCAGCAATCTTCTTGACTGTATTGGTTGGTTTTGGATTGTTCTACTGGTTCAAGATTACCGGTGATGCACCAAAAGATGCACAAATAGTTGAGATTACTGGTAAGCAGTTCAACTGGATGATGAGGTACCCTGGAAAAGACAATGTATTGGGAAGAAAGAATTATCGTTTAACAGATGCATCTAATGGTAATGCATTGGGTGTGGATTGGGAAGATGCTGCAAGTCACGATGATATTGAAGCAACAGAAATGCACTTGGTTGTAGGAAAGCCAGTACAGCTTGTTATCAATGCACAGGATGTAATTCATGATGTGGGACTAGTTCACTTCAGATTGAAGATGGATGCTGTTCCAGGTATTCCAACTACACTTTGGTTTACCCCATTATATACCACTGCTCAAATGAAAGAAATTACTGGTAACAAAAATTTCGTTTATGAAATTTCTTGTGATCAGATGTGCGGAAGTGGTCACTACTCTATGCGTGGTGTGATTGTTGTAGAAACACAAGAAGAGTATGATGCATGGATGGCTTCAAAGAAACCACAATACCTTACAGTGAAAGAAGCTAATGCTCCAGCTGCTCCTAAAGCTGATAGCACCATGACTGCAACTGTAACAACTAGCAAACCCTTGGCCCAACTGAAATAAAGAATCAAAGAAAAAAAATTAAAAAATGAGTAGCGAAACAATCACACACGGACACGCAGTAGCGGAAGTACATTCGCATGATTCTCATGATGCACATGGTCACGACCATCACCATGAAGAGTCGTTTCTCACCAAGTACATTTTCAGTACGGATCACAAAATGATTGGTAAACAGTTCTTGATTACCGGTATTATCTGGGCAATCATAGGAGGTTTATTTTCAGTTTTATTCCGTTTGCAGTTGGGTTATCCTGAGATGACCTTTCCTTTCCTTGAAGATCTTTTCGGTAAGTGGGCAGCAGGTGGTAGAATTTCAAATGAATTCTACTACGCACTTGTGACCATGCACGGAACCATCCTTGTATTCTTTGTATTGACTGCAGGTTTGAGTGGAACATTCGCTAATATTTTGATTCCATTGCAGATTGGTGCAAGAGACATGGCTTCTGGTTTCTTGAACATGTTGAGCTATTGGTTTTTCTTTGGCGCGAGTGTGGTGATGTTTGCTTCTTTATTTATTCAAACTGGACCTGCTTCAGGTGGATGGACCATCTATCCTCCGTTGAGTGCATTGGGACAAGCAAGTGAAGGTTCTAAATTGGGTATGGATTTCTGGTTGATTTCTATGGCCCTCTTCATTGTATCTTCTTTGTTGGGTGGTTTGAACTATATCTCTACTATCCTCAACTTAAGAACAAAAGGTTTGAGCATGACAAGATTGCCACTAACCATGTGGGCAATCTTCTTTACTGCAGTATTGGGTGTATTGTCTTTCCCTGTATTGCTTTCAGGTGCTGTTCTTCTTTTGTTTGATCGCAACCTTGGAACGAGCTTCTATCTTTCTGAGATTGTTGTGAAAGGTGAAATTTTACCAAACGAAGGTGGTTCTGCTATTTTGTTCCAGCACTTGTTCTGGTTCTTAGGACACCCTGAGGTATATATTATCCTACTTCCAGCAATGGGAATGGTTTCTGAAATTCTTTCTGTAAACTCAAGAAAACCAATCTTCGGTTATTTGGCGATGGTTGGTTCATTGTTTGCAATTTGTATTCTTGCTTTCTTGGTTTGGGCACACCACATGTTCGTGACTGGTTTGAATCCATTCCTTGGTGCATTCTTCGTGTTGTTGACATTGTTGATTGCGGTTCCATCTGCTATTAAAGTATTTAACTGGTTGACTACTATCTGGAAAGGAAATATCCGTTTCACTCCAGGTATGCTTTTCTCAATTGGTTTTGTGAGCTTGTTTATTTCAGGTGGACTTACCGGTATCTTCTTGGGTAACTCTACATTGGATATTCACTTGCACGATACTTATTTTGTAATTGCACACTTCCATATTGTAATGGGTGTAGCATCTTTCTTTGGAATGTTTGCTGGTGTATACCACTGGTTCCCTAAGATGTATGGTCGCTACCTCAACAACACCATGGCTTACATCCATTTCTGGGTAACGCTTGTTGGTTCATATTTGATTTTCTGGCCAATGCACTATGCAGGTCTAGCAGGTATGCCACGTCGTTATACTGATTGGAGCAATTGGCAGTCGTTCAACATGTTTGCTGATATGAACAGGTTCATCAGTACTGTTGCAATGATTGTATTTGCAGTGCAGTTGTTGTTTGTATTCAACTTCTTCTATTCTATTTTCAAGGGTAGAAAAGTTACTTCACAAAATCCATGGGGTGCAAATACATTGGAGTGGACAACTCCAATTAATCCTGGACATGGTAACTGGCCTGGCGATGTACCTGAAGTACACAGATGGCCATATGATTATGGAAAGGATGGAAGAGAGTTCATTCCACAGACTGAGCCAGTAGGTGCGAATGAGTCTAAACATTAATTACTAATCACTCCTTCGGGAGTGATTTAAAAAAATATTTGATGCAGCAGAACGAAGAGAAAGGGAGCATAGCATCAAAGGTATCATCCAAGCTGAAAGATTATCAGCAGCTGATGAAGTTCACACTGAGTTTTACAGTGGTGTTTTCTTCAGTAGTTTGTTACCTCTTGGTCCCTGACATTGAGTTCGACATCATATCAGTTCTTTTACTTTTTGTAGGTGGTTTGCTTGTAACAGGAGCAGCCAATGCCATTAACCAGATTGCAGAGAAAGATACCGATGCAATGATGAAGCGTACTGCCAATAGGCCAGTTGCTTCGGGTAGAATGACAGTAGACGAAGCCTCCACGTTTGCAGCACTAGCAGCCGTAATCGGAATATTTATTATCGGATTATGGTTCAACTGGACTGCTGCGGGAATTTCGGGTTTCAGTCTTTTCTTGTATGGATTCATTTATACGCCATTAAAGAAAGTCCATTCTATTTCAGTACTGGTTGGTGCAATTCCAGGAGCATTGCCTTGTCTCATAGGATGGGCAGCGGGTGATCCTGAAATAGGCATTGGTGGTTGGATTATGTTTTCATTGCAATTCTTCTGGCAGTTCCCCCATTTCTGGGCAATTGCTTGGGTAGCACATGAAGATTATACGAAGGCAGGTTTCAAATTGTTACCCGCTGAAGGTGGTCCAACAAAATACGCAGCTGTACAAGCTATTCTATATTCTGTACTATTGATTCCTATCGGAGTGATGCCATTTGTATTTGGCATGTCTGGTATAGTGAGTCTGGTGATTGTTGCTCTTGCTAATCTTGCAATGTTGTGGCAATCAGTACAGTTGTTTAGAAACATGGATGTTGCCTCTGCTAGAAAAGTGATGTTTGGTTCCTATATCTATTTGCCTGTTGTGCTTTTAGCATTATTGGCTGATAAATTGAATTAACTACTTGTTGAATAAGTGAGCGGGAAAAAATAAAAGCATGATTCAAGCGATGAATGATCAGAAAAGAAAAATACATCCACATAAGTTCACCCTTTGGGTAGCTATTGGCAGTATTTTGATGATGTTTGCGGGGCTAACAAGTGCTTACATAGTGAAGCGCAGTCAGGCAAGTTGGTTGATGTTGGAGATACCAGTTATCTTTTGGTATTCTACAGCAGCAATCCTCGCAAGCAGTATAACAGTCCAGCTTTCTCTTAAAGCTTTGAAAGCAAGAGAGATGATGGCGTACAAAAGGTGGTTGATGATTACTGCGGTGTTGGGAGTTCTTTTTTTAGTGTTACAAATTGTAGGATTCAAGCAATTTGGTGCAAATGATATTCGCTTAATTGGCGCAGGTTCAAATGCATCTTATTCTTTTCTTCTTGCAATTTCTGGATTGCACGGTTTGCACGTGTTGGGGGGAGTGATTGCTTTGGTGGTGATTGCCATTCAAGCATTACGTGTTGCAACCAGAAGTTATAACACAGTGCCGCTAGAAGTAGCAGCAACGTATTGGCATTTTGTAGATGCTTTATGGATCTACTTATTTATATTTTTTAATTGGATGAAATAGTCCAGTTAGTTGAACCTTAAAACAAATTAGAATGGCAACAGCCCATGCACAAATGGAAACCAAATGGTGGAGTGGCGGTAAAAGCCCCTTCAACGTTGAGTATGGAAAACTCATGATGTGGTATTTCCTGATGAGTGATGCTTTCACCTTTGGCGCCTTCCTCATCTCTTATGGTACTATTCGTTTCAGCCAGAACTACTGGCCTGACCCGAACCAGGTGTTCAATGCATTTCCTTTAGCAGGGCATGCAAACCTTCCACTTGCTTTCGTGAGTTTGATGACTTTCATCCTCATTGTGAGTTCAGTAACCATGGTACTTGCTGTACACGCTGGACATAAGAATGATAAGCAGGGCGTAATCAAATGGATGATCTGGACTATCATTGGTGGTTTGGCTTTCTTGGGTTGTCAGGCTTGGGAATGGACACACTTGATTACAGGTGATCATTTGGTATTGATCAATAATGAAGTAAAAGAATTGGGTACAACTGTTACCATGAATCCATGGGGTCCTGCTGCAAATGTAACAGGTCATGAAGGTCACCATGTTACTACTCCTGGTCCAGTTGCCTTTGGTGGTTATTTCTTTGGTATCACTGGCTTCCATGGCTTCCACGTATTATCAGGTGTTGTTATTAATATCGTGATGTTGATCATGGCCATCAATGGAACCTTCGAAAGAAAAGGACATTACTGGATGATTGAAAAAGCTGGTTTGTATTGGCACTTCGTTGACCTTGTATGGGTATTCGTATTCCTTTGCTTCTATCTTATCTAAAAACAACCTAAACTTATTATATGGAACATAGTGTACAAGAAATTACGTTTCACCACGAACCAGGAGGAGACGAAGTTGTAAAAAAGATTATCAAGACTACTGTCCTTCTTTCTGTAATCACAGTAATTGAACTTGGACTAGGATTATTGATGTATGCTGTGCCTATGGCAGGAGCGCTTACCCTTTTCTTGAAAGGTGTAATTGTGATTCTTTCCTTGGCTAAGGCTTTCTACATTGTTGGTGTATTTATGCACCTTGGTGATGAGGTGAAGAACCTTATCATGACTATTGTAGTGCCTTTGTTGCTCTTCATTTGGTTCATTGCTGCCTTTTTATATGAGGGTAATTCTTGGAAGAACTTAAGAAATACCTACAATGGTGCTCCTGAGGTGACTGCACCTGCAGCGCCACACGCTGAAGGAAAACATTGATAGCATAAAAAACTATAGTGAAAGCATCGTTGGACAAAACCTACGGTGCTTTTTTTTGTTAAATGAGTAGGATGAAAAAGACGACAATCATAGCATTATTAGTAGTTGCAGTACTTCCTGTAGTGAGTTACCTATTGGTTGAGGACCTGAGTAAGGGTGCAGTACAGATGCCTCGTCGCTATTTTTATGATACTGTGGTTGTAAAGAAAGAAAAGGGTAGAGATGTAAATGATACGGTTTGGCATAAAGTCCGCCCCTTCAAATTAAAAAACCAATTTGGTAAAGAAGTTGGCTTTGATGATTTGAATGGTAAGATTATTGTCGCTGATTTCTTCTTTACTTCATGCCCTTCTATCTGCCCGAAGCTCACACGTAATATGAAGCGACTTCAAGATGCATTCAAGAAGACAGATACAATAGTTCGCTTTGTTTCGTTTACGATTGATCCGGAAAGAGATTCAGTACAGAAGATCAAAGCATATGGTGATCGTTTTAGTATTGATCATGATACCTGGTGGATGCTGACAGGTGATAGAAAAGAAATTTATGATATTGCTTTAAATGAGTTCAAAGCTTCAATAGCATCAGAAGGAAATATTGACACTGGCTTTATCCATACAGAGAAATTCTTTTTACTCGACAGAGATAAAGTAATTCGTGGATGGTACAATGGATTGGATAGTGTAAACCTTGATAAACTTATCAAAGATGTTGTGTTGTTGAACATGGAGCGTGATAAAAAGAAAAAAAGAAATCTCTTTAGAAAATAAAACCAGAACTTATGTTGCCTGCAAGTATTCAGAAGAATGATAAACTAGCGAATATCTTGATTATTGTTTTTTCAATAGTCGTTTTTGTTGCTGTTGTTTTCTTATCGAGAATTAAACTTGAAGTTGATCTTCCTTTTGATGTGCATGTATTTGCAAAAATCAATGCCATTATCAATTCAGCTGTATCATTTCTTTTGTTAGTCGGTTTGCTTGCTGTAAAAAGAGGAAGATATGCATTGCATAAAAAAGTGATGATGTCTGCTATGGTTTTGTCGCTTTTGTTTTTGGTGTCTTATATCTGTCACCATTTGCTTTCTGAGTCTACTTCCTTCGGTGGAGATGGTGCAATTAAAGCAGTCTACTATGTTATTTTGATTTCACATATTTTACTTGCAGCAATTATTCTTCCGTTTATTTTATACACTTCCTATCGTGCATTGGTTGCGGAATGGCCAGCACACAGAAAATTAGCAAAAATCACTTGGCCGATTTGGTTCTATGTTTCGGTTACAGGGGTAATTGTGTATTTGATGATTAGTCCATACTATGCCTAACACATCTAGAAACTTTTTTGAGGATGTTTTTGAAGTGGTTCGTTTGATTCCCAAGGGAAGGGTTACCAACTATGGTAGTATTGCAAAGTATTTAGGATCAGGGTTGTCTTCTAGAATGGTTGGCTGGGCCATGAATGCATCACATGTAGCGCATCCTCCTGTGCCCGCTCAACGTGTTGTGAACCGCAATGGTATGCTGACTGGCAAACATCATTTTGCTACACCAACGTTGATGCAAGAGTTGTTAGAGAAAGAAGGCGTTAAAGTAGAGAAAGATAAGGTTGTCGACTTCAAAAATATTTTCTGGGATCCAGCTGTGGAATTGGAGTTGTAAATCAATTCGATTTTCCCATCAATTTTGCTTCTCTTTTTTCTTTTAGTTCAGATTTTCTGGGTTCTGGTACTTTGCTGTAATCATAGGGGCAATTCATACAACCATTTCCGCAACAATTGCCATTATCCAAATGATACTTGGCGGTCAAGACCATATAACCTTGCTCGTTATAATAAAAATGTTCACCTTCAATCAATTTCTTTTTCATTTTCAATCACTCCTTCGTTGTGGTCTTTTTCTACTTCTTTTGTTATCTCTAGTAGTATTTCATCCTTTGCAGGATCGAGATCTGCTGATATTGCGAATTTAAGATAATGTATGCGGTTACTCTTTGCTATATCTAGACTTTCATAATGAGTTTTTATCAACAATTCAGGAATCTGTTTAACATCTTCACTGATATCCGCACTATCATGAAACAATTCTAGTCCGTATAGCTCAATCACACGTTTTGTGAAATTATACAGCACGGGAGAATCTGTCTTCAAATGGATATAACCACCAGGCTTGAGTAATTGTTTATATTTTCTGAGAAAAGCTGGATGAGTTAATCTTCTTTTGCATTTGGCTGCTCTTAATTGTGGATCTGGAAAAGGCAACCATATTTCACTGATCTCTTCTTGTGCAAAATAATTTTCAATCATTCCGATTTGCGAACGGATGAATGAAACATTATTGAGCCCTTGCTCAATGGCTTTCTTTGCACCTACCCAAATTCTATTTCCCTTGATGTCGATGCCAATGAAATTTTGATTAGCGTGCATTGCTGCTAGTCCAACACTGTATTCACCTTTACCACAAGCGAGTTCGAGTACGATTGGATGTTGATTTTGAAAATGCTCCGACCAATTACCTGCAGTATCTGTTGGATATTCAAACACATTATTGAATGTGGCAATTTCTGCAAATCGTTTGAGTTTTTTTTGTCCCATGCAATTGCAAAGTTAAATAATGGAAGTTTAATCTTCTCATATTTTGAATGAAAGTACAGTATTCAATTTCTGTGGAATCACCAGCATATAGTTGCTATAATCTCTCTTGGTATTGATGAAAGACTCTTTTTGAAGTTTTCACTGCAAACTAGTTTTACGTAACAGTTTTAATAACTGGATGGCGTGATACCCTTGTCAATCCAATTCATCTTAAAAAACCAAACGTATGAAGAAAGTAAGTGTAGTGACGATGATGCTGATGATGACTTTCAGCATGACTTATGCAGCGGGATTAGCGAAACCCGAATTCAACAATATGAAAAAGCAAATCAGCTATGTGAAGCAGGCGACTGTTCATACAGAGGCTAAGGCAGATGCAGATTGTTCAGTAACCTTAAAAGGTAAACTTGATTTAGGTCCAATTGAAGCAGAAGTAAGTTGTACAACCACAGCAGCAACTTGCAATGAAGCTACTATTCAAGCAGTAAGTTGTTTGAAAGCAGCTATGAATACAGTAAGAGCGATCATTTATTAATCAACGACGTGGGTATTGCGTCATCAATTATCAACAATGAAAAAATTATTTATACTCGGATTTATTTTACAGTCATTTCTTTCTAACGCACAAGAGATCAAAGGAACATTCTTCTATCAAGGTAAATTCAACGGAAGCTTTGGCAGAAGTGAAAACCATAGGCCCTACTGGGGTAAACTAATTATAGACGGTAACCGGTCCTTGTTTACCATGAAAGAAGAGGGTCAGCACCATGCTTCGTTGCAGGACAATACTATTGATTTAAGAAGTGATAGTCTATTTACAGTATATAAAGATCATGAAAGCAATTCTTTGTTATTTGAGTTCACCGACCTCAATCAGCGGCCACATTATTTTGCGGATACTTTATTCCCAATGGAATGGGTAACGACTGAAGAACATAAAATGATCGGGGGCATACCATGTCTGAAGGCAGTGACGCGGTTTAAGGGCAGAGGTTATACGGCTTGGTATGCACCCACGATCACCATTAATGATGGTCCCTGGAAATTAGGGGGATTGCCTGGACTGATTCTTGAAGCATATGATGATGAAGACAATTGGCGAATGGAATTTATAAGTCGCACTGATGAACATGATTTTGATGCAGCTTATTATGAATCAAAAATTGCAAAAGGAATTGAAAGCTTTCCCGCATTCGCAGGGTTTGTAAAAAAATTATTCTCTCGACTCGAAGCATCTTTTAATAATAACAGTGATTGTGTAGGCTGTCAGAATAAATCCATGATTAAGTTTCACTCATGGGAACATATTGATTAAGTATGGCTAACATGATAGTTGTTGTTTTGGGTTTGGTGTTGTTTGGTAAATCATGCTTAGCTATCCCAATATCCAATGATACTATCCCTTCCAAAAGTCACCTTGTATTGCCGGAGATTAATATCAAAGGCAATGCTATGGTGGCTAAAAGAAGAGGGGATACCTTGGTCTTTGCTGCAGATCGGTATAAACAAGCTAATGCAATTCGCTTAGAACAACTTTTGAGCAATGTGCCTGGCTTTCAAGTGGATGCCAATGGAAGAATCAGTTTTAACGGAAAGCCTATTCAAAAACTCATGCTGGATGGGGATGATCTTACAGCAGAAAATTATCAATTGATTTCCCGTAACCTGAGATCACTACTGATTGATTCCATTCAAGTGCTAGAAAAATACAATGAAAATCGGCTCTTGAAAGGTATCAACGAGGATAAAGGTATTGCCATCAATTTAGTCTTAAAACCTAGCTACTACGGAAGGCCCACAGTTAATGTTATCTCAGCCTATGCACCAAAGAAAAATGGTGAACTGCAAGGCGAATTGGTTCACTTGCATAAGCAGTTGAAACAGTTTGTATTGTTTAATTCAAATAATATAGGTGCCTTCCCATTGCAAAATCAATTTATAGAGCAAGCTCTTGATGTAGCAAAGCAGGACGTACTGTATCATTCCTGGCCTCATGTATTGCAGAATAGTTATTCAGGAGGTTTAAGTAATAAGCATATCAATCAGAATAGTGATTGGGGTTTCGCCTATGCAAGTACCGTTAAGGTGAATGACAATAATCGGATTAGGTTTAATCTTAGAAAGTCGTATCAACAAATGTTCAATCGGTTAAACCAAGATCAATTTTTTTCAAACGGAGATGATTTCTCTATTCAGTTGTATGCCGTCACAGCATTAATGCGTCAATCTCATGAGACCAATGGCGCTGTTGATTGGGAGAGCGATAAAAGAGATAAAAGTACAGCAAAATATCAGTTACGATTTTATGATGATAGGCGTAAAGATGTTGTTAGAGAGGAACGCGAGCTGACTGCACTTAATAAAGTACGCGCAACTTCAATTTTGTATTCAAAAGGGATAAGTTTTTCAATGATACAGACTTGGGCAGTAAAATCAAATCAAGTATGGTTATGGGAAGCAGATGTGGAAGGGTCAAACAATAAATATACTATTTTGATAAATCGTTATGATTTTATGAATCATGATAGTTCAAGAAAAGTATTGACGCAATTGGTTAATCATTCTGGGAAGAATATGCGGACTGGAATAGGTTATTTTAAAAAAACACGGTCGATTAACATAAATATTTGGTTGAGGTCATCGTTTTCAAGTCTACATTCAAAACAAGGCTTATCACAACTACATTCAACTATTTTTAAAAACCATCTTTCGGCTCATATCACAAAACCTCTAGGTAAAAAAGTAAATCTAGAAATGCAGTCGATGATAGGAGGCCTCAATTATCTGATGAATGCTACCCGAAATTTTCAGATGATGTATCATCTTGCACAAGCTGTTGTTTGGAAGAAAAAAGCTACACAACAATTCAGTTTGAATTATGGTATTTTAAGACAAGGCACTGAATTAAGAAAGTTGTTTGCTGGGGAGGTGTATTTGAATGGGACTAGTTTGATCAAGGCCCCTAGTGATTTGGCCTTTCCATTATCTATCTATGGGCAGTTTAGTTTTTCAACCATCAATCTCTATAGCGGACTAACATTTGGTGGTCAGCTGCAGATTAAGCAAGTAAAAGGAGATTATTTCATGTCAGTTGAATTGGATCCTTTTTTCACAAAGATGACTGAATTACTTAATGGTGTGCAGTCGACACGATCATTGAACCTGCATGTTGAAAAAATCATACATCCACTTCGGGTGAAGTATCGTCTGCAGGCCAATGTTTTACAAATAAAACGTTTAAGTCAGTTTAACAAACAACGCTTTTATGCATTCAATGAAGTTTACCGTTTTGGTAATTCCCTCACCAGCAACTGGCGAAAGGGGTATAATATGCAAATGGAGTATCATTATATCAGGTCGAAGTTCAATAGAATAAATGAAAGGAGTAGCTTATGGAACAATCGGCATGAATTTAAAACAACTTTGCAGTTTCAATTTAGTCGGCAAGTAAATGCCAACCTAATGTTGGTTCATTACTTTGGAAAAGATCTTCAACCACTAGATTTATTCGACTGTTCCATCAATTGGATGATCAACAATAAGTATCGTATTTATATGCAGGGCTTTAATCTCTTAAATAGAAAAATATTTATTGAGCAGCTTGTGCAGGCCAATAGTATATCCACGAATAGGCAAGAATTGATTGGACGAAGAATAATACTTGGAATAGATTTTCCGTTGTGATCAGTTGATAACAATTGGTTTTTGTTCACTTTCATTACCTGTCCGATCAATAGCTGTAACAATGATATATTTTAATTTACTCGGTTCAGTTAATTTATTGTTGTACAGTGGTATCAAGGTTTGCGTTTCTTCCTTATTAAAAATGCGTTGTTCCCATTTGTTTTCATATTGATAGTACAAGACCCATTTGGAAATATCTTTTTCATTGCTTTTCCATTGAATGAATAAAGAGTCAACTTGTTCACCTAAAAACACTTCTGGTGATTTGGGTGCAATGTGATCAAGCCAAGGACTTGATGGCACTAACGCAGGTTGTTTATATGCTCCTTCTATTAAAGATTTTGTTAGAGTGGGGTTTTTAGTGAGTGCACTCATGCTCCAATGGACAGTACCTGGACTTTTTGGAAGCATGCCGCGTGTGATCATGATTTCACTGATCACTTCTTGGTTGTTGAGTAAGATATTTTTATCATTAGCGATATTGATACCTGGCCATAAATGACGTTGGTGTGTATTTTCTTCTTGCCACCATCCTAATAGAACAGGGAAGCTCATGTTTAATTTATAGCTTGGCCAGTACAATTGCGGAGTGAAATAATCAATCCATCCTTTGTTCAACCAAAGTTTAGCATCAGCATAGAGCTTATCATATTGATCAAAACCTTCTACGGATTTAGGAAAGCCAGGACGCCAAATACCAAAGGGGCTCAATCCAAATTTTACATGTCGTTTTTCAGCTTTGATTTCTTTATACAATCGCTCTATTAAAGTATTTACAGCATTTCTTCTCCAATCTCCACGAGACATGGTACCACCATTTTCTACATACACATTCCAGGAGCGATCATCTGGGAAATCATCACCACCGTTATAGGAAGGATAGGG